>Ga0214544_1000311_pt1 | contig 83541 bp, 44 predicted proteins | sample CNSS3metaG_FD_160074 | JGI IMG/M metagenome (GOLD analysis project Ga0214544, IMG submission 160074) | Root nodule microbial communities from cowpea collected in UCLA plant growth center, Los Angeles, California, USA - CNSS3 | ecosystem: Host-associated > Plants > Roots > Nodule | place: USA...
ATCTTCTATGCTTTCCATTTTTATTGTTTCTTCTTTCATTTTGCTCTTTAAGTGTTGTTATTGTCGTGTGTGTTTAAGCTTGAATCCAACTCTCTTCTTTCTTTCATGAGCTTGAGAAATGAACCTTTACATCTAGATAGCATGCTATCTTAATGTCCAGTGGGAATTTTCAAAAAGCTTTCTTAAACAACTTCACCATATTCATAACTCTAAAAGAAAACAAGATAATCCTTCATCATGGCCTGAGGCACCGTGCTGCTGTGATTAGCGTGAGTCCTACCTTCTCCACCATTTGGTATCTTGTCTCAGGGTCTTGAAGTATGCAACTAGTGAAGTAGATGGGTTGTTGGGTACCGTCCAATTCTTGCACGAGCGCTGCGCTCACGGCGTTGGGGGACGCTGCGATGTATATTAGCAAAGGAAGCCCGAATCGTGGTTTATTTAAAATTGGTGGTGTGGCCAGCAGTAGCTTCAGTTGGTCGAAGTTGTTCTAGCATGTTTCATTCCACTCGAACATGGCAGAATTTTTAAGCAGGTTTATCATGGGCTTGGTTTTGTCTGCTAGTTTGGGGAGAAAGCGAGCAATAGTTGTCAGCCGTCCAACGAGCCTTTGTACTTCTTTGATGTTATTGGGGCTGCACATGCTTATGATGGCCTGGCATTTCTTCGGGTTGCCTCGATGTCGCGCCGGGTTAACATGAATCCAAGAAATTTGCCTTCGTCGACCCCAAAGGTACATTTCTCCGAATTAAGGCGCAAGTTGTATTTCCGTATGGCGTTGAAGACTTCAGTGAGATCTAGGGCATGTTGGGTGGGGTTTGGGGACTTGACTACTATGTCGTCGATGTATACTTCAACACTGTTGTCCAGTAATGGCTTGAATACTCTATCCTTCAGCCTTTAGTAGGTGGCGCCTGTGTTTTTAAGCCCGAAAGGCATGACCTTATAGTAAAGGTTTGCCTCTTCTGTAATGAAAGCGGTCTTGATCACGTCTTCTACTATCATTGGTATCTGGTTGTACCTGGAGTATGCGTCAAGGAAGCTTAGGGTACCGCTTCCAGCGACTCCATCCACCAGGCGGTCTATGTTTAGTAATGGGTAGGTGTCTCTAGGGCATGCTTTGTTCAGGTCTGTATAATCGACGCACATGCGTCATTTGTCGTTCTGTTTCTTGACAAGGACGACGTTAGCTAGCCAAGTAGTGTACTGCGCCTCTCCAACAAACCCTACCTTCATCAACTTTTCTGCCTCGCACTTAACAGCCTGCCTTCGTTCTTCTCCCAGTTTCCTTTTCTTTTGGGAGATAGGTTTAACTTCTTTGAACACGGAGAGTCTATGCACGGTAATTCTAGGGTCAACACCGAGTAGATCCACGGCCGTCTAGGCGAAGAGGTATGCTCTTCTCTTCTCCGTTTAGCGTTCGTGTTCTTTCTGGGCTCCCTTAGTTCGGTTCTTTAGTTGTCTCTTCGTTCAGGGTTCCTATGTGGGTATTTCTCGTACTAGGGCTTGGGGTTCCCTTCGATCATATTTTTGACATTGCTGCAGGTGTCCGACACGCACAAGCTCTTCTATCTTATCACGGAGGGTTTCACACTCCTTTGTTGTGTGGCTGTTGTTTTGGTGGTAATGACAATATTTGCTTAGGTCGACATTCGGTGGGTTCTGAAATCTCTTGGGTGGGGGATGAGTTCTGCTTGTAACACTTATCAAGGATGCGAGACTTAGAGGCGTTGATGGGGGCGTAATTAGAGAATCTGACATGTTTCCTCTCCCTAGGGCGAATTTGTTCCCGTCCCACGGGTTCCCTACCAATCCTCTTTGTCTCCAATTGGGTTGAGGGAGCCTGGACCCTATCTTGATAATGTCGCATTTCCTCGACTCTGATAAACATCAACACTCTCTTTCATAACTTTTGCATTCCTAATGGTGGACGCATGGCAAGTTCGTCGGCAAATGGTCCCGGCCTTAGCGCCATTATCATGTAATGCAATATCAGGTTTGGGGTGGGGTCCTTGATCTTCATGGCGATCACGCCGAATCTGTTAATGAACGTGCGGAAGGACTTTCCTTCTTCTTGTCTCAAGTTCAAGAGTGACAGGGATGTGAGGTCGTGTCGGCGGCTGGTGTCAAAATGGGTAGTGAACGAAGTGGTGAGTGTGTTGAAGGAGTCTATGGTGTAGGGTGGTAGGCTCATGAACCGTTCTAACGCTGATCCTTTGAGTGCAACAGAAAAGGATTTGCATAGGACGGCGTCATCAGTCGAATAGAGGGCGACTTCGTTGGTGTAGATGGATATGAACTCGTCTGGGTCGGTAGTGCCATCGTAGGTGACGGTGGGTGCCTTCCATTTATGGGGAAGTGGTGTTTCCTCAATTCTGTCGACGAACGAGTGTCTACAGTTTCTTAGGGAGGCGAAGGAGCTGTAGTTGCCACCAGTCGTGTTGTCTGTGGGTCTGTATTCACTTTCTTCTTCAGTGGCGGGTAGGGGGTCTGCCCTAGATGGGACGGTTCCAGGTCCTCTCATCACCTTGTCTACCTCAATTTTCCTCTTGAGTCGAGAGTTTTCCTCTCTTAGAGCTTCCATTTCGTCCGCATTCCTCTTTTTGTACTCTGTGAACTCTTGTTGCATCATAACTTGAGCTTCCAGGATGCGTGATATGTCAGACGAGGGGTCGGCATCCCCCACCTATTGTGGGGGTTTAGTGGGTACTTCAGTTGGTCTGCTTCTTGTGGAAGCCATTGTATTGCGCGGATAGGCTGGAAACTTGCAGAATACTCTTTGGGCCCCACAGTGGGAGCCAATTGTTCTTAGGGGACCAAGTTGTACTCCACAAGTCTGCTGGACGGCTCTGGTGCTGAGTGGTCGGGTGAATCTTCTTGCTCCGATGAAGTTCCGATGACGACGCAGGTGTGCCTACAAAACACACTCTGATGCCTAAGTCAGTGTTGGTGATGTTAGTGGTTTCAGAGAATATTTAATGCGTAATCAATGCATAGAACAATGTGCTATTTATACCTTTATACATGTGGGTCCTACCTGAAATGGGCTTTCTGGCCCAATATTCCCTTTTTTGGTCATTTCTAGATCCAATGGTAAGGAGAGAAATTACCAGGAGACCCTTCGAGGTTGGTGGTAGTCGTTCGTGGGCTTCCAGTGCCGCTCATTGTATACCTGTGGGGGTGAGTTCTCTGTGGGCGCTATTCGGTATTCGATCATGAGGATCTCCATGGTTGGGTACTTCTTGTCTATCCCGACTATCTAAGCGCTAGTTGGATTCAGGTTGCTTGCTTCTCGGACTTTAGTGTAGAGCAAGTAGTTTGGAGATGAGTGTTTAGTGTAGAGTATGTGGTTTGGGGAACTGTTGGTAGCCGCATGCTGCAGGGGAGGACATCTAGAATAGGGTACGCGGCGCATGTGGTTGTTGGTGGCCGTATGTTGTGAGGGGTAGTGTTCGGCATAAAGTACATGACTAGAGGTTTGCTGGAGGTCGCATACTTCGGTGTGGTTGGGATAGGGATGTAGAGCTCTGGTGTGGAGCGTGCGGCCCAGGGTTGCCGATGGCTGCCTACTAGGGTACGTATGGTTGTCCCTGGTCCGTGGTGAGGTTGGGACAAAAACTAAACACTCTACTACGGTAGTTCTTGCTCAAGCTAAAAGGTCTCGCCCAGACGACATATGTTCTCTCGCCTAAGCGGGTCATTCTTGCCCGAGCGAGGCTCAAAACATAGAGCAAATAAAAACTCAGCTACTTCTCGCTTAGGCTAGACTTTTTCACTTAGGTGAGACTTCTCGCTTGGGTGAAAACATCAAATTCTCAACTTGCTCTCACATGCAATCTAGAAAAATCAAGCATAAACCTCATCCTCAAGCACTATCATACAATTCAAGCATGAACACAACACATCAACATGAAATCAAAGTCATCAGAAAGTAGTTCCTATACGAAATTAAAGAAAACATTTTAGCTTCCTTTACCTCTACTGAAACTAAACTTGGTGAGAAACAACCCCAAACGGTTAGGGCACAAAACCCCAATTCAATCTACGAAATTGGAACACAAGGACACAGGGGAAGAATGAATCTCTTATTAGTCTCAGAACATAGGTAGAAATTTCGAATTGAAGGAGAAAGGAAATCAAAATAGGAGTGTTGACTTACTCAGAGGAAGGAAGTGAAGAGTGGGATCGACAGAGGGCTCTACAGGGGATTCATCTCCATAATCTGATTGCAAGAAAAAAAAGAAAGGTTACAAATGAAAAACAAAAGGGCAATTATTGGGAGAGAGGGCAGATGGAAAAAAAAATGTGAAAGTGGAGAGTGTTTTGAAGGAAACTGACTTTAGTTTTCTCACTTAGGCATTCAAGTGAAAATAATAACAAGGGACTCACAGACCGACTTATTCTTAAATATATTAATTACGAATTCTTTTACACGTCTTTGATCTGTTAATATGTTAATTATTAATTCTTTTTGTATATTCTTAATTTATTGTGAAATCTATTCTTGTTTCTCGTAATTTTATTTATCTATTATGGATGCTTAACTCATTTAATTTTGTGGAGTTTCTTCTAGAGTAAAATTTAACTATGTAATATCGATACTTGAAATCAATTTATTTATTTTAATTGATCTTGATAAGTTATGTATAAGCCAAAGAGAACATTTGATAGGTGAGAAATCAATTTGTTACTACTTTGTTACCTTAGTGACATATGTTCTTCCTTTGATTATTTGACTGTTTGGACGATATCTAACTGGTAAAATGAGCAAAGAAAGGTAGTTGTTTTGATGTGAGATAGAATAAAAGATGTGTTTGTTTAATACCAAATATTAACATGGCGTAGGATATTGACTGCTAGGTACTTCAGCAGGATATAATCCACTCTCCTATCAATGACTTACAAGTGGCCAACATGAAGTTAATTGGATTAAACTACAAAAACTACATTCAATTTAATACACTAGGTTGATTATTAACACAAACAAATTAAAGTGATTATTAACTCGGAAACTCATATGAATTAAATGTCACAATATTTAAATCTTTTATTATATGATTAAACATTAATGTTTTACACTTTTGATGAAAAGGTTCTCATGTGAATAAAATATCTTCTATGTCTAGATCTACAATGGAGGATGATGGTAGTCTGGTCTATTTGATAGAGCTGGAGGAAAAGTTCACCTACAAAGAGTTGATGCTGAAGTGAGTAAGAGTAGATGAACCATGTAAAAGTATAAAGTAATATTGAATATTGATTGAAACTTCATATGGCAAAAGAAATGTATTAATAGATCTTTTAAGTCCATGGATATGGAGAATATATTGATGGTTCTCTTAATATCTCTTAAAATAATACATGATAGAAAGTTATAACGATATATGTTTCCAATATTTTAAAAGTAATTGTTATTATAATGGCTTATTAGGCCTCTTAAATGCTTTCGAACCAACTTTTAGACTAAAGATACTTACTTTTAAGTCGAGTATATACAGGGGTGACAATGTGACCTGTATGAAAAAAATTTTATTTTGTATTTTTTTCACTAAAGTGCAAGATTTTAGTAACCTTATTTTTATTTAGTTAAATTAATATAAATAAAAAATTTTATATGCCTATTGAAAATAAGTAATATTCAAATTTTATAATTCATAATTTTTAAGTACATGTATGTTAGAAACAAAAATGATGTTGATCTAGATTAAAACAAGAGAAGAAACATGAATAATAGAGTTGTTTTTGGCTAAACTAGAGAAAAAACCTCTGAAGAACAAATTTCTTATAAGAAACACACACAATGTATTGTGTTAGTGTCATCTAATTTTAGAGATTTAAGTCAATGCGGACCAATGCAGGCCGACCTGTCATTGACCTGTGCGGATTGCGGGTTAAGCAAGATGGGTCTAAACGGGCCAATGAGCTAAAATTCTCAGCTCGTCTCATACTTTTTTCTTCTGAACCTATGAACTGACTCGTCTGACTCGCCCTCCATTGTCATCACATTGTCATCACAGGTATATACAACTAATATTTATCCAACATTTCTATAAAATTTAATTATAAACTTACTTTGTATTTTTTTAAAAAGTAATTTCACAAATATACTTGTATTTATTTTCAATTAAATTTTTCAAAATTAAACAATAAAACATTTTCGTCCAGTTTTACAAAATTAAATATTTAAGATAAATTTTATATAATTCAATTTAGTTTAGGGCACTCCAATTCCTAAATATATTTATATAGTAATTTAAATATATTTTTTAATAACGATTTTAATTTTAGTTCTTATAAAATATTTTTTATCTTTATTTACCGACAACATTTTTTATTTTTATTACCATAAAATATACGTTAATGATTTTATTAAGTGAATTTACAATTGTTAATTTGAAGACATAATGATTTAAAAGAGTAATAAAATTGAAAGATATTTAGCAAACTTTTAATTTTTTTTTTATATTTTTTGTCATGTATTATATCATTATCGTGACCTATGACACCGACAATATCACATAACGATGTTAGTGTCACGTGTGAGTATCACATACAATATCTTGTATTCAATTAAGTTTTTATATTTGAAATTATGACTCAACTTAATCCAATTATTTTTGAAATGAAACAATGTTGTCTCTCCAAAATAAGATCAAATTAGTAATTAAACTTAATTATATCTTATATATACATCAAATTATTCCATCTAACTATTAAAATTAATTTTATTTTTGAATTTAATTTTTAAAAAATATCTACTTTAAACATATAATAGATTTAAAATATTAAAAATGTAAATGTAACATAACATTTGTAATTTTTAAATTTTAATATTTGAAATAATTTAAAAATATATTTTCCATTGTTAGATTATTTATAAATTTAATGTGAAAGATACATTCATGTATCTTTTAACTTAATATATTTTACATATTTGTTAGCTTATTTATAAATTGAACGTGACAAATTTAAAACTTAAAAAATTACAAATGTCCCTACATTTACATTTTTAATATTTTTAATAAATTATAATTTTAAAATAGGATCTTTTTATTGAAATTAAAAATATAAAAAATAATAAATTTTAATAGTTAGGTAAAATGATTTGATGTAAAAATTTAAAAAATAATTTTTATATATATATATATATATATATATATATATATATATATATATATATATATATATATATATATATAAGTTGTAATTAGGTTTATAACATTTCATTTAGTAGTATAAAACTAAAAAAATAAGACATTTTCAAAACAATTTTCGAAGGCAGATTAATAAAATAAAAAGTTCATTAATATAGTTCTTAAAGAGTTTAGACTATAAAAATATACCATTTATACAACAACACCAATCTTACAAAAATATTCTTATACCGAACATACTAACCACTCATACATCCGCTGTAAACTCACAACTCCAATTACAAATTTCTCATCCTTCAGAGGTGTCTCTAAACCTACATCTTCATTTACTCACATCAAAATGGTGATCATCGCAAAAGAAGAAAACAACACAAAACCACAAGGTTCAAGGATAAGCTAGTATACAAAAGAGTTATCATAAGACCATTTAAATCATATCAATTATAAGTCATGCATGTACAAACTACAATAATTCATATAATTGCACACAGACAACTAACACTAAACTTAATTATTCAGATACATGCATTTGGAATCGAAGTCACTAGAGACTTGCACTTGTGGTGGCTTCTACTGCTATGCAAAGCCATTGCCAATGGGTTTCACCCTACCACACATAAGATTAATCCATCATTATCTAAGGCATTATCCTACCATAAACTAAGACCTCCTCTTACTTTCACCACATGATCCATTCTACTCTATTTGAGTGTGAATGATCATTAGTGTTTCAGGATGTCACCTTACTTGAATTCATAGTCGATTGCATACACTAAAATAAGACCACCATAGAATCTACCCATAAGACCCATGGAATTACATCAAACACATGTAATACTCGTATACATTAACAAACCCATTATCATCACATTTATACAATAATACTTTAACCATAATTAATTACTTTCATAATCATATACATCCTTAACCACATTTTTAGATTCACATATCAATAATTTTATCTCAATCAATTACAATCTCAAATATATACATACATAAAGTACATCAAAACAGTGAAAACCATTTCTCTAACCAAAGAATTCAAAACAAAGATCTCACAAGTCAAAGTGAAGAATCATGTGTCTAGGATCAACTGTCAAAATTTTAGCTCGATATAACGGTTAACGAATTGAGAATCTACATTTTACCAAGAGATGTAGTGGTAAAAATCTGGGTAGCGCCCAACACCAGAAAGTGGCGCCCTACGCCAGAAAGTGATGCTCAGGCCAACGAGACATGAACCACTGTCAAACTGTCGCTCGATAATGAGAGGGTTTCGTCCGTTGCCACATGTGTAATGGCTTCTATTTTGGGTTTCCAAAACTGGTGCCCAACACCCCAAAAGTGCAGACCAATGGCATGATAGATCGCAAAAACTCCTCTTTGAGCTTGATTTGTGAAATTTGACATTCCTTGATCCAATCTTACTTTAGAACATCTCTATGATGATAGATTTCATGTTTTTGGGCTCAACAAATGAAAACATCTCTAGCTTCCCTTACCCGATAGAACCATCCAAACACTTGAAAAGCCCTAACTGAATTTGAACTTTCAAAAGTTCTATCTCAACCTATCAATAATGGAAAGACAATCAAACTAAACCAACTAGACAATAGTTAGCAAAGAGTGAAACTAAAGCTGCTAGAAGCACATGCAAGACCAAGGAGACCACATGTATTGCCCAAACCAGAATAGGTGTCTAAGGGAGATGAAATTTCGACTTACTCTAATAGAGATTTCATTTGGTTAACTTGTAGAAGGCTACATGGTGATTACAACCCGACTTCTAATTAAGGAGACGATAGATTGTGAGTGAGCAACAAAAGAAAGAAGATGGAGATGGGGAGAAAGGATCCATTTTAAGGAGAAAGCTTATAAGCTTTTATTTTGATTTACAGTGGTAGTGTTTTGGGTTCTTTAAAAAAACAAGCTTATAGTTTCTTCTTCTTCTTTTTTTTCTTACAAGGCTAAATTACTAGTTTGGTATCATTTAAAAGAGGGACAACATTACTTAATTCAAAAAAAAAAAAAAATTGGGATTCAATTGAGACAAAATTTCAAATATTTGAACCAAATTGAATACACGACATTGCCATGTGACATTGATATTAACACGTGGTACTAACATTGTCATGTGGCATTGACAATGTCACATGGCATTGCCACTTTCACGTGGCACAACAATGACTTGACACGTGACAAAATAAATTGAAAAAAATAGAAATAAAAATTGAAAATACTAAGAATAGACATGTGGGATCTACGAACATGGTATCAAGACTAATAAAATGGAAATGACCTAATTAGATCATTTTTAAAATACAAAGACTTAGTTGAACCAAATAACAATTAGGGACTAATTGAATAATTCAAACAAATATGAGGACCAAATAAGGATTTTAGCATACTAAATATTATTTAACAAACATGTCATATCTACAATCTTTAAATTCGTAAATCAAGGTAAGTTCAATGCAATTGTCCATCAACAAATGTTCAAAGCAAGGTATTTTTATGAGAGTGGGAAAATTTTTAGAGAAATTACAACGCTTGAGCAAGTCGTGTTGCATGCTAACGACACTATATGAAAAAGTTGTGTGGCCTATAACAATTTATGTAGAGGTTTTTTTTTTTTCAAATAAGAAGTTCTGGGACTATGAGGCGACTTTGGAGGGAAGTCATGCACCCTTCATGGTTTTCAATTTTTATAGGGAAGTCGTGTACCCTCTATATGATTTTTAATTGTTGTAGTGAAGTTGTGCACCCCCATACGATTTTCAATTGGTGTAGTGAAGTCATCCCATCCCATGCATTTTTCAATAGTGAAGTCATGCATCCCTATAAAGTCTTTCAATTGGTGAGTAAATTGCCTCACTTTTTCAATTGACTTAGATACAAAATGTTGTAGTCGGTGGTGATTTTTTGAATTTATTTTTCCTACGATTTCAGGTAATAGCAAAAGATGTTGCTTATCACTTGGGCCGAGTGGGTATCTCTTTTCTAATCACTAAAAACTATTGCACGGTGTGATTTTCACTCATGTTTATGTCATACATGATTAAAATATTTTATTTAAAAAAAAAATAATGACGTGTCATGCTAAAATTAGATCAAATAATGCAGTTTTTAGAACAATAATAATTGGTTTTAATTGGTTGCAAGTTTCAGAATTGAAAAAAAAATCATATTTTAACTATTTCTTTCTATTAATTTTTAGAGTAATAATGGGCACGAGAGAAATTATAACAATTTTAACTATTTCTTTCCATTAATTGGTTGTACTATATGTTCATTATGGTTCATGAACCAAAGATTTTGAACTCAATTTGCTTTCAGCTATATCTAAATTATGAGTGACCTAATTTTGTGATTTTCTTTTGATCAGAGTGCCCAAATGAATGCTTAAGAAGATGTTTGTTTGATCAGAGTACCACAAGCCATGCATGTTCTGTCAAAGTGTTTGTAAAACAAGTTTGTGTGCCCCTGATACAACAATCAGAAGACTATGGCTTCGCTATTGAAAAATGTATAGGGGTGGGAGGAATTTACTACAATAATTGAAAATCATACGAGGGGTGCATGACTTCCATGTAAAATTTGAAAACCTTGGAGGGGGGTTGCCCGACTTCCTCTCCAAAGTCGCTAGTAAGCGTACAACTTTTAAAAAAAAAAAATACCTATGTAGAAATCCTTATGGAGCCATGCGATTTCTTTATATAATATCATACACATGCAACACTACTTACCTAGGGATTATACCTTTTTCTTTTCAATCTTCCCATTCCCATAATTTCTTTTGCAATTTGTCCCTTTCAAGTAAAAAAAAAAAACCTCAAAGTGAAAATACAACTGAAACAAAGACCAAACTTTTGGTCTCATTTTTGTTTGATTGAAAAATGACTTGCTTGAGCAAAAATCTCTCAAAGGTTAGAGGTTTAACATGCTCACTTGATCAAGAAAGGTTTTGCTTGACTTCACAAGTCAAGATAAGTTCAATACAAGAAATATTTGTACATTTATAATTTTTCAATGCAATAACTTTCTCTCAACTTATCATCACTTGATCATCACTTGATGTCTTAATCTACATAATTCATTAGTAAAACAAAATGATATCTATTTTCTTCAATATGTTGCTATACTTAATTTATACAATCAAACAAGCGTTCACATACCATCTCATGTTTGGGACTTCAATTGAACTTCACTTCATAAATTCATCATTTCATACACATTTCAATAATAATTAAATTAATATAATATCATTCAAAATCATAATATAACTGAAAACCATTATAAGTAAGACCACTAAGTAAGACCACATAAATTTCTTTTTATAATCGTGCATGCATAAGGTTTTAAATTTCAATTTCTCTAGTCAAATTATTACATTGTGACAACAAAAAATGAAAAATTGAAAAATTCATTGGCTACCCTACCTTAAGATGATTCAGAGACTTATGAAGTGAAATCTTGAGATGCTTCAGAGACTTAGGAACTAAAATATTGAAGTAAGACACCATAAAAACTTTTTATTAGTTCACTAACCATCAAAACATACCGTAAATTTAGAAGTAACTTTTAAATTAAGAAAAACCCATGTATTTTCATTTTCCAAACCTTGCATGCTTCCATAGAGAAAAAATAAATAAATAAATAAATTAAAAGGAAAGAGTTTATCTCAGAGTAATGATAAAGACGTTTCTCATAAAGGCTGATCACATAAGTCTGGCACACGTGCAACGTCCCGTCAAGTGCAACCACTTTTTCAGTTCCTTTTTTTTGTTTTTTTGTTAGTCTATTTTTGCACATTGTAACACCCCATTTAATTAATAAATATAATTAACGGAAGCAACACACTGATTAATAAAAGAAAAGCGGCCCCGGAGTTTAAACCCTACTCCTTACAAGTATCCAAGGAAGTAAAACATAAAAGGCACACCACGATGCCAAAAGGGTACAAAGGTAAACGACAGTAGTTGATGATACACCCAAAAGCTAAAACAGAACATAGGTTGTGGTCCTTAATGAAAGCCCAAATAAAAGAACTCCAGTCCGAGTAAACTATGCAGCAGAATCATCCCTCCTTTGTTGACCACGAGGACTCTAGCATCTTCTCCTATCAATAAATTGATGATCATCGCAAAAGTAGAAGAACAACATACAAAGCAATCAAACAAACAAAGGGTAAGCTAGAGGCAAAAAGATTTTTATCATGCAATCAAATATGCCTTCTCAGCCCAATATACATATATCATTCAAGCATGTTATGACCTTTCAATCAATACACTAAGACTCGACTCGACTCATCCAGATACATATAACCTGGTCGGATTCAGCGGATGCTCGCACTTGTGGTGGATACCTCTGCTCACCCCCGAGCTGCTCACTCCCGAGCTATGTGTTACAAGTGTTACAAATGTTGCAATGAATCAATTCCCTCACACACAAGGTTAACCCTTAATGAATTTCAGGCCTCCTACTACTCGCACCACAGGAGTAAGTCCGCTCTAAGTGAGACTAACTAACTTCTTAGAGTGTCAGGATGCAATCCTTACCTTGAATCCTTACAAAATTATATAGATGGGGCACCACCATGGACACCCACTAACAGGGGCCATGGAATTACGTCCTGACCACTGAAGCATTACCCTGGAATCTCACCTAGAGATCCCAAGGATTTGCGTACTGACCACATACTGTACACATTCAATCAATCATGAAATATTCACCACACATGTCAATATCATATCAACCTTTGTAATCATCCCTCATTCGTATCTCATATTTAGTCAACCACAACTCATCCTTCCCAAAGCCATGAAAATAGAATCGTACATCATGCCAATACCATGCCAAGGAACATCATTCATTTTCCATGAATCCCTCCATATTTCATATCCCACTCCATAACGAACTCATCATGTTAAATTCTATGAACCAATCCCACACAAACATCATGCTCACATCATGCCAAAACTCATGAATCATAATTTTCATCTCATTCATATAGGGTCACTCAATTCATACAGTTCATACCCAAGGTAAAGCATAACAAGCCAAACATACAATTAAGGCCCCAACAACATAAAAGGTACAGTTGCATAAAGAAATCCCGTGCCAGCCTCACTCAAGCCACAGGGTCTCGCTTAGGCGAGACTGTCATTAGGGAACCTTGCGAGGCTCGCGGATTCTCGCTTAAGCGAGCCGCTACTCGCCTGGGCGAGCATGTCCCTCGCACAAAAGAAAGACTTCCTCGCCTGAGCTACGCCTATAGCACAAACCTCAAACCCCCACTCGTCCTCGCTTAGGCGAGCCTCTCTCGCCTGAGCGAGATGGTGTCTCGCTCAAACGAAAGCTCTCCGCCTGAACGAGAGCTCGAGCGCGAGTCTGGGTTTGTCTCTACAAGTCTCGCTTGAGCGAGGCCTGGTCGCCTGGGCGAGAGTGTCGGGTCTCGCCACTATTCATCCTGCAACAACCATATTTTCACATCCAAGCAATGATGTCAACCATACCATACATTCATAGCAACATATAAGCTCGAAAATCACGAAACATAAGCAAGATAACAACCATCGCACCAAACAAGAGGGTTCTAGCTTCCCTTACCTGGACGAATGCTAGCGGAAGGTACAAGCACACATTAGAGGATTACTACAGATCCAAGAACTGATTTGCAAGTTGGAATACTGACACTAGAACAGAAAACAAGATTACTAAAAGAGCTCTAGTTGGAACTGCAACAACAGAGCTAGAAAAGAGGAAGTATTCGTTGGGGATCGATTTACGTGTAATAAATGGAGTTCTCATAGCTCAACGAAGAATGGGAGCCAAACCCTAGCAGAGCTTTGTTGGAAGGAGAAGAGAGAGTGAGACTGCTGTTTTTTTGATAGGTGCAGAGAATGAGAGGAATAAGGCTAGTTTAGGGGTTTTAGGTACCCTATGGGCCAGCCCTTAGGCCCAAAAGTTAAGGCATTGCCCTTTAACATAAGACTAGAAAAGTGGATCTTACATTCTCCCCAACAACAAAAATTTTCGTCCTCGAAAATTCATTTATGAGGTAGGAAGAAACTATGTTCTCATTATTTCCTCTAAGAACCACCACTCAAACACGACTGATATAATGACTCAAACGCCTATAGTCACTAGAAACTTTGCCTCTATGCTAAGCGATATGTGTTCACCCATGTGGATTGGTTTAGTCACTACTCTCGAAGTAACTTCCACCCTGTAACCTTAAAACTAGATGTTCCTTCATACCTGCCCAACCAACTTGTATCTGATATACTGACTCATCTACCATGTGCTCTCCGCTACCTCTTGTAGGTTTTTATCAAAGTCTTAAATGACTTCAAATCTCAAATTAAAGTATGTAGTTATCACTTCACATCACTTTGTTCTCTCCTTTAAGAATCACTCCACTGTCTTGATCACTCTTGAGTTCTGGCCGACTGCCCCACCATCAACACTCTTGACCACTTTTACGCATAACGACACTCATAACATCTTACTTCCTTTGCTGGCTTCTTCTAAGGCAACAAAGTTCCCTACTGAGTTATTCCATTTTCAATTTAAAACCTTCAACGGTTTCCTTCACCATATCGTTTTGGCGCCCTACCTTCACCTTTAATCCCCTAACCTGAAACCATCATTTTACAGAAACCTCATAACCATAACTCTCCCTGACTTCAAGTCTCTAGTTTGATCTGTACCAATCAGCTTTACAATACACCTCCAACTAAGATTGCCCAATTTGTCTTTTCTCCCGACCTCTTTTGAGAAACTCCTTTGTACTAGTCGAATGACTTGACCACTGAAATCTCTTCACCTCTTCTCCTCCCAACTTAGACACTAACTTCTCCACCAACTCTTACTCTTACCTTGCCAGAGCCTAAATCTTGAATTCTCTCCTAGAAATGAACACCGACTCTTACTACCCTACTTCTAGGTTGGTACCCTAACTTGAAAACATAATTCAACCACCCATCATTTCCTTGGTCCAACTTCCTTTATCCAATCCTACACTTCCAACTCTGAATGATCATTGTACACTTTTACCCGATACACACAAGAACAAAACCTTTGGTGTTTTTAAAGAATCGGTCTTCGTGGTAATCACTAGGTCATGAGTAAGATAGTTCTTCTCACGCACCTCTTACCATTTCTAAGCATCACCTGCCATCACCCCCGCTGCGCTACTCTGATCCATACATAAGGTCACTTGTTTGTTTACTCAAAATAATGATCCTTTCATGTTCGGCATGACAAGGAAACAATCGTCATTGAGAAACCTTCCTCGAGACCATTATAAAACTTGAAGAACCCTTTAAACTATTCTTTTGATAGCCTTAACGTTCCATTTTCTCAACAATGTATCTATCCTTTTAAAACCATATTCCTTATTAGTCACTCCAACCTTAGTCAATACTCTTCTTGAACGGCTTGACACACCATAACTTCTTTTCAAAGATTCACCAAACTTGCAGTTATCCTAGTGATTATATTGAGTTTATGACATTATGTCTCTAAGACCCGCTAAATTTAAATAATTAAATAATTAATTATTTAATCAATGCGAGTAAGAGAAGCCTTTATGGCATTAAATGCTAATCTTCATGATGTGGAATAGTACTAGCTCAAATGGTTGAGAGTACTTGGTTTGTGTAAGAGGACTTGGGTTCAAGTCCTATGTATGCCAATTGTGTAGGATTTAATTTTTATTTATTTACTAATATGTATATGCGTGTAAGTAAGAAGATAGCAATTGGGTTATACTAGTTGGCGTGAAAAATGGATTGGCATAATGGTTTGGTACTGACTTGGCATTGCATGGTTGTGAGTTCTAGCCTTGGTGAAAACTTAAATTTAACTTTGTATTTTTTTTTTTTTGCTAATGCTAGAGTTTGGTGGAATGGGAAGGGTTAAAGGAAACCCAAACTTATCTAGTAGCCAAGGGAGGCTGAAAAACAACCATAAAGGGGACCATGAATGGCCATTAACCATTAATTAAGTGGGAATCCCGTTTTTGTATTATTGACCTAAATTTAAGCACGGTTTAAAAGGTAAAAGTTGAGTATTGGGAAAGGTTTTGGCAAGGTTGAGACTATACCAGGAATAGAGCACGAAAGGAGAGTGTTTGTGAGTGTTGGGTGAGGTTCTGGGTCTGAATTGGTGGAAGAACAAGAAGGAGATTGGCAAACAAGAAGGAAGTAGCACATTTAGCAAATTGAGCAAGGAAATCCAGGTTAGGGGAGTTCCTATTGTGTGTTTGATGTGGTTGTGATTTATTATTGATTGAATCGTGATGTATGCGGGGTTGGGTTTACAATTTACATGAAAATCAGAGATGAAATTGGGTTTCTAGAATTTTTCCAGAAACCGCCTGGCGGGTCACGCGTGACCGCCAGGCAACACAAACACCAGACCCAATTTCTGGGTATCAGCGATGAACCACCTGGCGGCAGAGGATGAACTGCCAGGTGGCACGAACACAATTACATTGTTTTTTGGCCATTTTTGATATTTTTGGGGTACTTGTGATGTGACCGTGATGTCTGTATGCTCGAATGTGAATTTTGATGTTTGATAGACTTTGCTTATGCTGATTATGTTGCAAGACATGGATTTTGATCTGAAATTGAGTGTTGGGTTTATGTTGGGAATTGGATAGAATTCAGTTTGATTGATGAATACTCAGTTTGAGGGAATGAATGTTATTTAAAAGGAATCGGGAATGTGGTTGTGTACGCATCTGCAAAACATGGGTTGTATGAATAATTGACAATTGTTTAGAATCATGAGATTTTTTGTCATTTGTCTATGGGGTTATATAATGAATATTAATGCATGTGAGATGGGTTGCTGAATTCGTGAAATGAAATGGGAAATTATGATTATGCTGTTGTTGGGGATGGGTAAGCATCGAATTGGTCAAATATGAATATGTTGAGATATATGTATGAATAATGTTCAAATGAAAGTAGTTGATCCTTGTATGATGGGTATATTAGAGTTTACTGCTACATGATAGAGTGTACAGGAATTGGGTGGTTTTGGATTTGGTTAAAAGGTAAGAATGATGAACATGTAATAAAATGTGGCATTTAAACTATAGGGAACTATGGTCAGATGAGTGAAATTGATAACTGGGGTGAGTTTGGATTGCGCATACAATGTTTGAGTTATCTAAGGTATGAGTATACATTGCAAAGTATTATTGCTTGACTTTTGTGAAGTTAGTAATTCTGTTATAGAATTATATCTGAAAATGCTTTAAGGGCACTATATTATGATGGGTTGAGTGCCTTACAATTTGGTATGGAATTGTGATTGGAGTGCAATAATTGTGCTACAAGTTTGTATGTGGTGTAACTAGGATACTTGAGAATCTGTAAAAGTGCCAATAAACCAGTAGCAGTGCGCTACTGGTATAGCGCCTGACGGCGTGTGAGAGCCGCCAAGCGGACGAAACACAAACCTGTGACAATGGTCACAATGCGCGCAGGGCACCTGGCGGTAGAGTGGGTTTCGTCAGGCGGAATAATGCAACAGAAACCTTGAAGGTTCGGTGGGCCTGGCGGCACGGGACAGATGCGCTAGGCGGTAGGGCCGCGAGGCGCCTGGCGGCAGAGCGTGTGACCGCTAGGCAGTGATGGTGCAGAGATGAGTCTGCAGGGGCGTGGTGCCTGGCGGTGTGTGATGCCCGTCAGACGGTCTGGAGTTAAATTCCACCTAGCGGTGTGAGATGCACGCTAGGCGGTTTTGGTCCAGTGATGGTGCGCGAGGGAAGTTTTCTACACCGTTTTAGGGGATGTTCATGATTACGATGCTTTGGCTGGGGGCCCAGTTACGAGTGCATCTTGTATTGGGGTAATACGTCACCACTCCAGGTTGTAGCCTGATGGTTTAGGAAGTCCAGTGGAGTGTGCAGGTTGTGGCTCGTACGGCGAGGTTTCGAATGATTGCCCTCTTCAGTGGATTCTGATAGAGATTTGGTAGTCTGGAAACAACTATAAAGTTAGGTTTGTTTTGGGGAACTCCACTTGGTGTCACGGTGAGATGTTGTGGCAACGTTATTCCCACGTGCGGACTAACAGGTGGTGGCCTGTAGTCGGAGTGGCGAGTAGACACTCGTACAGCAAAGATCGATCATTGATCTCACCTAAAGGGTATAGAGATGATAAACGTCTAAAGGCAAGTGTTGGAAGTGAAGGAGTAAAAGAAAAAGGGAAAGTGTACTAACCCGGGTTTAAATTTATTGATGTTGTATTTAATATTATATTGTTTGGTTTTATTTAAATGAGCTCACCCTATCTGTGTGTGTGTGGCGATGATCATGTAACTTGTTACATGGGAGCAGATGTGGATGCAGGTGAGCAAATAGATGCCTAGAGACGGAGTGGGGATATCTCAAGGTTTTATCACTAGTCATTATGATGAACTATGATTTTATATGTAATAATTTTATAGACGATTTTAATTGTAACACTTACTGATGCGACTTATTTTATCTGTATTGGCGCGTTGGACTTTAATATTTAAATTTTCTCGCGTTTTTGGGAAATTGATGATAATAAATGAGGTGGTTATTTTATTTATTTTCTTATTTATTTTAATAAGTAATTTCCGGCTAGGATGTTACAATGTCTCCAACAACTCTTTAAATCAAAGGATATTACTTCGTTGGGGATCACATCTCCTAAGAATGAGATTAAGAAAACAACCAATTCACCCTTGAGATTATGTCCCCACCTTGCAAAGGAAACAATTCAAATTGGCTTTGAATTTAAATCCTTTGGTCACCATTAAACATGAAACACACCCAAGTAAACTTCACTTGACCGCCATTGTAGCAAACCACTATCTCAACCCCAACTCCCTCTTGCAGGCACCCATGACTCCTCTGCCATATGGCCGACACCAAGAGGTATACGATCCCAAATAAAACCAAACCCACATCCCAAGCACCACTTTTATACCTTGTATCCTCGAATTTGGTCATTTGCGCTAATCACTCCAGCACCAACTATCGTATACACCATTTCAATTTCTTTAGACTTTTCTTCTCCTTTCATTCTTTAGTGTATTTTGCCTCCACTAGCTCTTGCCATTCCTACAAGATCCAACACTTAGGTTTCTTAGTCTCAACCCAAGGTCAATTGTTCTGCTCATGTGAACTTCTTTTCCTTGAAACATCCTTTTATCAACTCCAAAGACCAATCATCTCCTTCCAACTATCCAACCTAGTACGAAACCTTTATGCCACTTCATCTTTATCCACATATTATTTTTCCCTTTTCTTAGGGAACATTATCTCACTTGACTAATCTGTAAGCTCTGCTCCATCTTAGCCTCCAATTAGAGATTTGTCGTCCTTTTACACCCCATGGTCTTTATCTTTCTCAACTTGCTCGATGCCAAGCAATTTCATTATTTTCTGCAACCCAGGATTTTGTCAATTGCTTCTCTTCCTCCAATCCAGCAAAACACTAGATATGGCCATACGACCATATCTAATGACACTCATCTTAACATTACATATATTCGTAGAACTCTGAATCCCGGTATTACCGAAATGTAGAACCAAGTTGATTTTTCTCAAACGTTGTTACACTTGCATGCATCGATATCTCCCATATGTTCTAACCTCTAGATTCAACTCATTTTGGAAAACTTGTAGTATTTGATCCCAAACTTGTCCTTGAAGCTCCCTTAGTCCAATCGTTGCTAAGTTCCAACATCTGTTCTCAAATCTATTACCCCAAACTTAGTTTTCCTTGCTCAACGGTATACATCACGCATCAACTTCCTATCTTTGAGGCAAGAATTTGTCTCAGAGGCCTCATCCAACACTTGTAAAGGTAAGCAGGTCAAGTTGACATGGAATCTGCATTCCCTTATCTCCGTAGACACTAGACACAAAGCATAGAGGCGCAACAAGACAACTAGATCATACAAAGCAACACCCTATCACTTACAAACAACCAACCCCTTTGTCTGTCATCATTCTTTCCCCAAACCATTAGAATTAAGAAAGGAAAAACAACATTTAATCTAGTCATGAGTGTGCACCCTTATTACTTTATCAAGGCGTTTTTCTGTTCTTAAAACTTTTGGTTTTACTGACACGCTTGACTAGACATGACTACTCACGCCCGCGAGGCATGACAAACCCATAACCTCAAGTCATCCTAAGGACGAACTACTCTGATACCATTAATGTAACACCCCATTTAATTAATAAATATAATTAAAGGAAGCATCACACTGATTAATAAAAGAAAAGCGGCCCCGAAGTTTAAACCCTACTCCTTACAAGTATCCAAGGAAGTTCAAAACATAAAAGGCACACCACGATGCCAAAAAGGTACAAAGGTAAACGACAGTAGTTGATGATACACCCAAAAGCTAAAACAGAACATGGGTCGTGGCCCTAAATGAAAGCACAAATAAAAGAACTCCAATCCGGGTAGACTATGCAGCGGAATCATCCCTCCTCTGTTGACCACGAGGACCTCTCGCATTTACTCCCATCAATAAATTGATGATCATCGTAAAGGTAGAAGAACAACATACAAAGCAATCAAACAAACAAAGGGCAAGGTAGAGCCAAAAAGATTTTTATCATGCAATCAAATATGCCTTCTCAGTCCAATATACATATATCATCCAAGCATGTTATGACCTTTCAATCAATATACTAAGACTCGACTCGACTCATCCGGATACATATAACCTGGTCGGATTCAGCGGATGCTCGCACTTGTGGTGGATACCTCTGCTCACCCCCGAGCTGCCCACCCCCGAGCTATGTATTACAAGTGTTCCAAATATTGCAATGAATAAATTCCCTCACACACAAGATTAGCCCTTAATGAATTTCAGGCCTCCTCCTATTCACACCACAGGAGTCAGTCCGCTCTAAGTGAGACTAACTGACTCCTTAGAGTGTCAGGATGCAATCCTTACCTTGAATTCTTACCAAATTATATAGATGGGGCACCACCCTGGACACCCACTAACATGGGCCATGGAATTACGTCCCGACCACTGAAGCACTACCCTGGAATCTCACCTAGAGATCCCAAGGATTTACGTACTGACCACATACTGTACACATGCAATCAATCATGAAATATTCACCACACATGTCAATATCATATCAACCTTTGTAATCATCCCTCATTCGTATCTCATATTTAGTCAACCACAACTCATCCTTCCCAAAGCCATGAAAATAGAATCGTACATCATGCCAATACCATGCCAAGGAACATCATTCATTTTCCATGAATCCCTCCATATTTCATATCCCACTCCATAACGAACTCATCATGTTAAATTCTATGAACCAATCCCACACAAACATCATGCTCACATCATGCCAAAACTCATGAATCATAATTTTCATCTCATTCATATAGGGTCACTCAATTCATACAGTTCATACCCAAGGTAAAGCATAACAAGCCAAACATACAATTAAGGCCCCAACAACATAAAAGGTACAGTTGCATAAAGAAATCCCGTGCCAGCCTCACTCAAGCCACAGGGTCTCGCTTAGGCGAGACTGTCATTAGGGAACCTTGCGAGGCTCGCGGATTCTCGCTTAAGCGAGCCGCTACTCGCCTGGGCGAGCATGTCCCTCGCACAAAAGAAAGACTTCCTCGCCTGAGCTACGCCTATAGCACAAACCTCAAACCCCCACTCGTCCTCGCTTAGGCGAGCCTCTCTCGCCTGAGCGAGATGGTGTCTCGCTCAAACGAAAGCTCTCCGCCTGAGCAAGAGCTCGAGCGCGAGTCTGGGTCTGTCTCTACAAGTCTCGCCTGGGCGAGGCCTGGTCGCCTGGGCAAGAGTGTCGGGTTTCGCCACTGTTCATCCTGCAACAGCCATATTTTCACATCCAAACAATGATGCCAACCATACCATACATTCATAGCAACATATAAGCTCGAAAATCACGAAACACAAGCAAGATAACAACCATCGCACCAAACAATAGGGTTCTAGCTTCCCTTACGTGGATGAATGCTAGCGGAAGGTACAAGCACGCATTAGAGGATTACTACAGATCCAAGAACTGATTTGCAAGCTGGAATACTGACACTAGAACAGAAAACAAGATTACTAAAAGAGCTCTAGTTAGAACTGCAACAATAGAGCTAGAAAAGAGGAAGTATTAGTTAGGGATTGACTTACGTGTAATAAATGGAGTTCTCCTAGCTCAACGAAGAATGGGAGTCAAACTCTAGCAGAGCTCTGTTGGAAGGAGAAGAGAGAGTGAGACTGCTGTTTTTCTTATAGGTGCAGAGAATGAGAGAAATAAGGCTGGTTTAGGGGTTTTGGGTACCCTATGGGCCAGCCCTTAGGCCCAAAAGTTAAGGCCCTGCCCTTTAACATAAAACTAGAAAAGTGGGTCTTACACACACTACACTTGTATATAAAGTGTAATTCTCCTCTCTTTTAAGTAACACTTTTTGTACTTCTTCCAAAGTAATAATACTTCAGTTTTTTCTCTCTTTCATTTACGCTTTCTCTCACTATTCATGCATGTGTTTATGCTTCCCTATATGCACAACCATGACAAGGCTGATTCACACTCTGATACATTAGAGTTGCATCATCACTTTTTCTAAAAACACTAAGATGGTATTAGAGCACTTCCTTTGAAGTGCTCTACTACGCATCTCTGAACTTTCTTTCTTTCCTTTCATGGTGTAGGCCTTTTCTTTTCCGTTTCATCCCACCACGACAGACGCTTCTCCGACACTCGCTCATCTGTTCTTGCACCCTAGTGAGAACCCTGCCACTACCTTGGTTTCTCCGGTGCTTGATGAAAGTAATTACCATTCATGGTGTAGGTCCATGATGAAAACGTTGAGTGCTAAGAACAAAATCCGGTTTGTAGATGGCACTACCACTGAACCTGAAAAGAAGGATGACTTGTATCAAGCATAGAAGCGTTGCAACGACATGGTCACTTCTTGGATTTTTCACTCGATATCTCCTTCAATTCGACAAAAGCGTGTTGTGGATGGACAATGTAGCAATAATTTGGAACGATTTGAAGTCTAGATATTTCCAAGGCGACTTCATGCGCATCTCTAACTTGCAATCTGAAGCATCCTCCATGAAGCAAGGTGACTCCACTGTTACTGAATTCTTCATTAAGCTGCGTATTATTTGGGATGAGATAAACAACTTTAGGCCTGATCCCGTATGTTCTTGCACTAAGAAATGCTCATGTGGAATGATTGATTTGATTAGTCAAAGAAAGAGTGAGGATCAGGTTATGCAGTTTCTTAGGGGCTTGAATGAGCAATATACAAATGTTAGATGTCATGTCCTTCTTTTAGAGCATGTTCCACATATTAGCAAGATTTTCTCTTATGTTATTCAGCAAGAAAGACAGATCATGAGCAATAGCTTCCATTCTGAAACTGACATCAAGATCAATGCCAACAATGCTCAAATCACTTGCAACTATTGCGGGAAAGGTGGTCATATTAAGTTTGTATGCTTTAAGAAAAACGGTTTTCCATCTAATCATGACGAAAAATATTCAAGAAATTGCACCAAACGCACTTGCACACATCGTGGTAAAAAAGGACATATTGTGGATGTATGTTATAGAAAACATGGCTTCCTGCCTGGTCACAAATTCCTCAACAGCAAAGCCAATTATGTTAAAACCAACGAGAATAAACATGAAGAGAAGAAGGATAATACAAGTGGCGAATAGGACATGCGTTTGACGCAACAATCGTTCCAAACCTTGCTTGCTCTCCTTTGATCAAGAGAGGAAGGTGTTGAAGACTCTCATGCTACTCAGATAAACACCATCACCTCTGATCTATCCCAACCAAGTAAGTCTTTCGTAAGTTCTCGCAATATAAGAGATAGAGGTGTCTGGACATTTGACTCGAGAGCAACGGACCATGTTTCTTACTCCCTGGGCAATTTTTTATCCTACAAAACCATAAAGAACATACCTGTTAATCTTCCTAATAATTCGAAAGTTATTGCCACTCATATTGGTAGAGTCAAACTTAACGAAAGGCTCATTTTAAATAATGTTTTTATATTCCAACTTTTGAATATAATCTGATATCTATTTCAAAGCTTGTATCTGGTCTTAACGTTGAAGTTGTGTTTACACCTAACCTTTGCGTCATTCAAGATCCAAACACGAAAGGGAGGATTGGTTTAGCTGAATTTAAAGCTGGTTTGTATATGTTTTCAAATACTGAGAAATCTCTAGCTCTCGATGGAAAAACCTCTTGTAATAGTATAAATAGAAACTTATGGCATGATAGGTTAGGCCATCTATCTGACAATAGATTGAGCATTTTGAAACAGAAATATCCTTACATTCATAGTGATAAAATTGATATATGTGATGCTTGTAATTTTGCAAAGCATAAAAAGTTGCCTTATTCTAATAACACCACTGTTGTTAATCATCCTTTTTACATTATTCATATTGACATTTGGGGACCTTGTTCCACTCCTTCTATGCATGCTCACAAGTACTAACTCACTATTATTGATGGTGACACACATTTTACATGGCTATATTTGATGACTAATAAATCTGAAGCACGAAAATACCTTATCCACTTTATTGCCTTTGTTTAAACTTAGTTTAATAAAACCATTAAAATAATAAGGAGTGACAATGGCCCTGAGTATTCTAAGATTACGATCCTAATAGTGTTCGTTGATGATGTTGTATTAGCTAGTGATGACTTGCATGAAATAAACCACATAACCACCCTTTTAGACCAAACTTTTAAGATTAAAAACCTTGGAGATTTAACCTACTTTATTGGTTTCGAGGTGGCACGGAGCCAGGAAGGGATACATCTGTCATAGTGAAAATATGCCATAGACCTTCTACAAGAAACATGGATGCTCGCTTATGCTCCAGTTTCCACTCCTATGAACTTTTCCAAAAGAACCACTGTCAACAATGGGGATGCCTTGCCCGATCCTACATCATACAGGAGACTCATAGGAAAGTTGATATATTTCACCAACACACACCCCGACATCATGCATGACGTCCACAACCTCAGCCAATACATCGTTGCACCCACTACATACCATCATCAAGCTGCTTTACGTGTGCTTCGTTACTTAAAGCAAGCTCCTGGTTTGGGTTTATTCCTCGATGCAAAGAGTGACATTAAGATCACTGATTTCATTGATTATCACTAGGCAGGGTGCCCTGACACAAGGAAATTTGTCATAGGGATCATCATCTATCTTGGCCATTCACCTGTTAGTTGGAAATCAAAGAAACAATGCACAATGTTCGTGGCTCATCAGAAGCTGAATACTGAGTGCTTGCATCAACAACCTGTGAAGTACAATGGATTCTCTATCTCCTTCGAGACCTTCATATTTAGCACCAACAACCTGCCCTCTTATTTTGCGACAACCAATCTGCCTTGCAAATAGCATCCTATCAAGTGTTTCATGAGCGCATAAAGCACATAGAAATTGACTATCACATTGTGAGGGAGAAAGTTCAAAGTGGGATCATCAAGCTCTTGCCCATCAACACGAAGAACCACGAAGGCTTTACCTCCTTCCACCTTTCATGGGCTTTTCCAAGCTTGGACTATTAAATATACATGCCAAGCTTGAAGGGGGCTTTTAGAGTAATGATAAAGACGTTTCTGATAAAGGTTTATCACATAAGTCTGGCACATGTGTATATAAAGTGTAGTTCTCCTCTCTTTTAAGTAACACTTTTTTGTACTTCTTCCAAAGTAATAATATTTCAATTTTTTTTTCTTTTTCATTTACGCTTTCTCTCATGCATGCGTTTATGCTTCCGCATATGCACAACCATACCAAGGCTCATTCACACTCTGATACATCAAAGTTGCCCCATCACTTTCTCTAGAAACACTAAGAGTTTATCCTTGAGTTTTTTTAAAAAAAAAAAAAATTCCTTCCGTTTAATTGTAGTGGAATTGAAGAAAAGTGAATGAAGTGTTAATGAGAGAGGACAATTCTTTTATATAAAGGCATCCGTGAAATGACTATTCCCACCTCCTTTTTCTTGAATACAGTTAAAGTCCAAAACAAAACTCAAACTTAACCCTCTAAACTTATATTATTAACACTATTCCTTTAAATCCATTTATTTATCACTTATACCAAATAATAATGCACATATATAAAATAAATAACGGATACAAATAAACTTGTATAAAATCTTAATTCTTACAAACAATATGTGAGTTGTGGTAAAAAAAAAAAAAACTATTGGCATGTGTTCAATTCCTAAATATAAAACAAAATCCTAAACCTTAATCTATACTACTCAGTTGAGTCCACAAATTTAGTGATTAGGGACTGAATCGTATTTTTTTCTATTTTAAAGGACTTTTTCTTATTTTAATTTGATTAGCGACCAAAACAAAATTAGTCTCAGTTTAAACTATTTAAAATATAATTAAACTTAAATAATATGAAATTTTAAATATTTTATTACTTTTAGATGTTGAATGATCAAATATATTATATTTAAAATATATTACGCTTAACTTTCAATGTTATTTTAGTTTCGATATGAAAAACAAAAAAGTCTTTCAATCATTTTAAAATGATATTTAAAATAAAAATTAACTTTTTTTCTCAATGTTTTGTGTTTATGAGCAATAAGTTGAATAAATTTAGAGTGTAAAATTAATTAAATTAAAAAACTACTGAAATTAAGTTTTAGTTAAAAAGATTGTTTAGAATAATTCTTTTAGTTAACTGGCACAATGTATAAAACAAAATATCCTTTTACATATATACGTTACAAGATAACGTATTAATTATATGAAATTGATTATATTTATTAACAAATAACTATCTGTGAAATATATATTTTAGTAGTATACAGTGTATATTGTTTTTAACATGACAAGTTTTAAAACATCTTAATATATTAAATTTGTAATATTGTACGTATTTGTTTATTATTTCTCTTTTAAAAATAATATTTTATAATTAATTAAGTTTCACTAATAAGGTTGGTGACGGAGATTTATGATCATGTATTTAAAAAAAATTTGACTAAAATTCAATTCTCTTAAAATGAGAAAAAAGTGAACATTATATGCTTTGACAAATAAAAAGATGTTTAACTTTTTAGCATACAAATGGAGATTGCAATATTTACAGGGAAGGAAAGAGTAATTTTTATACAATAAGATAAGAGTATATTGCAACTCTCAAAGTAAAAAAAGTAAAGATATTAATGAATATGTGAAAAAAGAAAAAACGTACATAAGAAAAGTTGTAAAAACAATTTTCTAAGTGGATGGTATGAATGAAAATAATACAATGTGGAAAGAATAGTTTTTTTCTTTTCTTTCCAAAATTGGCATGGACTTAATAGTTTATAAAAGAATAAAGGTTGCACCTTTTTCAAAATTCAATCATCAATATGATTTTTATGGTATGCATATTAAAGTTAACAAATGTATCAAAATCGTAACTGTGTGATAGTATCAAAACATTGTCATTTTTTTTTTATTTAACTAGTTTATATAGTTAGTGTATAACTTTTTCTTTCAATAAATTAATTAACATGGTGATATAGTACATGTTTCTTTTATGATAAATTGGTTGAATATGTGTGCACACTTTTGAATTTGAATCGAAAGATAGAAAAGGAAAAAATTTGTATGTCTGTAGGAAACAATTTATTGGGCAGGCAGAGAAGAGCAACCAAGAAATCTCCACTTGATCTGAAAAGATGAAAGGTAACTAAATGCAATCTGAAGAAGTTATGAGGAAAACTATGTATGAAAGGCATTGCATCGGAATAAAGACACGTTAAATGCAATTAAATATGATTTTGAATTGCAGGGGACAAATTCAGCTGTATGAGCTTAGAAGCAAGACAATCTAAGACATAGTTTGGATGTTTCAGTTTTAGTGTGTCATATGTAGCACCAAAGCCTAGAGATCCTCAAAACAATCCACAAATCTTGATCGTTCAATGAACTCCCAATGGTTCTCATACAGTTACACGTGCAGCCTATCGCTCATTTTCTCATTTAATTTGATTTATTTTCTTTCTCTGCATGGAATTCTCCTCCAACTACTACACCCAACACAAGATAAACCATAAAACCAAAAAGCAAAGCAAAATCAGAGTGTAGATTGATTAGCTCTTGTATTACTATGAATAACTATTGTGGAAGGCACTGGTAGTGGCAACTACCATCGAATTTGATTTGATCCCTTTTTAATTTGATTTGTCACTACATATACCCATTAAATTTTGAGCATTCTATAGGGAAACGGAAAATAAGGGGTCTCTCCCCTTTTTGTGGGTTGGATCTTGTACTTATGGAACTGTCACATCTGACCATTTTGATTCTCTTCTGATCATCATCATCATCACCACCTGGTTAAAAAGCAAGCAACTTGGTGATCTCAATTTTGTCCCTTTCTCTTCTCTGTTCTCTCCTTCTTTCACCGTTTTGGGTGGGGCTGGAAACATGATCATGGATTGAATGCTATGTTGTCCTTGCAGATTTGAGGTTTGTGACATACTTTGTTGGGTATATCTGGTTTCTGCGTCAGATTCACGTCACGTCAGTCCAGTCCAATGGAGGAGAGGAAGTATGTGTGCAAGTATTGCAGCAAGAGGTTTCCTTGTGGAAAGTCTCTGGGGGGTCACATCAGGACCCATATCACTGAAGAAAGAACTAATGCTGATGCTGACATCTTCATCAAGTCCTCGGATGCTGTCAAGAAGAAGAGAGATTTATGGTGCGAAGATGTTGTCGGGAACCCCATTTATGGCCTCAGAGAGAACCCAAAGAAAACAATGAGGTTCGTGCATTCCAGCGCTCGTGGTGGTGGTGCTGCTACCGGTGCTGCCGGTGCCAACTATGAAAAGGAGGAGAGGTTCTGCAAAGAATGCGGGAAAGGTTTCCCATCGCTGAAGGCTCTGTGTGGTCACATGGCTTGTCACTCGGATAAAGAGAAGAGAACCATCAAGTTTGAAGACAGTGACAAGAAACTGAAATTGGTTATGGACAGTCAATCTGATACCGAGACCTGTGCTCCATCTCATCCAAGGAGATCCAAGAGAATGAGGGTCAAGACCATTAACCTTTCCAATCACCCTTTTTCTTCTTCTTCTCCTTCTTCTTCTGTTCCCTTCGCCAATGGCTCTTCAACCGTTTCAGAGGTGGAGCAGGAGCAAGAAGAGGTTGCTAGGTGCTTGATGCTGCTGTCTAGAGATTCTACCTTCAAGGGTCGTTTTGCTTCGGTTACCGAATGTTCTGATAACAACTCAGTTGTTCTAGAAGCAAAATCATCCTCTCCTGATACCCGGATTGCTGTCACCAATGGTAATTATAACTTTCTCTCTAATAATGCTTATCGTCTTGTTCACAACAACTTGCTTAGGGTTAATGATATCAAGTTAAAGTCTGTTGAGTTTGGTGCTTCTGATAATTCAGGTTCTAGATATTTCAAACATGGTCCCAAAACCAAAATGGTAGACTCTGATGTCTCAACTGATGAGTTTAAGTGGCCCAAAGTGGGAGATAAGTCAAGCAAATACGCTGCAACTTTAGTAAAGAAATTAGTGATGGAGGATTTGGATTATGATGGAACAGAAGGAACTGCAAGGAAGTTTGATTCAAGAAAGAGAAACAACTATGAGTCTCTTGATAACAATCCAGTTGGTGGTTCTAGCAAGAAGATAGCAAGTGGTTTTGGTAATGAAGTATATGGGAATGGCACAAAGGGCTGGAAGTATGAGTCTTTGGAGGGTGAAAGGGACTATGATTCTTATGATTCAATTGAGGAGAGCCATGAAAACAGTTCCGAGACAGAATCTTATCCTGCTCCCAGGTCTCATAACAGCAAGGTCCTCAATGGAAAGAAGTCCACAAGCAAGGCGAAGAAGAAGTTGAAGTCTAAGAAAAGCAGGGATCATGAGTGTCCAATCTGCTACAAAATTTTCAGGTCAGGTCAAGCCTTGGGAGGACACAAAAGATCCCATTTCATTGGAGGGTCTGAAGAAAACACTCTGGTGATCAAACAAGCTGCTCCTGTTGTTCCATGCCTGATTGATCTAAATCTACCTGCTCCTGTTGAGGAATAAGGAAATGGGCATCCTGGGTTTTGCATCATTTTGAAGCATCTGCTGTTGAGGTACTTGAATCAATGTCTCCAATTCTTAGAATGTTTTGTCTTTATCCCATATGATGAAAGCGAATGCATTGTACAGCCATGTGGATAAAGGATTTTTGTTCTTAACGCTTTTACTATGCTTTGTTTGGTAGGAGGTAGCTGTTGTCTTTCAAGTTAATGTCACATGACAATTTGGTAGTATCTCCATTGAAATATTTGACTCTTCCTATAACCAACAGTAGTCTTAGAATTTCATTCCTTTGCTGCAAATAACAATTTCACCCTTCCACAGATTCAATTAATAATATCAGAATGTTTGCCTTTCCATTCTTATCAGTCTTGGTTTCATCCTCTCGGCGAAATGTACAAAACATGATTTTAAAAATTTATGGTCAATTCATCTTCTAAGTGATGATCAATAACTAAAAATTGAATCCAGTTTCACAATCTTAGTTACCATCGGCAACTGACTAGTCTTTGTGGAAAATGGATATTCTAGTTTGTATTCATGTCAGTTTTTCTTTAGTCTTGCAACCTAACAGAAGCGTGTTCCATCTACTTTCTTAGACTAGAAGAATCATGTGGAGGGAAAAAAAAGACAATGCAAAGGTTAAAGACAAGTGTAACTTTATTTGTTTTGTATTTCGGTCCAATTTTTCTACCCACCAAAGCATGTCTTGTGGCCAAATTTATCTCTTTTACCACAGAATTCAGCACTGTGGTCAATCCAATTCTAGCTATAGGTGTAGTTTCTGACAGGAGATTGCTTAGTCCCCGGACCAGAAAGTTTATATCTTGAATTTGATCAAATCTCATTCATTACTATATATATAAAATAAAAAAAAAAACCAGTTTGATTATTATTATGTAGAAAGTTGAAGATTCATTACTAAGACAAAAAGACACCATTTATTTTAATTATTGCAGAGAAAAATTGTGGATCGAAGCGGTTGTGAGGTCGCGTAGCACTTAAGAACTTAAAACTGCTCCATGTGTATATGTATAACACGTAATTGTAATAGCAGAAGAATTCATATGCCTTTTGTTTCGTGCCAATTACTATATGTGTTATTCTGTATTCAATTCTTTTACCCTTTGGAGTGTGTGAGAGGACCACTGGTATTATAGTAGCTCTTGTTTTCATGTGGGCTCAACACCGCTCGCACCAGGTAGAATGCCGAGGCACTCAACAATCAAATACCATAAAAACAAACACACCTGTGGAATCATCACAACAAAAGGTAACACTAACATAACCAAAACATTATAGATCAGAGGAATAGAATAGATACAAATTTGAAGAATGAGTTGAACTGAGTATAACATCAAATAAATGTTCATTTTGCATTGCTAGAAAAGAATAAAGAAGAGACGAAAAGAAACAAGAAATAAAGTATGTAAAGTTCTTTCCTTGCAGACAATAACTTAAAAAATTCATCTTTCTATTTTTACTCTCTCTCCAACCAACCACATATTAGTTGCTCTTCTTTCTATAAATTTACTGAGTTTTGTTTTTTTCTTTCCAAGTTGAAAACAGTGACCACCGATTGTATTCTTAAGCCTAAAATGAATTTCGAGAAATTGTTTTTTATATTAATAAAAAACAAAAAATAGGACCTTTACAACAAATAAAAATTACTTTTTTTCACAAGAATCGAGTCTCATTCATTTAGAAAAGGACATACCCAGGTTGCTACTTTATTATGTTAATTAATAACAAAAATTGCATGAACATTTATACCAAATAATTGTTAGTGATTTGCAAGAAAAGTAAAATATTTATGTTATATTGTCCTTTATCATGCGCTTGTAATGTGCAATTTGAAATGAAAGATGAAAGAAAAAAGGAAAAAAAGAAAAAAAAAACAAGTAGCACAGCAAAAAAGTGCTTACAACAGAGTCCCAGAAGTGCTTCCGTGAATCAAAAACTGAAGAATAACTGGTCATTGGAACAAGTTGGTAATTGACCGAGTGGTTTGGCGTGATGATGCTTAGTGATGAGGGAACACACGTTGTTTCTTATACACATAAAGTGCTAATCACCAAACTTTTCTCTCTTCCTTCTTGTTAAGACAAGGTTGTAAACACAATCACAAACTTGTTTTTCCCGTTTCATTTCTCTTTAGTGATCATGACAAAAGTGAAGCTTCGCTTTGGGATCATAACAACCAATTCTGCATAATGTAACGTATTCAATCTTCTCATATATTTTTTTAAATTTTACCAAGAACCTTTCCACGTAAATCCACAACTTTAATGTCCGTCTCAAGAATTTTATCAGGAACTCCCACTCCATGCACAAGAAAAAAATAGAATTTTTTTAACCGATTCATTAATACGATGCGACAATTAGTTTGACTAACTGCTAGAAAATTTCATTAAGTATTTAATTAAATATTTAAGATTTTCCTGAAGTTATTTAGAAGTTTGGTTAGAAATGCATAGTTTATGTAATAGTGAGGGAAAGAGGCAATATCTAAGTGTGAATGTTATTGTCTTATGGAAAAGAGTGACAGAAGCAGAGATGTACTTGGTTCCAATGATGCAGAAAAGGTAGAAGTACTTGCAGTAGCTTAGCTTACACTGAATGTGATTTTTCCAATTTGATTATTTTTCTCCTTTTCACTGTTAACTTTATGCAGCGAGGTGGTGTCTGTATGTTACTTGCGGAATGTGTGGTTTGTGGTGTGGTAAGTGGTGGTGTGTGATGCACCTTCGACAGTGTGTGAATTGGGTAAAAGAATCATCATGGAGATATCTGGGAAAAAGGTGTTAGGAAAGTTAACTAATAAAGAAGCCAGCGTTAGCTTTTTCTATTTTGATTCTTCCTATCATCATTTTTCATTTATATAATTTTGGAAGATGCTTAGAAAGTGAGAAATAAAATAGATTAAATTCATCTGGGCCAATGTGCTGATGATGCTTTGGTGATGGTGACTATGCTCTTCAGTGTTCACAGATGCCAGACACCAAGTTATGTGTTTTAATTGTTTGGAGTACGAGACATGTTCTAGGAATAATTAAAAGTTCAAACTGTCACACGTTAAATAGAAATGTAAAAGTTGGATGAGATAAGGAACAAAAACTCACTAACTGGTTTCAGTGTGAAACTAAATATACCAGATTCAACACAAGTTGTACAATTTCTGGTTTTATGAACATTTTTAAACATAAATTATTTGTATTGTGGTGGAACTCATTTTGAAGTAAAATTTGGAAGTGTTGGGAGAAAATAATACGTGTGACCATGCCATTTGCATTCTTACCCGTGAGCTATGGTAGGGCCTTATGAAGCGATGATTTGATGGGTGGGACAAAAATAGTGAGAGAGATGAGAAGTTGAGCAATCAATGAGTATAGGACAAGAATTTGGAAGCGAATTCGCACATTTGCCACAATTAGCTAGGGAACCTCTTTTGGCTTCATAACTCACCTACTTCCAATTTTGATTCTCTAGAATGTGATTAAATTTAACAAAATCATTTATTTAATGAACTTTTTTTATATATATTTTGTTCAAAAGGGAGATATTTATTTTATTGAAATTCTTACAGCAAAAAAAGATGGCCTATTCACATTTCAACCTTCAAGTCAAGACATTCCCAAGTCTAGGAATATGATCGGTCCAAACGTATATATTGATAGTAATAAATGATATAATAATAAATATATAATCAATTTATCTTATGAATTGTATTATTTATAATATGATTATGGACTTTTATTTTATTGGACTTGGTCCATAAAAATAATTACTTTGATTAATTGTCTAATGTCATCATAATATATTTTAGTTATGATATGGTGTTGAACGAGAAGATTTCAACGATTTAAGTATCATTCATAATATTACTAGGTAGATAGTAATATGAGATAATATTGGTAATATAAGTCAAGACTATCTCGGATCAAGTACTCGAGATGATCTTAAACGTATGTAGTACACTAATATCTAAACTTGATGTAATATAAGTGAGAGTTTTTAAGATGTCAAAGTCGGTGGTGTCGAACGAAAATGTTTCTATAGGTATGAGTGTTGTATAATTGAATATTGATTTTTTTTTGGTGATTTTTAAGTCTCCGTAGCTTTCTTCCATTGATAAATTAGTTCTTCTAGTAGTTTGTTAAGTTATATTCACCTCCTCTTGATTAACTATTATGTTGACATATTTTTCTCTCACTCTGACATTTCTTATCATTTATTTAAGTTAAAAACATTAGAAAATAAAATGCATACAATTAACATTTTCATTTTTCGTCCCTAAAAATTATTGGCTTTTAACACTATGGGTATATGTGTAAGGCCCAATTTTTCTGTCTTAATGTTTAAGGGCTGCCTTTAATCTAATGGGCCTAAGGGCTGGTCCAAAGAGGAAAACCAGACCCTAGTCTGCCCTAACTCACACTTTCTACTCACTTTCAGAGAACCTTGAGCTGCAGCCGTCAACCCCTCTGTTAGGGTTTGTTTCCTCACTGTTGTCAAGTTCGTTCGAGCTCTTTCCTACTCAAAGTAAGTTACCCTTCGTCTCGTACCATCCCTCCCTTGTTATGTTTTCGTATTTTTCCCAGTTAGGGTTCTGTAGGGAGCTCCTCTTATGTTTTGTTCCACTGTTTTTCAAGTTCCCTAAATTGTTCTAGAGCTGCTGTGTTCACTCTTGTGGTGTCGAGGTCCCCTGCTAAACCCTTTCCAGGTAAGGGAAGCTAGAGACCCTTGTTTGAAAATTGATTCTTGCACATTTGTCGTTGTTTCTCATGATTATATGGTTGTAGTACTAGTGTAAAACATTGGATGAACGTGTGTTGTTGTTGGGATGTGATTGTGTGGCTGTTACAGGATGAACAGTGGCGAGACCCGAAGTTCTCGCCCAAGCGACCCAGCCTCGTCTAGGCGAGACTTGCAGGAACCGATTTGAACTTGCGCTTGAGCTCTCGCTCAGGCGAAGAGCTTTTGTTTGAGCGAGACACAGTCTCGCTCAGGCGAGAGAGGCTCGCCTAAGCGAGGACGAGTGAAGGGTTTGAGGCACATTGCTGCATGAGTAGATCAGGCGAGGAACCTCGCTTTTGAGCGAGGGGTACTCTCGCCCAGGCGAGCAGCGGCTCGCTTAAGCGAGAACCCGTGAGTCTCGCAGGGTTCCCTAGTGACAGTCTCGCCTACGCGAGACTCTGTGGCTTGAGCGAGACTGACACGGGACTTCTCTATATAACTGTACCTTTCATGTTGTTGGGCCTTAATTGTATGTTTGGCTTGTTATGCTTTACCTTGGGTATGAACTGTATGAATTGAGTGACCTTGTATGAATAAGATGGAGTTATAAGTCATGAGTTTTAATATGAGGTGAGCATGATGTTTGTATGAGGTGATTCATGGAATTAAAATGATGGGTTTGGTATGGGTTTGACATGAGACATGAGTGAAGGTGGATCAATGAATGTGGCATGGTGCTGGTAGGAAATACATTCCTACATTTGTGATTTGTGAAGAATGAGTGGAATGGATCCAATATGAAATACAAGTGAGGATGGATTGTGAAGGTTGACATGATATATATATATATATATATACCTGTGCGTGTTAAATATTATTGGTTTGATTATGATTGGTCTGTGTTAGTGCGTAATTCCTTGGAGTCTCTAGGTGAGACTTTTAGGGTCGCGCTTCAGTGGTCGGAACGTAATTCCATGGCCCTGTTAGTAGGTGTCCATGGTGGTGCCCCATCTATATGGTCTGGTAAGGATTCAAGATAAGGTTGCATCCTGACGCTCTAAGGAGTCAGTTAGTCTCACTTAGAGCGGACTGACTCCTGTAGTGAGAGTAGCAGGAGGCCTGAAACTCATTAAGGGCTAACCTTGTGCGTGAGGGAATTGATTTATTATAACATTTGTAACACATAGCTCGGGGCTGAGCAGAGGTATCCACCACAAGTGCAAGCATCCGCTGAATCCGACCAGATTATATGTATCCGGATGAGTTGAGTCGAGTCTTAGTGTATTGATTTGGAAGGTCATAACATGCTTGGGTGATGTGTGTATATTGGACTGTGAAAGTATATTTGATTGCATTGATGAAATCTTTATGGCTCTAGCTTACCCTTTTGTTTTTTGATTGCTTTGTATGTTGTTCTTCTACCTTTGCGATGATCATCAATTTATTGATGGGAGCAGATGCGAGAGGTACTCGTGGTCAACAGAGGAGAGATGATTCTGCTACATAGTCTACTCGGACTGGAGTTCTTTTATTTGGGCTTTCCTTTAGGGCCACGACCCATGTTTTGTTTTAGCTTTTGGGTATATCATCAACTACTGTCGTTTACTTTTGTACATGTTTGGCATCGTGGTGTGCCTTTTATGTTTGAACTTCCTTGAATACTTGTAAGGAGTAGGGTTTAAACTCCGGAATCGCTTTTCTTTTATTAATCAGTGTGATGTTTTCTTTAATTATATTTATTAATTAAATGGGGTGTTACAATATGAAATAAATTTCATGTAGGTGAGTTTCTACCAGTTGTTTTATTGGTATGTCTCCACGTCCTTCTACCAATTTTTGCTAGGAACACATCAATAATGGTAATTTAACACTTTCGTTATGAGAGGAGGATTTGAAAAAGTGGAAAGGGTTAAAATAAGGGAAAAGGTGTAAAAAATGAGATGGTTTGAATTAGAGGAAAAAGGTGTTTGAATTAGAGGTGTAAAAAATAAGTGGATTTGACTGAAAATTTTGTAAAGATAGGATGGAAAAAATATTTAACTTTATGATTATATTTTAAAATAATAAGTTTAAAAATAAATAAATGTAACTTATAAATTTTTAAAAATATAAATTAAAATTAATTTTTTTAAAAAGTAAATAAATAATTATAATAAATTTTTAATATTTAAAAAAGTTATATTTTAAAATAATAGTATATTATATAAATTATATTACTATTAGGATATATTTCTCAACAATTCTTTGCAATGTAGGAAGAAAGTAGATGTATTGATTTCATCTAAATTTTCATGTGAATTCTTTTTTATTTGTATCTCGATTTTATTTGTATTACTTTATCTGTATTCTTTGAACAATAAATTAATGTATTTCTGTTTATCCAAAATAATACGGTAAAAAAAACTCTTTAGATATGTTAATTTAGATTTGAAAGTGAATCGTTCCAGCAGAAGACCTAAATTTAGGTTTATTATTCTTTATTTAATTGTGATTTATTTTTTTATTTTAAATCAAAATTTATCTCTTTTAAAAGCATCAGAAATCCATCTACAATACAAAAATAAATTATAAAATTTCCATAGTTTTATAAGTAAAATAAGTATTTCAAATAAAGATGTAAAGCATAAAAAAATGGGTGAAAATAATAAGAGAATAAAAAATATATTGTATTCATCACTCCATTTTCAACAACTTTTATTTTGGAGCGTCTTTATACGAGGTCTGTAACAAAAGTTACGATCATTTGAAGTATTTAACAATCAAATATTGACAACTTTTGTTCTTATCCTATAATGAATTTGAGGGAGTGTGAGTAGATGAATTTATAATGTTGATCCCCTTTAGGATTTATCTATAACTATATATAAAGATATTCCATCTCTTGTGTCCATATTTCATAATGGAAAATGATTTTTTGACTACTAAATATTTACGACTTTCTCTTACAACCTTAGATGTCATTTTTTAAGTGGTTTTTCAATTTTTCATTTTCTCATTCTCAATATTCCAAAATCACTTAGGAGATGCCACCTCATGTCGTAAAAGAAAGTTGTCAAAATTTAATAGTCAAAATATCATTGTCCTTTCATAATTCCAATTTACCTTTAGAATATAATTATGGATAATGATACAATGACCTGATTTTTTGACCATTTTCTTACCCGCCTACGTGGCATCGTTTTTTTTTTCATATTTTGTTAAATTTTAAAGTTGTTGGACACGTGAGGTGAAGAGGCGTTTGGAGATTACGCGCGTGTGTGAGAAAATAGAGAAAGAAAGAGTGTGGTTGTGGGAAAACATATGATAACATGTTTTGAAATTTTTTATTTTCGTATCTTCTTCTTCCCCGACTGAAAGCTCATTTTCGTCTCTTCTTCTTCCCCAAATGAGAGGCTATTTTCATATCTTCTTCTTCCCTAAATGAAAGGGTGTGTCGTTGCTCTCTCAATCCGAAATGCTTTTATGGTCTGTTAATCCGAAATATGTTCCAAAAGGTAAGTAATTTTAGTTGTGAAATTTGCCCCCCCAAAAAACGTATGTTCTTGTTCCCCAAAATATCAGTTTGAAATTGTTTTGAAGAAAAAAAAGTGAGAGGGTTTCTCTAACCAAAAATGGTTTGAATGTGCGAAGGGTTATGAAGAAGAAGCGTTTCGTCGAAGGATTGGGTGGCTACAAAAAACGAAGTGGTTTGTGGATGTTGACATGAGTGACATTAGTGAATGTTGCGAAGGTAGTGAAGGTTTTGAAGTTGGATATTGTAGTGATATATGTCAAGTATTTTAGTTTTTGTTCCTTTGTAAGTTCATTTGTATTTGAGTAATATAAGTTTAACTTATGGTTTGTAATATGAATATTTGCAGATTAATTTCAAGCATTCTTGTAGAACATAATATTATGTTGTATGCAAAACCACGAACATCTTCATTTACATTAACTATTTCTTAATGAGCAGAGCATAGTGCTGAATAACGTCATCCCTGCTGTCATTATCTTCATGTAAAACCCAATCACAAAAGAATTTATGTCTCATTAATTGCAGCTCTTCCTAAAAACAACAACATGATAATGTTACCAAATCTGATGTTCAAAGATAAACACCTATTATACAAGTAAACTTATAGTAGTGTATTCAGGCATAACTTTGCCATCGAATTTGGTTACACCGTCCCACATCTCTATAAATTTCAATACAAGGACCCCATAATCATGACTGCAAAATCAAATAATCGAAACAAATATATATAAGACATAAAACAGAATATTCAGACTTCCTTAAGGTATGATACATTCCATTGATTAAACAAATAACATGTAAAAAGTTACCCATTAGGTTGAATTGGAGTGTCAACAGTCTGCACTTCAAAAGATGGCTTGATGTCATAGAAAAACATAGTGTAGTCGTTTAATTTCCAAACACATCTATTCGCAACTCTTTTATTGTTGTCATGTAGAACAAAATTCTGCATTGGACAAAGCACTTTGTCAATTTCAAAGAATTTTTAGGAATATATCAACTTCAACTAAATATGATAATAATACCATGTACATGGGATTCATTGAGATTCTTTGTAGCTGTTGATGTAACTTCCTTTCATTATACATCATAATATTTGTTGCAAACAGTACAGCCTACAACAACACATTAGTCTACATTAAATTATTGTACATTATAACTGAATTACTAACATGAAGACGTAATTTAGGTTATTACCATGTTGCATATATGACTCATTGGTCGAAAACCCATACAGTCGGGGGTCATCAATATTTGACTCTTTATATTACAAACAACACTACAAAATAAAATTTATGACTATTAATAATTTAATAAAAGTAAATGAAGCTTATAATAGTAAAATAAATGGCATACCGATAAGGACAATCAACACAACTCAACGTCATGTACAACTTCATCGCATCCACACCCAATGAATTACAATGCACTTGAATGGATTCACTTGTTGTTACTGTTGGAACAAAGTCAATAGTCCCGTAACGATATCCATCAAAGTTAACAGTTACCACTTTAAATGAAGTATATTTTTGTTTAACTTGTGCTTTCTTAACACACTTCTCTCTACATGCTTCAGAAACCTTACTCATGTGAACATCATCGTGAACTTTATCTCCACTACCTTTTATCGCATCATCAAAACAAGAAGGTTTTTCTCCGCTTCCTTCAAAAATATCAGCCTTATCATCTCTAACATTAGGCTTTTCTTAGGACGATCATTTACCACGTAACAATACTTCATCTTGCAACATCTTCAGTTGGTTCTTCATGGCAATTCTTTCCATTTCATTCATTTTCACTTTCTTCATGCAAGCATCCTCCAAATTAGATTCACCATTATCATTATCATCATCTTCATTGATTGCTTCACCGTCAATATTTAGTGCAGCCCGATCAATTAGATTTGATCTACATTCAATCGTTAATGCCCAGTCCCAAATAATCTATAAAATATTTTAAAGAAACAAGAACAACATAATCGATGATGTCAAGATAATGAATATAACCAAATAAATACTTTTAAATCACAAAATTCATTACCTTCAGTTTAATCAAAAGCCTCTCAATGCTTGTTGTCCTTAACTTCAAACTTGGCCATCGCAAAATTCTTGGGAAAATAATTTCCCTATTGGGCTCGCCTAATCCAAGTCTCTCAAACACCCAAATCTCCAACATAACATATACCATAATCATATCTAAACAAAACAACAATTACTAAACCTCATAATTAAAGAATACATAAAACATATTACCTGTAAGACCACGACGCAACCAGGTACCTGCGGCCAAGCCATGCGCCCAACGGAATCGCCCAACAGAAGCGACCAATTTTCGGCCAACCAACGACATCCAACAACCTAATCCACTCTCGACTTCTCCGCTCTCCGCTCCAATTGTTATCCAGACCAAACATCAACAATGAAGAAATTAGAAACTTTGTGGAAGAAGAAGGAGGGAAAATGTCTCTGCAAAGTGTTCCTGTTTTACATGAACACGTCGAGTTAATTTTTTCAATCTCTTCTTTGCCTTTCACGTGCGTGCACTCCACACTACATGCGTTTGCAGTGTGCCTCAAATGACATTCACACTTTAAAAAAAAAAGGATGACACGTAGGCGGGTAAGAAAATGGTCAAAAAATCAAGTCATTATATCATTATCATATAATTATTTGTTAAATTTTTTAAAATTAACAATGTTTTCTGTAAAACTGTTAATCTTCTTTCCTTTTTTTTTCCCTGCTCATCAACCGTTGTAAACAAATTTTATCTTTTGTTTTAACTTAATAACATTACAATATCATACCTACTAATATAATATTATACATATTTACATATGCGTACACACATACATGATAGTGCACCTATTTTTATGCTAATCCATGTAAAGAAAACAAGGGAAGGGTAATAGTACTTTGTCCTTCTTTAATATAGTTTTTCGTTCATTATTTTTCTTAGCATCCTTTCTATTTAGAAATGCATCCCTTGAAGTCGTAGTCTTGTACACTCTCATTATTCATAATAATATGGAAGGCAAAAGATTGAAATTTCATTTATTATCTTTTTAGTGGTAGTGCAATACCTAAACATGCAATATTTAGCTTTCCTCATTAAAAATTTTTTGACTATCACAAGAAAGGTGAAGATTCTTCACAAGAACCCCATTTGATCCTTGAGGAACCTAAATCTTAATGGTGTTCTACTTGCTATCAATTTTTTTTGGGTTAGACACTAACATGGTCTCTTCACTTTCTAATTTGCATTTCCTCTCCAGTATTGTTCTTGCCCAATAAATCACTTCTCACTAGAAGACTTTTGTTGATGCTTTCATGATCGTAAAGGAATCCTTCTTCCTATATATAGTTTATCATAAATTCCACAAATAAGAGTTTGACACAACGTAAAATAAATTGATGAAATTACATTTACCATTTTTCTTGACTAAGGAAATCACAATTTCGTTTTGCTTTGATTTTTAATTAATTAATTTATTCATTAACCTCTACAAATAGGTTAGGAAACAGAGAAAAAAACTTGATAGTGTGTTTAGATGAGGCAATTTAATAGACTAATTAGTTTATTTGGTGAATTTATTTTTTTTTAAACAAAAATGAATTGATTAAAGGAGGAAATTAAAAGACAATTGAAAATTGGGAATTTTAAGAAAGTATTTCAATCTGTGGTCCTAATTAGTTGACTCAAATTTTGGGTCAGGCTGACTTTACTTGATTCTTCAACTTGGTTGACTTCAGCCAACTTTCGGTCTAAACTGACTCGGTTTAACTAAGTCGACTCTGTTTGACCTATGGACCTAATTGGATCGACACAACCTTTACCTTGGGCCAATTTAACTCGATTCTTCGGATTGACCAACTTTAGTTGAACTTTGACCCGGGTAAACTTAAGTTGACCTTCACCTGAGTCGACTCAAGTTGACTTTGGACCCAAGTCGACTCATCTCGACCTTTAGTTTATGTTGTTTCATACTACTTCTTTGGCCTAATTGACTTGGCTCAACCTTTGGCTTGAGTCAATTCAACTCAATTTTCAATCCCAACCAACCTCGGACGACCTTCGACCCAAGCCGACTTGGGTCAACCTTCGTCTGGGTCTACTATCCTCGACCTTCGACCCTAATTGGCCTGACTCAACCTTTGACTCGATTCTTCAGCCTAACCAACTTGGGTAGACCTTTGGCCTGAATCAGCTTGACTTGACCTTCGACCAGATGACTCTGCTCGACCTTTGAACTTGGTCAACTCGGCTAAACCTTCAAACCGGGCCAACTCAACCTTTGGCTCTCTCCAGCTCCGCTTAATTTCTCAACCTGACCTACATTGCGACCTTTAGTATGGGGTAACTCAGCTCAAATTTTCGCCTAGTTTGCTTTGTTAGATTCTTCAACCCAATCAACTTGATTCGTCCTTCGGCTCAAGCCGTTTCGGCTCCATCTTCAGCTCAAGCTAACTTAGTTCAACCTTCAGTTTGATTGATTATTTTGGATTTTGTTACTCTTTTGGTCCTTAAGTTTTTTTATGTGGTTTTTTTATCTTGTGAACTTTTATTACTTTGACTCATGTGAACTAGGATCAAGTCATTTGGACTAGGCCAAATTCATACCCATTGTACATATTGAAAAAAAATAATTAAATATTATTTTAATATTTAAATTTAACTATTATTTTTTGAATTTATTAATTTTAAAATACACATTTTTTTAAAATAAAATTTTATCTAAAAAAATAAATTCAAATACTTTAATAAAGAAGAAAAATAAAATAGAAGATATTTTAATTACTCTACTCAATCAAAATATTTAAAAAAAATATAATGTCTAAACACAAGGTGAATGTGTAGAATGCGAAGTTATGAGTCCAATTTGTGAAACACAAACTTTACATAGTCATCATGAAGAAATATTTTCTTCAAATCCTATTAAGGAATGCTAGAGAGCAAAAGTTTAAAATAAGAAAAAGTAAAATGTCATTTACCCTTCATAAAGTGTAAATTTAAGTAAATGAGAAAGTGTCATCAACTAATCAAACTTTAAGAAATAAAAATACAATAAAATAATAAGAGTGAATGTGGTAACATTAATAAATTAATAATTAGTTTAACTAATATAAAAGTGTTTTGTAAATATATCAAAATAACTTATTTTAGGAACTTCAAGATTATAAACTATATAGACTACAAATTATTTAAGCTAGTTCATAACTAGAGATGGCAAATAAACCCACTCTTGTGGATATTGCTCGAACCTATTTCCGTTTTGACAGAAAATCTTCGTATTGAGTAGGTATCAGTATAGGTATGGAGAATCTCCAACTTTTTCAATTAGTTATAGGGAAGAGTATGAAATGTACATATCTGTCACGTCCCCGTCCTATACTCACTCTAATATTCATCCCACCATATCTCTGTTCTCGTTTAAATTATTAAAATATTCATAGTTAATTAGTAACATTTTATAATATATATATATATATATATATATATATATATATATATATATATATATATATATATATATATATTGTTTAATTCTTCTAATTGTTTGTTTTACATAAAATTCTTTCACATCTTCAATATATTTTTCATCTTATCATAACCTTGATTCAATTTCAATTATGTTCAATTAATGTATGTTAATTAAATATTTTTTATGTCTTACATTTCAATATTTCTATTATTTTTAAATATTTTTATTTATTATATATTTTTCTTTCACTTGAAAATGTTAAACACTCTCAATTCAAGTGTTTAATATTATAAACATTTCATTTACTAGGTAATATTACAAATTTATCTTCTTTACTCTATTATTATTAATTTTTGTTTCATTTGATGAACTTTTTTGTTTTGCTAAAACAATTTTCGTTATTTCTCAACCATTGACTGTATTGATATTTGAAAATTTTTCTTGGATCTCTAAGGTATTTTTCATCTTATCATACATGTAATTATATGTATGTTTTTCTTTGTGCAATTTCATTCAATAATCTCTCAAATTGTTTCTAATGCACAAATTTAATATTATTACTTTAATCTTTATTATTTGCATGATTTTGATTCGGTGATGTATTATAACTTTTATTAGTGTATAAAAAAGAGATTCATTAGACTTTAAAAAATTGAAGTAAACAAACATTTAAAATATATTTTAATTTGAATATTTGTTTTCCTTTTATATTCTTAAAAAAATATTTTTAAATTTTATCAACTAGGTTTCATTAATATTTGCAAATTTAATAAATGTTTTGCTTCTCATGAAATTCTATTTAGTATTCTAATTTGAAATGTATATAATTATAATTTCTTTTTATATATTTGATATCAAAAAAACAAACCTCCACTTAATATTGAATATTTGATAATATTATATTTGATAATATTATATTTCCTTTACTGTAATTTTATATTATTTTATGAAAATTAATTAATATTAAAACAGTAAGAAAGCGGATATGAGTATGGTTAAAAATATATATCCATTACCTGGTGAAGATTGGATGAGACAGAAGTTTAATAGATGTTGGATTTGAATATAAGGACAAAGATCAATTTTTTTTGGCTTAAATATATATTTGGTCCCTATTTTCGTTGTTTTTATTCAATTTGAACCTAATTTTCGTTTTGAGTTCAATTAAGTCCTCATTTTTGTCAAATTTTGGTCAATTTGGTCCTTTTGAGTAACTGTGTTCACATAGTTAACCGTACATGTCACGTGTCAACTCCTGTTTTTCTTAATTTTTTTTAATTTTTTTTAATTTTTTTTTTAATTTCAAAAAAATTGTCCACGTGTCAAGTCACAATTGTATCATGTGTCAATGTTAGTGCCACGTGTTAGTTTGTGATTGTGTTTTTTTTTTTTATTCAATTTAGTTCCTATGTTCGTTATTTTTGTTCAATTTAGTTCCAATTTTTTTTTAAAATAAATCAATTTTGTCCCTTTCAAATTCATACCAAATTTAATATCTTTTATACAAATTATACTAATATTTTTTCTAAAATTGACATTTTTATTAATTATTTTTTAAATTCAATTATAAATTATTAAATTTAATTATAAATTGAATAAAATTATTATATTTAATTACTAAATAGAATATATTTATTTAAAATATTATAAGAATATAATTATTAAATGTTTTTCTCTAATATTTATATTCTAAAATACTTTTAAAATTGATATTTAAAAATATTTTAAATATTCAAAATATTTTAGAAAAGTAAATTAATATTTATAAAATTAACATTTAAATATAAAATATTTTAAATTGTAATATCTAAAATGCAATAACAATATTAAATATTTTAGATTTAAATATCAGTTTTACAAATGTTAATATATATTTTTAAAATTTTAATAATATTTAAATAATTATATTCTATTTAACATTGAATCTAAGAATTATATTCAATTTATAATTAAATATAATAATTTATAATTGAATTTCAAAAATAAGTAATAAAATGTCAATTTTAAAAATTAAATTGTTTTATTTTAACAAAAATTGGGACTAAATTAAATAAAAATAACGAATATAGAAACTGAATTGAACAAAACTAAAGAATATTGAAACTAAATTGAACAAAATATACAACCACAAAGTGACACGTGGCACTAGCATTAACACGTAGCAACTATTGTGACTTGACACGTGAACCCAATTTTTTTATAATTAAAAAAATTAAAAAGTTAGAAAATTTAAGAAAATAAAAAAAAAATCAAAAAAACAGGAGCTGACACGTGACATGCACTATTAAAGAACGTTAACTATTTAAACACCGATAGTGAAAAAGACTAAATTGACCAAAATTTGATGAAAATAAAGACCTAATTAAACACAACACAAAAATGACGACCAAATTAAATAAAAACAACAAAAATAAGATCAAATGTATATCTAAGTCATTTTTTTTATGAAAATGAGTATAAAATTGCAAACTTCATCCTCCTCCCGTTGCCATACCTATTTATTACTTATCTTATTTAGTATATTTCTATAATTACTCTTATATTTTATACAATAACTTATTAACCTTAACTTCTTTTTACTTATTATTACTTATTTAAATTCTATAAAGACTATTAATTATCTTACTATTTTTAGTATTTGTTGGCTTACTTTTAAATTTTTATGTAGTTTAAAATAAAAAATATATATATATATATATATATATATATATATATATATATATATATATATATATTAAAATAACTGACATTTTCTTACATAGTACTATGTGAATGTTAGAGAGTAAAAATTATTAAAACAACAAATTCAATATAACAAGAGTTTTAAATGAGAAATAAAAAGTTTAAATTTTTGAAAATAAATTAAAATTGAATTTAATTAATACTCATTATATCAACTCATTTAAATAAAATGATTTGTCTGAGTAGAAAAGCATATACAAATTTAAAAATTGAAATATTAAAAAAAAGGTAAGAATTTAATTATTTTAAAAAATAAAACTATTATTACATAATACTATATTTTTATCTAAAAAGCATAAAATTCAGTTATATAACTATATTCATTTTATAATTTTAAATTTATCATCTAGTTTACCAAATACTTTTAATTCAATAACTTAACATATCAGATAGGAATTAGGTTAGGATTTGAAAACACTGTAAGAAAGATACAACATTACCTCTTGAAGGAATGAAAAAGATGCATTTCATGAGATTAGGATTTCAATGAAAGAAGAACACACTATAAAGAACATGTAGACACGATAGTTTGAAAATTGAAACAACAACAAAAAAACACGAGCATGTTGCTGACATAAAAAAAATATATATATATATATATATATATATATATATATAATTAGCTTTTTATGATATAGAATGTTCATCTAAATAATATAATAATGTTACCATTGCCCAGATATATGAATTGTGTACACAACAGTCCCTGTAAAATTGTACAAAATGGTTACGGACTAAGTAGAACAAGAGTCTGATTTTATTTGACATTGATTACTTAGTTCAAACCAACGTTTAAAATAGAATCAGAGATCTAATTTTACATTATTTTTTTCTGAGACGTAAAGCAAAATGGATGAAGATAATGTTAACTCTCCCATAACAATAAAGGAGGTTCACTAACATACTTACATTCTTTCAAGCCCTGATGAACTTGAATTTTGATGGACTTTAAGCAAGCAGAAGATGCCAAAAACTCAGATTTTGCATGAGTAACTTTTCATGCCAATTCAATGGGTTCAATTCTCCATATATCTCTAGCATATTCATGAATGGTCCGGTCACTGCTGAATTTGTATGAACCAGCCGTGTTCAAGATTGACATTTTTGTCCATCTCTGCACCCACATCAATGAAATTTAAATCGCTACATGAGTCATGTGCTTGATATTATTACTACTGCATTATTAGGGTTCTATATATGATTCCTTTATATATAATACTTACTTTTTGATCACGATATGCCTTGTCAACTTCTTCTTGGCACTCCAAGTAGCTGGGGAAGTCCTTCCCTACAAGGAAATAATCAGCACGACCATACCCTTCATTCCCTTCCAAGGACCCCATCAATTCTTCGTAATTGTAGGAGCCAAAAACACCACTTCTTACATATGCCTTTACTTCTTCAAACCGTGGATCTGGCACGAACTGCACATATTTTGGAAGATTATGATGCTTCCACTGGTTTGGTCTACAATGATAATATTTTGAAGGATCTATAGAGCCTTATTATTGAATCTTCAACTGTTAGACTATATATTTTGTTGCTTTCATGCCAAATGCATCATGGTAGTAGAGCAAATTACCAGAACATGAGGGTTCTGAACTTGGTCAAGCTTTTTTTTAGTGTCTAGCTGATATATTTCTTGTTTACATTTAGCCAATGGTTACGAAAGAAGAACATGAAAGGAAAGGGAAAGAAAACATTGAATGATGAATCATGTATTCTTATTTCTTTTAAAATTTACCTTTCCCTCGGCTCTTTCTTTCCGTAGCCCAGCAATTTCTTCTGCTCTTGCACCAAAAAGAAAGAAGTTATCTTCTCCTACCTCTTCTCTTATTTCAACATTAGCTCCATCAAGAGTTCCTATAACTATGCATCCATTCATTGCAAATTTCATGTTGCTTGTTCCACTGGCCTCCATCCCAGCCGTGCTAAACAGACAAAGAAAAATTTAAAACAAAAACTGTTATAGTTGATGATAATATCAGTCCTATAAAATGAACTCAAATTAGGACTTACAAGAACACAAAACCAACCATTTTGGTTGTAAACTACAAGTAAATTATTTTTAATAAATATTTGCTAATAAAAAATGTACCTGATGTGCTGGGACAACTCACTGCCAGGAATTAGCATTTCAGCAACACTAACATTGTAATCAGGAACAAACACAACCTGCACATTAGATAGAGACCAGAATCAGTCTTCGTCCAGAAAAAGGTTTGTAGCTATGTTGAACATTTAAAAATATTTACCCTATGTTGAATCATACCTTCAAAAGATCTCCAATCTCTGGATCACGGTTGATTGTAGCTCCTACATCTGTGATGAATTTTACTATCCTTTTAGCTTGAACATATGTTGCAAATGCTTTACCCCCAAAAATACAAACTCGAGGAACAAACATTTCTTTTCTTTCCTCAGCACTCAATTCTTTCATCCTTTTGTAGCGATAAACAATTCCCAGGATGTTCAGTAACTGTCGTTTGTATTCGTGGATGCGCTTCACCTGAAAATGAATATATCAGATCTTTCTCTAACCATGAATTGAGTGAGGAAGAAACATGTCATTAGAATTTTAATGATTATCACACTTTCCCAAGTACAATTTTACTTAAGACTTCTTTTCTATTTAGCCGACACTGATTGGATTTTCATGTGTAGCCTAATATTACATACACTAAAATAACTAAATTAAAAATTGAATCCGTGATGTTAAAGTAACATTTAAGCAAAATTTGCAGGGTTGATTGCTACACTTTTATAGTATGCAAGAATCTCTCGCAACGGGTTGGTATTATATGCTTGGGTTGTTCTAGGTTTACAGAATCAACAAGGAGGAACTTGATAAGTAACATCCATTCTTTGATCTAGGTCAAATATGCACCCCCAGACCTTCAATACAAATGTTAACTAAAACAGTGGAAGAAAGGAATGAAGTGGTTGGTGACAGAAAACCAACCTGTACATCAAACATTGCACTTGGATTGACGACATAACCCGTTTTATCTTTGAGAAATGATGCAACCTTAATCTTGTTTCTTCTTTTTGCTTCTATCCACTCTAGCTGTAGATCCTCATTATCTGCAAACTGGTAAATAAAATTCTTAAAGAAAAGATAAAGAAACTGTTACAATATAGGAAATGTCTCATGATATGTTAGATTATCCTCTAATATTAGTTTCTCTATCTCCTCGTTATCTCTTAGGCTTAGTTAACATATTTTCATTAGGATTATGATAAGTATCTCTTAGGATTAGTTACCACATAAGCTTTTTCATTCTCCTAATATCAATTAGTATTTCATTCTCTTTTATATCTTCTTCCCGCTGTCTAAAACCCCATAATTTCAATAAGGACAAAAATATTACCTCAGGTTATGAAGCTAAACATATGATCAATCAGTCATGCACATATATTCATTGTCCAACTCTGGAGGTTAAATCATGTCAAGACAACTTATCTAATTCAAATATCATTTTAAATTAGTTTACCTTGCGAAGTATAGCCAATTTTTCAAGATCTGTTACCCAGTCTTCTGTTCCAATCCACTTGGTTATGATTTTACTAAGATCAGGATTACAGAAACGGATCCATCTTCTAGGAGTCACCCCATTTGTTTTATTCTGGAATTTCTCAGGCCACAACTGTCAAAAGTCATATGATGATGAAATTTGATGAGAATTTTATTTTCTGGATTACATACGGTGAGATCCCAAGAAAGTAATGTTCTTGAAAACAGAGAAATCATTTTTGTGTTACCTTGTAAAATTCATTAAAAACTTCATCTTTTACAATCTTGCTATGTATTGCAGCTACACCATTTACAGAAAACCCACCAGCAACACACAGATTAGCCATGCGAGCCATCATTGGTAGTTTTGGATCAACTTTGAATCTCACTTCAACTTTATTATCTGTATCCTCTTCAACTAATAGGTTTTCATTATCTTCTTCTTCTTGTCCCTCTTCTACTTCGTCATTATCATCATCATCATCTTTTTTTTCTTCTTCTTCAGTTGCCATTACATCATTATCTTCAACATCAATTACCTTCACAGGATCAACAGTTGAAGTCTCTTGTGTACGAAGTAGTTCCATCACTGAGCTAGGCAACTCGATATTTTCTAGTATTCTCATTTGTTTAAGTCTTTGTTGAAACAAGTCTAGATCATCTATCCCGTACTCGGAAATGATTTCGTGTATCAACTGGATAGCAATGCAAACACGCATAACACTAAGATAAGGTTTCACAAAGAATGATATGTGAATGGACAAATGAACCAAGAACTATACACAATATGACAATCTAAAAATCAGAAGTCTCATTTCGAACAATAATACCTCCTCATCTATCATTCGTATTATTTCCACATGTCGAGGAAGCAAATCCTGCAAAAGTGTCAAACTCCACTTCTCTAGTGCTTCCGGTAGAATTGTGTGATTTGTGTAGGCAACAGTTCTAACAGAAGATCCATTAAAAGATGAATCAGAAATGTATAAATTCAAACTAGTAGTTACCTAGGAAGATAATCAACAAAGCACTCGATATCAAATATTATTATTGAGAGGCTCTGAATTTTGAAGATAGGAACCTACTCTATTTGTTTAAGTTGGCACACTGGTCCTTGGTCAATGTAGCTGCAGCAGTCTTGTTGAAAATATTGAAGCCAAGGATTAAAAAGAAAATTAAGAACAAAGTCTTACTACCCTTTACTAGTAAATAATATTTTTAAACACCAATTCTCCATAAGGCAGTATTTCCCCTCCGAAAGAGCCATTTGGGCTTAAAGCATGGACTAAGACATTTGGTTTGTGCTGAAATTCAACACAAACGGATGGAAAGAATTGAAATGTGAGGATCTAATATCTTTTTAAAGACCTACACCACCAAGAGACCAAGCTATTAGCTGAAATCTCAACAATGGCTTTATATCTTCTAAATACAAGGTGAATAAACATGTTTTGCAAAAGTAAGTACCTCTTGGTAATATTCCAGGCTTTCTCCCAACTTAAACCCTTGACATCCACCAATATCCTAATTATCTCAGGAATGCAGAGAGTTGGGTGAGTATCATTCATTTGCACCACCACTTTATCTGGGAGAGTGTCCCAATTTACTCTCTTTCCTGATCTCTTTTCAAAGCGTGCTATGATATCCTGGAGAGAGGCAGAGCACAGTGTGTATTGTTGCTTCAGTCTCAGAGTCTTTCCTTCTATTGATTCATCACCAGGGTACAGAACGTAGCAGATCTGCTTGAAATATAACATTAAAAAAAGTGAGCATAATTTTGTCATTTATCCACACAGTCAACTGAAGTTAGTACTAAAACAAAGAAGTTTATATAACAGTTAGTACGTGAAATGAAGGTGCAAGTTCAATTTGTAACAAGGAGAAACTAGACATTTGTTTATTCAACAGTTACAATATTCCACAGGTTAGACCTTCTCTGCATTCTTCAAAACAGCATATGCTTTAGCATGGTCTCCCAAATTAAAAGCTTGCAAATCAAATTCTTCCTGTGAAACTTTTGTGGACCACAATCGCAAGTTTACGGTTGTTCTTGTTTTGTATCCAGGAATGGGAACATCATAAGCAACGGCCAATATATTTTCTCCTCCAACCCACTGTTTACTTCCATTTGGCCCTGGTATAACTTCTCCATAGAATTTAACAGGATAAGAGACATCATTTCTCAGAATTTCCCAGGGATTTCCCATCTGCATAGAAACAAATCGATCAATGAATCAACAAAACAACTTCTTGCTAATATAGCAACTGAATCACCCAAAAAAGTAACAAAACAACTAAAGAAAAATGTATGCCCAACCTAATATGAAAAGTGGCTTCAAGCCATTAACTATGAAACCATGCATATAAAATATACCTCAAGCCAGTTTTCAGCAACTTCGACCTGTCCATCCCTTGTTATATGTTGTTTGAATAAACCATACTTATACCTAAGTCCATATCCCCATGCAGGGTAATTCAAAGTGGCCAAGGAGTCGAGAAAGCAAGAAGCGAGCCGACCTAATCCACCATTCCCAAGGGCAGCATCTGGCTCCTGCGGATTTCACATGAATTTGCATTTAATGAAGCTTTACTCAATTATTGAAAGTATGTACATAAGATTGTAGCTCCTGAAGGGTTATGTGGTCCTTGCACAGTTTATCTTAATCTTTGGAGTTTGTTTCAATAAAAGATAAATGGATTTTACTGGTAAACTTGATTACTTGTTTAATTGAGGCCAGTCCTAACCCACCTTAGTTGCGACTTCTTTGGGATTCCCTTAATTGCAACCTCAAAAGTAGTGATTTAGTATTACATTAACTAGTGATATTTCTAAAATAGGGTAGATAAGTAAAGTGCAAACATTGCCTCGCAAACTTATTCCGTGAGGTTAAATTGAGCCCAAATCTACATTTTAAGATGGTATTATGGTCGATAACTCGTTCAGATGACCAACTAAGATGAGTGTAATGGAATTGGCAATGAATCCAGATATGAGTATTCCTTCTGTCAAAATCTTCCTGACAGTGGATCTATATATGGAGATCAAAAGTCTTCCTAAAAATGTGGAGGTTAGTCTGTTCTAGAGCCTTATAGTGGTCATGGCTAAGCTCTAGAGGTTATCATCAAATAATCATGGATGAAAAAGGGTTTCACTTGAGGGAAAATATTGTTGAAAATCCAAGTGTGAGCATAAATCCCAAATTGAGTAAAACTGAAAAAGTTAAGCATCATATAAGTAAGAAGACTCATAAATTTATTGTCTTGAGAGTTTGAGTTATGGGTTGGACATGGTGTTAAGTCTCTCATGTGGGTTTGCTCTATAGCACATTAGTAAGTGCACTCTTCATTTTATAAGTTGATTATGTAGACTTGAATTAAGTCCAAATCCACATTCTAATGCTAACAATAATCTTCAAAATAATCTCAGTGATTTCAAGAATTAAATATGAAACTATTAATCCGCAAGATAATAGATAACAATTTTGTGAAATGGACAAAATAGTATTAGTTCTGCTCAACTTGCCACCTGTACGACTGACTGATAAATAAAATTAAATCACTTTATAGTTTCTAACTAGAGAAGAAAATTGTAATATAAATAAACCTTGTTAGCCACGTCCTCTAAATTGTGACCCAACTTTGTGAGAGCCTCGGCGTAAGGACCCAAGAGCTGTAAATTCCCAATCGCATTTAGCAATGCCCTACCCTTCACAGTTAGGAAAAGGAAGATATTAATTGAAATTAATAATTAATAATCATTTATTATGAAAATGATCTCTGCCCCCAATAAAGAAAACCCTGTAAAGAACCTGTAGATACTCCATAGACATATAGTAAGCTAGCTTGACATTCTTCCTTTCATAGTAGTCATTTGTTGCATTCCAATTTATGATGAGGGAATCACGAACACTTTCTGCAGTTGCAAAGAAAGCCTTATTGAGCTCAAACTTCTCCGGAGAAAAAGGGGTGGTGAACTCGGCATGGAATTTTATGCTTGAAGCAATAGATGCAGAATCTGGAATAAATTCATAGAAATTATCTGCGAACGTGAAGAAAGAACTATTAGTTAGGAACTTATTTACAGGAAAAATAAAAACAATGTTTAGACTATTACTAATACATCTCATATTTGTAGCTCAATAAAAACATAAAGATGGGGAGAAAATCTGGAGCATACTTCCAAAGGGACATTACTATTTTTGGACATTCCAAAGCTAATGTAAGATCCAATTCAACTCCTAAAAATGTTATAGTAACCATCATAAGAAGCCACTATTTAGGTCTGCTATTATATGCATTGACAGTTTAATTTGATATATGCTCGAACAGGGTTACCGATGAACTTGTTCATGATGCACCACTTATTACTTCATACAATTTTTTCCCCAAAACTAACATCTTACAAAGCTAACTGAAAGATATATAACCAAGAGAATTATAAACATGAATTTCTGAATTATATACATTAGAACAAAAGAAGTGACTAAAGAAATACAGTGACAAAGTAATCGAAAATGCAAGCAAGCAAGCAACCTCGTTTGGTGAGTGTATCTTTCACTTCCTGCTTCTCGTCGCTGGCAACATTCTTCACAGAGAGCTTTCTTATTGCCCTTCTGGAAATTGACTTTGTGATGACAAGCAACTGCCAAATATTGTTTCTTTGACTGAAACCTGTGAAGCTTGATTTTGGATTGTGATGTAAAGCTGAGTTGGAATGCCTGCAGGTCGTTGAGAAGGGTAGAGCAGCCATTGGTGCTCGGTTTCTTTAAATCAGTGCTTAAGCTTCTCCAATAAAATAGAAACAAGCAGCACAGAAATAATGTTCATGCAATGCTGCTTTGACGTGAGAGGAAGACCAAGAAGTGAGTGAAAGAGGAAGTGTTTATGTGTGTGTTTGTCTGTCTTCTTATCTTTAATATTTTGGTATTTGTAGACGGTACTCTCATTTTGAGCACGAGCAAAAACAGTGTCACTATCCCCGTTCCCTGTTGTGACACTGGTTGGTTGGTTCTCCTTCTTCCTTTCATGATCAAGAATCATCATTATTAAACTCGCATATCAACGAAACAGTTAATGACCAAATTACCCATGTGATATTTCTGGGTTTCTGCCCAACACATTCAGATTTTTTTGAGTAATTTTTGTCCACATTTTGATATAGCACGCTGATTCCTTGTCCGAATATGACCACTTGGACAGCAACGCAATATTGCTACTTTTCTATCCGACTTAAAATCCTACACATGACAAAATAGATTGGGCTCATCGCTGTGCTATGTGCCCATAATAAACAATTGATTCGAGTTTGAATCTAGAAAATTTTCTTAATTGAAGAGTTGCGTAAAAGTATCTTATACGTTCAATGAAACCAGCTTGCTTGCCTTTCAAGAGGGGTAACAATCTCTCCTTTCCAAGTTTGTGTATCAAAAAACAACTATGACATTCACAAGTTATAGACCAAATTGGGTATTTCCTATTGCGACATCAAAGTTAGTGTATCAATAGTGCACTCATATCATATCTAACATTTTTGTTCTGTTACAACAGTATGGTCTCATCCGACAAATCATATTACCTTGAATAATGTACAACACAAGGTCATACGAAAGGCCTCAGATGCCATAAATAAGCAAGAAAAAAATGCATATATACAGAGACACGTCCTCAAGTATATGAGGTGACAACTTAATAGTCTTGAACTAAAACGAGCGGAAATCTCATTTTGTTTTTCTTTTATGTGAACCTTCACGACCTACTTAAAAAGGTGGTAACCATTAATGAACAGTTCAAGTCTCCGTAGTCTTCACTGGAGTCCAATTGCTCCTGGTCTCTTCAGACTTCTTCCTGGCACTTGTAACGAAACCAAGAACGTAACCCATGAATGCCCCAAGAAACAGCACACTTCCTCCCTTCACATACCATGACAAAGTGGATTCCACAATCTTATTTTCAGCTTTAGAATTAACATCAATACTACAGTCTCCATTACCACTGACAACTTCCCCAGATGCCAGAATTTCCACCGTGTCATGCACTATACCGTCATGGTTTCCGACATAAGAAAGCACAAGCTTCTGCTTTGAAGCCACCAGTCTTGTGTACCCAAACTCACCCCCACGGTACAGGGACCAATTCGGCTGTGGAAAGATTGGGTCATTGGGATGGTCTGGCCTTGGTTCCCAGGTAGGTTGCCAATCTTGCCCTGCCATGCCAATCACCATATGAACAGTATATCCTTTCTTGTCCCCTGTGCTCTGACCCACATTACCACCACATGTGAAGTTATTCAGCGCACAAAATCTCTCATATCGATGAACATGACCCCAAAGGGCAAGTGAGACCTTGTTATTCACAAACAGAGGTTCCAAATGCTCGAGCATCTTCCCTCTTAAAGCAGCATCCCTATTTTCATGACTGGTAGTGTACATCGGTCTGTGCCCTTGCACTACCACAAAAGGAGTTTTGTTCCTGTCAACTGATTCCAGATCATGCTTCAAGAAGTTGTACTGGTTGCTCCCGGGAAGGAAATTAGTCTCCGTGGAAATATACACAAAGTGTACTACTCCCATATCAAATGAATAATAAAGATTCCTAGTTGGTGGGGCTTCAGTTCCAGTCGGTTCTGAAGAGTTTCCAGGCATGTTGAACCTCAAACTGTAAGGCACACCACACTCACCGCCCCCATCTTTCCCATAACTGGCCCAATCAGGTTTCCACGGCTGCAAAGGCCAATCATACTCATGATTGCCAATGCAAACATGGTATGCCACTTTGGACGAAACAGGCTCAATCTGGTTGAAAAAATGGTCCCACACCCACGAATAACCTCTTGCATAGCTAATGTCTCCAATGTGAGACACAAAGGCTGGCTTGTCACCTAGAGCTTCAACATCACGGAGGATCCACTTCATGGTTGATAAGCTTTCTTCTTGTGTTCGCACAAACGTATTATATGGTACACTTGTTCCCATGTCACCAAACAGGAAAGCTATTGTTTCATCTGAATCACTATTCCTCGAGACAAAACTGTGAGTTGCAGACCAACCTCCATCATCATTTCCAACCTGGAACATACCAATTCTAAACAGTTAATATCTTAACATTTCTCCATTCATGGGCTCACTGTTTGTGAGCAAAACATCAATTTTGTTTCTAAAATTGACTAACACCAGACAATTTAGTACTAACAAAAGCAAAATTAATACCTGACTTGGGCGTCAGCAAAACTGTCCAAAGCAAGTGTTCCACATTATTTTTATCAAATAAAATCTCATTCACCAGTGTAACCATGAAACGTATTGACTCAATATAAGGTTTTTAAAACGGTATTTAGTTTGAGCTAAATAGATATGTTCATTCAATGTAAAAGTTTTAACAATTCAATTAATAAAACATGATATATACACTTCAGAAAAAGTAATATGTACATTGACGGTTTTTTTCCAATATCGACCAATTAGAAATTGTCTCCAATGATAAATTTCTTGGTTAATACAATAATAATTTCAAAATATATATATATATACTTAATATGATTTCTGATTGATAGATAGCTCAATATATTTACGCCAACAGTGTATGAAAGTTAATCTCTAATTTTTAAAGAAAAAATTATGATGTTGGCAAATTTATCAATCATAACAGTTTTTTCAATATGATTGAAATTTGAATGTTGGTATAATAAAATCTCTGTACTACCAGAGCACGTATTATTTATTCTTCCATTTATATCAGTAATGCAAGAGTATTTATAAGACCGGAGTCTCACAAGACCCAAGTCGTAAACCTTATGAGTGAATATATAAAAAGTAGGAGTACGTTTTACTTGATTAAGTTGTACGGAATCATCACATCATTAAGCTAATCCTAAGCTCTATTTTTGAAGAACAATTGTTTACGTTGTTTTGTTAGACAACTTAAAGGAACTTAAAATGTGGCACTTTCGTCGTTTACCTTACAAATTACGTACCTTGTAATAATACCTTAGTCCCTTCTTCAAATCCGTAAGAAGCGCGTTGTGGATATAACCAGGGTCTCTCCACCCAACGCTGGAGTTGGCGGGCGCGTCGCACATGTGCTCCTTCCCATAGCGCTCCACACGCGCGAGTACGACTGCATCGAGCGCGTCCTCCTTCTCCCCATAGCGCACGTAGGTTTCCTGGGGGTTGGGCGTGACGTACATGACGCGCATGGCGTCGGGTTGGTCCCCGAAGGCCAGGTGGATCTGTCCGGGTCCCCGGTTGGGCGCAAAGGCGACCTCGCCGGAGAACGCCAGGAGGCGGCGCGTGGAGGGAAGGGGGTTGTTGTCGTGGTCTTTGCGCTTGGGGTTGATTTCCGATCGGGTCCAGCGGAAAATTCGGAAAGAGTAGTTGTAGCGGAGGTCAACGAGAGGGAAGGAGATGTTGCCCGACCCGGATTCCCAAGTTGGGGATTCGGAGAGGAATCGGTAGCCGACGAAGTTGTCGTGGGGGGAAGTCGGAGGAGAGTAGATGGCTAGGAAATCGAAGTCGGAGGGGCCTTCGACGCCGGACCATTGGAGGTGGACGAAGTCGCCAGATTTAGAAAGCGTGGTGGGGGTGGCGGAGAGGGAGGCTTTGGAGTGGACGCCGGGGAAGTGGAAGTGGAGGAAGATGAAGAAGCAGAGAAAGAAGGGGACTGTGCCATGATCGGAAATCATGGTGGTTGGGTGGATTTGGATTCAAATTCGGGTTCGGATTCGGATTCGGATTTTGATATTGGATGTGGGAATTACTCTTGTTCGTGGTTTTGTGGGACGATGGTTAGGGACGTGAAAAGCATCGTTTTTGCATTGAAGTGGCATATTCCATCCCTCAATCTTCTTTTGCTTTAGCCACTCTTCTCTTCCTGTACAATTTCTTCGTACTTTTACCCCCGCTCTCTTCATCGATGTGTATTTTTAATGAAGGGATTACTGTATCAATCATTTAAAATTATTATCATTTAAAAGTAATTATTATAAAACTTCTAAATTAGCTTTTTGTTATTCGTTCAAAAAATAATTATTATAAGATTTAAATTTAATTTTGTTCCGGCAAAGAAGAGGTTGATTGGTTTTAAGTAAAAACATTTGCTCTTTGTCCGTCAAATATAACGCAAAATTAGTATTGACTTCTGTTCAAAATTTTAATTTTATTTGATTCTATAAATAATGGATTTATTCTTTCTTACTCAATCAGTAGTAAATTTTGTTTGAAGTGGTAAACGGTGTTTTATCAAGGTATATAAAAATATTTACGGGTTGCTTTACATTAGTTGTTCACGTGCCAATAATTAATTATTTTAAAATGAAATAAAAAATTAAAAACTGGACCAGTTTTGCTTATGTTTTAAAAAGATGGACCAAATATTTTCAAAACCACGAAGGGTTTCCTTAATCTCTATCTCTGCAAGGCTCCACACTCCATCGCCAAGTTTCAAGGCTGTGTGTCACAAAATCGGCAGCCGAAAATAACTGGATTCTCGCCTTTACCAACATCGCTAATGTCAGGGTCATCTTCGGAGGCGTCACCGTTCAGAAATGCAACCAATATATTAGTGTCTCAATCTTTCAAGATCATATTTCCTCAATTTTTTCTTGATTCCTGCATTCACTTTTGTCTATTTTTTTTAGGATTAAATCTGTTTTTGTCCCTTAACTTTCAGTGAATTTTGTTAGTCCATTTTAAAACTTTGAATCAATTTAGTCTTTCATCTTTTGAAATATGTGGATTTAAATCCTTTTAATCAAATTTTGTTAAGTTTATTTGACATTTCAAGTGCGTTTTATAATAGAATTTGACTTAACATTAAAGCAAAAATGTGTCAAATAGTATAAACAACTCAAATACAATCCTAAAATGCGTACGAAACATCAAATAAACCTAACAAAATTTGATTAAAAGGACTAAATCCACGTATTCCGAAAGATGAATGACTAAATTGGTCCAAAGTTTCAAAATGGACTAATTTCAAAATTCACTGAAAGTTAAGGGACCAAAAACATATTTAACCCTTTTTTTTATTCGGGTCTCTATTTCCCATGTTTCGCGTAGACCGTTATCTAAATAATTTTTCCTCAAATTTGTTGGTTCCTCATAAATTACCATCAATATAATAAATGCATCGGTATAGTAAAAGATCTTTGGGTTCTCTTCACACCCATCTTTCATCAACATATTTATTGATGAAATTACCAATAGGTTTTAAAGAAGTACTATTACCAGCAGTCCATATCAAGGTCATAGTTAGGAGTGTCAAAGTGACTCAATCTGATTTATAAAGGATGACTCACGGATTGAAACTCTTTTTGACATATCTAGTCACAGTCGATATCATCACTATTATAAATTACTGATGAATTCATTAGTGAATTTTACTTATGGACTCATTACCAATGGATATTTTTATCAATAATAAAAAAAAATTTATCAAAAGATATTACCAACGCATCAATTACCCTTAAGTATTTAACCAACATTAAAGTGTTCAACTAGCGCTTGAGTACCCAAAATACATGTCACTTACACATGTTCAAGACATGTATACCTCTCCTATACCAAACTTAAGAATTTAGAGCAATGCTTTGCACAAGCCATATCGCTTGAGCAGCTTCTCCAATGTTTGAGTGATATACTTCCCAACAAGAAAGGTTTTTTTTTCACGTCTCTCACTTAAGCTCCAAGCCATCACTTGCATTATACAATATGTCGCATGAGTGACCAACACATAACCTGAGTGACGTGAGGTGATAAATGTAATTATTGCACACAGTTTAGGTATTGTCCCAATGACAACATATCACTCGAAGAATAACCCAAACTCATATTACACAACATTTTCAAAGGTTTCCTCAACAACAAACTTATACAATCTAAATTCAATATTTAGACCATAATTAAGTCCAAAATAACAAATATATTTTCATTACTTACCAACGAAATACTACTAAAGGCAACTAATTAGTCAATAAACTCAAATTTATCGACGAATTGTTTTTTACAAAGTTAACATTTTAATTTATTGAAAAATATTTTCGCTAATAACTTATCATAACAATTACTAACGACATAAGTCGATGAAATTATCTATCAGTAAATCACAAGTCTTATTACCTTATCAACACAATTATCGACGGTATCATTCTATGGGTAAATCTGTTGACACTTTGGGTGGCAAATTTCCTACCCAATCTGATGAAGATTTTTTTTTATATTAAGGGAAGATGGGTGAGTAGAAGGAGATGAGGAGATGGCTCAAGGGTGATGTGGAGGCTCACCTATGACGTGTAAGTGGAGGACAAATGTGATGGTGAGGGTGGTTGTCAAAGTTAGAGAAGGAGGTGGAGGATGAGGAGAAAGAAGAGGAAAGACTTGGAGGAAAAGAGGAGGAGGATGAGATCCTAAATGTTGAAAGTGACCTATATAAGGGGTGGCGCAATGGCCCGATGATGAAGAGGAAAAAGATTTAGAAATAAAGGAAAAATAATAGGAAGAGGAGGAAGAGAAAGGAGATCCAATCGTGCATTTTATTGACGAATATTTATCCACGAATTTATGATTATCGGCACTTACCAACAGATTTGTGAACCGTTAGTAAAGTTTACCGACGAATTTTTACTCATCAATAGTTTGTTAGTAAGCATGATTTATCAACGAATTTTTACTACTATCAACGGATTGTGCCCATCAGTAATATGTGATTTTATTATAGTGTACAAATTCAAGAAACTCATATCAAATGCATATAATTCATATTTCATTTCACTTCCTTGTATAATCAATTCACCATTTCTATTATATATTTCATATAATATCATTTTTCATACAATCTAAGTACTTCATACATACATCATATTGTAGGCAAGGATTATTAGCTCCCTTTAGCTATATTGAAACTAGTTTTATCGAACAAATCATTGTGTATCCCTTAATAATCCAAGTAAATTTCCAAAAACTCAAACTTACACTAACAACATTTCTCCTTAAACACTCATTCAAGAAGAGAATGAGAATGGACTTTAAAATACAAGAAGAAATAAAACTACTTAGTATAACTAAACATTTGATCAATTCAAATAGCTTCAAACTTCTTTAAAGTCTCAATCTAATATTAAATTAACAATAAAAAAACTCGTGTTATGATAAAGAAAATGTAGAGAGAAAAAATGTTTGTATAAACTGAAAATTTTAAGATGATCTAAGAATTTATCATTTAACTTCTATCTTTAGATTTCATACCTAATTCATTTTAAAATCTAATAATTATTGGATCTTACGAGTTACTAAACAACATTTTATTTGTGTGGTAAAGTTTTGTGAGTGTAACTACAATATGTTAATAGCTTCCAACCTCGTCGTCTTTGTATAATATACAATGGATTATAATCATGTGCATGGTCAAAAGGTAAAAATATTGATCAAGTTCAACTTAAAACAAGGAATCTTACATGTATAATTAATGTTATTTGAGCAAGGAAAAAATGAATATTACATGTACTATTTCTTGTCATTTCTCACATAGTACTGGATAAGAAAGACAAGTGAAACCCACACACTTTCTCTTCCTTTCTTCATAGATCAATAGAAACAAACTAGTCTTACCCAACCTAGTTATGCATCTCTCAATCCTAACCTATTATTATTATTACTAGATATTTTCCTTGTGTATTGTATGAGTTAGTTAACATTTTTTTTTGTTAGTTAGTTTCATAATTGTTTTCAATTTTTATAGTCTTATTACATGTATACTCCTAATTCAATTTTTACACAATATGAAAACTAAGATGGTATCAGATTTTCATCCTCTTCTTTCTCATTCTTGATTCTTTCTCTATTGGATATAGCTTCCGAAACCCATACCGATTTTCACACCAATCCTTTCTTCCTCCATTCAAATGAAAAACCCTACTCTTGCTCTTATGTCTCCTTTGTTAGATGGCAAGAATTATGATGCTTGAGCTTGAGCTATGAAATTTGACCTAAAATCCAAGAATAATAGACACCTTTTCAAAACATTTGTCAAGAAGTCCTCTTCAAGAGCCTTGGGATCATTGCAATACTATGGTTCCCTCATGGCTTCAACGATCGATGCATGAATAAATTCTTAAATTCATTATCTGGATCGACACCACCATTGACGTATGGCAAGATCGTTATCACAAGTTTCACTAGGGAGACATTTTTCACATTGTTGATTTACAAGAAGAATTGTATAAATTGAACCAAGGTACTCTCTTCGTTATTGAATTTTAGACCGAGGTATGCACCATTTGAGAAGAGGTCGACTTGATTACAAGTGTGCCTATTATTCTTGTGGTTTTGTTGTGTCTGCCCGCAAATATAAGAAAGTAATATCATGTTATTCAATTTCTTAAAGGTTTAAATGACCAATATGCTCAAGTGAGATCTTAAATTATGTTGCTTGATCCCTTACCTGATATTACTAAAGTCCCAATATGGTAAAGCAGCAAGAAAGGCAGTAAAACTTCAATTTACAAAGTTTTGTTTCTCACAAATCTATTTCTCCTATTTTCATTACTTTACCAAATAATATTCAAGTATCTACTTCCATTCCTAGTATTGTTGTTTTATCATATTCTCTAATCCTTTATGATGTTATTTATGTACTAGAATTTCATGTCAATCTTATTTATGTCAATAAGTTGATATGTACATTGCATTGCGAATTGTTTGTTGACTTTGATTCTTGTTTCATTATGAATAATACTTCCACGAGGATGATTGGTTCAACTATCTTGCGTTAGGGATTGTATATGATAAATCTGCTACCTTCACACATTAAAGTCCCCATTGTTTATGCTCACATAGCTTCTACTATTTTCAGAGATGTGTCTTTTGGCATCTTAGAGTAGGTCATGTTTCTAATTCCATATTATGTTTTATTTTCGAAAATTTTCCTTTTATTCCTCATTGTAGCATAACACTCCTTGTGACATTTGCCACTTTTCTAAACAAAGGAAGTTACCACACTACAATACTGAAACACGTTCAAATAAAGTTTTTGACATTTTTCATGGAGATATTTGGGGCCAAATTTAGTACTTTCTATGTCTGGACATAGATATTTTATTACTCTAGTTGATGACTATTCTTGTTTTACATGCATTAAACTCATGAAACATAAACCTAAATTAGAACATGTTTGATTCACTTCATTTCCTTGATTGAAACACAATTCAATACTAAATTAAAATGTTTTCAAAGTGACAATTGAGTAAAGTTTTTATTGTCTGATTTTTTCTATTGAAAAGAAATAATTCATTAGAGAACATGTGTTGAGACACTTTAACAAAACAACATTGTTGAATGCAAGCACCAACATATTTTAAATGTAGCTCCAACCTTGTCTTACAAAGTCAGTTGCCTAAAAAAATTTGGCATTTTGTTGTTCATATTATTAATAAATTGCCTATTCCATTGTTAAAATTCAAATGTCCCTATGAATTGTTGTATGCTTAACCACCTAGATGATTCATTTAAAGGTTTTTTGTTGTTTAACTTTCGCTAGAAATCTTCAATCTCATAGAACAAAATTTCAGCCTAGAGCTCGTAAAATTGTTTTTGTGGGATATAAGGAAGGTACTAAAGGATATGTCTTATATGATCTTCAATCTCATGAAATCTTTATTTCAAGGAATATCATTCTTTATGAAAATGTGTTTTCCTTTATTGTGACTATTCCCCCCACAACCTGATACTTCTCAAAATCAACTTCCTTTACTTTCCAATATTTTCACTCGAACTGCATCACAACATATTCATGTTGTTACTGTCCCTACTTTTCCTATGGAAAATGATCACATTTCAAATCCTTCCACCTTAATCAATCTCTCACTACAAAAAAAAGGCTATTCTGTGGAGGTTTTTATTTTAATTTGTGAGGGTTTTTACCCTTTGTAAATTAATTTGCAGGGTTTTTTTAAATCCTTGCAATTAGGTTCACCACAACCTATTTGGGGACTATTATTTTGTGGAGGTTTTAAACCTTCTTTATTTCCAACTATTTTATTGTAGAGATTTAAAAGTTTATTTTATTTATTTTGTGAGTTTACTACTTTATTTTGCTTGCATTATTTCTAATCTCATAAATACAATAATTTGTTAGTAATTAGAAACTCTTGTATATGATAATGTATGTCACTATTTGAGATGCTTATATTTTTGTGCCAACTATATTTATTTGTAAACTTCGTTCAAATACTTTAATTGTGATAAAAGACAAGAAAATGTTTACCAAACTGCTCAAATATATTGAAACATTTTATTCTCAAAATCACCATAGCAACATAAAAGTAATTTAAACTAAAATGTAAATACAACGTAATCATATTTACTTGTGCTTATACAAACCAGTCCTTTAAAATTGTAGAAAATAAGTAAGAAGAAGAGGCATATAAATAAGCCTCTTCAATTGATAAAATGTTTAAGTAAAAACATCGAAAACGCAAGTTACAAGGATCATGGCCATGTTGCTCCAAAGCAAGAAACTCTTTCACTTCCTTCTCTTACATACTTCTTGCCTCAGATGCCTTTGCTTTGTGCCAAAAAAAAAATACAAAATTTAGTATTCTTCTACTTTTCACAATCAATTTGTGCCCCTTTTAATGTTCGGAACTTTCATTAATTTGTGCCCCTTTCTTGATACTTTAATTCCATCATGCAGCACCTTCACGATGTCCTTTTTTTGTTGCTCATTGCAAAATACCCTATATAATTGTCAGGAAATTATAGACAAAATTTAGGATGAAAACATTATAATCTATCCTAAATAAGTTAGATATGGTAAATGAACTCACCAAGGCAAAAATCTTGAACCTTGGTAAGAAAGATATTAGAACACTACAAGCAGATTTTAAAAAAATAGTTAATTCATTTTCAAATTGAACATAAAGGACATGAAAAGAATCAACATGTTTACCATATAAATTTGTCTCATTAGTAAACCACTTGCAGAGTTTCTAAGCATGATACAACAACTGAAATGGTGTGTTGTGTCTCACCTTCTCAACCCAAGCCTCTTTAAATTGACCAAGTCAAAGAACCCATAAACCATCTAGAGAACTCTTGCTACCACTGCACCATTGTCCCTTTTAAGGCTTTTATTACTCTACAAAGAATGCAAATAATCTGAACAGGGAAAGATTGCTCATTAGAAACTTCATAAAAAGAACCAAGCCAAAAAGATGGAAATACAAATGGTTAAAAATAAAAAAGTGAACACAAATGTTGTAACCACACGTTATATTCCAAAACATAATCCAAAGTGAAAAAGAGTGGAACAAACCAACCAAGTGAATGGAAAATGTTTGTGAGATGCTTTTTGAAATTAATACAAAGTACACATTAGATGTTTTAGAATTGAGTTCATGAAAATTCTATTGCAGCTTAATGACTACTAGATTATATCCATTCTCTGCTCTTAAATACTGAGAACAACCGCAACCGAATGACACATTTTGAGTTTAGTTTTTCACTCTCTTCTTCAACCTGGGAATTTCATCAAACACGTGTTGGGCAATAACAACATCCCTACTCAAACATGAATCAATAAACACTACCTTTAGCTTATATCAATAAACTTTTAAATATGAGGGTTTCGTAAATTTACTAGTTTATTTCACACATTTCCTTTCCTTTGTAGTGAATGCTACGAAAACAGGGACCAACTCCCTTGCCTTTGTAGTGTCAACCATAGCCACCAACTCCAACACTGAAGCCACGTATCCATCGCATCTTCAAAGCCAAACACACCTACCACCATGAACACACCACGTCTTCAATACCCTCCAACCACAACACCTTCAACGCCCCACTCCACTTGGGTGGTTAAAAATAGTAGTCGAACTATGTCTAGGGTTGGACATAACTAAATAGCTCTCACCATTGCAAACCCATTGCGTCTTCAACAACATCTAACCACAACTCCTTCACTACCCACCACTCCACTAGGGTGATTCAAAATAGTTGCCAAACTATGTCTAAGGTTGGACGTGACAAAAAGGGTTTCCAAATTTTTCAATCGAATTGTGTGGATGGGTTCAAAAATATGAATGTGAGATGAAAGATGAAAGCGAAATGTGAATGTGAGACAAAGAAAGAAGAAAAGGGAGCGTGAATGTGAGATGAAGAAAGGGAGTTGAATAGGAAAACCCGAAAACAAGAGACAAAAATGTTAAGAGGGAAAGGGGAGAGGGAAACCTAAAAATGAAATGGAAGTGGGAAAGTGAAATTTTAACCTACCATTTGTGTAGGTCATAAACTTGTTCAAAAAAAGAAATTAAAACCCCCACTATTATTTTCTTTTTAGACAATCCACTAGATCATCTTAAATAATGTGAATTTGTAGGTGGTTTTATAACCTCCGAAAAATAACCCCTACTAAATACTATTTTTTTGTAATGTCTACAAACTCAACCTCTTAGACATTCCACTAGACTTCAACACCAATCTTCATACTTAACAGATTTTCACTATCATCTTGTGGTTGCTTCTAGTTGTTCAACCAATCCTGCTACAAGTACTTGTGCATATTCTTTGTCTTTTGTTCTTTATTATAATCATTGCAAAACTTCTTATAAAAAGTTTTTTTTTCTATAATTACTATTTATGAACCTGGTGGCTCCCTCCTCAAGCTGATTCTCCAAAGCTAGAATATGAAATCCATGGTACAAAGTGGCATGCGAAAGACTTGAATTGAGGTAAAGGATGCTCTCGATTTTGATGGTTTGGTGTGTAGAATGGTGTGGTTTGGTGCTCTCAAGTGAAGTAGGGCCAACACTCAAGGAAGATGGGTAGAGGAGACCACATGGATGTTCTAGCTAAGACTTCGGAGACAAGTATGAAGGCACAAAATAATTTGGTAGCTTAACTCTACTAATCTCAAAGTGAATTTACAAGGGGGATACGCCTCTATTTATAGCCTAAGGTGTCTCCAAATTTGGAGATGCAAAATCCTAAAAACTCTAACTTGGCTAGCTTGAAGTCCAAGGCATAAATCTTCTCCAATAGGAAGAAGACATATGGTCACCTAAGAAGGTGGAAAATATTCTTCATTCCTAGAATGTCATGTGGCCACTCAAGAAGGTGAAAAATAATTTTCATTCCCAGAATGACATGTGGCCACTAGGAGGAAACCTCTCCGATGAGAGCATGACATATGGTAACTCAAGAAGGTGGAAAATACTCTTCATTCCTAGAGTGTCATATGGCCATTCAAGAAGGTGGAAAATACTCTTCATTCTTAAAGTGGCATGTGGCCACTAGGAAGAAACCTCTCCAATGAGAGCATGACACATGACCACTCTCTCCCAAAGGAGATAAGTCTCTCCTTTGTCATCCAAGCTACTCTTTTAGGCGCATATTGACTTGAAAAGTCAATGAAGAATGTGTTCCACACTAATGGGCTTTCTAAGGCCCAAAACCTTATGTTACTTGGTTCATTATACAAGGCCCAAAATAAAATCTACACTACTAGGCCCATAATACAAAGCCCCAAAAAATAAATCTATACTACTAAGAGTGCTTAAAGGTGGCCCAAGAGAATAAGAGTTTAGACCCACTCCAACATTTGAAGTCCACTCTTCTTGTATGCGCTGGCCATGGTTGGGGTGTTTGCCATCAAAATTCAAGCCTCTAAAATAGATTGTTGGCAAAAGGCTATGAATGTTGAGTTGCATGCTTTGTAGAAAAATCAAACTTAGTCTCTTGTTAATCTTCCCAAAGGTAAGAGTCCTATTTGTTGCAAATGGGTCTACAAGGTTAAATATCATGTTGATTAGGTTCTACTGAAGCAACCAATTCCAACAAGTGCGCAGTAATATGAACAAGTGTCGTATCCATATGGATTTGTTAAGATCCTACAATATTTATTTCTAGATTCAATAAAATAGTGTTTGTAAATGAGTTGTTGATCATAAGGTATACTTAAATTCAAGTTTGAAATATCGTAATAATAATGTGTTGAGAGGTTATGTTTCATTTCCTCTTCTTTTGCTATATTGTCACCACTCTTTCATGCATATTGTATCCCTTATTCAATGCCTTTAGAAGTACTTTAAGGTAGATCTAGACCTATTCTTGCATCCAAACCTAAGGGCTTTAGACCTAGTGTGATTCCTCTACTCTTGGTTGAATGATCCTTGTTTTATTGCCCAAGCCTTTTATACCCAACACACCCTCTAGATCATGTGGGAGCCTCTAGGAAGAGTGTGATGGTTTGATTAGACCACAATTTAAGATTAGTTTTCTAACTCAATATAAGCTAATGAGATAAGATTAGTTGTCAATTCATTCAATCAATAAATATAAATCAACCCAAAAAATATTTAAACAAAGCATAAAGAAACATTAAGAAGTACCAATATAAAGAATCAAAGTTAAATACATCCAACCTTCCACAAAAGAGTTCATCCCCTCGTGATGATATGAAATCTAAGCTCTAAGAGTTGCAGAACCTACCTTATGGCTCTCACTATATCTATTTTATGTATTACAAAAAGGAAATGCCTCAAAGTTATGAGAAACAAATGAAATCAAAAGCATAGCCTTATTTTTATATAACATTTTGAGTGGTGCTCAACCTCATCTTCTACAATTAGCCACTAAGGTTTCTTCATGGGTCGGTTTTCTTCTTAGCTCAGCCTTTTTGTCCTAGTGCTCAATGCTTGACCTTTCCTTCTTGAAAGGGTTTTCTTGGTAGCTTAGCTTCAAATTTTGGTGCTTCAATTTTCTTTGTAAAGAAGGTTTTCTAATTCCATGGATCAACACTAGTGACTGTGGCTCAATTGCATGCTAGATATTTTCTCTCATATTCACTACAAAACAACAAAATATCATCAAAATTCATAGAACTCCAATTCTTACTATTTCACTCTATATCTTAAGCCAAAAAGGGTTGTTCTCTTATAAATATACTCATTTAATACAAGATAAGTGTCTAAACTGATATGAAATTTAAGGTATCCTAGACATTTATCACTAATGGAACTATTGAGTGATATAAAACATGGTTAGTAACCAAAGGCTACACACCATTATAAGGTGTAGATTATTGTGATACCTTCTTTTCATGTTGCTAAAATCACTACAATCAGAATCATTCTTGCCATGGCACCTATTAAAGGTTGGTTTCTTGAGTAACTAGATGCAAATAACATTTTTCTTCATGGAGAACTTCATGAGGAAGTTTATATATGTTTCCTTCTCTTGGTCTGTTTCCCCTGGTTTTTCCAAAGTTTTTTAATTGCATAAGTCTCTTTATGGCCTCAAGCATGGCAGTTGACAATGCCATAACATGTTACCCACCATTATTTTCTCTCTCAATTACACACAATCTTCTACTTAAGAAGCCTTGTTTATCAAATTTTCTTTCATTCTTTCATTGCTTTACTAGTTTATGTTGATGATATTGTTTTAATTGGTATTGATTTGGATGAAGTCACTTCTGTTAAGCATGTCTTAGACACCAAATTTAAAATCAAAGACCTTGGTTCCTTAAAATATTTTCTTGGTCTTGAAATTGCAAGATCCAAATATGGAATTCTCATGAATCAATCCAAGTATGCTTTAGAAATCCTTGATGACAATGGGTTGCTTGGTTCTAAACCTACGCCCACTCCTTTTAATCCTTCTATTATACTTCAAGCAATTCAAGGAAAACTTTTTTCATATGCAGTTGGCTATAGATGGTTAGTTGGTAAACTGATGTATCTCACTATCACTTTACCAGACATTGCTTATTTTGTCCAATAGCTTACTAAGTTCATGTCCATCCTTTTGATACTCATTTCAAGGTTGCGCTTTGCGTTCTCCACTACTTAAAAGGATTCCCTGCCAAAGGTTTGTTCTTTTTTGCTTCCTCAGAGCTTAGACTCTTCACATTTGCTATTTCTAATTGGGTTTGTTGCTTGGATACCCAACACTCCATCACTAGTTTCTGTGTGCTTCTCGGCTCATCGTTAATCTCTTGAAAATCCAAGAAACAGTATATCGTTTCACGTTCCTCTTTTGAAGTTGAGTATGAGGCTTGAGCCAATCTTACTTGTGAAATGCAATGGTCACACTATCTTCTTCACGATCTTCATGTTCCATTGACTCTCACTACTATATATTGTGATAATCAAGTTGCCATTTATCTAGCTTATAACCTTGTATTTCATGAGTACATCAAGCATATTGAGATTGATTGTCACATTGTTTGTGAGAATACTCAATAAGGTGTACTTCATCTTCTTCCTATTTTTTCTTCAGCTTAACGAGTTGATGCTTTCGCCAAGCCACTTCATCCTACACCTTTTTACAACTTTGTTAATAATGGGACTTTGTGACATTCACCATCCAACTTGAGGGCGCATTACAATATATTTTTCTTGTGTATTATATTAGCTAGTTAACAAGGTTTTTTTCCTTCGGTTAGGTAGTTGTGTATCCGTTTTACAATTTTTACACATTCTTATATAAACTCTATTATGTATACTCTTGATTCAATTTTTATGTCCAATCTAAAAACTAAGACTTATTAAAGATGAATATCTCATGTTTAATGTTAATATCTTTCTTGTTTTTCCATCATCATCCATGAAAATAAGTTGCCCACCATTGAAAATAAATAACAATTTTTTTTTAAATTCTCAATCTCCAATAAATATGTATTCTCGATAGAGCATTTATGCTCTTACTTAATATTTCGCATGAGTAGTTCATGTTTACAACTCCAAAATTTATGCTCTAAAATAGTAAATTATTTGGATACATTGAAAAATTTTCATAGAAATTGCCACAAAACATGAATTTAATAACAAAACAAAGAATAATTTCTAAGTCTTTCATTTTGTATCGACGCATTTTTATGAAGTTTGTATCTCTTTCTTTCTTCTTCCGTTCTCTACGGATATAGAATGAAATAATTTGATCATTTTATAGAAAATTAGCAAAGATGAATTGTAAATCATTCGTTGGTATGCGCTAGAGAGTTGAAAAAACAACTTCCCGCAAACAATTTTCACAAATGAACACACATAATTGTGTAAGTTCCTTTTTTATTATGAACCAATGAATTGTTAGCACCTTCATATATAATGGATCTGAAGTTTGAAATTAGACATTAAAATAAAAAATGAGTCATCCTAAAATATAGCATTCCACATTGGACATTATTCCACTCACTGTTTGTGTCAACTGAGGTGTTGACAAAGGAAGCAGAAGCATTTGAATTCCATGTAAAAGTGTACTTGCAAGATGAGCACAAAGTTATATACATGCGCATAACACTTCCATATAAACTTCGTGACTGGTTTGATGAGAGATGGTGATTGCTGACAAAACACCATTAATTGGAGAGTTGAGAGTGAGCCCCCCTCCATTTTCAAAGCAATTATATCACTTCATGTGTCTCTTGCTTTGCATTTAAACAATCACACACACACACACACACTTCGCTAATCTCACCCTTCTTCCTCTTTTCTCCATCACTTTCTCACCCTTCCCTATCTCCACTCCACACATCTCATTCTCCTCTCCCTCTTCACCATGAAGACCTCTCTTTCTTCACTCACCACCACCATCACCATCATCACCATCATCATCATCTTCCTCTTTCTCTTCTTTCTCTCCCCACCAAATCCCACACCTTCCTCAAACACCCACTACTGTGATTCTTTCCCTCACACCAGACCACGTTCTTTGTGCATTGGCCTTCAAAGAATGCACCACCAACCCCTTCTTGATCCAAGGTTCGGCTCAGAGAAGAGGCGAGTCCCCACTGGCCCCAACCCTCTTCACAACTAGTTCAACCCCTCTCCACCACTATACCACTACATAACCATTAAGGTATATCTTTAATTTCCACGTACCATTTCAATTTCACCCCACCCTCTTTTAACATAGACAAAACTCACACTTTCTTACCATCATCACCACCTTTCTTCATATATTATTCTCATGGCCCACTAGTACTACTATCTTAAACTTGCTCATCAACACCCAGAATGGCCGCAGAAAGACACAATCTCTTGCAGAAAATGGGGTTCTCCATTTCTTTATAAATCTTCAATCTTTTTCTCATTTTTAGCTTTTCCTTTTCTTTAATTTTATATGCGACCAAATGGGTATATGTTAACCACCAAGTTTGGTGGAATTAGCCTAGTCTTACATGTGTTGTCGAAGAGTTTTAACCCTTATGTATGGTTGGAACAAGATAACTCTGAGAAAAGTATATATAGCGTTGGTTAGTAAAAAGAAAATAAGGGGTATGTAATGTATGGTATAACGTTTATAGAGTTTGAATTAATGAGTGTTAGTTTGGTGGTGGTGGCCTCTGGTGTGGGACAATGCAGAGCCATTTCCATGTTTGTTTTCGGGTTTCGGATCTTGCAAGTGGGAGGTGGCAAAAGTGGAAGAGTACACGGGAGTTGTGGTGAAAGAAGAGATGAATCTGAAAACAAACATGGAAATGGTAAGAGAATATGGTTGGGAGCGGAATTGAGTTGGACCCCACGAGTTTCATTAATGTGGAGCCACCGAAAGTGCAGGGTGCATCCATTTATGATTTCTGCACCAGTTCTTGAGGTCAGAACACGCTCATTCTTCGTGCCTTCTTAGTCAACCACAGATTTTTTTTTTTTCTTTCATTTAAATATTTATTATCTTCATGTATAGTTTGCCGTTGCTCTTTCAATTGAATTCAATTAATGAGCATCCATATATATGGAACTCCCCTCTTTTGCTTTCATTCTTGTTTCTTTATTTCAGAACTATTATTTCCTCATCATTATCAACATTTTCATATGAAACTATATATACTCTTGAGTTTAAATTTTTCACTAAATACATATATATTAAGTTGGTGAGGAAATGTATAAGTAGAAAACATCTTCATAAAGAGTGATTTAATTAATCTGATCAGAATACATTTTTAATAAGATCTAATACTAGTACAATAAAATTGATGTTTATGGATATACTACAATTTTTTTTTATATTTCTAAATAAGATGGAATCTTTGACATTTTCTTATTTCATAATTTCTATATTAAAACATTAATTTAATGTGAAATAGAATTATGTTTGTTCTTATTAAATATTTAGGTTCTTTGAAAAGAGAGAATGAAAATAAATTTTGAATATGTCTAGAAAAGGTAGGTAAAATATATTAATGGTGCAATGTTTTTTTCACCTTAATAAAAATGAATGGGATCAAATGGACCCTACATATCATGATAAAAATAATAGATGAATTTGAATTTATACAATTAAAATATTTTTGACAAAAATTTAAGCATGTAATAGTGTCACACACGGTTTTCCTTTCTTGCATTTTTTGTCTGCAACGGAACTGCCAACATGTGTCAACTTTTATTTTATATATTGAAATTGTTGTGATTATTACTGTTACTATTATTACAATAACGATCCCTTCCTCCTATTTAAATACATAACTTCAATCCTTTAATTTATACCAATAATGCTAACAAAGGATATTAATTATGATTCAGTTAGCATAGTTCTTTTAATAAACATTTATAATAAAACGGAAAGATACAAAGCTAATCAGAATTTTTACTTAATTTTATTTATCCACCTCAACATTTCAGAAATTTATTTATCAAATAAACATCAGGAAACTTTAGACATTTTTTATGGTAAACAACCTCTTGTAGGTTTCAAATCTGCGTAAAAAAACTTGGAACAATGTTGTGATCTGGATTGGTCAAACTAAAGTTAATATACATGGTGAAAAGTTGTGCTCATGTATGCATGCATTCAATACCATTAACTTTTTACAAAACATTGACAAGTACATATGATACATCACTCACTTTTTTAATATTTTATTATGAAAAAGTCCATCTTCATTTAAATTATTTAACCAGTTCTTAATTTAATGAATTAAATTATTTTAAAAAATGTTAACAAATAAACTTGCATATACAACTTGAATGAGACTGAATTTATTGGATGACCTATAATAGTGTGATAAGAGAGTTACAACAGAATTAACAAAGAACATCTTAAATACATGAACAAATTTGTACTTATTTATATGTTTCAAATTTTTTATCTAATAATTTAAATTTGTCTTATCTAATAACTGGTATGGGTCTCTCTAATAAAAACTTTATTATACTTTTAAATTAAAATACACAAATTTCACTTTAATAATTTTTTTTCTTAACTTCCTAAGAGAACAATTTTTTAATCTAAATAAAATATTTCTTCTATTTTCTTAACACATTCATCTTATAAAAATACATATATCATAAATTTATAGCCTTATATATGATATTTATGATGAAGAGGTCTTAATAAGTTTAGATTATTTTTAATCAAAGATTGATCTTGTACTTGAGTTTAAAATTGTGATTAAAAGTGCTATTTTATTTTAAAATAAACAAACATGATAATTGAGTATAAAAAACAAATTCTAAATATTTAACCGTTAAAATAAAAAAAACACATTTTATTATGTTGTTTTCAGGACCATAACATAAAGGTATATATGTAAAATGTAACCCTTCCTGCCTTCGGTGCATACATGTGACTACATTTATCCCATCTTTGTTGATAATAAATATAAACACACTTTTTTTCAATCTATGTTGTTTTATGTTTCCTTTCCTTTTTTTTTTCTTCCTCTAATTTTATTGTTTCTACATAGATCATAAGAAATAAAAAATAAAGTACAAACAACCATATTCAATACTTTTCTAAAAAGTTTTTTTATAAAGAATTTGAAATGTTGTTTTATAATGAAATATGTTATTTGAATGAAAAACTCTAAAATAAATTTATTAGAGATATTTTATTATATAAGATAATTTCAAATTTAATCTAAAAATGTGTAAATTTAAAAAATGTTACACTCTCTAATGTTTCAAATTTATGGTTTTCTTTCTATATCTTTGGTCAATATATTATTTGCTCGGATTCAATCAGAATATTGGATTCAATTAGTTTAAAATTCATCGGTTCAATATTGTTCTTCAGTTGGTGTCGGCAAAGATTTTTTTTTTAAATTCTTGTGTTTAAAAACATATTATTTTTAGTTTATCTTAATAAAGTTATTTTCAACTAATTGATAAAAGTATAGTTCAAAGTTATTTTTCAACCAAAATTAATTAATATTTTCTTAACTAAAATGATAAGGTTATTTTTCTATTAATGCTACTTCAAACTATTATTAATAATTCTTATTAATAAGGTTCATATCAATTATTTTTTAACCAATTGTTGGAATCATTTATTTATTAATATAAATCATAATACTTCTGCCTGTATTTATAAGAGTTTTTTAATTAATGTTTGTTTTTTTTTTTTGCGAAATGGTAAATGATAAATGTTAATTGTTAATTTTTGGTTGGTGGATAATGTTGAACTTACAACTTTTTTTCACCCTCTTTATCAAACAAAAGTTAATTGTTAATTTTATTTTTTCCTTCCATTAACTAATGTTTGTAATAGTGTCGTTCTACATATATTAACCATATTCATTTATTTTTATTAAAGTTTAAATGATTACTTTTAATTAATATTGGCAAACTTTAAGTGATAAATATTTGAAATTGTTAGTAATTAACATCTAATAAATTTGAATGATCTTATTATAAAAAATGAAAAAAAGTTAATATAATTAAATTTCATAGGAATTGTAAAATTAAAAATAAGGTTAAAATATTTCACTACTTCAAGCTAATAACTATATGTGGAATCCATAAAGAAAGCCATTGAGTCTCTCCACACATATATGATAAAGACATTATGAAATAAACACCTTATTCCTTTAGAACTTCCACATGCTAATTCATTAAATGTTTCAAACCATGCAAGAAAAAACAAACTATGAATATTTACTTCAACTCTTAAAACTTTGTTGGGAGAAATATTTAGAAAATGTGGTGAAGAAGACCAAGCAAGATCCCATGCTTAATTGAAAGTTTTCAAAGAAGAAAAGAATACCTGTCTTCCACCACAAGGCACTTAATTCAGTTCCAAACCAAACAACACATGCAAAGTATATTTATTCCCTTTCAAATAAGCTTCAACCACTTTACTTTATTACAAAGCATTGCCAATAAAAGGGAAGTGAAAGATCAGAAAAATTCTTCCTATAGAATGGAAACTTTGATGAAGCAAATAAGGTTAGCCATTCTTGCTTTTACCCTTTTACCCTGTTCAAATGTTGGATGCTAACATGTGTCATTTATTGTAATTTCCACATCTCATGCTACTGCTGTTTCCATGAACAACAATTAACTCTGCTGAAAAGGTAGAGTTATTAATTACCACGTAATTCAGAAAGGTTATAGATAAATAATATTATATTAATTAATTTCTATTCTGCACAATCTTTCTCACATGCTATAGATCCACATGCATGTAACCAAAATTGCTGTCTAAAGTTTTGGTCCATGAATATTGTGTTTTTGCTGAAAACTTTTTGCTAGAGTGAAATTAACTGGTGCAGAGGAAGAGAATAAAGCTGATATTGGTGGCAGCAGGGATCAGAAAGTTTCAACACAGCAAATTTCATCCTTCAAAGGTGATGTAATTTTTCCATTCTCGTCGTGTGATTTTGTCGTGAGAACTTTTTACGTTCTCGAACAATCATGGTAATATATTGTTACACTTCATTATCCTAAAAATTAATAAACTTATGATGATGTGAATTTACATTCATGATAACTTTTCTGCATAAAAGTTCCCTCCAAGTGAAAATGTTAACAGATAACGAAGCTGTTCATCTTCGTTCTACTTCTTTTGGCTGATAATTAACAAACTCAAGTGAAGATTTTTCACAGATAATAAGAAAAAGGGTCAGAATTGGTTCCAGAGACAATTTTCAAGAAACATGAGTCATGATTATGACACAGAAATGGAGCATGCCACAGCAGTTGCTGCTGCTGCATACGCAATTTTTTCACAAGAGGTTTCACTGATTCCACAGCAAAAGAAAATGAGGGAGACACCTTTGAGCAGAGGAAAAAGCAAGGTGGATGATACAAAGCCTCCATTTTCACAGTTTGGTAGCACATCCAGACAGTTCTCAGGTACATACAGTACCAAAAAATCATCAAATTCACCTCATTTATTTGAAAAAAAACAAAACTTTGGGTATTTTAGTGAAAACTAACCGAATGTGAATTATGTTTAACACCAAAACATTACTCATTTTGAAAGGGAATAATCTCTGCAATGCTTCACATGCATGAATACTTATTTAAACCCCCAAATGACAAAAGTAAAAATGGTACAGTGGATATAAAGAGGCCTGAAAAAGGCATGAACCAAGCCTCTTCAATGAGAAGGAGTTCAACTTTTGGTGAAAAGTTAAAGAGTAACAGTGACGGTAAAAAACCTGAGATCCAACCCCCCAAAAGGACCCCAACTTTTAGTGATGAGCACTTGGTGAACACAGGTGAAACAAAACCTGAGACTCCACATCCAAAAGTTCCTCTACCGGTTCATCAGCCGGAGCCTCTAAAGCCGGAGCCTTTAAGGCCGCCGCCGCCTCCACCGCCGCCGATCAGGCAGAATTCGGCAAGACCAGGTGCCAATGAAACAAAAGCAGATGCTTGGGAGAGAGAGGAGCTGGAAAAGATCAAAGAAAGGTATATACTTGTCACACCGTAGGATGAACATGATTTGAACATTTTTTTTTTCACAAAAAGACAAATTAGAATGATGTCTTTTAACATGTTATATCTTTTACACAAAATAAAAAACTTTATGTTACTGTAGTTCTTAAAAGCTTAATGTAAGTTATAATTATCAGGTACGAGAAGTTGTTGGAAACAATAGAGTCATGGGAAAAGAGGAAGAAGGCGAAAGCAATACGCAAGTTAAATAAGCTTCAGGTGAGGTTTCTTGCTTGAAATTTTGATTACCCTTATGATCTAAGTAACAGATGCATGATTATTGAAAAGTAGTTGAATGGATGTGCATGCAGCATGGTGACAGTGAGAGAAAAAGGGGAAAAGCTTTGAAGAAATATGAAGAGAAGATGAACTATATAAATCAGATTGCAGGGGGAGCCAGAGCTCAAGCAGAGGAAAGGCGAAGGAATGAAGTGATGAAAGCAAAAGAGAAGGCTAATATAATTAGAACAACAGGCAAAATTCCAGGGCCATGTTCCTGCTTCTAACAAAACCAATTATATTTGTGTGTATATATTACATAACATCACTGAGTTCGGGTTTAACACAAAGGATTATGTATATTTGTTACACATTTCTGTGATTTCTAACTGTACAACTCTTCTGTAGTGGGATAATTTTCCGTACTATTTCAGAATGGGACAAATTTAGACCATCAATTTAGAAAACTATGCTTTGTGTGAGTTAAGATGGTTTCTTAACATATCAGTTGTTTAAAATACATAAGATCATGAATTCTGAATTTAGGACAATCATTGTACATCAAAGTGTGGTGCTGATGTTATCAGTTTAACTTAATTCAATTTTAGATTGATGAAGTTGCTGTTTGCTACCATTGGAGATTGTTGGTTTAGGTGAAGAATATTGTAAAGAGAAAAATAAGTTAAGAGAAGAGAAAAGATAGGAGAAAAACAAAAAAGAGGAGGATCATCACTATAGGAAACATCTTTCACAGTGGTGATCAATCAAAAGAATAGAAAAGGGCATAAGAATGCTCTCATGTTAGAAATTAGTTCCTTTTGTAGGATAAAATGGATTGAACAGAAATAAAAATGTATTTGTTATGAAATAAAGTGAATAATAGAGAGAATAATAGATAATAGAAAAGAGAAGAAACAAGAGAAAATAGAGAATGAGAGAATATGGAGCAACTCATCTGTGTATTATTATTGATAGGAAGAGTTCTATTTATAGATACAACATGTAATCCATAAAGGAAACAAATCAACTCAGTTAATACAAATATTTACATAAAGAGTAATGAATCATACGAGTATCAATCATATGAGTAAATATATCAAATCAATGGACAATCATTAATTCATAACACTCCCCCTTGAGTGTCCATTGATAAAAGAATGTGCCTCGTTAAAACCTTACTAGGAAAAAGCCTAGTGAAGGAAAAAGAGTACAACATTCTGTATTTTTTAATACAATATTATTCATCACATATTCTATTTCTCCCCCTCATATAAACTTACATCATTAAGGTGACAGAGTCCGAACTTGTGAGTCATTTGCTCAAAAGTTCTTCTTGGCAAAAATATAGACCTGTCATATTTTTAGATGAATGAATTTTTGGATATCTATATCATCCTTTCAATTGAACCAATTGAACAATACACTATTGTCTTCATATATGGTTGTTGATTCCATCTTTATCGGGGATAGTCACAAATTTCTTGCACATGTTGAATTATAGATCTTAACCAAACATATTCACAACTTTTCTCGTAATTTTGTATGATTAGACGATGTTGTTACTATGGTTTGTTTCATATACCATCATGAAACCATTATGCTACCACATGTGAACAAACATCTTGTTGTGATCAACCATTGTGACATTGTGAGAATATGTAAAATAACATGCATATACATAACCCATTAGGTTTGATTCTGAATCATTTGGATGAAATAATCTCATATTCGTAGTACCCTTAAGGTAATGAAACATATGTTTTACTCCAAATCATTTTCTTCTTATAGTTGAAGAAATATATCTTGCTTAACAAATTTACAGCAAATGCAATATCATATCAAGTATAATTAGCAAGATACATTAGTGTTTCTATGACACTAAGATATGGTGCTTCTGGACCAAGAAGATCTTCATCATTTTCTTGAGGTCTAAGAAGAGCATTTATCAACATCTAACGACCTCACAACTATTAGAGTGCATAATGAATGTGACTTGTCCATTTAGAACATTTTACACACCTTAATTATACAAGCCTCTTGATGTATAGAAACATCTTTGTTTAAATACTTAATTTGTAATCTCAAAAAAAAAAATTTCTTTTTCAATATCCTTCATCTCAAATCCTTTCTTTAAGCAATCAATTGCCTTTGTAAGCTCATTAGGAGTTTCAACGATGTTTATGTCATTTACATAAACAATAATTATGGAAAATTCATTCTCGAATTTTTTCATATAATACAAGGAGAAATAGGGTCATTTTTATACCATTCCTTTAACAAGTACTCACTAAGATGATTATACCACATACGTCTTGATTGTTTTAATCTATAAAGGGACTTATTCAATTTTACTGAATAATCCTCTTTAAAATTTGCATTGTTAGGCAAATAAAATCCTTCAGGGATTTTCATATAAATATGATTATCAAAAGAACCGTACGAATAGGTTGTAACATAATCCATTAGATGTAAATGCAAACCTTGTTGTGCAACTAAGATAATCGAATATTGCAATGTTGTTGCATCCAATACTAGTGAATATGTTTTTTCATAAATCAATACAAGGTTTTGTGAACAACCTTGAGCAACCAATTGTGCTTTGTATCTAACAATTTTATCATTCTTAATTTGATTTTTGCGCAAAAATCCATATGTACCCAACGGGTTTCGCAACTTTAGGTGTGCGAACTATACGTTCAAAAACCTTTCATTTAGTAAGCAAATACAATTATGCTTCTTTGCATATTTTCATTTTGGCCAATCTTTTCTTCGCCAACAATCTTCAATGATCATTGCTTATTGATCCTCATTGTCATTCGTAGCATTCATCACTATGTTATAAGTAAAAGTTTCGTCAATGTTAACTTCATTTTGGTTCCATATTATATGATTGATGACATAATTTATTGAGATTTCATCGTTTTCAACCATTTCAGGTACCTCAGGTTCTTCTGGAACCGAACCATTAATTATGTCAAATGAATCTTTTTGGGATTTCAACCTTTTCGATTAGGTCATTTTGCATATTAGCTCCCTTTCTCATTCAAGAGTTTTTATCTTTGGAATCAATAGGTCTGCCACGCTTCAAACGTGTCCACATGAGTTTTTCAACTTTTTTTTTTCGTATCATAATAACTGATCATGTCAAACAAGGCAATCATTTTGATTTGTAAACTTCTAGTTTACCATGACATGCATTTCAATTGTACTAATAAACTTGTAGTACAAACTATAAGAGAATGTTGATAATTTCTCCAATACACTTTCTTTTTCAACTCAATCACAGAGATATAAAGATATTTCATATCTTTTTCATTGTTTGTCTCAATTTAATATCCATTTAGACAAATATCATTGAAACTTAATAAGTTTCTATTCAACTTCTTAGTAGAAGTATAATAGCTCTTCTAAAGTCTTCAAATATATTTGTAGTACTATAAATAATACTAACATCGATGTCTCACATTATCAAACAAAAGAAAAATTTATTACTCTTGAGAATTGTATAAGTTGTTGCACTATCAATAAGACGCATATCTTTTGGTACTAGTGCAAACATTCGTTTTTCATATAAACGTAAATATCAATATGAGATATTTTTTTAACACTCTCATAATCAATGAGGTGATCAATGCTTCCATTTGCTTTAGCAAAGAAAATAACAATATCAAGATGAGTAGCATCCATATGGCCATAATCAGAATCACCATCTTCATAAGCAAAGTGTGTTTCTATGTTCTTCTCATTATTTGTAAGATGCTCTGGTGTACAATAAGTACAACTCAAATGGCCTTTACCATCGTAATGATAATATATACCTTCATCTTTTTGTCAATATTTTCACATTTTCCTTTTTCTTTTTTTCACATTATCGTGCTACTTCTGGTGACAAAATGTGTCTTTGAAATTATCTTTATAACCATGTCCAAAATCAAGATCATGATCACGATCATAAAAATATAAATCAAATGTTGCTGCATTCACTTCTGGGAATGGAGCAGAACCAATTTGGACATGTTTCATGATTTTCTTGAGGTCAAAAGCTCATTGCTTTGTTCAGCCATACAAAGGCATGAAATAAATTCATAATATTTATTGCTGCATTCACTTCTGGGAATGGAGCAGATTAGGCGGATCTCATGATTTTTCATCAAAAGCTTTATTGCTTTGTCCAGCCAGCCATACATAGGCATGAAATAAATTCATAGTATTTGTGAAATCTCTTTTCACAATATTTTTGTCGCATGAACAAATTAATTGCTTAGATGCTTTATTTTTTATTCAATGGTATCCCAATATCAATTGCATATAAATGTATTTCAACATTTAAAATTCCAATATAAGGAATTCTTCCTTGTAATATCAAGAGTCACAAATCCAAATTTTGCAACTTTTCGCGTGTT
>Ga0214544_1000312_pt1 | contig 83291 bp, 48 predicted proteins | sample CNSS3metaG_FD_160074 | JGI IMG/M metagenome (GOLD analysis project Ga0214544, IMG submission 160074) | Root nodule microbial communities from cowpea collected in UCLA plant growth center, Los Angeles, California, USA - CNSS3 | ecosystem: Host-associated > Plants > Roots > Nodule | place: USA...
AATTTTTAAATAAATAAAAGCAATGTGTTGTTAATTTTTCTCCACTTTATTAAGTACTAAACCATATAATTTTATTTTCCACGGGGACTTTCCACGCAAGCAGAAATGTCATATTGAAGTTTATGTCATATTGAAGTTTATGTCTTGAAGCTTGTTTTTAGTATTGTAGGAGTAATCTACTCTTTACCCTTACTCATATATAATATATTATTTCTTCATTGCAGGCATCAGATATTGAAAGTGGTGCGCCATCTCCGCATGAAATACTAGGATCAAGTGGTGGAAGCAAAACACCTTAGACTTAGGACTTTTAATGTTGTCTTTTTTTTTCTTAGATGCTTGAATATTTTGGTACTCTTAATGTTGTCTTTTTTTTTTTCCAAATGCTTGAATTGGTACTTTGATGTAGTTATGTTATATTAACAATGAATCAATTTAGTTTATCAATTTCTATTTGATAGTGCTATAATTTTTTATATATTTTAAATTATCATGAAAAAATAATTTTATCGAATTATGAAAGTATAAGAAATATTAAAAAAGAATAAATAACTAAATATTAAAATTACATCATTTGATAATGACGTAATTAATCTCAGAATAAATTGTAATTAATTAAATTGGTGACATTTAAAAATGTCATAATATAATGATAATAGTGTCAGTTTAAAGCGTCGTTTTTCACATTATATTTGTCATTCAGTAAAAATATTATGTCAGCTTTAACTGACGCTTTTTGCCTCTTTAAATCGCCACTTTATACGTTGTATACAATGACGGTTGTTGCGGCGGTTCATCTATAACCGCCGTATTATACTTTGTGACGGCAAGAATTACGACATTTCAGGAAACTGTCGCTCAAGTAAATAACGACAGTTAAAAATGACGTAAATTACAAAAATAAACGTCGGTATTTACATGTTTTTTTGTAGTGTCCTAAGTATTAGTAAAATTATATCATCCATACATTTATCGATACAAACCCTAAGAAGAAGGTGACTCGTCAACTAGGAAAACAATTTGGCACATCGATTTTACAAAAACCTCTTCATAACTTTAATTGCTTGTTGTGGCCAATTCAACAATCTAGGTCTTGAGGGTTAATAAGTGTCATATAAGTAAAGGAAGCAATTGACATATGAAACATAAAATTTAGACAAAGTTAAATCTATTTATTTGTTTCAAGTCATGGAAAGATAACGAGAGACAATGATTCCAACAAGAAGTGCACAAGAAGAAAAGGAGGCCTATAAAATGAAAATAAAAAACCAAAACATGTAAGAAAAGAGATAAAGATAAACATCACAATAACATACAAATAACTATTTAAAAAGATATAGAACCAAAAGATAAGACAAAATATAAACAAGAACAATTCAAGAACAAGACATCAAATCAAAAAGAGAATACGAGATTTAGAAGATGAAAGAAATGATGCACCACTTCAAAGGTCATCCTCCTCTAAGATAAGTGTCATAAGATGAATTACCACTTGACTCCTATGAACCAAAGTAAAAATCTAAAGAAACTTGATCAGTCTTACAAGAACAAACACATAAGATATTTATCTAATTCTCATAAACTCAAAAGTAATGTATACAATGGAAGGGATAAGGGGTGGATTTATATTGCTACCCAAGGACACATTTGATTGAGAATTTCAAATACAATGTGAAGTCAAATAAAATTTAAAATTCAAATAGATTTAGATCAATGGATAAAAGTGGTTTAGGCTTCCCAGGCTTGAGTTACACCTCTCATGCGAGTTTCATACTTCTCATGTCTAGTCTTCTCCCTTAAATTTATATTACATTGAACAAGATTCGTTTAGGGTCCAAGTGATTTTGGTTGACTTCAAAATACTCCTTTCTTTCTTATCTTCTAACGTCCACATCCTTTAGCCTTATTAGGCATAACAAACCCAACTATAAGTTAGAAAATACTATTGCACTTACTTTACAATTAAAATGTAAAGATAAATCTTATATATTATGAGTCCAAGAAATGAAAAATAAAGAAACTAAATAATTATTTTTTTATTAAGAATGTATTTTGTTGTCATGCTCCTTGTTATCTCCCTTGGAATGTTGTGTCCTTTCTATTTTCCCTTACTTTCATCCATACACTCATTGAGGGCCCCTTAGACTTCTTCAATTTTTTCTTTGAGAGACACAACATTTTACTTAATAATCTCTGACATTTTTTTCAACCATCATCGTGGGCTGCAAATCTTAACTTTCCTTTTTCACATCTTACATGTTCTTCTTGGCACGAGACCCTTGATTTTCCAACACCTCATTCTCATTTTCCTTGGCTAACATAGTGAACTCGTTATTCACCACTACCTTTTCTAAATCTAGTATATGACTCAAAGGTTTTGCATAATCAGTGTTGTGACTTTTTAATTATACATGATGGATATACACCTCACTATCATTATCTCAAGCGAACTGAAGAAACCAACAACGCCCCATAATCAGTGTTGTGACTTTTTAATTGTACATGATGGCTATACACCTCACTATCATTATCTCAAGCGAACTGAAGAAACCAACAACGCCCCAAACCTTTAAGAGTTCGACACAAAAAGGACATGGAAACCTAGAGTCCCAATATTGACATGAGTAGATTACATATTGATGTGCCACAATGGACTGGTGTTGGGAGCTTTGATTGAAACATTATCTACTCAAGTCAAGGTATCTTACTTGCTTTCGATGACAAAGGTGGGAGACTCATTTAGGTAGTTGAATCCAATGTAGAAAGGTGACCACATTAGTTTTGCTTTTCTCTATGACCTCTGAAAATCCACTGATGGATTACTTTCTAATAGGTAAGGCTTGACTTTGCACAAAGTTGCATATAATCAAAGTCTTTTTTCCATGAAATATACATAAAAGATGATAGATTAAAGCAAGAAAAAGCATCTAACATAAAAAAATCATTACAAAAAAAAAAAAAAATATATATATATATATATATATATATATATATATATATATTAGATCCTCGATATATGGAATGGTAAGGAGATCTCAACTACTTAACAAACAAGGAAGTTCTTTAATTACCTTGATATCTATCCTATCGTCAACTGATAATAAATACTTGACTCTATATTTAAATTTATCTAACCTTTGCCAATAAATAGGAAACTAAGGTATTTTACTTGAGTACATGAACATAGTGTTATTTACATCCTTTATTAAACATTCCATCTTTAAGAACTTAATTTTGAAATTTTTAAACGAAAATGAAGGACCATATTGAGCTCCTTATAAAGAAACCCAACTAATAAAACCATGTTTGAGTTAATAAAAACACATAAAATTATTAATGCTCATAATGGAAGGGAATTAGCATAAGGTATGAAATAACATTCATTCATCAACATCTTACATTTGAAACTAGACAAAGGAAATAAAACTTATAGATCCTTGAAGAAATATTCATTTAAAAGATGAAGTCATCATTATCAACTATAGGTTTTTTATACAGAGAAATCTTGACAACTCTTTCATTCTAACAAATGTTGAAGGATTTATAAAACTCTTCAACTAATTCTTTCGAAATATACTCAGAAGAATAAATTCATTAAGTACCTAGTGATACTTAAAATTCAAGATAAGGGAAACTTGTCTTTTTGTTTCTCGCTAAGGGTACTTGTCTCCACTTGACATATACCCTATTGGCTGTATACTTTTCACCCATTTGGAGTTTACTTGTGACAAAGACAAGTTTAGTCATCATCATTGGAGAAGCTTCATTGACAACTACGTCACTAGTAAGAGGAGAGACAAAAACCTTCGTAAATTCTCCCCAATTCAACTATCAAAGAAAGATTATTTTCTAATGTCGAAAACCTCCCCACCAACAAAGGGGAACCACCAAGAAAATTAGAAAAATAAAAATACATGGTGAGAAGAAGTGTAACTAGTTTAAATGGATGAGAATTCAATCCATTTTATGAAAATAAGATGTGTATAACAAAAAACAAAACATTTACTACTTGTGTTGTGAATTTTGAGGACTTTTAAAACTCCTTATTAAGGAGCATCAAAGGTGCATTCCTTTGTTAGTTTTGAAATGGTGAGTTTAGCCAAGAAGGGGGTTGAATTGGCTTTATAAAACTTTTTCGAAAGCTTAAACCTTTGCATTCTTACATTGGGAGACCCTAGGATATCCCACATTTCCTTTGCACTTGTTCCTTCATGTGTAACCTCTAGGACATCCCACATTTCTTTTGCATTCTTACATTGGGAGACCCTAAAAAATTCATCCATACTCAAAGATGAAGTGATGATGTTCTTGGCATTGCAATCATATTGAGCTCTTCTCCTTTCTTCATCAGTCCATTCACTCAAAGGCTTGTCCACCTGCTTATTTTCAACAACACATTTAGGAGTATATGGTTCATTAACTATTGCATCCCAAATTCCTTTGTCTATAGATTCAATAAAAAATTGCATCCTTATTTTCCAAAACTAATAGTTTAGGCCACAAAACATAGGTGGTCTATGTATAGAGGCACCTTCAGCAAAAGGGAGTTTACTTTCAGCCATTTCAAAAGATTTTTTATCAAACTTGAATACCTTTCAAGAACCTTGCTCTAGATACCAATTGTTAGTTTTGAAATGGTGAGTTTAGCCAAGAAGGGGGGTTGAATTGGCTTTATAAAACTTTTTCGAAAGCTTAAACCTCTTTTCAATTGAATCTAATGGACTAGAAAGTTTGGATGTAAATGCAGCAAACCAGTACACTTTCAGTCGATTAAAATATAAAATAGCAGACTAAATTTTTCTTAATGCTATGAAACAGTCGATTAAAAGGACAAATCAGTCGGCTAAAATACTGGAGAATTATACAGAATTTGCGAATTCAACTCAAACAACAATCTTTTACATACAAGACTTGTTCCAATCAGTATTTATAATAAGTATAGAGCCTCAGATTACACAAGAACACATTAAATCACACCAAGATCAAATTGTTTAGTTTTCTTGAGTTTTTAAAGAGTTTCAAAGAGAGTGAGATAGGAAAAGAAGAATGCACAGTTGTTTTTATACTGGTTCATTCAATCACAGAGCTACATCCAGTTTACCAGGACAACTTGAGCCTGGTTTCCACTATATTCACAAGTTTTACAAATCACACACCAAGATTACACTTTTGAACAACAAAACTCACAAGATTTTTTACTCACACAAAAATCTAGACAAACACCCTACAAGAATCACACTTGTAGACCTGAAATCACATCAGGCAAACCAACCAGAGGCACAAGAACATCCAAACCTGATGGTGGCTGTCTCTAGCCAACCATACATGTGTTCTTAAAGCTACTTAAAAGCCAAAATGCCTCCAAGATCAACCAAGATCTTCAAAACACGAGTTACAACTGTGTATTACACAGAGAGAGAGAGAGAGAGAGCTTCCCAGAGATGAATGACAGTTTCGTTCTCAAAAACTCAAAATCGCACTTCTGCTCGTGAAAAAACAACTTATATAGTCTGATTTAAGTGAAAACAGTCGATTGAATTTTTCGTACAATCAATTGATTTCACCTGAGTTAAGTGAAATCAGTCGATTGAAAAATAATTCAATTGACTGAATGCATTCATACCAAAAACTATATACAACAAGCCTTTTAATCTGTTAAAACTCATTTTAACATATTAAAAGAGACACACTAAGGCACACAAGACATCTAACCTATTTCATATAGCCTACCAACAAGATATAACACTAACACATTACATTTAACATGTTATTTACAGATTTAACACACTAAAACATAATCTTCAAAAGGATCTTCATCAAACACCTATGATCTTTATGCACATGACTTTATCAATTCTTTGCTTCAAGCTTGCTTGTGCCAACATCCTTCACATGTCTACTCATACAAACTAGCACTAAAATGCATATTCTATGTTGATTGTTCATAAATGCAAAGATTTTTCATACACTTGACAAAATAAAATTGTTGTATTTACACATATCGAAAGACATACATAAGTAAATAAAATTTGCATAATGATAGAACTCGATCTTAAAAATTTGACCCTCGTCAATCATAAAAGCTTGACCATCAATAACCAAGTCAATCTTACCAGACTCATTCATCCTCATAAACGAGAACTAATCAACCACTTATGCAAACAAATCATTTACTTAACTTCTACGCTTTAGAGGCTTGTGTACCTACCTTCCTTTGAAATACTCGGATAGCATAGCATTTCTATCACCATAATTATTGGAATTGAATCTAGTAGTCTAGTACTTAACAACCCAATCAGTTGAGTGATGCATAAAGAGTACATATAAGAAAATTGAATACATTAATGCGTTCAAATTCATTTATGAAGGCTATGAATACACATCATTATTGAACCATATGACTCTGTATATATGTCATATATTGAGAACAAAGTGATGGACATGTTTGAACTTCATAATTATGAGTGCGACATATCTTTATTTATATGCAAGGTCGAAGTTGGACATGTGAAATGTATCTATAAAATAGAATCAGTCAAAATGCGAAAATTTCTCATAAGCAAGTTGATATCTTTAGAGTCATGAATGACAACTATCCTTAATGAGGATCGTGTACAACGAGACCTTGTCTACACGATGCTAACTTAGGATAAGGAACCTCAATTCACCTTGTCTTGTTCAACAAGCTTTACTACTAGAAAGAGAGATATACTTTGAATGTTTTTCGTTCAAAGATATCAAACTTCTTTAGCTATAACAATTACTAAAAACAATAAATTCTACTTTTACTTTTACTCGTATTATTACCATTTAAATTCTTTTATTGATTTGAGTATCAAAGAGTTTTTTAAAGATAAATATTAATTTCTTCTTCCACATAACAACCAAAATAATTCATTAGTATGAAAAAAAGATATCATTTATTTTACGTTCAATCACACTTTTTTTTTTATAAAAAAAATGATAAAATATTACGTGACAATGTCTTAATGATGTTGATTTAAAATATTATTAATTTTATTAATAACTAATATTTATTTAAAAATTATATTAATAATCCTAAATTTATATATCTAATTATATATATATATATATATATATATATTTTTTTTTTTTTTCAAACATTTAAAAGTTATGCACTCAAATGCTCTATACTAACATGCACTTCATTTTTTTAATAGAAATTAGATTATTCTTCAGGTTCTATAATTATTGTAAGTGTATGTTTAATTTGATATTTGGAGTTTCAGATTGATTGAATGGAAGAATAAAAACTAGTTATTTCACTCTATTCTCGACCAACTAAAACACCAATATAACACATAACGCATCCTCCACTATTTTTCCCGAAAGTGAATCGTTCCTCTCCTCTAAAATAACGTCACGTGCAGCTTCTAAATCATACATACATACACATGCATTAAAACAAATCATAACACAAATCTCAAGACAAATTCAATGTCATTGTCGAATTCTTAAGAAAATAAAAATAAATTTAACTCTCTTACGATGCTGTAATATGGTTGTAGGTTAATAATAGGTTTAGTTAGAAGAACAAAAACTAACCAATGTTTATTTCGTTGACTCCTGTCTATAAAACTTTATTTTTTTCTCTTAAATTGAATTAACCACTTACATTGGGTTTGACTATTTTGCTGTGGCTTCTAACATGCATTCAATGTAAAAGCCGTTGATGATCAAAGTTTATTCTATTAATTAATTAACTCAAAGAAGAAGAAAAAAAGGCAACGTTATGGCATCATGAACTAGTAAATGACAACCGACCTTTCCCCGTTGAGGTTGACGCTGTAAATGATTGAAAAAATAGTTTAAATTTCACACAATTTTTATTATAAGACATATTTCAAAAACATATTAATCTTTTTCTATAAATTGTTGGTATTATTCTGCTACTTGCAAAAATTGAAGTTCAGATCACATGTTTTATATTTAAAGCTAAAACTGGAACATTATCGAATTTGAGTTCTAAAATACACAATAACTCAACTCATCAAAGTAATGGTCAACAATAAATAACATTTAATTCTCAAATCAGTGTAAAAAACTTGTTAGTAAAATTATTTATTACAAACTACATACAATAGAGGTATTAAATGAAAAATAAACTACGCTTTAATATTTTACCTGAAAAAGACAAGTATAGTTATCTTTTTTATAATAAAACAATAACTTTGTTAATAATAAAATAAATAGTAATTAAGTCGCATTAGTTACATATTTAAAAATAAAAATAAAAATAAAAATAATCATAATACATATATTTTAAAACATGTCATGGGCAGTGGGCCCAACCTATGAGTTCACGTAAGAAAAAAATAAAAATAAAAACAAAAACCATTTAAAACTAGTAGGAGGGGCTAGGTGGTGGTGTCAGTGCCATAACATAGCAACCATGTAAGAAGCACGCGCAGGCATGTCGCGTGAGGTATACGTGTGCTGGATGAGGAAGGTGGAAATGACTGTGAAATTGTTATTATTCTTTTAATTCAACGATTGGTTCCACTTGGTTTCGTTCAGTGTCTCACGCATTTTACTTCATTATTTATTAATTACACGAATCAACGAAACGGAACCCGAATTGAAATGTAAGTACTGCTGCTGAACTAACTCACTCGTGACTCCTGTGAAGAGTGAAAAACCATATCGTCTACGGTTTCTTTTCGTTTCGCTCACAGCTTCACCTTCTCTCTCTGTAGAGAATGGAACCGGAATCTGGAACTTCGACTTCTCGGAATCCTTCTCAGGTTAGGGTTCTTTTTTCCGTTACTCGCTATTGCAGTGTTTTCGATTTATCAAAAACTAGCGAACTGTAAATAGAGTGTGAATTTCTTGCCTTAATTCCATTCTCCTTGTTTTGCTTCAGTTTTTAATTGATTTTAAGTCAATCACTATCTGTCTCTGCTGCATAAGCCTGTTTAAATTCTTCTGTTTCGTAGCTTGAGCAATTCGAGGACGTGTTTAATTGATGTAATTTTGAAACGTTTGTTGATATTCGTGCCAAACTCCAGTTCTTTTGTTTTTCATTTTAACAGTTTAATAGGTATTTTTATTTAATTTTTTTTTCTTAGTGTTTTTCATTTATATAGGTCACTGGTTCGTTTCCCGAGTTTTCTGCTTACTTGAATTAGGAGGTGTTTAATATTTGAATTATTTATTTGGTGTTTTGTAGTTGTCCTGGGTGAATCTCTCTCGGAATCTAATATTAGCATATCAAAGCTTTGGTGTGGTGTACGGGGATCTGAGCACTTCACCTCTCTATGTGTTTACGAGCGCGTTCAGGGGAAAGTTACTGGATCACCATGATGAAGAAACAATATTTGGAACTTTCTCGTTGATTTTTTGGACCCTTACTCTGATTCCGTTGCTTAAATATGTATTCATCTTATTGAGTGCTGATGACAACGGGGAAGGTATTCAGCTGATGACTTATTTTTTGTTTTACATTTTTTTTTTCTTGTGGAAAGGTTATGAACCGTGTTAGTGTGATCTGACTATGGTTCATCTGTTATCAGGTGGGACATTTGCTCTTTATTCTCTGCTCTGCAGACATGCGAAGTTTAATTTACTCCCCAATCAACAAGCAGCTGATGAGGAGTTATCGTCCTATAAATATGGCCCCTCTTCACAGGCTGCAGCCTCTTCTCCATTGAAGAGGTTTCTAGAGAAACATAAAAGGTTAAGAACCGCCCTGCTTGTTGTGGTACTGTTTGGTGCTTGCATGGTCGTTGGTGATGGTGTGCTTACTCCAGCAATTTCAGGTACGGCGCCTGTGTTATTAAGTTTTTTTAGTATAATACTTTGGTACAAATTGCCCTTGGTTTGTGAGTGCACAACTCGTTTTGTTTGTTTATTTACATGAAGATATTAACAAGAAGCTAACCCCTGATTCTTCCTCTGCAGTTCTAGCATCAGTGTCAGGATTAAAAGTGACAGAAAAGAAATTAACAGATGGTGAGGAAAATCTCATTTGTTATTTTTTTGTTGTTCCTTATCGTTGCCTTTCTAATGTTAAGGGCATAAGTATTATATTAATAGAAATTTCCCGTTGTTTGCAGGTGAACTTGTCCTGCTTGCCTGTGTCATATTGGTTGGACTGTTTGCTCTCCAACATTGTGGCACGCACAAAGTAGCATTTATGTTTGCTCCAATTGTAATCATCTGGCTTGTATCAATATTTTCTGTTGGGCTGTATAATACAATCCATTGGAATCCACAAATAGTCCGTGCTATATCGCCATATTATATCATAAAGTTTTTTAGCAAGACTGGTAAAGAAGGTTGGGTTTCTCTTGGAGGGATACTTCTCTGCATCACTGGTATGCTAGTTCTTGATAACTTCAATGTAAATTTATTGTGATGTTATGCTGGTAATTCCATACTTCTGTTCCAACTTTACAAATTTAGTTGAGCTTTTAATTTACTAGACGCTGAGACTTTTAGAACTCAGATGCTAGAGTTCACTAACTGTTTACCTTATTCTTTTGCCCCCTCTCCAGGAACTGAAGCTATGTATGCAGATCTTGGTCATTTCACTGCTTTGTCAATAAGGGTAAGCATTTAGTTTGACTGAATTTCAAGAATCTGTCAGTATATTAGGATTTATTTTTGTTTTTGGTCTCCGAATATGTTACTATTGTTTGACTGAGCCTGTTTTTGTTGTAATATTCAATCAGGAGTATTTAGTTAGTGTTTTGTACCATCATATTATTACAGACAGCACAACACAATTGCCCGGTGTTATTTCTCTTTTCACTACAATTTCAGTTTTCAACATCAAATTGATCTCAGTTTTATAATTGATACTGTTTTTCAGGAAAGAATAATTGCATATTGTACATTTGCTATACTGGTAATTTATCATGGGATATTTTTGTTGTACCAGTGAGAAATTTCTTAATATCTGTTTCCTTGTGCAGCTTGCATTTGCGTTTGTTATATACCCATGTTTGGTAGTACAGTACATGGGCCAAGCTGCTTTCTTGTCTAAAAACCTCAACTCTGTTGATAACAGTTTTTATGACTCAATACCTGGTTAGTTGAACTTGTACGCTGACTTTTTGAAATCAACAACAGTGCTTTTAAATTAATACAAATTGTTAATGATTTTGGTTGTCCTGCAGGACCTGTGTTTTGGCCTGTTTTTGTTATTGCCACCCTTGCTGCAATTGTTGGGAGTCAAGCTGTTATAACTGCAACTTTCTCAATCATCAAGCAGTGTCATGCACTTGGTTGCTTTCCTCGAGTTAAAGTTGTACACACCTCAAAACATATATATGGACAGATTTATATCCCAGAAATCAATTGGATACTTATGATCTTAACGCTTGCCATAACCATTGGATTTCAGGACACAACCATAATTGGAAATGCATATGGTAATTTATTCCCACACAAGTCTCTCTCTCTCCACACACACTCACAGAAACACAAAGCCGTTTGTGTCGTTACACTTCATCTCTTTTCGATGCTAATCATATATCAAAATTGGCAGCGTTAGATATATTCTGATGTTGCACTCTGGTGTCAATTGGCTATACACTGTTTAAGTGCAATTATTGCCCCCAATTATGAAATTGAATTGATAATACCAACAGATCAAAAGCCAAAATAGATGCTTCATATGCACAGTTATTAGCTTGTGGTTGTGAAACCACTGTTATGAGGAAATAAAAAATCTTTTTCAATATAGAATATCTTAACGGATAGATACTACGCTCATGTCAAGTAAGCAGAAAGGTAGCATTCACTGCCCTTAGTGTTCACCTGATCATGTCTTCTACTTTGTTCATGTATTGCATGTTTGGCAAATTCAGATTTTGTTCACATCAGAACTTGTGTTTAATTTGTCATGTGGAAGTTAATTGTTTTTCTGTATTTGGTTTACAGGACTTGCTTGTATGACAGTTATGTTCGTAACTACATTTCTGATGACACTAGTCGCAATCTTTGTCTGGCAGAAAAGTGTGTTCATTGCTATAGCATTTCTTTTATTCTTTTGGGTGATAGAGGGAGTATATCTATCATCTGCATTCATCAAAGTGCCTCAGGGAGGATGGGTTCCTCTTGTCTTATCGTTCTTCTTCATGGCTGTTATGTACGTGTGGCATTATGGAACTCGTCGGAAGTATAGCTATGATCTGCACAACAAAGTTTCATTGAAATGGTTACTGGGCTTGGGCCCGAGCCTTGGCATTGTTCGTGTCCCAGGGATTGGTCTCATCTACACCGAACTAGCTACCGGAATACCTGCTATATTTTCCCATTTTGTAACAAATCTTCCTGCATTTCACAGGGTGCTGGTTTTTGTTTGTGTAAAATCGGTTCCTGTTCCATATGTTTCACCTGAAGAACGTTTCCTTATCGGGCGAGTTTGTCCCAGACCATATCGAATGTATAGGTGCATTGTCAGATATGGTTACAAGGACATTCAAAGGGATGATGGAGATTTTGAGAATCATCTTATACAGAGTATAGCAGAATTTATCCAAATGGAAGCAGTGGAACCCCAGTTTTCAAGTTCTGAAGCTTCTTCACTTGATGGGAGGATGGCTGTTATAAGTTCTAGGAACTTAGAATATACTTCAAGTTTAATCGTTTCAGAGCATGAGGATATTGGCGTGGACATATCCATCCCTAGCAGCAGATCTGTAACCCTAAGAAGTTTGCAATCGGTTTATGATGATGAAAGCCCACAAATTAGAAGGCGACGAGTAAGATTTCAGCTACCAGAAAATCCTGGCATGAATCCAGATGTCAAGGAAGAGCTTTTGGATTTAATTCAAGCCAAGGATGCTGGGGTTGCATATATCATGGGGCACTCGTATGTGAAGGCAAGGAAATCATCCTCATTCTTGAAAAAACTTGTGATTGATATTGGCTACTCATTTCTGCGGAAAAATTGCAGGGGTCCAGCTGTAGCTCTTAACATTCCTCACATTAGTCTTATCGAAGTTGGAATGATATATTATGTGTAGTTGTTAGGTCTGGGTGAAATTTACATCTTGATCCTAGTTGATGCATAGGTTCTATATTCCTTGTAGGTAATCAATTTGGCCCTACTTCTATGGAAAAATGTATCAGAGCGTCTTTTTGGGCTACGTGTTTATATTTGCTTTTGCATCTCTCCCAATGTAATTAAATAGTTGCAATAAGGTATTAGAATTTTATTTAGGAATCAGAATATTTAAATGCCTTTCTTGCGCGTCCATTTGTTGTCTGATTATCGTTTTGTCCGCAAAAGCAAAGTGAATGGTGGGTGTACTCGCAAATTTTGTTAGGAGGGTATGTTTGCGCCAGCAAAACTACCTACCTAGATTTTTAGATAAGGCCGATAGGGATGGCGGCTTCTGACTAATATTTCATGCCCTTTAAACGCACGGTATGGCTGGAGTTATCGGTCATTATGGAGCAATGCTTAAGGTTTCTATTACCTATGTTGCCACTTTGTAACCCTTTCAATAATAACTATTTAGTGAGGTCGGATATTTTTAACTCAGTTATTGTAAAGTTACGCCTAAAGATTCTTTGGGTCTTGCTTATATCACTTTTAATGGTAATTCTTCGTGACTATACCCATAAAATAGATGTCAAAGGACTAATGACAAATCAATCTTAAATATTGATGGATCTGGGTAAATAAATTCAATTTTACCGTGTTAAATTTTGTCCAAATTTTATATAGAATTTGAACTTATGATTCTATGGCTATTGTAGATTCTTGCATTTGTACTGCATTTGTACTCTGCAGCTACAACATTGGTGATACCTTTAAAGGTCATTATACTGAAGCATGCTTATCATGGAAGAAGGTACCTCTAATCAAGAGACATGTGGTTCAATGAGTTCATGTATGTTTTTATGTTGGTTATTAATTTTACATTATCGTTAATATGTAATTTTTCTAGAACTTCAACTTGTTTTATTTTATATGTAAATTGTTGTAATTAAGTAGCGAAATAATTTGTTAATGGACAAAAATTAAGAGAGGGTGAATTGGTTTATTTATAAAATTAGTACTTTTAAAATTTTTCCAAATTTTACCATTTAATTTAAATTCTCAGTTCCTTTAAATGCAACAATAGATAAAATTAAAGAGATAAAGAAGAAGATTCAGCACAAATATTTATACTGGTTCGGATCAAAAGATCCTACATCCGGTTGTTAATCTCTTTAAATAAAGAGATTAACTTGATCAGTATAAAAATCAGAGTACAATCAAATTAAAAGATTATGGAAAAGAAAACATTTCTCTTGAAGACACAAGAGATGAAGGGATACTTCCTCTAAATCACACAGAGAACCTGACCAGTTTTCCTAGCAACAGTAGTGGCACCCAATCTCCCATGAACCCCCTTAGGAAAAGTTATCTCTCCACTCACACTAGGTTCTTCAAAACTCTTTTAAGAACATTAAGAGAAACTCTTTGAATCACACCACTAGAATTCTAGTTCTCAAAAAGGTAGTTTTACAAGTGAAAAAATGAGTACTATTTAAATTCATTTGAAACCTGAGTTAAGAAGCTGAAAAGCCAAATCTAAAACTGCTAGGGATAATCAATTATCACTTATGATAATTGATTATTCAAGTGTGTTTTCTAAAAACAAAATTTTGAACATATAATCGATTATCCAAGGAGATAATTGATTATTCTAGTGGGTTTTTGAAAAATTTGAGCACAACTTAAGATAATCGATTATCCTAATGAGATAATCCCTTGTGTATGAACCACACATAGGGTAATCTATTTATAATAGAGAGAGGTACAATTAAAAAGAGTAACTGAAAATAAATTGAGTAAATAGAAGATATTGTTTGATATTGGGATTAACAATATCTTAATAATATCAAACAATATCTAACAATTATCACAATGAATTTTACAAAAATAAGAGAGTCTAGAAGGTTTAAGAACATGTTACTGATTCTAAGTCTATCTAAGCTACTTTAAAACATATTTTACTTATTTACAAGATAACTTTAAACATAAAAACACTTGTCTTCATATTGTCTTCCAATCAGCTTTTACTTTATGCTTTTGCCAAAATAAGGCTCAAATTGCAAATAAAAATCCAAATTGGCTTGTAGATATGGGAAACATTGTGCCAACATTAGGGATCAACAAAATTCAAAGTTAAAAGCATAAATGCAAAAGCAAACCGAGCAACTAAATGTGAAGGGTTTGGAGTTTCACTTCAAACAACTAGCTTTATTAGTACTTCTCAACATTGGAGAAAATTTGGTAAAATTTATTTACAGCCAAAATGAATTAATCTAAATTTGAATGAGTTTGAAACTTCGAAGTTTGTGTTTAATTGATATGTGTTAGTCAAGTACATTGGGGTTTACATATCAAGTAATTATTTAGTCAACCTTATTTATTGTGTGATTCAAATATATTGCATATTGTAGAAAAATTTGAACACTTTGGTATTCTTTGATGTTACTAGTGTTTGGATCTTTTTTTTGTTTTTGATATAATACAACACAATCCAATTGTTGCTGAATTTATTTTGTTCTATGTTGTGGTATTATAGTTGTTGGTGTGTACTTCCAAAAAATCTATTGCAAACTTGACTAATGAATAATATAGCTACAATAACACATAGGACTATATGCAATGGATAATATGTATAAAAAATTTAGTCTTATTCATGATGAACTTTTACATGTTTGGATTGCTTTCAAAAATTTGAAGCCAACATAAATATTTTGTGGAAATCTTTAAGTTTAATGGAAAGAATGCATGAAAAAAACTCAAAAGTAAATACAAGTTTTCTTATTATGATTTAGTGTTCCATATTATTTAAGCTTCAAGTTCACAAATTTGTTTGCATTTCTATTGAATGTTGTCATTTCTAAATTTATATTTTTCTTAACCTTAGAAAAAGTTGATTAGAAAACCTCCTACTCCATCAATGTTGTTTCACCATACACACCAAAGGAAGAAGGATAACACATGGGTGGATCAAAGATCAACACATGGATGTAGTCACAAAGTTAGACTTTCAAAAAAGTTATGTCTCTTTAATATTTTCTTATTATTGTTAACCCCCATTTTGTTTTAATTTTGATAAGAATAATTTACCCATACTCGTGCATGTGAAAAAGCCTCTCAATCAACATCTATTATAGAAGTGTCTTCATGTAATGCATTACAACTTTGGTGTCAAGTTGCTGAAATAAACAAAGACAAGGTATATGGGTTTAGATCTAAACTCAACCAAGGTCATTGGAGAACACTTGTATCAAAAGTCTTCTTCATCATCAATTCATGCTATGAGAGAAGAAATTGAAAATAAAAAAAAAAGTTAAAGGTGTTTAAATTGAGAGAGATGATATTTGTCAGAAAAGGTTAGTTAATGAGAAATTCTACAAAACAACAAAATGTTGCAAATGTTGACGGAGAAGATGGAAGTTCAACCTTCAATATGACCTACAACTCATCATTTTGTAGTAATTTACATTTTACTTTATTAACTTTCTCCCTGAAATTTAAAACTTTGTAATACTTTTAACATTATCTTTGCATGATGATTTTAACCTAGATACTTTAAAAATATATTTTAATGTTTATCACGAGTTAATATTATTTTGGCTAACTTTGTAAATTTTAAAATATTTCATGTTGTAAATGTGTACAAATACATATTTATCTCGATATATTATTTTTCTTAAAATTGAATTAACGTAACTGATATATTATATGCTCACTACTGGAAAAATATTTTTTAATGTCACTTTCCTAATGGTGATGTTAATAAAATGCCGTTATGTTAAAATATTTAAAACAATTATAAAATATTTGTAGTCGGTTTTTAAAACTGACGGGATATCCTAATATATTCATATAACTTTTTAATTAAGTGGTATTTTGCAAGTGCAGAGTTCATTAAGACGCTTTCATTTTGGTGTTCTTCATAGAGAGTTGATTCTCTCCTTTTTCGCAAGTCATTTCTTCTTCTGCTTTGTTGGAAGTATTTTTTTTTCTTGGAAGCCATCCTCTCTTCCCTCATAAGTCATTCTGGAAAATCATCTTCTTCTCCTTATGCAATTTTCTTTTTGTAAGTATTTTCCATTTTTCGTAAGTTGATTTCCTCTTCTCGTAGTTTATTTTTCTCTTCAAATTTGATTTTCTTTTGAAGTTCATAAACCTTATTTTCAATCACTAATATTTGTTTCGAGGCTAAGCTAAATCCAATGGTTTCCCCTACTACATCACCAGCGACTTCTCCATCTTTGCTTCCAGGTTGCTTAATTTCAATCACAATCTTTGTGATTGTGGCGCGCATCGCTTCTAGGTTTTTGTATTGATTTTTCATTTATCAGATAAGTTTAATTTCTTTTCTATTAATAGTATTGACTAGTGTTAGCATTTCCATACTCATTTCCCTGAAGATGAATGTTTTATCAATAGTATTGCGAATGCTAATAGAATCACTACGTTTGGATATGATATATAAAGAGTGTTGTTACAAATTTACTTTGAATGTTTTTAATTCATTTTAATTTTCTTCTTTTGCATTTATTATATTTACATTTGATGCACTAATAGATTTTATAGAAATGTTTAATTTTATATTATACTCATTTCTATATGAATTTAAGATGCATCGAGTAATGTCATTTTATTTTATACTGATACTTTATCCAAGTTAACTTTTGATTTCTTAGTGGGATAATGTTGGTGACCTTTGTCAAAGGCGTAGAAGTTAATATTTGTTCATTCAAAATCAACCTTATGCATCCACATTAGAACCAAAATGTGGATGCTTCATCACCCCCTCAGTTTCAGAATAAATTGTTGGGAGTTTCGTTGGCCATACTCAGCAGTTGCTTTTATTCTCTATGTCCTTTAGGTAATACTAATTAAACTGCAGTACTATTGTGTGAAATTTTCTTCTTGCATTTCCATAATTTCTTTTCTTACTTTTTATTATTGTTTGAGTAATGTTGATTGCTTTTTGTGATGCGTCATTTGACATGTAAGGCTAAAATGAATGAAGAATACCCAAGTTAAAACTCAAGGACATCTTTAATGAACACAATAGGAGCACTACAGGACAACATTTTCACTATGAAAATTTCCCATTTCATTTGTAAATTTAAGGATAAGGAATAAATTTCATGTATGTAATGTAACACACTTTACCTTGCAAGTTTATGCTCTATGTTAAAGAATCTTGAGGTCCTTGACTTGTCTGACAACAACTTCAATGACACTGATATTGCTTCTGCGCTCTTAATGGACTTTCATCTCTCAATTCTTTAAATTAGGAAAATGTCAATTGACTCCAAGATCCTCTTAGTATGTCACACTTCCTATATTTCAAATCTTCATCGTGGCTTTTGGTTGAAAATGTAAGTGTAATGAGTATCTATAGATATATCAAAGATAAGGTCTTTGGAGATTCTTGACATAGAGGTGAACCAGTTGAATGAAATATCTTGTGGCATTTGGGTTAGTTGTCCGTATTCTTTACTTAATTAAAGTAGATGAAAATATGCATGCTCCTTATTTAGTGTGTACACTGATAACTAGATGTTGTCAATTTTGTTTCTAATAGAGAAAGATGGATTTACATGGCCAACCAATTTACAAGTCCTAAAGCTGAGTTCAAACAGTTTCTCCAATGAATTTCTCTCATTTTTAATTCGGCTTCAACGTCTTAAATCCCTTGATTTAAGCTATAACCAATTAAACGGTAGTGACTTTTCGTAATAATTTTTTTAAGGGTTAAATATGTTTTTGGTCCCTTAACTTTTAGTGAGTTTTGGAATTAGTCCATTTTGAAACTTTAAACCAATTTAGTCCTTCATCTTTTGAAATACATGGATTTAGTCCTTTTAATCAAATTTTGTTAGGTTTATTTGATGTTTCGTACGCATTTCAAGATTGTATTTGAGTTGTTTATACTCTTTAACACATTTTTGCTTTAATGTTAAGTCAAATACTATTATGAAACGTGCTTGAGATGTCAAATAAACTTAACAAAATTTGATTAAAAGGACTAAATTCACGTATTTCGAAAGATGATGGACTAAATTGGTCTAAAGTTTCAAAATGGACTAATTCCAAAATTTACTGAAAGTTAAAGGATCAAAAACATATTTAACCCATTTTTTTATGGTGGTTGTATTTAGAATGTGAAATAGAGAATTCTTTTTATGTTGTATGAGCGAAGAAAGAGTAGTAGTACTCTTCTTATATGGATTAGTATAACATTCCATTCTCTATTTGTCTCTGATAGGACTATTGGCTTTAACCAGTTTGAAGATTCTTCACCTAAGTAATAACAGAATTAATAGTTTTGTTGTCCATCAAGGTATTCAAAGCAATTGATATAAAATAGTGTTTCTAGGTTGTCTTCAGAATATAGTTTTAATCGAGTAGTAAACCATGTTATTTATTTCCTTACCGTGTATAGTGTTGTATGTATTTGCTCTATCATGTTTTCCCAAATTAAATATTATTTCCTTGTTTTAGTTTCAGGCTCAAAGTCTAAGCAAATTGGATGTCCTTACTTTAGATTACAATATGATAAATGAAAGCAACCTGAGTGAATCACTACAACCTTTCTGATCCATTAGCGTGCTTTCTATAAATAAGGAATGATCCCTGTAGGAGGTAGAAATACTTTTTATTTTACTCTTCATTTGGTACGACAGGGTTTTTGATTTGCTAAAGTCCATGCTGAACCATGTGCTTGCAGTGGCCGACCAATCATCATCGTTTTTCAATATACACAGTCTTCATTCTTCACTTTGTTCATAACTTTAAAGAAGATTAAGACTACAGTTAAATTTTTTATTAATTTTTTTAGATGTATAGAGTATACTTACTGGCGGTTACAACCGTCACTAACTTTTTAAAGTTTTTAGATTTACTGGCGGTTACAATCGCCACTAACTTTTTTAAATTCTTAGACTTGCTGGCGGTTACAACTGCCACCAAAATTTTCAAATTCGTAGACTTATTGGCGGTTTTAACTGCCGTTAAGTATTTAATATAATTTTTTTAAACATAATTTAGAAGCGGTTAAAACCAAATTTAATAATTCTAGTGACGGTTATAATAAATTGACGGTAAGATGGTTTTGTGACGCTAAATTTTGTGACAGTTAATTAACTGACGGAAGAAAAAATAGTGACGGTTGTAACCGCCATTGAATAACATATTAAAGTTACGCTAAAATTTAAAATTTTAGTAGTGACTATGTATTAGTTTTATAATCTTGTTACATTAAATATTTTAATATGTTACGTATATTTTAAATATTTTTGAATGATATTATTAGTATAAAAGTTACTGATATTAAATTATTAAAAATGTTACGTATAATTGTTTATTTTTTCTGTTATATTAAATAATAAAAATATGATTATAGTAACAATATATTTAAATATGTTTAACGTTTAACTTTTAAGTTTAATAGTAATATGTATAATAACGTTTAATGAAATTCGTTTAAACGTTTGTTTATAATTAATGTAATAATAATAGTATGTTTAAATTTATTTAACGTATTTAATGTTTAAGATTTAAGTTTTAAATTAATATGACAATATATTAATATAATAATAGTAATATATATACTAACGTTTAATATATGGTAATATGTAATTTGTTTAACATTTATTTATAATTTAAAATAATAGATGTATAAATTGTCTTTTCAATTTCATGTTTATTTTTTTGTATTGTATTGTCTATTTCCTATGTTCTTTATGACTAATTAATATTAGTCATCTACGTTCTAATGTTGGAGTCTCTATATATAATTCGCAAATGTTTTCTTCTAAGAGTAAAAGATACCATCTCAAGAACCTATTCCAAGATAGTGTGAAAGTCCCGATAAGGTATTATTTTGAACATTGTCTATGTGAATGGTGAAATTTAGTTTTTTTTTTTTTGGTTTAATAAATACTGTTGAGATAGTTCGAAAGCCTAGAGTTGGATAACTCTAATAAGATTGTGAATAATCCAAGAAATAGTACTAATCCTAAATCAGATGATATTGACCTATCAATGGTGAAGTGTTCAAGTGTTTACGATGTTCAAACGTCCTCATTAATATATTTCTATTTTGTTGTTCAGTTTCGTTAATCAAGAGAATAATATTTTATTTTAGTACTTCAATCCAAGTTTTGTCTAGGAAAGCTTTAAGGGAGGCACGAAAGAAGTATATCCTCTTTACATAATTAGAGGAACTGGTAGAAGCTGTGAATGTTATTTGACTTGTGGGTGGAAAAAATGAGAAGAACAACTTGATCACTATTGTCAAAGTTTAGGATCTTATTTAGTTTTAAATTGGTTTGAACAATGTATTAGGAGGTAGGACCTTTTTAGTTTTTGTTGTTAGATGTAATATTTTGACAATCTGGCTATGACTAGGGTTTATGTATCTATCTGATTTTGTGATTGTAGTATGAAAATATTTTGCTTTTATTCACCTGTGTAGATTGTGATGTTAGTATAATTGAAAATTTATATCTTAGAACAATACAAAAATAAATTTTCTTGGCATGAATTGATGGCACCACAATATGTTTGATTCCATGAATTTATTGGAATAGAATATTGATTTTAGTTAACTCAGTTTCAATGCATCTTTTATTAACGCAACATACTTTATCAGTTGATTGAAAAATCAACCATTGTTAGATTTAAGTTTCAGTAACATATGAACTTGTATAATAAAGTATCGTATAATATAAAAAAAATCGGTTAATATCATATTGATCTATAATAACATGGTAATATTGCTTATTATAGAAAGAATAAATTAACAAAAGTCTTTGAAACCAAGTTATAATATTATATATATTTATGGATATGTTGACAAGTAATACTTATTATCTTCATTATGTTGAAAGGTATTAACTAATCGTGTATTAATTAATCGTGTATCAATTGATCAAATTTGTTTGAGAACCAATTAGCTATTATAATCATCATACATGATGGAAATGCATAAACCAATTATGGTGGTGTCTTTAGTTAAACACTAAATATCACTTGGGTCCATCTTTGTTGATTATTTGATTGCGTTAAAATTTTCCTTGTAGATGGTTTTGATTTAAATGCATTTTGTCAGATAAAGGCTGGTTGGGACAAATTAATGGTCAAACAGTGAATGAAAGATGACAAAGTAGTTGACAGCCTCTTGGAGCAACTATAAACATGTGATCAACAAACAAAGTTCATGTACTTTTTTGAGCAACTTCAAACATGGCACCAGGTAACCAAGTTCTTGTTATAATTTTGTGGGGTGGTGTTTGGAGTTTATATTTCAAATTTCTTTAATTCTTTATTTTCTGAAATATAATGAAATTGTTTATGGGATTAAGTTTCATAAATGATTAGTAAATAAGGGAGAAAATATACAAACATCTATCTTTAGATCTGTTGAAGAAAGAAATGATAATGGTATTTTTTGTCTTATCTTTAGATCCATTGAAGAAAGAAACGATAAGGGTGTTTGTTTGTCTTATTGCCAGAGTTTGTATATTATTTTTCTTTTAACTATTGTTGGTTCTAGTCTCTATTCCAAATTCACTTAGGGCTCTATTTTTGTAAATCAGACAAATAAATTTTGTTTTTGTAGTCATTTTTAATTCTAGTAGTGGTTGTTGTATTAACTTGAATGAATGTCTTTTGAAGTACTTTCTGTTAATGATTGTTGTAATAATACGCTTCTATTAGTTATTGTTTGTAGGTGGAGCAACAAATAGATAGATGAATACTTAACTAAATGTTAGGAAATATATGTATAGATCCAAAGGAAGTGTATATCCATATAGGTTATATATTCTGGAAAACTTCTTTGAAAACGACATTAGTTGTAGATTCCAAAGGATTTTTTTTTTCATTTTCATGGATTAAAATCTTTAATTCAGCCTTACTTTGCACCCTAGAAACTGCAACATACAATTGACCATGGCTAAATACTGATGTAGGCAAATACATACCAACTGTTTCCAAAGATTGTCCTTGAGATTTGTTTATTGTCATAACATAAGATAACATGATGGGGAATTGTCTTCTAATGAGCTGAAAAGGCCATGGAGGCTGTGATGGTGAGATGGATATTCGTGAAATGTAAATCTCGGCTTTTATTTTTCTTGAATTAATAATATTTGCACCGATTACATGTTTTGCAAGTTTTGTTACTATTAATCTGCTCCCATTACACAAACCTTCTACTTGATCCAAATTTTTTAAAAGCATAATTGTGGCCCAACCTTTAGGTTAATAATGTGGTTTGGTAAACCTAATGTTTTTAACGAATTTAAGAATTATGGAGTAATGCCTTCATATGGGTCATCTTCCATGTTGTCTGACGTGTTAATAGAATATGAGCTTAGATATTTTGTTTGTTCACCTGATTGCCATGATGGAGATGATGTTATTAGTAAAGTTTAATAGTTACTAAACATGAATAAGTTAGAACTAAAAAAAAAAGCATTTATTGTTACCAAGTATTGGTTGTAGGACATAGTCATTGATTTCATCAATTGTTTCAATTCTACTTGCCAATATTGCTCTGGTTTTGAGGAACGTTTCATCTTTGTATTTTTGCATTAGTGTTGGATATGTGGTAGACATTATGGCTTCAATGGGATCAATATAATTTATAATTAATAGGTCAGATGGGATTTCTATATCAACTAAACCATCATTTGGTTCACTTAGTGTACCATCACCAATTTGAATTATCCAAGAAGAGAACTGTTCGATTTCTTCAACATTAGACCTTTGTAATCCATCTTGTAAAAGTCTGATGATTTTTGTTAGAGTATTGTTGCATAATGATTTATGCAACTACAAGTACAATTTTACCTTCTGACCATAAAGCAGAATATAATGTCTTCCATATAAATGTTTTTCCTGTTCCTCCATAGCCATATAAAAAAAAACATTTCACCTCGTTCATGATTCACAACATATATTATCTTTTGGAAAATCTATCTTTGTTCTTCTGTCATAATATATGCAATATATTTATGTATATTAAGACAAAAAATTTAAACCTGTCATGGAGTTGAAATTTGATTGAAACAGAAGTTGTTCATCAACATTGTTGTAATCAAGTTCAGCATATATTAACCTATTTCCAAATTGTTGTCCTAGAAAATGATTAGGATATGGCATGGATGTAAACTCTTTCAATGATCTTCTATTGGTTTGTAACAGATTCTCAATCTCATTCAAGGTTAAATTTTGTAAATGTTTTGTTGCGTTAATTTTTATCATTATTATATGGAATGGAAAAAATTGAATAAAATTGTATTAGAATGTTATATATATTATAGGTTATAATATTTTATAATATTACTAGAATATTATACTACTCATTATTCGTAATAATTTATACAATATAGAAGAAAAATATTTGTATGAATTTTTATAAATAATATATATATATATATATATATATATATATATATATATATATATATATATATATATATATATATATAATAGCAAGTTATTATATAAGTTAAGGATTATAGTAAACAAAATGTGTTCTATGATCTAGTGGTGCTTTAATGTCATTTTTTTAAGATATAAATACACTTTATGTTTATTTCTCGTGTAAAGAATATTTCTATAAATATCTATTACAATAAGGTATTTATTGCTTTAATGGACGAAGTAAGACATATGATATGTTGTGAAATTCCCTTAGTATTTGATTAATTATTAGCAAATATTTGTATAGTAGTAATCCTCAAACTAAAATTAAAGAAGAAGATGATGATGATGAAAAAATATGAACATTTTTAGTTATCAAAAAGGATGTAAATGTAAAACATGTGTTGTCAGCTAATGTAACAACTCCAATTGACAAAATTGAATGTGGTTCGTAACCAAAAACTACATGAAAAGACATACAATAGTAAATATTGATGAACTACTAACAATAAAACACAGATATATTAGGAATCGTCACCATAGAAAAAGATGTGCTAGCTTAAAACTTGCAAACATGTTTCAGATCTAGCTCTGCCAAAGGATAAGAAATAAATAAGTTTATAAATTACACTAATGGGTATGGAAGGAAATAATTCTAAACTAAATGTCTCTAACAATCAACCAACATTCATCGATAACAAAATACCTCACCAATACAACAACATAACAATCTAACATAACCCAAATATAAAGGCAGTCATCAAGGCACATGCCAAAAGAAATAGATGCATTTTCAAACTCCTAAATCAGTCACCAGCGCACCAAAATGTCAATGAAGGGAACCAAAACAAAACCTCCCAATACCAAGAGACTTCCCGTATTTATGGTTCAAAGCTTTGTCAAAAGAAGCAGTTTTATGGTCTTGCATCACTTCAAGGAACAAAAACAACTTTATTCATTGAACTTAATAGTCAATAAAATCACAATAAGTCTATTTAATACAATATTAACTTACATTGATTAAATAATTCATATAAGTAATTTGGGGCTAAGTCAGCCAACAACAACATGATTGTCTTTGCATCTCTTGTCATCAATATTCCCGTAGATCACTCTAGAATCTTTTGTCAAGCATAATACCAACAAGCTACAAAATAAATACAAAAAATGAGCAACACGAAAACAATGTAAACCATAAAATAAGTACATAAAAGCATATAAGGAACTAACACAATACCCAAAATATGAACCACGAAAACTGCAAATACAATATTCGGAGCTCAAAATAGTGAAAACTATATAACAAAACAAACTAAATCGTACAACATAAACTACTACACCGAGAATTTGAAAACCCCAAATAGTGGTTTGTAAAATAGAAATATATTACCTTGATATCTGAGTTCTTAATATCCAAATAGTCCAATAGACTTTAACTTCTATTTTCCAAACCTGAACAAAAACCCCTAAATATCAGGATATTAATTAAACTAAAACTTAATCCCACGGCTAAAATTCATAAAATTAATAGGTTCTAACATCTACTTTCTAAATTGTAAACAATTGATTTAGTCTTGGATCTGCTTCATAATAGGTTCTAATGGAGTTTTTAATGACTTGAATGATGAAAAATACAACTATTATGACAAATATATGTATCCAAAAGATCTAGATCAACACAAAATAGAGAGCAAGTATACAAACATCATAAAATAAGAATAAGACAATCATAAAGGAAAAAAACTTTTACCTATATTGTCCTATAAAACCTTCATTAAAAGAAAACAAAAAAAAAGGTATTAGAAAACTAAAAACCCATACTATGAAAACTAAAACGAAGCTAAGAAGAACAACATAATAACAACCAAAAACAACTTCTTAAAGAACCATGAGATGAAAAGAATTTTGGTTGAAGAAGACCTAACCTTCAAATTGATACTGAAAAAAAAAGTAGAAGAATAAACTTTGAAGAAGAAGAAGAAGAAGTTTGGGGCTAAGTAATGTAGGTTCAACAACACCTAAACTTCAAAGTTGTGGTGACCGAATAAAAAGACGAAGGGCTGAGAAAGTAATGCAAGATGAAGAAGTATTAATGTTCAAACAAATACATCATTGATAGAAGAAGAAGAGAGAAACAAAAAATTTTAGTGGAAGAGGTAGCGGAAGTTTGTGTGATAGAAAATAAAGTTTCATCACTCTAATAAAGTAGAATCATCAAGTTATATATGTTGAATAGCATTGTAGAACACTTTTATAATAGACTTAAAGTAAAAGATGTTTTTGTGCTCCAAGGCATTCAACATTATTATTGCAACAAATTTATTATTTAATTTTTCAGTTAGTATTATAATTATAGTTCAAAACTTCCAAATTGAAGTAAAAAAAAAAAGTATTTACGATTACAAAAGTTAGAATTTGTAATTACATTTTTGGATTAGAAATTCTAAAAATGGTTTTTGATTTTTTTAATTCATAGTTATAAATCTTGAAATTATTTTAATATATAACGTGTTTTTTCAAAATTATATAATCTAAAATTTATACCATTTTAATTAGTTTTTTTTGTCTGGACTACACTTCATCTAAAAAAATAAAAAATAAAACATCCTTTCTTATTGTATTATATCATTATTACGTTGGTGTGTCATCGTCGTACGGTTATACTATCATTGTTGCATAATGGAAAAAAGTAAAAATAAAAAAGCTCTTTTTAAAAAATGAAACTTATTTCAAAAATATCATTTTTGTTTATGCACCAACACATTTTGCTTGTACTTAAGTTGTAACGGTCTTTCACTATACAGTGCATCACTCAATCTTCCATTATATTTCTTTTTAATTTTTAATTATTTTATTTTTCAATTTTATTTCAATTTTTCTTAAATAATATTGATAAAATTTAATGATATTTTATGATAATTATCAAACTAAAACTCCATCACATCCGTGTATCTATGTTTTGATTTTATTAAATATTACTTTTACATTTCAAATAATGTTTTATGATTATGTTTTTCATTATTTTTTTAAAATACTTTTTGTATTACTTCGAAACCTATTTTACTAATTTGTAAAACAAAATTATTTAATTATTATATTATATTTAAAGTTAAAACCTCTTACGGCCGGTGTTTTTATTTCAAAATCTCAATTAAATTTTCAGATTTTGAGTAATCTCAATTGAATTTTTATTTTTAAAAATATATGTTAATCAGGTTATTTCAATTAGTACTATGTTAATAAAGTTAAATATGTGTATCAGCTCATGTTTTTTTATTATTTTTTTAAATTTTTTTATTAATATTAAAAAATTGTTACGTGTCGAAACACCATTATGTCACATGATGATATAATAAATTTATTTGAAATATAATTTTTTTGGAATATATATTTTAAATAAATTTATATTTATATTTTTAAAACAAAATTTAAAATGAACTAGTTGTTGTTGTTGTCATGCATAAGTGGGTGTAAGACCCACTTTAATTTTGTCCTAAAATTTAAGGGCCTCTCTTAGTCAGTTGGGCCTAAGGCTGGCCCATAGGGCATCCCAAAACCCCTAAAACAGCCTAACCCTCTCATGTTCCGCCCACTTTGCAAAATCAACCATCTTACTCCTCTTTTCCCCTCAAGCAGTGCTCTGCTAGGGCTCGAAGCTCATTCAGATTCAAGTCAGCTCAACCTCATTCTATGCTCCTAAAGTTGTTGGGTTCGTTGCCGTAGGTGCTTGTGCTTTCCACTAGCATATGTCCAGGTGAGGGAAGCTAGGATTTTTCATGCTTTTATAAATAATGTGTCTTTTTTGTTTCTGTTGGGTGCTCTTGATAATTTGATTTGCTTTTGATGGTGTGAAAATAATCGGTGTATTGTTTCTGGATGGGTTTTTGGCTTTGCATGCGTGAGAGCAGGTGAGATCTGCTATGCTCGCCTAAGCGAGCTGTTTCTCGCCCAAACGGGAAGCTCTCGCCTAAGCGAGGAGCTCTCGCCTAAGCGAGAATGGCAGTAACTCGCCCCTTTTAGTTTCGAGTGCTCGCCTGAGCGAAGGCCTCTCGCTTGAGCGAAATGGGCTAGCTTGAGCGAGAACTCGAAGTACTCTTTGTTTTCAATCTCGCTTAAGCGAAAGTTTTTCGCTTGAGCGAGAGACCATGTTGCTTGAGCGAGAGCTCCTTAGCTTGAGCGAGATTGACAGTTGTTAAATGCTTGTATGCTCCCATGATTGATTTGTTTACTCTTTTAAAGCATGAAATATGATGCCAACGTTTTATACAATGTGCTTGTGTTTTCTTAAATTTTTGTTGTTTGGGATTTCGTGTTTTTACATGTTGAAACCATTAAAAAGCTGTCAGTTTAGCTTAAGCGAGGGATTTTAGCTTAAGCGAGATCAGTCTCGCTTAAGCGAGAATTTCTAGCTTAATCGAGATCAGTCTAGCTTAAGCGAGAATTTCTAGCTTAAGCGATATCAGTTTAGCTTAAGCGAGAATTTCTAGCTTAAGCGAGACCAGTCTAGCTTAAGCGAGATCAGTCTAGCTTAAGCGAGAATTGCTGTAGAATTTTAATTCCTTATTTTAACCTGAACTTGTGGATTGATTCAATTACTTTTAAAAACATGAATTGGGCGAATGGGTATGAGTAGAATGGTTTATGGTCTGTGATTGATAAGTTTAACATGACCTTGGCATGTGACTTGTATGAGATGATTGGTAATCAAAGTGGCATGGTGTCGGTATGAATTACACTTCTATATTCATGAATTGGGAAGGATGATTTGGAATGGATTCAACATGGAACATGTATGAGGATGGATTATAAAGGTTGGCATGAGATTTATAAGCATGATAAATATTACTGTTTGTTTGAATATGTATAGTATGTGGTCAGTACATAATTCCTTGGAATCTCTAGGTGAGATTTCATGGTCGTGCTTCAATGGTCGGGACGTAATTCCATGGCCCCTGTTAGTGGGTGTCCATGGTGGTGCCCCATCTATATAATTTGGTAAGGATTCAAGGTAAGGATTGCATCCTGAGACTCTAAGGAGTCAGTTAGTCTCACTTAGAGCGGACTAACTCTTGTGGTGAGAGTAGCAGGAGGCCTGAAACTCATTAAGGGCTAACCTTGTGTGTGGGGGATTGATTCATTGTAACACTTGTAACACATAGCTCGGGGGTGAGCAGCTCGGGGTTGAGCATAGGTATCCACCACAAGTGCAAGCATCCGCTGAATCTGACCAAATTATATGTATCCGGATGAGTCGAGTCGAGTCTTAGTGTATTGATTGGAAGGTCATAACATGCTTGGATGATGTATGTATATTGGACTGTGAAAGTATATCTGATTGCATGATAAAACTAATTTTGGCTCTAGCTTACCCTTGCTTGTTTGATTGCCTTGTATGTTGTCCTTCTACCTTTGCGATGATCATCAATTTATTGATGGGAGCAGATGCGAGAGGTACTCGAGATCAACAAGGAAGAGATGATTCCGCTGCATAGTCTACTTGGGCTGGACTTCATGTTTTATTTGGACTTTTCTTTAGGGCTAAGGCCCGTGTATTGTATTACCCCTAAGGCTTTTTTTCAAATACCGGCTATCTCTTACTCCTTTTGGGTTGTAGGCTTTGTAGTGAGCTTTAGTATTTCCTTTTAAGTACCTTGGATAACTGTAAGGAGTGACTTTATACTCCGCAACTTGGCTCTTTATATTATCCGGTGTAAGATTTCTTTTAATTATGTTATTATTTAAATGGGATGTTACAGTGGGGACCTACATCAAATTAAGTAGGGAACTATAATATATTTTTTGAACAAGTATTTCAACTTTGGCTAGCTAAAGATTTTTAACAACACACCTCCATTGTTTTTCGTTTCCTTCAAACTTGAACTTTAACATAAAAGTATCATTTACTTTGCCTTGATTAGTCATTACCAAAAAATGAACTCGTCCCTACTGTCATGCATAAGTGGAGACTAGAGTCTAATTAAGTGAGGAATTGCACTAGACTTTTTGAACAAGTTTTTCAGTTTTGGTTGACATACACTAGATTTTTTGAACAAGTTTTTCATTTTTAGGTTGACATACCTTTTTTACAACACAACTCCACTCTTTTTCATTTCCATCAAAGTTGAGCTATAACATAAATCCACCATTTACTTGGATTAAATCATTCTTTACCAAAATTGAACCGATTGTTTCTGTCATATGCATAAATAAAAACTTACATCAAATTAAGTGGAGAACTACAATAAATTTTATGAACAAGTTTTTTAACTTTGGCTTACCAAATCATTGTTGTTACCTAATATGTCATTATATGTAAAGTTTCGTCCATATGTATCTTCCTAAGAATATATGGACAAGTAATGATGAAACTATGTGAACAATTTTTTTTCTAATATGTGTGATTAAGTTATTAATTTAAATATAATACAATAGTTAAATGATTTTATTTTAAAAACTAGTACAAACGATTTCGAGATAGTAATAAAAAATATTTTAAAAAAATAATAAAAAATATTATCAGATTGATTAAAATGTAAAATAATATTTAATGAACTCAAAACATAGATATAATCATGTGATAAAGTTTTAATTCGATAGTTATCATAAAAAGTCGTTAAATATTATAACCTGTTATTTAAGAAAAATTAAAATATAAGTGAAAAATAAAATAATTAACGATTAAAAGGAAATAGAATGAGAGATTGAGTGATGCAGGTATAGAAAATACCGAAGTTCAAGCAAAAGCATCTGTGCAAAGATAAAAAGTGAAAATACCTGCACTGCCACGTTAGTGAGTAAAAATGAAGTAAGAAAAAAGAGTAAAAATATCATTTCTCTTTCAAAAAAACTTAATTTGAAAAATATTATACACATTTTAAAATATTCATTTTAGAAATTTGATTCCGAAAAGCTTGTTGTGAAAATCATGTCTAAAAAAAAACATTGAAATATTTTTGAACTCAAAAATCAGTCTCATAAAGAGTAAGATAATTATTTTAAAAATTGTAAAAGTAAAAGAAGAAGTAGGAGGTTATGAAGAAAAAGTATTTTAATCAAGTACACAAAAATGTTATATTGAATCCGTAACACTAGGAAGAAATCACAGTATGCAGGAAGCAAAAGCGAACAAGATATCTTAAGATTATCCTATCGTTCCTCTTTAATTCTTGGTATACAGAAAATATCTGAACACCAAATTCTGAACACCAATTTGTTGGCATCACTCCCTCCACACAGGCTTCGCTTTGAAACGATGGTCGTAACATGATACCACCACAACACTGACATTCTTCATATTACAAAAGATAATCCTTCTTTGTTTCCAACAACAAAACCCCTCCAAAACCTTCATCTTCCAATTATCCTTCCTTTTCACACTCTTCTTCTCCAATGGCATTCTGAACACACACCCACATGGCTTCTTCTTCTTCTCTCCTCCCAAGGCCACACCTTCCCACACCCCTCATCTCCAAACTCAGCTCTTTTCCGAGAACATGGAGTCTCTTCATCCTCACACACCCCAAACACGGGAACAAGCAAAAGCTGTCACCTTTCACCATCAATGCAGTGTACACCCCACATAGCCCCTACACCCCTTCCACACCCTCCAAAACTGAGCCCCGCAACGACCCCATCTCCGTCCTCAACGAGAGGATTCGCCGCGAGTACAGCAAGAAAGAGGTTTTCAGAACGGTGATGAACTCAGAGGAAGCGGGGAAGTACATGCGGATGGTGAAGGAGCAGCAGCAGAAGGGGTTGCAGAAGTTGAAGGGCGAAAGGGAGAGAAAAGATGGGGTCTTCAGCTACAGGGTCGACCCTTACACGCTCCGTTCTGGGGACTATGTTGTGCACAAGAAAGTGGGGATTGGGAGGTTTGTTGGGATACGGTTTGATTCTGCTAAGAATTCTTCACAGGCCTCTGAGTATGTTTTCATCGAGTATGCTGACGGCATGGCAAAACTACCTGTCAACCAGGCTTCCAAAATGCTCTACAGATATAGTCTGTGAGTTTTCTTATGCTGCATACTTCTTTGTCATTTGTTGAATCAAATGTGGAGGTGGTGATGCTGAACTTCAGATTGGATGAACTTTTCATTAAGCACTTATCAGAGAAGAAAATAAGAAGGAAAAACCAGTTAAAATTATCTTATGTATAAGTTAAAATCAACTTTAGAAGAAACTAAATTGGATGGTCTGTGTAAAGGTTAGACTGCATAAGTTGATTCTAACTTATAGGAAAAGTTTACTTCATTTTATCTTCTTATTTTCTTCTTTCCTATGAGTTAAACTCATTGGAGAAATTAAATGCTAGAGTTTGGATATAAATTTGAAGTGCTTAAGTGATTTATTTAGCTTATTCATTTTATTTTCTTCATTTGCAAATGCTTTATCATAAGTTTATTCAAACATGGACTTAGATGCTTTGGTAAATATTGTTGTGTGAAATGTCGCGTGATTGCATTTGTAGGCCAAATGAAACCAAGAAGCCAAGGACATTGAGCAAGTTGAATGATACTGGTGCGTGGGAGAGAAGAAAGGTTAAGGGTAAGGTCGCAATACAGAAGATGGTTGTGGACCTGATGGAACTATATCTACACAGGCTTAAGCAAAGAAGGCCTGCATATCTGAAGACTCCTGCCTTGGCCGAATTTGAAGCTCAGTTCCCTTATGAACCCACACCAGATCAGAAACAGGTGACATTGTAATAGATGCTATGGAGGATTAATTGATTGCGGTTTTTTGTTGCAATTTTATATGTTATTTTATCTCTTCTGAGTGAACATTCTTGTAGGCATTTATTGATGTTGAGAGGGATTTGACGGAGCAAGAAACGCCAATGGACAGATTAATTTGTGGAGATGTTGGTTTTGGTAAAACTGAGGTTGCAATACGTGCTATCTTCTGTGTTGTCTCAGCTAAAAAACAAGCGATGGTTCTGGCACCAACAATAGTTCTGGCAAAACAACATTTTGATGTTATTTCAGAGCGCTTTTCTGTATACCCTGATATCAAGGTTGGGCTACTAAGCAGGTTCCAGGTATGTTTGGGAAATTTTTCCATTTTAGTTAAATTCATCTAGTCGTTAGTCTTACACAGTAAAAGTAGATATTTTTCATTAATCAAATTAAACTTCTTTGATTGTGAAATAATAGTATATTGTTGAGAAGTTCTCTCTATTGATCATCCACTTGAATCAGCATCAGACTATTTGAAGTATCCCATAGATTAGAACCATGGCCTGGACTACATAAATGCCAGTTTATGGGTAGAGTAACATTTCCTGGCACGAACGACACAAATTAAGTTAGTTAATTAGCAATCATAGGTCATTTACACCTCTAATTGTTGTTGATGTTTTGGTGTACATTTCTATCCTCTCATTTTTCTAATTATGAACTAATGACTGTATTAGATAGTTGTTGCAGTTATCCACGTATTATTAATAGATATATGAAATATGTCACGTATTTTGCTTTGGTGTATGTATATTGTTCATCACCTATGTTGGTTTTATGGGCTAATTTCGATGAGGAAGGAGGGGAAGGGGGGAGGTGAATTGAACTATCACAAATTTTTTCAAATAATTAGAATGAGAATCTTATTAAATCTTTGAATTTCAGAATTTGGTTAATTAATGCACACAATTAAGAATGTACTATATCAAGAAACTGAGATAGATCATCAAGACAACAAATTTTGATACTTGTTCACTCTATACCAGGAGCTACATCTAGTGCTCAGCCATACTAGCTAAGCTCACTATAATTTTAGAGTTTTTACAAACACAACCAAAACAGTGAAGTAAATAACTCAAGAAACCTAATCTTGAACCCTACAGAACCTGATTACTGTCCTAGTAACACTCTGTTACTATACTTACCTGAAAACCCTATCCAGAAACTATCTAAAGACTAAAATTTAATTGAGGAATAAGAAGAATGTCACCTGGAACAAGATCAACCCAGCAGAAAAACAAAACCCAGGTGAACCTCTATGTTTTCTTCAAATCAAGGTAGTGATACCAAAATTGCATAAAGCAAGCTTCAAGAATAGTTTTTAGATCAATTTGGACTCTCTCAGTAAGTAAAAATGATTTCAGAAGGAGTGGTTTTGATTTCATGTTCAATGGTTTTGAAATGAGAGTTATATAGAATTCAATCGGTCAATTTTAATGGATTAAAACGAAAAGTAATCAATTAACTCCTCGTTTTAACATATTAAAACGAAAGGGTCCAAAACTTTAATGTAGCTTAAGTGATTTTAGTCTATTAAAATCTCGTTTTAACATATTAAAACAGAAAGGATAGAACTGAACATCGTTTTAAGTAATTCTAAATTCTGATCGATTAAAATGCTTCCTATAGTCATTCCAAACCAGCCAAGAATATGTTAACAGATTAAAGCATATTTTAATCAATTAAAAAACTACATGAAAAGCTCTAAAGAGTCAAAAAGGCTTTTTAATTGCAATGTAGGATCAAATCTTGAAAGGAAAACATACATTAATGTTCTAATCAACACAAAACAACCTAAGATACTTATAGGTTTTCATGAATATTCAAAATCTTCATGGGAATGATTGGATCCATCAAATATATGCCATAGCTCCAACAACCTACAAATTTTTATGCAATGATCCTTACTGATTTCTTTCTCCTCATTTGGCAAATGCATTTTATCAAGCTGTTTATGAATGCTACTCTATGCTTAATCTGTTCATCGATCTGAATTCATATTAAATTCAATATTTTACTGAGAAACTGGATGCGTTGCTCCCCCTTTTTCATGCTACAAACTTTTCTTATAAAGTGGAAGCACATGGATGTTGTAGGAACATGAAATTGGGAAAATTATTAAGGTCAATAAAATATGAGCTACATCATGAGCTTCTAGATGAATATTTATGAATAACTTACAAGTTCTATATCAGTTATAGATTATTTCACTTGTCTCAACTTGCAGACCAAAGCTGAGAAAGAAGAGAATTTGGACATGATTAAGAATGGTAGCCTGGATATCATAGTTGGGACTCATTCACTCCTAGGAGATCGTGTTACATATAACAATCTTGGTCTACTTGTGGTTGATGAGGAGCAGGTTTACCAATTATCTGCAATTCATATTTTCCTTTTTTTCTAATTACAGTGCATTCCCCCCTCCTTCCTTACTGAGCAACAATTTATTGCTTGCAGAGGTTTGGTGTTAAACAAAAGGAGAAGATTGCTTCTTTTAAAACTTCTGTGGATGTACTTACTTTATCTGCAACCCCCATACCACGAACTCTTTACTTAGCATTAACAGGGTTTCGTGATGCCAGGTAAGGTAACTAGTCTTTCTTCAAATTATGAAGGAAGATTCACTGTCTTTGATTAACTAGGTATTGAAGAGAGAGTCTGTGATGAATCTGTCTTGCACATTGTTGGAAAAAAATTCTAAAATATCAGGTTGATGAAAAATAAAGAATGTAATTTTTGTTTTGCTCACTTAATCATGTAGTGGGGTGCATGTTTTATAGATGTCTTTGTGTGTGAGCGAGTGCAAGAGATACAGTGAGGGACCTATATTGAATTGTGATATAATTGATCTTCCATATTACGGTACATTAGCATATTTTAAGTTGCTTTACTAGTAGTTGGTTTAAGTTGGGTATTGGTTCATTAGATATTAAACCGTTCATTAGCCTAATCTGATTGGTTAGGCTTTTGGAAGAGTTAGTTCTTGACACGGTATTAAAGCCTCTATGACCACCACTCGATTAGGAGTTTGATTCAGATTTCTCACATTGTTCTGAATGAGAAGTTAAATTTAGCCCAAGGTAGAGCAACTTGTGAATTAGCCACTCTTGATATTTAGTAGAAAACCATTTGCAAGCCTTCACCTGATTGCTAATGCTTGATAGCTTAATCTTTGAGAGTTGTTTTTTAACAACTCTTTTAAACTGCCTGTGTTGGTCACACCGAAGATGTCTTTTATCCTAAAATCTAGAAAAAAAGGAGGAGGCTAAGTAAAAATATATGTTCAGAAAAGGGGTAATGAAGCACTCTAATATCTTTTATACTTGATGGCTAAGTTATTCCTCTGCCCCCACCGCTTTCTCCCCCAAATTTGTGTATAACAGGATATCTGTACTGTTGAATAAGAAAATCTAGAGCAAAAGGCATAAGTATGCAACTATCTTAGTTATCAGAGAGTTGGTTCATCAATTCCCTAGAAAAATGAAAAATTACCTTAAACACAAATCTGTGTAACAATAAAATTGGTCTTAGAAATGCCCTTAACCTTCTTTTGCTCCTTAATCTTGTGGTTCTAGTTTTGCTGAGTATTACACTTTGGGTGCTTAGATGGAAACTTAATCTATTGTATGTTGGCTCTTCCTATTGAAATCAGGACTAATCAAACATCATTACCTGAGCTTAAGTATAAGGCTAGATATGATTTCTATTAATTTCTGTTTCAGTTTAATATCAACACCACCTCCAGAAAGAGTTCCTATCAAGACTCATCTTTCTTCATTCAGCAAGGAAAAAGTAATCTCAGCCATCAAGTATGAGCTGGATCGTGGTGGTCAAGTTTTTTATGTTCTGCCACGTATTAAAGGTGAGATACTAATTTCTATACATGTATCTGTGTGTAAGCTTATGTATTGTTCAAGTCTGAAAATAAGACCTTTTTGTTTGACTGTAAAAAGTGTTCTTCATATTACTCAGGTGGCTGATTATTAGTGTTCTATGGATAGGGTTTTCATTTGAGAGGAAAAAAGAAGAATGTTTTGAATGGATAAAAATGATAAAAAGGACACAATATTCTTTAGAAGATCTCTTATTGGGATAACCATCTGAATCTGCATCACAATACCCTATAATTTGAATATATCCTTAGTCCTCATACCTCAATATTGGTCCAGGAGCCTTTTTGATATATCTGAGAGTGCAGATTACAACATTTTAGTAGCCAATTTGAGGGTTTTGCATGAATTGACTACCAACTCAGACTAGATAAGAAATATCAGGTCTTGTAATACTGAGATAAATAAGTTTTTCCATCAGCTTCTTATAACTTTTTGCATCTGAAAAATTTCACCTTGGTCCACAACTTTTGATTTGGATCATAGGATTATCAATAGGCTTGCATTTACCAACCCTGTCTCCTCTAGAATGTCAAGAGGATATTTTCTTTGTGAAATAGCAACACCTTCCTCTCATTGAGCCACTTCATAATGGTCTAAATCTTGCCACAATTTTGTAACTTATGGTCATACTCTCTAATTGAGTAATTCCCTTGTTTGAATTAGAGATTCTCATCTTAACCTCAAATTTGGGCAGCATCACCAATCTTGGAATAGTTTGCTTTACAGTTATCTCAATGCCCCCTTAGCTGTCTTCATAAACATGTAAGCATCACTCACTTTGGTGTCATGACATTCCATAACCATGACATACCACTGCATCTGCCTTGTCCCAACGCTAGAAATTTGGGATCTGAAAATTTCATACTGTTGAGAAGATGACTTTATTTGGCCTTCCCTTTTGAAATGGTTTGGACAAAATGAGACCATTTTATTTATTTTTTCCCATTGAATCTCATTATCCAAATTTTCTGATTGGTTAAGGGTTTTTGTCTATCGGACATTTTGGAAGTTTGAAGTTGGAAATGCAGGCCTAGAAGGATAACAACATAAGAAAGAGGCATTGCAGCAATGCAGGCTGCAAAGATGATTACACAGGTTCCCAAGGATTTTGTAGCTCTAGTACCATGTCAGATAAATTGCATCTGATCATTTTTATAGAAGAGCAATTGCTCTTAAATAGAATACAAAGAATCTAATTAAGTAAACTCCTAATTTATGATAGACACAATCTATCCCTATAATTCAGCATCAGTGCAAGGTACAACGAAAACAAAATATTTAACCACTCTATTACTTATGAAATATAATTAAATCTGTGCAAGGAAATATCCTATACTCCTAATGATAGAATTTAATTAATTCTTTGGAGGTGAATATTATCTTCAGCGAATTCCTAGATATTCTGACATTATCTTAAACATATTTCTAGGGATTCTGACAAAGAGTGTCCTTTGATACAATAAATTGCTGATGATCAGAATGCTTGTCTACCACTAGAAAATTTATTAGAAAATTGCTTAAGTGTTGCTTTGTAATATCAAGCTACCTCATTTCACTTGATTAGTTTGTTTACTTTTTTTTTTCATTAATTTTCAAAAGAAGGTGTTAAAAACAAGTCTTATTTTTCAGCATTTGTGAGAATTCTTGGAAACAAAAAATAAAGTGAAGACAAGGTCGCAAGCTCATAGTACTAATGAAGATAAATCAACAGAAGATAAACCAAATGCACCCTAATAGAGTTTGTGATTGTATATTAGCTTAAGATTCTGTTGTAAGCTATAGATTAGCCTCTGCCAGCCGTAGTTGATTATACCACCTTCTGTTGTTAACCAAACACACCCTTAAGTATTCCTGAAATCATTTGACACATTAAAATTTAGAAGAAATAACTGTAGAATGAGCTACGCTGGTAATTTTATCAGAGGAATGTGAGTCCAGAAAACTTGTGATTTCAGTTCCTGAGAAGCCTGTTGATATATCAGTTATACATGGATGATAGAAAGAAGTTGATCTAAGGTCTCTCATTAGTGTGAGTACATTTTTGTGCACATTTGGTGTTGCTCCTCTCAGAAAAAGAATTATACTATTACATGGCCATCACAGTCCTGTAAGAGGGTCATCATGATGTTGCTGTTAATGTATATTTTCTAATATGTATGATGTCTATTACAGTACTGAATCTGGTTTCTTAATAATTGTTGTGTTACAGGACTGGATGAAGTAATGGCATTTCTTGCAGAGCCATTCCCGAATGTGGAAATAGCCATTGCCCATGGGAAGGTAGTTACACACTTACCTTTTTAAGGGTCTATTGCAAGAAGAATGTTAGTTTGCTAAAGTGTGAGGAATGTTAGTTTTGGCTGAATACATTTGCTCTATAACTCTGTGTAGGTGGATAAGTAACTAAAAAAATTACATTTATTTTTGTATTTTGATACTCTCTCCATCCCAAAATAATAGTCTTTTTATCTTTTTATTTTTGTCCGAAAAACAATATTGCTTTTAGCTTTGTAAAGCTATTTTTCCAGCAATGCCTCTACATATGGTTACGAGTAATAAATATTCCACTAGCATTGAAAAGAGATACTAGATAAGTTTAAAAGTTAGAGGTACTTTTGCCTAAATTTATTTTAATTTAAAGGACTTTTATGAAGAGATCTATTGAGATGTTTTAGAAAGTTTTAGATTTTATTGTCAATATATTTTAGGAAGTTTAAGATTTTATTCTTAATGGTTTTAATTATGTATATTGGTTGTATTTGGGATTTATTACTAGTATTTTAGGAAGTTTAATGATTTTAAGGTTTTTCTCTCTCCTGCTCATCCATGGCTTCTTCCACTAGTGTCTCTTTTGACCTCTCTTCTGCTAGTGGTGCCTCTGACCCGTTCATATACTTAAAATTAAAGAGAAGAAGATCTTAGAGTGAATTTGAGAGTGTGTGTTCTCTCCTCTTAGGTTTCAATATTTATAGTACATGAGATACAATGGATGAGAGGAAAGAGGAGAATTCTAGAAGATGCTCCTAGGAACTAGAACTAAAGCATGCTCCTAGGAACTAGGACTAAAGCATGCTCCTAGGAACTAGATCTAAAGCATGCTCCTAGGAAAATGAATCTCTTTTAAGACTATTTATTCTAACACATATATACTATGTCAATGTGGACTGGTTATACTTTTACTCCAGTGGCAAAGATGTGGCAAAGATGGATTTTGTTCGTTTATTTATAGCCATAATGACTTTTCAATAATGGCCACTTTATCAACTAGATGTCAAAAATGCATTCTTCAACGGTGATTTGCAAGAAGAGATTTATATGGAGCAACCTCCCAAATTTGTTGCTCATGGGGAGTTTTCTGGGTTGGTATGTCCTCTTCGCAATTTCTATATGTCTAAAACAGTCTCCTAGGGTTTGGGCCTGGTTTGGAAAATTTAGTAACGTTCAACAATTTGGTGTGACTCGATGTGAGGCAGATCATTCTGTTCTTTATCGTCACTCAAGTGTAGAAGTAGATATTTTTACTAAGTCTTTACGAGAATCCGAGAATTGATTATATTTCATGAAGTCCAATTTTAGTTGCTTTCCAAAAGTAGATATGCTTCACTCGTTCAATTTCACTTCTTCCTTTTATTCAATGCAAGGTGATAGTGCTACTTCAAATACAATGGAGAACACTGCCTCTACCATGATAAATGTGTCTTGGATCTTTTGATGGCATTCGTGCATCATAAAAATACTTAGTATACAAATTCATTCTTCATATGATGAATTGGATTGATCAACTCAAGTTAAATTCTGTTATATCAAAAGCGTATGTATGCATCATATATGTTAACATTTGACATTGAGAATTTGATCTTAATTGTATGCGTTTGACTGTTTATCTGGAGTAGCTGTTCTCAAAGCAATTAGAGGATACAATGGAGAAGTTTGCCCTAGGCGAAATAAAAATCCTTATCTGCACAAATATAGTAGAAAGTGGGCTTGATATTCAAAATGCAAATACCATTATCATTCAGGATGTTCAGCAATTTGGCCTTGCACAGTTATACCAGGTTTTGTTCTTCCTAATTTCATTCTATTATTTTTGGTTTATAAGTTCTCATATTTTTTGTTGCTGACTCCAAACATTGTTTAGAACTGGTTATTCTTATTAAATTTGTTGTGTAATTCGTATTACACTATCACTAGGTATAATGCATGAGCTGATACTTTCATGTATACAGATTATTAGATCATTAGATCATCATACGTTTTTTTTTTTTTTTTTTTTTATTTTTAATTTTTTTTTTGGGTTTTTTTTTTTTTTTTTTTTATTTCATTTATTTTTTTTTTAAATAAAATTTTTTTTTTTAAAATTTCAGATATTGTGCTGGAGTAATTCTTTCCTCTCTTACAATCAACTTAATATCTTTTCAAATAAGCATGTTCTTGATAACCATGAAAGAATTTGAATGTGAAGTGTCAGAATTACATGGATTTTGTTAAAGGAGGAAAAGAGGGAAAACGAGACTACGGATAATAGTCTCTTATTCTTGTTGATGTGGTGCAAAAGGCCAAAGGACTAACCCTTATTTATACTAGTATCCTTTTAATTCTAATCAAATTACGAATGGTATGATGAAATTCAATGAAAATGGAATTTGCAAACCACTATAAGAGGCCATCCACTCTAAATATGGGATGTACAGGTAATTCTGACATAAATATGGGATGTATATCGGAGAAAGTACGGAATTCAACATAGTCGCCCTTGAATTTCATTTGCTAACATTGTCTAAGTAATTTATTTTTTAGAAGTTCTTTATTATATTTTGGGCTCAATAGCCTTAGATGACTACTGTGAAAAAATATAGTTTGTTGATGTCTTGGAAATGGTACTCAAATCCCGGATCGAGTAGTATGGGATGTTTGGTATGTTTGGTGGAGTATTAAAGTGTTTGGTTCCCTCTTTATAATAGTTGTGGGTTCCCCAAATGTTTTGGTACTCGTCTGAACTTTATGTAGTTGTTATCCGGATGTAGAAGAAAGTAGAACCTGTATGCATTTTGTTAACTTTTTCATTTGTTCAATATTTATAGTTGCGTGGAAGGGTTGGGCGAGCAGATAAGGAAGCACATGCATACTTATTTTATCCTGACAAAGGCCTGCTTTCTGATCAAGCGCTGGTATGTTTTTCATCAATCCGTACCTTTTATTTGTAGAACTTATTGAACAAAAGAATTTCGGGTTCATCATATACATCTAACAAATGTAATATAACTCGGTATGTTACATACTTTAGTAATATTCCTATCTGTAAATTGATTCTTTCATTTCAAATATAGAAAGTTAGATGCTAAAGAATTGCTTAAAACCAGCGTTCTCCTTGGTGTTCTCCCATAGGAGAGGCTTGCTGCTATTGAAGAATGTCGTGAACTTGGTCAAGGCTTCCAACTGGCTGAGAAAGACATGGGTATAAGAGGTTTTGGTGCAATTTTTGGTGAACAACAATCAGGGGATGTTGGAAATGTTGGTGTTGATCTGTTTTTTGAGATGCTCTTTGAGAGCTTGTCCAAGGTAAAGTTTGATTTGTGATGTGTATTTTGGTATGTAGCATCGGTCCTAGAATTTTAGTTAAAATAGAAGAATTCTTGATCATCTGCATGATAGTTTTGGGCTTATCCTATTCTTCTTTCACTTGTAGGTTGAAGATCACTGTGTTGTTTCAGTTCCTTATCACTCGGTACAGGTATCCTTGATGTACTACAAATAATTATTATAATGAAATGATATTTATTTTCTTTATTTTATATTATAATTAAATGGAAAAATTTAGAAGTCTTTTTTGCAGAAAAGGTAGTTGTTGGTCATCTATATTAATTTTTATAATAATATAACGATGCCAAACACATTAAAGTAATTACTCAATAAGTACTGGTCTAATTAGGGTTAGATGATTATAATGAACTACTTTTGTTGTTTGGAATCTTTCCTCTCTAAGTTGAACTTACAGACAAGATTTTAAATGATCCATATTCACAAGTAAAGTATATCGTTTATGTCATCAGTCTTTAACAGGATGAATTTTGCCCTTTTGTAGAACTCTTTCTTATTTGCTTTGGAAGTATTTTTTATTCTTTTAATTATTCAAACAAACTTTTGGATAAATTTGTAGTTCTGTTAAAACATGATTGATGGATAATAATCTGTATCTTGCATCTGTATAAATGCATGTAGTAGAAATGTTGGGTTGATGAATTTTCTACTTTATTATTATTATTTAGGTAGACATCAACATAAATCCTCATCTCCCTTCTGACTACATTAATTATCTGGAGAACCCTCTGAAAATTATAAGTGATGCTGAGAGAGTTGCTGAGAAAGACATCTGGAGTCTGATGCAATTTACAGAGAATTTGCGCCGCCAATATGGCAAAGAGCCTCGCTCCATGGAGATTTTACTGAAGAAGCTTTACTTGAGGAGAATGGCGGCTGATTTAGGGATAACCAGAATTTACACTTTAGGGAAGATGATCTTTATGAAAACAAACATGAGTAAAAAGGCATTCAAGCTGATGATACAGTCCATGGCATCAGATTTACATGGAAATTCGTTGGTTCTTGAGGGGGACCAAATTAAGGTATTCCATAGAATTTCTTTATTTCTGAATTCTTTAATTTGATGAATTTTGGCACCTCCTGTGATTTGCATTTGTATTTTTTTCATTTTTTTCCTCATTACACATTAAATATTGAATTGTATATAGTTAATTTGGTCATTTTATTGATAGATATTTTTATACTTAAAATTCCATTTTGTTAAGGGTTCAATTTGTGTAGAAGCACTAATCATAATTTTCTTTTGGTTTGAAATTAATGCATTTGGACAGAAAATTCGTTTATGCTTCACTTTGAGTCTGTTCGGATACAAAGCTAGAAGAGCTTTTTGAGAGCTTCTTTCTACTAGACAAAGCTCTATACTTTGAATAAAGAGTGCTTTTAGCTTGTATCCAAACTGGCTCTTTGCCTATGTAGTTTTAGCATCAAAACTACCCAGGTGGTTTCTTCCAAAGATGATGTAATAGAATGGCACTATCACCTAGGACACCCTAATTTTGCATAAAAATTCCAATTTGTTCAATCGTGAGGTATGTGTGAGTTAGCCCCTAAATCTCATTATCCTATCCAGATGTATAGAATACCATGCCCATTTTCATTAATTCACAGTGATGTATTGGGGGACTTCTTGAGTTAACAATTTGATTGAGTACATATAACCATTGGAAGCTTAAACAACATAGAAGAATAAAATTGTAAGAAAACTAGATCACAATTAGAATCTCATCCTTGTCTTAAGTCATGAATTGAATGAATCCTTGAGAGGCTTGAATCAAGGATTCCATCAACATAAGAAGATACATGAGATAAAGGAACTGAGAACAACATAAGGAAAGAATTAAGAACATGATGACTGAATATGATTTAGAAGTAGGCGTGAATACAAAAACAAGGAATAAGAACAAAATCGAATATGACATTAAAGAAACAAAATAGAAAAGATGAAGAAAACTTAGAGATGGAAGAATATGCTACTTAAAGTTGAGAATTCATCTCCAAGATAAATGCTTCGGATAATTGTCACCCTAAGAAATCAAGATAATACCCAAAGAAAGAGAATCACTCTAACAAAAGAGACAATGCTCTAGAATAGCTCTCAATCTTTCGTATATTATAAAAGTGAATTACGAAGAGTAGTGATGGCTATATGTAGCCACTTGCAGAAATTTCAAATGGCCGAAGGATAGGGTATTAGGCATGAAAATAATGAGGAAGAGTGGAATAGGTATTATAGAAGTAATGATAGGATATGGAAGGTTTATTGTAGAAGGAGAAATAAAAGGAACCGGTGGAAAAAGGTTATTATAGAAGACAAGAATAAAGGAAATGGTGAATAAAGGAAGGAGTGGAAAATAAGTGAATGTGGTGCTGTCAGTTGGGAGTTGATCTATATAATTAGACCAGTCAGTTCCTTGGAGGGAAGGAATAATAATTTTGTAGATTGAGCTTTAGCTCTTTGTGAACGGGGAACGCTTGGTGGAGAGAGTGCTCTCCTATTTTGTGTTCTTTTCAGTTTATTCAATATATAAAATTACTCTTTTTCCTCTTTACAATTCTAGGTTCCTATCTGTTAGAAGTGGACTTTAAGTCTAACTCAACCCCACAAGACCGGCTTATAAGATGAGGATTGCACTCACTTATATATTATGAATTGGCTTTATCTCTAGTCGATGTGAGACTTCCAACACACCCCACTAACACTGAGATATGTTCATCTCGTGCGTGCGACAAGAAATTAGTGGGTGGTCTGTTAGTAGTCTGATATCGGGTAGAACAAAATGTTCAAGAAAGCTCGCTAGAATTAGTTTTTTTTTTTAAACAATGATTCTGATACTATGTTAGAATAGTTTTGTGGGATTGAGTTAGGCTTAAAACTCACTTCTAACACTATCAGAGAGAAATTAAAATATTAAAATTAAAATTCCCCGAACTTGATGATTGACTGAGATTAACTATGTGCTTCCATGTTCACAGTTTCTATGCTTGGTAACATTTGCCATGCTTCCCTTGTGTCTTATTCTCTTGTTGCTGAACTTTTCTTCTTAAATTGGGCTTGAGTTTAGTATTCAATTGAAACCCAATTTCAACCCAAACAATGATTACAAATTAAACCCAACAATTTTGAGCCCAAGAAATAGAAAATAAATATTTGTGTTACCCCACCTGTTAGGCACCTTGAAACAGAGACGAGAAAACAAGACAGAGAAGAAGCAAAGATAAACTCAAACTGAATTTCACTATTAGCTGAAAAAGCCAACGTTTACAAAGGAAATAGCTTCCTTTCACACCAGAAGGCCCGCTAACACCTTCCAAAGGGAAACTATTTGAAGAATTTTTCAGAAAGTCTCTCCCCCATAGCAACTAACCTCATAACCCCTTTTATTTATAAAATTCCTTCTATAATACACATTCCACTCATTATTTCCCTGTCTACCATTACCCACAACTGCCGGAACAACTTTGTCTCGAAGGTTGAATTCTAAAATTTGATCTTTAATGGTAGAAGCGTCTTCCCACATGATTGCTTTGGACTGTCCTCTTGCCATTGCACCAGCCCTTGTTTTGAGCATGAAGAACAGGATTATGAGCTAAGGCTACTAAACTTTTATTATCACAATAGATAGCAAGAGGACCATGTGATATGCCTAGTTCTTTAAGAAGAGTTTAAATCCGTAGAATTTCAGGAGTTTTTGAGCAAGACTGTGGTGATACTTTGCTTCTACACTAGACTTGGCTACAGCAGCTTATTTCTTAGACCACTAGATGAGGTATGATCCACGAAAAAATGACAGCGCTGAAAGTGGACCTGCGATCATCGTGCCTATACTGCATCACAAAATGCTTGAAAGTGAAAAGGAGAGGTAGAGGTCATAGGAGTGAGATGAAGGCCATGTAAAAGAGTCCGTCCCTTTAAGATTTCAAGGAATTCTTTTGACAAAAATTCAAAGAGATCCAAGAAGTTGAGCTATAAACTAAGACACTTTGTTCACAGCCTAGTTGATTTCTGGACAATTTATAGTAGCATACTGAAAAGCACCTACAATAGATCTATAGGAAGTTGCATCAGGAAGAAAATAAGAACCTTCTTTAAGTAATTTGCAATTAGAGACCATAGGGGAAGAAATAGACTTCGCATCGAACATATTGGATCGATGTAAAAGATCAAGGAGATATTTGCTTTGGATTATAGAAAAAGCGAATCAACCTGAACCGTTATAACTCTGATTCCCAAAAAGTAATCAAGGTGACCCAACTGCCTAAAGGCAAAGTTAAATTGATTGATAATCCTTTGAGCAAAAGTGAATGAGTTATCTGTTATAATTATATAATCAGGATAAACTAATAAATAAATAGTGTTAGTTTGACAGTGATAAACATAAAAAGAAGGATCACACTTGCTAGGCTTAGAACCATACGGGACAACAGTTCCTTGTAGTTTGGCAAGCTACTGATGAGAAGTCTGCGTCTAACCATAGATAGCCCTGTTCAGTTTACACGCTAAAGAAAGATCATGACACCCTTAAGGTATAGGTATAGCTGTCAACATTAGCAGGTGTATTTTTCTTTTTTATTCCCTAAGGATTTCCTGACTGTAAATTAAGGTGTCCTTTAGGGTAAATATGCGTTCCCAACCCTACCTAAGGTGTATTTTTAAGGTTGTTGGCTTTCCTGACTGGTGTCATTTGCTTGACTTAAAATACATATAGCCATCTCACCCGTTTTATATATTGCACATTTAACCGTGTCACCTATTAAAATATATATTGCACATTTACAGATTCAAAACCAGGAGGTTGTTGCATGTAAACAGTTTCATTCAGAGTACCATTTAAAAGGGCATTACTAACCTCTAATTGAATGAGAGGCTAGCGATTACTAATAGCCAAAGACAATATAATACGAATAGTAGCTGGTTTGATGATAGGGGAAAATGTTCATGAAAGCCTTGTTCATTTTACACACTAAAGAATGGTCAGGTTGTTAAATGTAGACAGTTTTATCCAGAACACCATACAGAACAGTATTATTGACATCTAATTGAACAAGAGGTTAGCGATTACAAATAGCCAAAGATAATGTAATACAAATGTAACTGGTTTGATGACAGGGGAGAAGGTTTCATGAAAATTGTAATCAGATTGTTAACGAAAATCTTTAGCTACAAGACGATACTTGTGTAGAGAACCTTCAACATTGTCTTACCATTTATATGTAGAGTCAGCATTTTCTCTTTTTTCTGGCCATTTGTATCAATTAATGTAGGTTTCTTTTTGCATTATGCATCCTTCCTAACTTTACAAACAACCTAGGCCCCATACACAAAATAATATGTAGTAAGTTTATGTTCCTTTTTCCTAATGATTTTCTTCATGCAGGCTGAACTTCTTTTAGAGCTACCAAAGGAACAACTTCTTAATTGGATCTTTCAATGCCTGACTGAACTTCATGCTTCACTTCCTTCTTTCATAAAGTACTAGTTCCAATAGATGGTCAATTCTGTCAACACCGAAGTTGGAAACTCAACTTACTACTTACATCACAAATATGTAAAATTTGATGGATTTAGTGTTCTGAAGAGCCAGAAACCTACCACGGCAAATGCAAAACAAGACTGTTTTGCTTGATGACTTACAGTACAGGACATATGAACAAGTTGGAACTATCAGCTGATACTACTGAACATGTGCTTCCTTTCAAGATGTATGATCATAGCCACATCAATGAGGTTAGTTACAACTCATAGGCACCTTAGAGTTGGAGCTATCTAAATTGTACTCCTAAATTTGCATGCCTCATGCAGGACAGGGGAGTATGATATGAGGAAGCAGCTAGTGACCTAGTCACCTTTAATACTTGCACTCATAAAACAGCATTCCTTTCAGAAGCCATCTATGGTGATGACCTAGACATCTTCTCCAGTAAACCTTCAATCAAAATACCCAGAATTTACCTTTTGTATACATCACTGAGTAGTAAAGCGTTCTACATTCTTCATTTTTCCCATTTACAATTTTTTATCCAAGTTACCTGATTTGGAGAAATTCATTGCCAAGACTCAGTCTCAAGCTAGTTAATACATTCTAAAGAAACTAGAAATCATTCTCGTGAGTGGAGCATTTTTGTTGCCGATTTGTAAGAAATATACTGTTTGCTAGAAACTTTTATTCTCTATAGAAAGAAATTTTTGTAACCGTCACATGTTTTTGTAATCAGTTCCATCATTTAATATTAATTTCGTAGTTGACATCTATATTTCTGTTTTTCAGTCTTATCTTTTTCATTTATTCATATATCAAAAAGACCCCCTTCAAATCAAAGGAGAGAACAAAACTTATGTTCCTTTAACTGTAAAGAAATATGAAAATCTTTTGCGAAGGCATTTCAATGTGTTATGTGTCGCAATGCTTAATGCATGTTACTCACTGAGTTTATGTTAATGACATTTTCACATGCCATGTCATTAAAAAGTTCCAGATCTGTAAGTTTGATGTAACCAAAAGTACATATTTCTATTCTTTATATATATATATATATATATATATATATATATATATATATATATATATATATATATATATATATATATATAAAGAATAGAAATATGTAAGGTAATGACAAAAAAGACGGACCCATCAGCCTGCCCAAAAAATACGGGCGGGGACAGATAACGCAGCTTGTGAGCCCGTTGCAACCGGTCTGACGAGCTTGCCAACCCGGTGGGCCAGCCCGAGAGCTAAAGTGGGCCAACTTGCAGCCTGTTGTCTAATTTTAAAAAACTTGTGCAGTGTTAAGTGAAATGTTGTTGGTGGCTTGAAACTAATCATAAGTGCGGTGCCAAATTGCCAATTTCCTTTTCTCTCGCGAAAACTGCCAATCTCCTTTTCTCTCTATTTTAAGATTTTAGTTTAAAAATGATATTATAATTTCTTGTGATTATTACAGGGTTCATTATTGTCGAATTTTCATAGTGTACTTCCTTGTATTATTGTATTTTTTTATAATAAATATTCAAAAATTAACGAAGTAAAAAAAAGGGATAAACTATGTTAATGTTTCAAATGACTATTAACTAATTTTGTAAGGAGTTTGTGATTGAGAGTAACCAAAATACCTAATCATTTTACATTACATATACCCTTTGCTTCTTTTATTGTTGTAGGTGTCGTAAACCTTTATGAATACAAGGTTTTGTTTTTGTTTCCTTTTGTGTTTCCTTTATAGATGCTAAAATTTAAAAAAGTCTTTGTAGATCTTGCAATCTAGAAGTATTCTTAACATACAGATATATTCTATATTCTGGATTGGGAGATGTCAAATGCATTTTCAAATCTATAAGTGTATTCACGATCCTTGGAAATGCATTTCAAATTTTATAATCTAGAATATATTTTTTATACATAAAAAACATTTTGAATTTCATTATGTTGTAATGTTATGATGTTTTTCATTATGTTTCAATAGTTACACAAGTTTCTCACACTATTATGAAGTACTCTTTTTAAGTTTCAATGAGTCAATTAAAAGCTTGGGAATGGTTAAGACATAAATTTTCTTATGTTACATTCTCTTATTTTTATCGGTACTAATGTCCATTGGAATGTATAAAAATACTACGGTAGTTATGATTATGATGAACAAAAAACAACTATGCATGTTATAGAATAGTCTTGTTTAGGTTAATGGAAAATGTTATTGGATGTGTGCACAAAGAGAATGACTAGTACTAGCAATATGTAGCATAATATTTATCATAAACTAAAGGGATAATATGTTTTTAGTCTCTTAACTTTTAGTGAATTTTAGAATTAGTCAATTTCAAAACTTTGACCTAATTTAGTCCTTCATATTTCGAAATATGTGGATTTAGTCATTTTAATCAAATTTTGTTAAGTTTATTTGACATTTCAAACGCATTTCATAATAGTATTTGACTTAACATTAAAGTAAAAATGTGTCAAACCGTATAAACAACTCAAATACAATTGGACAATATTAATTCCATAATCAAGATCTTGATGTCCAACATAATAGTATGAAGAATATAAAGAAAAAAAATAGAGCTATAAAATCTTAATATGCATAAAATTCACAAAGAAAAATAAGAAAATCTTAAAAAAAAATTCACGGGTGTAAAAAGTAGTTATAGGATTGCATTAAGACATTATCATGAAGGAAGAGACTATTTTGACATTATAATTAAGACAATTTATAAATGACTTAATTTAACTTAGACTACATTTTCCCTATCATTTAACTTATTTTTTTGAATTTTTTTAGATCGGTCTAATGAGTCAAATTCATTTTATCATATCTAAATTAATAATTTAAAAATTGGTTAAATAAATATTTGTAATGTTAAATTAATTTATATTTATAATCTCATTCAAATCTCGCCATATTTATTATTATTTGAAACAAACAACAATTGCAAACCTCATTTGCATTCCCAACAGGTTCTATCAGCTTGGACCCTCTGGCAATCCTCTCAGAATACTTAGAGGAGATATGAATACCTTAGCCCAAGTTTGGATGACATTCTTCCTAACAAATATAGTGCCCATTGGCCATGTGTCCGACTTGAATGTGCCTAGATGCCATCTCCTCTATTGTATAATGAGGGAGGATCTCAATGTTGATGTGGTCACCATTATTTCTTAAGAAATCCACAAATTTATGACATATGAACTCAAAAAATACTGAGAAGTCCAAAGGTGCCTTGGGATTCCCAGCTTTAATCACAACTCTTTGCCAAGCTCAAGGGGTGGAGGTAGAACTAACTGAAAAGATACAACCCTTCATCACCAAGAAATTCATTGAGCATTTTTGTACCAACCTAGTGGAATTTGAGCAACCAAAAGAGCCATAGTTAGAACAACAAACAGGTTCAGCACAACAACCTCAACTCAACATAAATGATGAATTACTTGAGCATATGAGGTATTTGAGGTTGCAAATGGAGCACTCTCGCCAACAAAATGCCTCCATTCATAGAGGACAACTCCACCTTCAGGTGTACCTCTATCACAATGTCTACGGACCTTACCCAAGCATGAATCCACTAGAATTCCTTGCATATCTACGATGGCCTGGGGACAATCCAATTTTCCTAAGGGGGAGTGCACCTTTCATAGATGTTCTTGTAGTAAAATGCTAGCCCTTTGAGCATAGTTTCCAACAAAAAAAGAATAAACGCATTTAGAGTTTTTGTAGAGAAAGTTATGACTAAAACACTAAACAAAGGTCAGTGCTCCTGAGTTCCACGTTGCGTTGGGCACGAGATCTGGCGTTAGGCGATGCCTGCTAAATTTCATTGATGCTTGTTTCATTTATCATCACTTTTCTTCATGCAGCTCCTTCCACGATGAAGCCATATCCTTATGTATGCACTTGGTCATGGCTAGGTGGTTGGCATCATCCCCTCTCTCTTCAAAAGGATTTGTCGTAAAATATTCATGTTTCCTTATGGCAACATCCTTCTTCAAAAGGATTTGGAGATTTTTTTTTTTGGCTTATTCCCTCGAGATCAAATACGATTCTACAGAAAAAAAAAAGGTAATTGTTAGTAGAATAATTATGTACACCATGTAGCTTCCAAAGATCATACACCTTTGATCTAATGAATGATCAAGCCATTGGAGTTTAGAAGCATCTTCGTTCAATCTCTTGTTTGCCTTGTGATGAATCCATGTGTTTTTAGAGTGACTTCCCATTTGAACACAAGATCTTATTTGGTCTTATCTTTCCTTATACTAGATGAAGATGAAATAATACCTCTTTTGATTCTCCACACAAGCCTTTGGCCTTTATCATGAGTACTCCTTTGTTAAGGCGTCATTGGACTTGTGTATGTTACTTTGACACTTAGAATAGTTGATCTCACTAGAGTGTGTGGGAGTGTCTTTCTTTTTCTCTTTAGCTTTTTCTTATTGTTTCTTCTTTCTCATTTGTACTTGATCCTCTACCACTTGAGATGGTGTTAGAGGGTGAAGTACAAACTTTTTACCCTTGTGAGTGAAGGTTATCTCATTGGTATGACCATTGTGTGTAGTTTCCTTTTCAAAAAGTCAAGGCCTTCACAACAGGATTTGATAAGCTTCCATAGGTACTATGTCATATAACACATTATCCTCAAAATTCCCTATGGAAAACTTAACCTCCACTTGTTAATTAACTATCATGCCCTTATCATCTTTAAGCCATTGGAGTTTGTAAGGTTGTGGATGGGGCATGATAGTTAATGCTAATTTTTCAACCAACTTAGTGCTACAAAAATTACAACATGAGCCACTATCCACAATGAGAGAACATGTATTTTCTAAAACTTTACGTCTTGTGTGAAAGATATTCTCTCTTTGGGTTAGTTCTTAGGGACTAGGTTGATTGTAGAGCATTCTTTTTATCATAAGAAGATCCCCATTGCAAGGGTAGGCATTCTTACTTTTAGGTGTGCTAATCTCCTCTTTCCCACTATCATTCTCCTCATCTTGGCTACTATATACATCAATACCCCTTAAGATCATGGTCCTTTTGGTAGGGTATTATGATGAGATATGACCTCTACCAAGACACTTAAAACACTTAATGTCACTTATGTGAGTGTGTGATGATGTTCCCTCCCTTAATCTTTCTTTTTCCTTTTCTTCTCTTTTCTCTTTCCCTCGGCTAGAGGGTTCCTCTTCTACCAATTGTTCTCCCTCCCTCTTGCAGTCCTTCTTGGTACTGGAGTTAGAGTTGATAGTTTTAAAACCTTTTCTCAAGAGTTGTTGCTCTACTTTTATGCACAATTGTACAAAATCATTCAAATCTTGATAGGGTAACAATTTCACTCTATCTCTAATCTAAGATTGAGACCGCTAAGAAATCTATATATGGTTTTTCTTCCTCCTCTCTAATTCCTACCCTCATCATGTAAAGCTCCATCTTTTGTCTATAACCCTCTACACTCATGGTTCTTGTTGGAGCCTTTGGAGTTTGTCCATAAGCTCTCTATGATAATAGGAGGGTATGAGCCTTTTTCTCATGGCACTTCTCAAGTCATTCCAGTATTGGACTTGAGGGGAATTGGAGAGTCTTATTTCTCTCATTAGGAAAGTCCATACAAAGAATTTTTAAGAGTTTGCACACTTTATTCTCTTGACTAGGTACAACCCACCCTTCAAGTTGAGTCATATAAATTTCCTCCTCTAAAACACCATTCAGAAAAGCGGTTTTAACATCCATTTGGTGTATCACTAGCTTATGAATAATTGTTAGAGTCAAAAAAACTTGAATAGAGTAAACCTTAGTCACAAGGGCAAAGGTATATCAAAGTAATGTATGTTGGGTTTGGGTAAAGCCTTTAGCTACTAATCTTGCCTTATACTTCTCTATGGATCCATCAGGGTGATAATTTTTTCTTAAAGATCCACTTATAACCAATGGATTTTGCTCCTTTAGGTAAGTCTACTAAGGTCCAAATATTATTTTTCTAAATTGATTCAATTTCAATCATAATGGCCTTATCTCATTATTTTGCATTAGGAGCACTAATAGCCTCTAAAAAACTTGTTGGATCATTCTTAACTAGATAAGTATAAAAGTCATCTCCAAAAAAAGTTTTCTTCCTCTTTCTTTTTCTTCTTCTCGAATCCTCACATGTGGCATCACTATTAGTATATATAGGTTGATCAGATCATTAATCTTTAAAGGACATATATGTTCAAAGAACTCAACATTTTTTGTCTCCACTATAATATTATGCTCAATCAAATCACTTTTTAAGAACAAGAAACCTATATGCAACACTATGTTCAGCATAGCCTAAGAACATACAATCATAGGTTTTAGAGACTATTTTCCTTTTCTTAGGATTGAGTAACATTACCTTAACTAGGCACCCTCACACTCTTAAATATTTAAGATTAGGTTGATAACCTCTCAATAGCTCATAGGGAGTTTTACCAGTTTTCTTATGGGGTATTCTATTTTGTAAAAAACATTCAGTAGAAGGGCTTCTTCCCAAAGGTTATCATGTGCATTATAACTAATAAGCATGACATTCATCATTAACTTAAGAGTTTTATTCTTTAACTCAACTACTCCATTAGACTCAAGTAAATATGGTGGGCTTACTTTATGGATAATACCTTCTCTAACACAATATTCATTAAACAAAACATATTCACTACCTCTATCTAATATAATCCTCTTAATTTTCTTATTCAATTGATTTTCTACTTTTGCTTTATAGGTTAAAAACACATAAAGGCTCCAACCTTATGTTTGATTAAGTATACTTTGGTGTTTCTAGAATAATCCTCTACAAGTATTACAAAATAATTTTTTCCACCTCTAAACATGGTTTGTTTTAAATAAGGTAGATCAGTGTGAATTAACCCTAACAATTTAGTTAAACGTTCTATAGAATGACAAGCTTTCTTTGTAATTTTAGATTTCACGCATATATCATATTTATTACTTTGCTTATCATACATATTAATTAATCCTAGTCGTCGTAATTTCATTACATACGAATAATTAACATGTCCTAATCTACCATGACATACATCATATGAATCAATAACATAGGCACGAGAACAAGATTGATTAATAATTTCTAAAATATTGAGTATAAAGATACTTTGATCACAATATCCCTTCCCCAAAAAACATTATTTGTTGTCATTACAATCTTGTTAGATTCAAATGACACTTTAACCCCAACTTTTCCAAACAAGGCTATAGAGATTAGATTAACTTTGATTGATGGCACATGTAGCACATCACTCAAAGGCTAGAGTCTTCCCATATGTGAGCTTTAGAAGAACTTTTCCTTTTTCCAAAACAGGAGTTGTCTTGGAGTCACTAAGATACACATGTTCTTCTCCATTACCCACAATAGTGTGGGAGGTAAAAGAATTTTTTTTTTGCATAGATGTGCCTTGTAGAACTAGAGTCTACCACCCATTTTCTCACATTGGTCACAAGATGTATTTCAGAAATGACCTTAATAATTATATCTTCTCCTTCGACTATATTTGCCAGAGGAGGATTGTCGTTCCTAACTTTAACCCCAACTTTTCCAAACAAGGCTATAGAGATTAGATTAACTTTGATTGATGGCACATGTAGCACATCACTCAAAGGCTAGAGTCTTCCCATATGTGAGCTTTAGAAGAACTTTTCCTTTTCCCAAAACAGAAGTTATCCTGGAGTCACTAAGATACACATGTTCTTCTCCATCATCCACAATAGTGTGGGAGGTAAAAGAATCTTTTTTTGCACAGATGTGCCTTGTAGAACTAGATTCTACCACCCATTTTCTCACATTGGTCACAAGATGTATTTTAGAAATGACCTTAATAATTATATCTTCTCCTTTGACTATATTTGCCAGAGGAGGATTGTTGTTCCTAACTTTATTTTCGTTAAAAATGGGGTTGAAAGCATTGTGATCAAGTTTTTTCTCGTACCTTTTTGGAGCTTTAGTCGATAATGTTTACGGTGTGTCGCGCAAGCCTTCAGGATACAACAAGAAGTTCTCGAACTTTTCGAGAATATTAGAACTAGCATGATAACTCTTAAAAATGAATAAATATACCCAGGATATTATAGAAGAAAATATTAAGAGAGAAAAGAAAAATAGATAAAGGAAAAAAAGGGAGTGAGGATGTGTCTTTGGTTGGAGCATATGTCAGCTATTTTTAGGTGTAGATGGGTTCCAAAACCCCAATCTCCTATGCTAACTCACCATGAGTTATGGAGCGAACCCCACATCTTGCGAAAGAAGCTCAACTCCACACTCATCATGGCTTGCGAAAGAAGAAGAAAAACATTTAAAGGAAAATTGTGGGGCAACAACATATGCAGAGGAAAAGTTGCATAAAATTTGTGAATGTGGGAACCAACTACCTAACATCCATCTTTTGCAATATCTATGTATAAAATGCTTATTTTATAACAACTCATAGCATGAAACGAGTTTGACATGTCAAAAAAAATTAATGTAATTGGCCTGAACTTTGACATGAAATTGAAATTCATCAATGTTCGAAACTTTTATACATCTTGGTCCATAAACTTTAAAAATGAATGGATATGTCCTTTTAACCCAATTATGTTAGAAAACTTTTACATGTCAAACGTGTTTCCTAATTGACATTGAAGTAGAAACGTGTTAAACGGTGTAAACAACTCAAATGTGTTAAAGTTTCGAACAAAGACAAATATCAATTTCGCGTCAAATTTTATGGACTAAAAACATATTTAACTATAATAATAATAACTTTTAGATTTAATTACTCTTTTGGTTCCTGTTTTTGTTCAAAATTGTCAAATTGGTTCTCTAGTTTTTTTAAGTTTCAATTTAGTTCTGATTTTTAAAAAAATTGATGCAATTTGGCTCTTTTCGATTAATTTATTGAAGCGAATCAATGATTTTTTAACAAAATTGACACTATGATTATGTTAATTACATCAATAAATCAAATCATTCTTATTAACAATTTTAATTTTGATGAAACATCTTTAATCTGTTTCAAAAAATCTAACGAAAAGGGTCAAATTGTATCAATTTTTTAAAAGTCAAGACCAAATTAAAACTTACAAAAACTGAAAAATCAATTTGACATTTTTAAACAAAAACAGTAATCAAAAGAATAATTAAACCTAACTTTTATAACAAAAAAATGATAATCTCTTATTTTTATCATTCAAAGCATTTTTATAATCTATCAAACTTATCCATCACATTACTCATCTTTAATCCCTTCCCTTAATCTAAACAATCACACTTTATGATAACACACATTTATGCTAGGAACACGTTACACGTAATAAGATGACCTAAGAATAAAAATATTGAATGGATGATTTTTTAACTCTAATATTGTTTCTCAATTCCAACATTTTTTTTCTTCGAATAAAATCACATAATGAGTGCTTATTTTAATTTTAAAATTTGATTTTATGGTCGAAACAAAGACAGACAAAAGGGGGAGTGGGGTCTGTGCAATGTTACTCGTCACTTTTGAGTCATGCTGCCACTTTTCAATTGGTTCGGTAATAATTAAACTAAATTAAATTGAAATTCAAACTCAAATTCTGAACTTAAACCGAAACCATTCCTCTCTGGGTCTTCAAGCTATTGACTTTTGCTTCAAATTTCATAACCGAAGTGGAGGATCTCATTCCATCTTCCATGAGTTTTCAAGACATCCAAGGTGGACCCCACCCTCCATCTCGCCGGAACCAGTCACCGGCGCAGGCCGTTGCCGCCGGAATATTCCAGATCAACACTTCCGTTGCCACTTTCCGGCGACTCGTCGATGCCGTCGGAACCGTTAAAGACACTCCCGAACACCGTCAGAAGCTGTACCGTCACGTTACCCCCACTTATTTAGTTTTTTTTTTTTTTTTTGTGTTTTCACAGTGGTTTGTTTGGTAGGCACAATACGAGGCAGAGGATTTTGCAACAGGTGAAGGATACTTCAGCTAAGCTCAAATCCTTGAGTGAATCTGATCGTGGTGCTAATTCCAATGTAGGCTTCTCTTTTCTTGTTATTTTTTTATGTAATTTTTGTTTTTTCTTTCCTTTTCTTTTATTTGATGCTTCAAATGTGGGACTTTGAATTTTGATTACCCGCAATTGATCATACCCCGGTTATGCTTCCTGGTTTCGCTATTCACTTTTCGCCTTGTATTCGATGCTCTTCCATTTTACTGTGCTTGAAAAAACTACGAAGATTTTCATTTGAATTCTCTCACATTGTGAATATTTTCATGTTCTTATGTAATCATGATCATTTGTTACGTATGTATGTTGACTCTACTAGTAATTATTTCATTCCACTTGCGGGTAATTTCGAATTGGTTAACTAATGATTTTTACAGTGAGAGTGTTTCAAAATTAAATCAGCTAGAACTGAATCTGTGTAAAAAGGAAAAAAGTTTGGATAGATAACCCTCCTTGTTCTTTTTGAAACCCAGGCTAGTCAGAAAATTGAAGATGCCAAGCTTGCTAGAGATTTTCAAACGACATTGCAAGAGTTTCAGAAAGTACAACAGCTTGCTTCTGAGCGAGAATCTGCTTACACCCCTGCCTCCGCCTCTTCTACTTTACCAATAAGGTCAATGAATCTACTTGTATGATTTTTTTCAGAAACACTTCTGAAAGGAAAAAAATAAGAAGTAAAATAGAAATTAGCTTCTCTAAACTGAAATTAGCGCAGAAACACAAATTTTTTTCTCTGTTTTTCTTTTTAACTTGTTCATAAGTTAATTTTAGTTTATAAAGAAGTGGTGTTTCTTTATTTTTATCCTTCTTATTTTTCTTTCTTAGAAGTGTTTATGACGAAAGGTATATATATAATTGTAAAAATGACTTCTATACTGTTGAAACCTAATTTCCTTTTTTTCCCTTGTGATTTGAGGTCTTTTTAATTTCTGTGTAAGCAGCTCTGGCTCTGGTGAAGAATCGACTGGAATAGATGTCGAAAGTCAACCTTTTATTAGAGAACAGAAGAGGTGAGTCAGCAACATTTCAGCTGGTTCACTGGACCGATTGAACTCAATAATATTTAATCTTTATCTTACCGTTATAGGCAGGCTTATTCAACTCTCGATTGAAATGTAATTTTTCATGGTTTGATTTAATTGATCATTGAAATAAAACTGTAGGCAAGAGATACTTCTATTGGATAATGAAATATCATTCAACGAGGCCATGATTGATGAAAGAGAACAGGGAATTAGAGAGGTAGAAGAGCAAATTGGACAAGCAAATGAAATATTCAAGGACCTTGCTGTTCTTGTTCATGATCAGGGAGTTGTTATTGGTAAATAAGATTACCATGTTAGTTGCTTATTGTTGCCAAAACACTTAGTTATTCTAGTAGTTCATATTTTATGCATAATTATGGCAGATGACATTCAATCAAATATTGATGCTTCTGCTGGTGCAACAACCCAAGCTAGGGTCCAGCTAGCCAAGGCTTCCAAAAGTGTGAAATCCAGAACCTCATGGGTGAGTCAAAAAGATCTTATCGTACTAATGCTTGAGTTTTGTCTTTATAAACATTAGAATATGATGCCGTTCATTTCATGTTTTACATTTGGAATTTATTTTTCAGAAATAGTTTCTTATTTCTTACTAATGGCATTGCTCAGTGCACACTACCCTTACATGTTAACATCTCTGCACGTAAAAAATATTCCCAGTATCATACCAGCACGCAACATTATTCTTTAATGCTATTATGTTATTACACTTGTACATCATTCTTATGTTATTTGACTACTCATATAATACTCCTTTCTTTACAGTGTTGGTGGGTGCTTGTAATTGTTGTTGTTGTGCTGGTCATATTACTTATTGTCCTCATTCTTTAGTGTGCAAGTGCATACAACTGGGACAGATTTTTTGTTCCGTATTTGGTGTGTTTTGAGGTGTGAAGAGTGTTTTGACCAAAGGAAAGTGTTGGAAGGTACAGCAATGGAGTTTGATATATTGATTGCATCTGCAGCTGGAAGTTGGAAGAAGCTAGTGAGGTAAAGTGATTTTGTTAAGAAATATTGTCCTTTGTTTGTAATATTGACCAGTGCATGAATACACAAGGAAAAAAATAAGAAAGAAAACTCAAGAAGAATCACAAGCTGTGTATGATAAGGAACAAATGAACTTCTTTACTCATAAAATAAGTCTTTGTTTTCTTTCTTTAATATTTGTGGAAAGTTAATATCTTATTAAATCGATACCAATAATCGTGGATGCAACTATGCAAAACAAATAAGGAAAATAAACCACATTAACTGGAAGCAAATCTCCCCCCCCAAAAAAAAAAAAGCAAAACACGGGTGTTCTAAAAAGTAAATTTGATCTAATTAGGATTTGTTACTGATGCCTCAACAAAATTGGCATCCATCGAAACATTACTATCTCGTGAGAAAAAGAGAGCGATACAATGGTAAGTAAGGAGGAGACAACGGTTATGTAAGTGTCATAACAAACTGCATACGTGGTCAAAGACAACGGTTGGATGGCAACGGGTTCATTTTGTCCCAATATCTAAATTAAAAATTCCTTTTTTCATTTCAATAATAGATGATTATGAAATTTTTGTTTCATTTCTATTTCATTTGGGAAACAATTATATCATACTGTTTATTTACTACTCTAAATATTAATTAAATATATTTTGATAAAAAAGAATAATTATAACAAAAGAAAAACATAATATTAAGTATTTAATATAAAAAGATACACAACTTTTTTTATATTAAATATTAAGAAAGAAATTATGAAAGTAATATTATCAAATAAAAATATAAAAAATATTTAGATAAATGCCAAATAATTATAAAAGTGAGTAAAAGATTATTATTAGAAATAAGTTACGAATTTAATTATTAAAAGAAAATTAATACAAGTCTTTATTATTCTTACTCAAAATTATATTTTATTAATTTGAGATTTTTCATCAATTGAGATGAATCAAAGAATATTACGAGAACGTGTTTATTTTGTCATTTTAAGTGAGAAAGGAGAATAAGATTCGTTTAAAATATGTTCGTTCTTATTTCTTAGCATTTTCTGTCCCCCAAACCTTATTTGTAGGAGATGAACCCTGAAGTTCTTGAATTCGATAATTCCTATTAATTACCCTTAATTTGATTCTACAAATTTCGATAAATATATCATTCATAGTTTATTTATATCTCTTTAATTTATTTTCAACAATAAAATCTTAATATTTCTAATTAACTTACACTCTCCTCCAAGTTAGTAAAAAGATATCAATGCTCAAAAGGTTGTCTTGGTAGATCCTTCAATAAAATTTAAATAAGTTGGTGATTCACACTACGCCAAATTTGACAATAGACAGCGTTTTTTTTTTTCTTAATAGATAGCGCTTTTTAGGCGCTATCTATTGGAGCGGTATCTATTAATAGACAACGCTTGTAAAACTATATATTAATGTAACATAAATAGCGCTTAACTTTGTAAACGCTTTCTATCAGTTTATATTAAAATATTATTATTTTTAAAAGTATAAAACAAACATAGATAGCGTTTTTTCTAATAAAGCGTTGTCTATGTATAACGATTTTTATAGCATTTGTTTAATAAAACGCTATCTTTTAGCATGTGTTTTAATACATAGCGTTTAATTAAATAAGCGTTATCTAAATAGCGCTATCTATTCCTAATTTTGGCGTAATGTCATTAAGGTAAAAATTATACAAATCTGTGATAAAGTGTTCATTGAACTCAACATGCTTCATTCAATCTTGTAAGAGTGTGAATTATGAACAGTAACTGCTAAGACTCCAAATACCCATTGAGCTATTAATCTAAACTCAACTTCATCATTGTTGCAGGGAAACAAAATATTGTATTTTGATCCTTCACGTAATAAAGTTACTCCGATGAAAGTGTGCAATATCCTAAGATTAAGAATACAAAAGTTTCACACATTTATACCGAAAAAACTAAATACACACAGCTTAATATAAAAGAGCTATCATATATGGTATACATTCAACTTTCTTAATGATGATCTTTTAGCAAAGTTATCTTTGTATGGATCTTCATGGAGATGACAATTATTATATAATCTTCCATATAAATAATTTTTATGTCCTTGATCACACAATTTGTTAAGAATTGGGCTTTAAGCATAATTCAACCCCACAAAATCGACTTGTAAAGTAAGGTTTGCATCCCAGTATGAAATTGTCTTATCTCTAGTCGATATAGGACTTCTAACACCTCCTCACGCCGAAGTATATACATTCATGCGTGAGACTAGAATTAATGGGTGATCCATTAGGAGTCTGATAACAATAGGAACAGAATGTCAAGAAATCTCGTTAGGATAGGCTTTATAAATAATGACTCTAATACTATATTTGAAGTGAAATTTATGTCTAACTTAACCCCACAAAACCGGCTTGTAAGGTAAAGCTTGTACCCCGTTTTCAACACAATCTTCTAAATCTTCACACAGACATACCCTTATTATGCTTTGTTTGAGAGAGATCATTGTCTTGACATAGAGGGTTGAATTTCCCTCTTAATAATCTTGTTGTAAAATTATATAAATAGTGTAAAAATATTTTATAGATATATTTCATTTTTTTTAATTATGTTGTTCGCACTTGGAGTTGATTTTAGGATTCTTACATTCATCTTCAAAATGTTTTTGAAAAAAATTTATTTCTATGTATTTAGAAGATAACTAATTGAAGGTTATTTGTTATGTCTATATTCAATTTGTGCAAGAATTATCTTTTCCAGAAAAGTGTTGTTTTTAAAGTGTAAAAGACAAACGTGAATTATGTTGCAACTTACCTTATATATCATTAAGAAAGTGATAGACTAATAAGAATATAATAAAGATGAGATAAATTTTCTAATATATGATGATCACATTACTAAACTAAACACAAATTAAAAGGTTTTGGGGGACTGTTTCGGACCATACAAATATTTGGTTCAATTTGCACAATATAGTTTTTCGTCTAAATCTCAATTAAAAAATGAAAATTATACTTTGACTCCCATTTTTTTTACTTTCATCTTTTACTCTCTGATATGATTTAGTATGAACCATTGATTCTTTCAAAGAAAAAGATAGTAGTACATTAATCAATGATTGTCATGTCAAAAAAAGAGAGTCATAGTAACATGTCCATTAAAAAATGTGATTTATAAATCTAACAAAGATAATGGCAAGTCCACGTTAGCTACAACTGATAAAAGACCCAAATAGCGGTTAACTTTGTCATAGAGAAAATATTTAAGAATAATCTAACTCATTGTTTATAAATCTGTTAGCTATCACCCGCATCCTAAGTTAGAGAAGTAGAATAAGTTCAAAAGGAAAGGGATTGAACTTTTACAAAATATTTGTCATTTTCTTCCGAAAGAGAATCTATGAGTTTCTTTTAATCAATTAAATGAAGGAATTATCCATATTTTGTAATGCTCTATTTAAATTGCAAATGAAATTTACAAGTACAACAAAATATAAAAAAAAAAATAAGAAGCAAAGAAGAAAAATGCTAAATTATATTGGCTATATAGTTGTTTCGTCACCTTAACTTAGTTAATTAACTAATTTCAAGAGCAACAAAAAGAAAAAGAAAAATACACGGCATGACACAAAGTCTTGAACCTTACAAGATATGTTACCGTAGTTTGTTAAACCCTATAACAAGTGCACCTTAATCTTTGGAACAACAAATGAAAACAACAACAACGAAAAGATTTGAAACATGATAACTTGGAGGTGATAATAATAACACATCTTTTAGCCCAATATTCATTTGTTAATTACGAGTTTAACTTACCAATACAAAAAATTTTGGAATTACCGACAAAATTTTACTGACGAATGTATTTCTATCGATAAATTCAAATTGTTGATAGAATTTTATCGACGAATTTATTTTTTGTTGATAAATTTGAATTATCAACGAAAACATTCGTCAATAGTTGCATAACATAAAATTTGTCAATAAAATTCATTGCAGAAATTTTTTTGTCCAAAACTCATCTTAAGAGGGTGCGTTAAAATTAGAAGAGAAGAAAAAAAAGATGAGAAGAAGAAGAGAAGAAGAAGAAGAAGAAAAGAAGGAAGAGGAAGAGGAAGAGGAAAAGGAGGAGGAGACGCTAGACGCGCATTGATGGTGAGGCGGTGACACGATGGAAGCACGATAGTTGTACAATAGTGGTGGAACGACGAGGGTGATTGAAGAGAAAGAGAAAAAAGAGGAAGAAAGAAGAAAAAGTGAGAGAATGAGGTGGGGAAGGAGAAGGAAGAGGAGGAATCAGCAGCGACGACAATGGCAATGGCATGACGAATTTTCCAAGATGAAGTGAAGAAGGTTTTGGAAGAAAAAAAAATGAAAAGATAAACCCTAGAAAGAAGAAGGAGGGGGGAGAAGGAAGAAGATGAAAAATTCGCATTATTTACCGACGAATTTTTCAGTCGATAATTACCAACAAATTTTTTTGTCGGTAATTATTAACAAAATTTACAGATAAGAGTTTTACTGACGAATTTTTTATCATAGATAATCCATCGGTAATTTTGATTTACTGACAGAATTTGATCTTCGGTAATTAAAAGAACACATGCAAGTAGTAAAAACCTTACATGCGACAAAAACTAGAAGAAGACCAAGGAAAAGGGGGCTGAAACTTAACTTACACGAACGGAGAAACTTATCAGTCCAATTTGAAGAGTTCGCCATGAGGATCACTCCTACGGTTTCAGATCTTCAATCATGTGAACAGAGGAGGAGAATCCTTAGAGAGAAGTCAGAGAACTCTAGAAAAGTGGTTTCTAGAGAGATAATGTGTTCTAAAATAATGAAACTCGTATATAACAATTCTATTTATACCAAAACCTTTTAATATTAAAATAATTGTGTCTCACTATTTTTAAACCTCTATCACCTTTGAAATGCCATTTTCTAGGGTATTACATAAGTTAAGAATAATATTTACATGTACTTTGATTAACCTTATGTTCAAATCTACAATGATTATATATATATATATATATATATATATATATATATATATATATATATATATTTTTTTTTTTTTTTTATTTATAATATTCACTTAATAAAGTTATCCCATTTTTTTAAAATATAAATGAATAATATTATAAATAAAATACATACAAAATAATATTTTATATATGTATTACTCTAGATATGTACATAAGACTAAAAAAAAGTGCAAGTAAATATTATTCATAGTTATCTTATATCTACATACAATAAAAGAAATTAACTACATCAAACTATCTATATATTTGTCTATCGTGCTCCTTTGTATACTACATATAACTAAGAGCAATTTCAAAAGATAAACTCCTATATACCTAAAATCTAATCTATAATGTGAATACACTAGGTACATGTGATCTTTTGGAAGATGTTTGAAACTCTTTTGATATATTTCTATGTATTAGTGAGTCATTTATATAATCTATTGGTGGATCAAACTTATAATCAACATGTGCATATTGGGCTAAAAGATATTTTATTGGTACTTCCTAAGCTGGTGTGAGTCATGTACCTCAAAATCATCAATTGGTGGATCATATAGGAAGCAAACTAATGTTGTGTTCACTTGTGGGGGAGTAATTGTTCAGAAAGAATGGTGACGATGGATTAGGGGGTGACATTTGCATTCGTTTATGTGGATTTGAGAGCGAGGAAAGGTGACGATTTGCAGGATACCCAAATTTTTCAATCCCACTTAAATTGAGGTCATTTGAGGGGGATACATGTATAAATACATTGTTTCTTTTCCATGGTGGTGAAGGATGGAGGCAAATGTCATCCATGGATTTCGTGGTCGAAGATAACAAGAAGAAACACATTTCATTCATGGAGAAGCAAAAGGATTTGATTCCCATGAAGTGAAACCGATCCATGAGAGTGAGCTGAAGAGGGATCTGATCCCATTAAAACAGAACTGATCCATGAGTTAATTTGTGTGTAAGGGATTGATTCCCATGAGTGTTGAAACCATTTCATGATAGAAATGTGAGAGTGGATCTGATCCCCATCTGTCGGAATCGATCCATGGCAATTTCAAATACATGTATCTCAATTTTTGGATATGGAAACTTACCTTTTTCATTATATTTACATGTGGACTGTTTCATGCACTGAATCCAAACATGTATTTTTTTTTCACTAAAAAATAATTTCAAATAATTGCTTCCATCAACATTAGTGTCTCACTTTGAATTTGCTTCTTTACTTAACTAGATTACAAGAGAATGTTAATGCATGGAAACTTGTTTTCTTGGGTTCAAACATTAGTTGTAAGACCCGGGAAAATTAATTAATTAATTAATTAATTAATTAATTAATAAATGCGGGAGGAAGGCATCTTTATGACGTTAATTGTTGTATAATGTGATGTGGAAAAGTACTAGCTCAAGTGGTTGAGAGTACTTGATTGTGTGAGAGGACTTAGGTTTGAGTCCTAGGTATGCCAGTTTCGTGTTGTTGTTTTATGATTTATTTTAATAATATGTAAGAGTGTGGAATTTGAAATGTAAACATATGTTGATTGTGTATATCACTAAATGGGATTTGGTATAGTGGTTGTGCTTTGGCCTTATGGGTGGAAGGTCACGGGTTCAAACCTTGATGAGAGCAAATTAATCTCTTTATTTTTACTATAATGCTTGTGGTCTGAATGTGAAAGGGTGGGAAAGCCCTAGAGGTAGTGAGCACAGCCAAGGGAGTTGGAAAAACAGTCCATAATAGCTTATGTAAGGTAATAATAGTCCTTAAAAAGTCAATTTTCGTTTTATTCTTTTTTATCACAATTGGGAGTCATATAAAAAGGGAGAATTAGGCCATTAGAACGGTTTTGGAAGTCTGAAAATTTGAGTGAGAAAGGATTACGAGTTTTGAGTGCGAAAGCTAAGCGGGATTGAGAGCAAAGCGGTGGTGGTTAAGAGAGCAAAAAGGATGGGTTCTAGAAATCACAAAGTCAAGGATTAGGCAACCTTTGGAAGCAAAGATTCACAGGTTAGGGGAGCTGTCCTTATGCGCTTAAATTGATTGACAGGTGTTAAGGTTATGGGTCAATTCTGTTTTAATTGATTTTTGTGGCATGAAATTCGTACATTATGTATGGTGATAGAAAGCCTTATTGATTGATGTTGTGCGCATAATCCTGTAATGCATTATATGTTTTGGGAATGAGGGTTTTAGGTATGGAATGGATGTGGAAGCCTAAGTATTGTGTTTTGGTAGCTTAATTGGGGATAATGCTTGTTTCTGATGTTTGTTTTCCATTACATTGTGTTGGTGGCGTTTGGATAGTATTTTGGTATGGTTTGGATCGTGGTTCTCGCCTAGGCGACCCAGGAGAGGTTTGAGCGACATGGTCTCTCGCTCAGGTGAGAGGCACTCGCCTAAGCGAGGTCGCGAGGAGAACCTGGAAGTTTTGAGCGCGATATCTCGCCCAGGCGAGATGTTTTGAGTTTTGAGCGACTGACACTCTCGCCTAGGCGAGAGTAGCTCACCTAAGCGAGTTCGTGAAGTGTTTTCTTGTGTGTGTGGTTGAATACTCGTCTAGGCGAGGTTGGATGTGGTTTTGGGCGAATTGGTGGCTCGCCCAGGCGAGGGGATCTCGCCTAAGCGAGATAACGTACTATGGGCATTGTTTAAACCTCGCTCAGGCGAGGTGAGCTAGCCTAAGCGAGGCGGAAGGCTTAGCTTGGGCGAGAGGTCCCTAACTTAAGCAAGTTTATGTGATTTACTATGTTTCTATGTGCTTGTTAGTGTGTTTGGTTGTTATACCATTGTTAGGTTGTATTTGCATGTGATGTGGTGGGTGGGCTTGAAGGACTAAGTCCATTAGGGGTCTGGGATGTGCTCGGTGGTTGGACACATGATGGGCATGGAACTGGTTGAGTTCCTGTCGGCTACTAATGGGCAATGAGTCCTTAGTATGGTGATTGCATGTGTCGGGCGCACGATGGGCAAGGAACTGTGATGTTCCTGTCGGCTACTATCGGGCGAGGAGTCCATAGTATGGTGATTGCGTGCGTGCCAGGATCCAAGTGTGAGACTTGGATGTTTTACTACAGACGAGGAGTCTGTAGGGCAAGACTATGAGTGGGATAGGCTCATAGGGTTGGACCACGAATGAGTCAGTTTCGTGGGAGCACAGGGAAGTCCCAAGACCTAGTTCATGCATATGACTCATGAAGGACTATGAGGTCATGGTTGGGTGATTTGGAAATTATGAGTTTTGTACTTATATTGTTTTGGGTGGGGAAGCATATTTACTTCACATATATATGTTTATGTTTTATTGTGCATAGCTCACCCTATCTGTGTGTGTGTGGCGATGATCGGATAACTTGTTATCCAGGAGCAGATGATGTGACAAGTGGGCCAGGAGACACTTAGACGCGGAGCGAGGGCTAGCAGGGGGATAATTTTGTATAGATGTACATTTTTAGCTTTGAGGAAATTATGTAATCCCTTTGGGAGTTTTTGACTTTTAATTCGGTTTATGAATTATGAACTCCTGGATTTATGGATTTTTAATTTTAAAGTTTTAAATTTCCCGTGTTTTGGGAAATAGTTTATATTAAATGCAACACTTGTTGGATTTCAAATTTTTTATTTATTTAATATCAGTAATATTCCTTAGCGATGTTACATCAGTTATTTTATTTTAGTAATTTGAAAATTATTTCAATTCTTGGTTAGATGAATAGACCATAATTTGAAAATTCTAGCTTTTAAAATTACTCTTACAAAAAAAATTAATATCTCAAATTTCTAAATTATTTACCAAAGCAATTATTCAATACGTATTTTTATTATTTTTTATTACAATAATTATTTTTTGTAATTTATTCATTTAAATATTTTTATAAAATAAATTTAACTCATCTAAATATAATCTAATATTACTTTCAACATCAAGGGCAATATGGTAATTTTACTTTTTTTCATTTAAACTTTTTTTTTAATTTATCGCATCACTCAAATCACTAACAAACTTTATCTCTAAATCCTCCCACTTTCACCCTTAAATCTCCTAAAAAAAATAACACAGACTTCACCCCTTAATCCACTCTAATCCATCTTCTTCCTCTCTCCAATTATTCTTCACAAGTGAACACACCCTAAAGGTAGGTGTGTAAAAGTAAGTTGTACACTAATTATTTGAAACATGAGACTAGTAAGACCCAATAGAAACTCCTATGTCACCTTTATATGTAATTAACCTTGTTTATGTTGGAAATATTTTATTATAATTTAAAAAATAAATAATTAAAATAAAAAATTCTACTGTTACTGAAGTTTTTATAGACCTTTAATTTATGGATTAATGGTTTTTATGGCTAACGACTATATTCTTATTACTATCTACTTCTTTTGTCTCCATTTTCTACCTATAAATACCACCTAGGTGCATGGGGAAAGACACAACAACAAAGACAACAAATATTAGAGTTTTCTCTGAAATGTTCTTCTTTTCTTCTCTATATTATCTTTAAGACAATGGTGTTCATAAGGTTCGGAGATCCTTCGCTGCACTCGATCGATCTGACGGGTTGTTGTATCTTGGGAGAGAAACACATATGATTTGAAACACATATGAGTGTGTATTTGTTTAGCCCTGTGCAGTAGGGGCGTTTTCTCTTTAAGGATAGCGCTATGCGTGCCTCAACCCAGGATATTTCTACTCCTTACCTTTTATCTTTTATTTATTATTATTATTATAATTGTTGATCTCTGATTAATATTCATTGTTTTATATATTGTCTTAGTATTATTATTGCTCTAATTATTATTATTATTATATTATTTCATATTTTTATTATTATTAGTATTATTTGAGTAATCATTTTCTAACATTCTTAGAGAGAAAAATTATTATCTTGTTATTTCTTTTTTTGATTACTCATCTGTATTCATTTCTAAAATTAGAAACAATATAGAGCTAAAGACTGAAAACACATTTTATGAACTAATGTGTTTGTTATGGTTATAATTAAATCAGTGTCAACTAAGCCTAAAAATTTGTGTGTACAATTGTTGTTATTTCTATTGATAACAATAAATGAAATTATGGATAAATGAAATTCCTAATCATTGAATAATATTTTGTGATGTTTATAGCTAATGTTTTTGTTGTTATATTAATTTATGCTTTAATATTGTCTATTCTTACCATTGATAAAGATGTTCTATATCATGTATATATTTTAAGTGTTTTGTATGAAAATGATTATAAAATAATTTGTCTTACTAAAACTACTATTGTGTTATGGAAAAAAAATATCTTGATATCTATATGAAAAGAAAAATGATCGATAATAAATATAATCTTTATCAAATTTATGAATTTAAAATTATTGTTTATGACATGAAATTAAAATTAATTATTTTAATTGATATCATGTTTAAGATCATGTAAATGCTGATAAAAGAAGAAATCTTCATATCAAAAATTGAATGGATGGTCAAGTAAAAACTAAACTTGTCTTCCAAAAATTATTTAAAAAAAAAAAACAAGAAGAGTTTTTCATGTTTCTGAATTTACAAACTTTCTTGTGCTCAACAAGGTTATAAAGTGGTTTCCAAGTACAATAAGATTACTATTTCTAGACATTGTTTTTTGGTTTGTAAATGATATACTTGTGATGACTTGTTTGAGTTAAGTGTTTTTATCTAGTAATAAAATATTTATAAGTTTTCTTTGATTATTACAAAATGTTAAGTTGTGATTTATGACATGCTAATATTATAATTGTTGAGAAGTTGAGAAATTTTGGTTTGAGACCATTCAAATTATAAAATTTTGAGGTGCAAAATTAATTAATTAGAGAAGTGATGATACATGTCTTTATAAATGAGTTTTTTGTGTGAAACTCATGGTATTATTCATTATGTAACATCTTCATATAGTGTATGGTGTTAATATAATGGTGCAGTGAAAGAAAAAAAAATGCTTTGATATGATAAATGTTATTCTACAAGTTCTAGGTTGTGTAACATTATATTAGTGAAATTTTATATCTTGCTTACCATATTTTGAACACAAAAGATTGTGATAAAACTTTTTATGAGTTATGAAAGAAAAAAGAACCACATTAAAAATATTTCAAAGTGTGGGGGTGTCTTGCAATGGTTAATATACATGTTAATAAACTAATCTTGGTTATATATTATAAAGTGAATGAATATATACCTCACTGTATTGCCATCTAGTGTAATATTATTTGTGTTTCTTATATTATGGCAATATGTCCAATTTCTTGAGATTATTGAATGATATTTTTAATGTAAATTGGATATTGATTTTGGTGACGCAAAATCACCTATTGGTTATGACTATGTTTTAACCTTGGATGGAGGTGTACTATCATGGAAATATGTTAAAAAGTTGTTGTTCTATCATGATCTACTGTGCAAGCATAAATTATTTTTTTTGTCCAATGCATCTTGACAATCAAATTATTATATTTAAAGTTTTTAGTAAAAATGTCAATGAAATTGAAAAATTGACATATGAGAATGAGAGACAAATATATTAGAAACTTAATTACTCATGATATTATCTCTCTTGACTTTGTCAGGTTAGAAAGAAATGTTGCAGATTTGCTTATCAAAGGGATGATGCATCAACAACAAGTATTTGAGTCGTCGAGGGGAATGAGACTATAGCCCATAAATTAGTTGCAAAAATGGACACCCATCTCTACATGAATGGCGATCCCATGGAATGGAGTTCAATGGGTAACAACGAAGTTGTTGTTGACTAAAGTACATCGAATAATTTGATTAAATTTTATGTCTCATTCCTATGGCGAGGTGTACTATAAATTGTGACAATAATAAGGTTGAGGTATGTGCATTATCATGCTTATTTTATAAAATACCTCTTAATAAACCCAATGGTTGAGGTATGTGCATTATTATGCTTATTTTATAAAATACCTCTTAATAAACCCAATGACAATTATTGTAGGGGTGTGAGTCACAAACCACCCTTTGAGGGTTTACCTAGTGAGTGTGATGGTGGGGCCACCATTATGAGACATGGGCAAGTCTCTAAGTGAGACTCATGAAACAAGATACATGCACAAGGCCGTAACGTGCACCCACTGATTAGAACATATAATGAACACCGATATTGTATGTGTTATTTACTAAAACCCGACCACAGGGGATGTAGTTCAAGACAATCAAGTCTCTACATTTTCTCGGGTGGAAGTTTATAAGCACTAGGTGTAAGGGTCAGACCCGAAAGGGTCCTTACACTGAACTACAATATTTTGTTTTAAAAGATAATATATTTGTTTTATTTTATTTTTTAAATTATGTGGGGGATTGTTGGAAATATTTTATTATAATTTAAAAAATAAATAATTAAAATAAAAAATTCTACTGTTACTGAAGTTTTTATAGACCTTTAATTTATGGGTTAATGGTTTTTATGACTAACTGCTATATTCTTATTACTATTTACTTCTTTGTCTCCATTTTCTACCTATAAATACCACCTAGGTGCATGGGGAAAGACACAACAACAAAGACAACAAATATTAGAGTTTTCTCTAAAATGTTCTTCTTTTCTTCTCTATATTATCTTTAAGACAGTGGTGTTCATAAGGTTCGGAGATCCTTCGCTACACTCGATTGATCTGACGGGTTGTTGTATCTTGGGAGAGAAACGCATATGATTTAAAACACATATAAGTGTGTATTTGTTTAGCCCTGTGCAGCAAGGGCATTTTCTCTCTAAGGATAGCGCTATGCGTGCCTCAACCCAGGATATTTCTACTCCTTATCTTTTATTTTTTATTTATTATTATTATTATTATAATTGTTGATCTCTGATTAATATTCATTGTTTTATATATTGTCTTAGTATTATTATTGCTCTAATTATTATTATTATATTATTTCATATTTTTATTATTATTAGTATTATTTGAGTAATCTTTTTCTAACAGTTTATTGATTAGCACATAATGTACATCTAAGTCATTCCCACATGATATTAAGTAATATAGGAGGATCCTTTATCTTCATGAGCCATTCATGTCCATATGCAACAAAGATATAAAAAAAAAGAGTCAAGAAGTAATTGGGTACTCATATTGATATCTAGTACATATTCTCTTTATCAAAAACAAATATTAACTATAAAATATTGATATAGCTCCACCTATCACAAAATGTTGAGTAATTGTTAGGGTTATCAAGTTTGGTAAGGTGGAGTTCTCAATTCTTCGGTTCAATGGTTAGACTCTCCATCACTCGACCACATATCTAGTAGTCTTACATTTCATTTGAGTTGTTTCAAATTATTATTTTTCAATATCACATGCACTCCCTTAACTTCACACTACTTATAAAAATAAAACACAAAAATTTAGACATAATATCTCAATATTAAAAATAATAAATTTTAGTTATTTCCACGACATAATCTTAATCTCCCTTATATTTATAATTAGCAATATATTTATATTATTATCTATAACTATTTTAAAAAAATAGTACTAGTACTAATAATTATTTATGCAAGTATACTTCAAAAGGAAGAATGCCATCACTTATTACAATTAACTACCTAATTATATAAGTAAACATCCTTGTTTATCTTAGCAAAAGAATATTAGTTATTTTTTTTAAATGAGGAAGTTGCAATAATATTAAATATACAACTTTTTTGCAAAATTAATTTACTATCAACCATAACTTCTTTTATTTCAGAATAAGGTCAAATACTTTTGGTATTTCTTTTATTACTAAATACTTTTATGGTATGTTTGGATAAGGCAATTTAAGAGAGTAATTCATTTATTTGGAGAAATTAAAAGGAAATTGAAATTGCGAATAGGCCCAAACGATTTGGCCCAAACGACCCACATGACCTAGACAGGTCAGGTTAGTCCAACGACATACATGGGTCGAGCCAGCCTGACAATCCAGACAGGTTGGGTAGACTCGACGACACGGACGGGTCGAGCGGGTCAACGATCAAGGTAGATCGAGTAGGCCCGACTACCAAAATGAGCCTGACAACCCAGACATGCCAGGCATACCAGATGACCCAAACGGACCCAATGACCCATACGGGTCAGGCTGAGAAGACATAGTCTTAAATTCGTCCAAATTTGGTCGAGTTGATTTCGACCAAAATTTTGAAAAATTTGGTCAAGTTAGCACCAACTGAAATTTGGTTGAATGTGACCGAATTGGCTCTAACATAAATTTGGCCAAATTGGACTGTGTTTATACTGGCCAAAATTTGGTTGAATTTGATCGAGTTGACTCGATCGAAATTTGACCGAATTTAAATATTTTAAGTTGACAATAATATTTGTTAAATTTAATTTCAAAATTTATATATTAAAATAAATATTATTAAAATGAAATTTTATCTCATATGAGAAATTCAATTATTTTATCTAAACAAGAAATTGAAATGTATGGTATTCCAATTACTCTATCCAAACAGATTATTTAGAGAATGAAAGAAATTCAATTGCAAGAATTTTAAATGCAATGCATTTCAATTTCTTAGAATTGTTAAAATACTTCATTCAAACACAAGGTTAGTGTGTAATGTACTTATTTTATTACTAGATAAATAAGAATATTTGATCTTTTTTTAAAATAGTTAAAAAATTTAAATTTTATTTAAAAAACTGAGTTAGTTTGCCTTGTAATTAGAAATTCAAGCAAAGAAAAAAGTTCAATATTACAACAACAATTCTCCAAATACATATATACAATTAAAATAAATAAACATAACAAAAATTTAATCATCCAATGAAAAAAAATCACACTCCCACCCATTCTTCATTATACCTTTGTTAGAAAAATGAGTAAAAAATTGTCTTTTTCGTCAATTTAGCTTCAAATAGATATATGTATATATTTTTATTTTTAAATGTATAATATATTTGGGTATTTCTAAAAACATTGAAATTTATATAAACTTTAAAGTAGATATATATTTTGCATTATTATTGTTTACATCTCTTCACATGAAATATAAAAAAAACAACTATTTAAAACTTAAGTATTTCTAATCAATTCTCTATTAAAAAAAATTCTCCTATTAAGTACTTATTATTTTTTATATTTTAATTGAGTCGTTGTCATTGACTGTAAATCACGTATGATTGTTTTATTTTGGCTTAAATAGTCATTTGGTCCTAGTTTTGGTTAACCTTTTTCACCTTGGTCCTACTTTTGAAATTGTTTTCAATTTGGTCCTACCTTTCGTTATATTTTTTCAATTAACTCTTTTTCGTTAACTCCGTCTAAATTGTTAACGGAACAGTGGCCAGCATGGTTGTTTTGTGTGACGTGGATTGCTGTTCAGTGACATGTTCGTTTCCACTGTATGTATAGACCAGATTTTATAATTGAAAGTTAGGGTTTGTGTGTTCTTGAATTGTGGTTGTCTTCCATCCATCTTCAGCTGAAAAGGAATGTCTCGTGGGGCATCTTCCTCTTCTTGCAATAGTTGGGTTCACCGAACTTGCAATTCATGCCATGGTGGTTCTAGGGTTTTAGTCTCACCCCCAATTTGCGATTGCGGAGGCATTGCAGTGGTTCGCACAACTAGAACTACAAAGAACTTGGGTAAACAATTTTGGGGTTGCGCGAACTTTAAGGTTTGTTTCTTAGTGTTTCACTTTCATCTTGTTTTACTGTTTTGCAGAGACGTGGTGAAGATGTTTTGGGCTATAACTTTTTCAAATGGTGTTACGAAGAGGGTGCTAATGAGCGAGATGCTATTATCGTTAGGCAAAGGCAGAAGATCGCTTATATGGAAAATTCATTGAGTATTTGGAAGAAACAGATGCAACTGTCATTAGTTGTGATAGGTGTTCTGATTGTAATAAATGTAGTGGTTTTAATGGGTTGTAATTGCCATTGGCTAGCTTGAATAATTACATGAATGAAGGAATGATATTCCTTTTTCTATAATTACATGTTCTTAGCTGTAATTACATGTTCTCAGCTGTTTAAAGTTGTTTGTTATGTTTTGTGTAATTTTAATGAAATGAAGAACGGACAATTTGAAAATGAAGAAGCAAAACCTTCTATAGAATTTTCTATTTATTACTTAACATTTTGGTACCAATCAATACAAATAAGCAAAACCTTCAAGGCCACTTCAAAATAAGCAATCAATACAAATATTCATTCAAATGGTACCAATACGAATATTCATTCAAATGGTACCAATAGTGGACTAGCAGTCATAATGGCTCTTAACATAATAAGTGTTGGAGAGGTAGCATTTGAAGGACAGTGACATAATAAGCAGTGCACTATCTACCTACAATAAACCAAAATTAACCAAAAGTTTCCTAGAATCATATTTGTTCACAAATTCCAAAAGTAAACGAAAAATATCTAATGCAGTGTTGGATGTTGATAATTTGTTTCTTCGTTAGGAACACTTCCTTGATCAGATACCTAACATATAAAAATTAATGATAATTAATAACTTTCCAAATAATAATATCAAACATATATTAATTTAATCAAGATATAAATATTACTGTTGGTGCATGATGCATAGTAAAATCACAAGGCAACTCTCCTTGATAATTTTGTACCAAAAAATTAACCATTGCCTTTATTTCATTGAGTTGGGTTGTCAACGTAGAAACCTATTTTAAAATACAAAATTAATCAAAATAATCAAAATAGAGAAAATAACTCTTATTTTCTACTTTTGAAGAAAAAAAATAGAGCTCTTTTGATAGTCTTGGTTTACATAACATATTACTTTAAACATATTCAAACGTCAAATTTGATAAAAGTAATGCATCATGATCAAAACTAAAAAATTAACCTGATTTTGTAATTGAGTCTTAGAAGGATAACTTAAAGATGTTTCATTATATGAATGACCCTTGGAGCCAAACACTTTAGATGGGCAAGGACCCAAACCAAACCCCTAACACGTCCACAATGTTCTTGGCTTCCGAAAGCAAAAGCTAAGGAATCAGTACTTGACATTTCTTTTGATACAGATGATGATGATGATGTTGATTCATATACTTGAATTTTTTTCCTATAAAGAACATAAGAAGAAACTAATTAAAATAACACAAAGTATGATTGACAATTATAGACTTTATTAGAATTGAACTTACACCGATTTCCCTCGCTTCATCACTCACAAAGGCTCCATTAGCATATTTATGTGTTGCTATCCATACCTCTCCTCTACTAACCTTGTGGCCACACTCTTTTTCCTATAAAATTAAAGAAAAAATATGACACATAGAGCCAAAAATTGAAACAAAAAGTTCACATCAAGATATGTAGTATTGTCACCATTTCATCTATTTTCCTTGCAATGCTCTTAGATCCACATGTGTGCGCAATGGTTTGCTTTGACCTATTATCTTTATTTTTCAAAGCATGCTCCTAATCATCAACGTATAAAAATTAATAATCATTAACTTGAACGATGTTGATGAAAAATAGTTTCAATATACCTTTGTTTTTTAATTTAGTCGATAATCCACAAAAGAAGCCTAATGATCTCTATCTATTCCTGCTAGAACCATTGCGATCAATTCATCTCTAGTACGTGTTCCATCATTTCTAAGTTGCCACAATTCTTGTTGGTGGTCTCTCCACTTTATGTTAAGTGATTTGAGGATGTGGCTTATATGAAATCGGAATTGACATCAAACTTAGCCTTCAAAACATAAAACAATTAAAATTAACAAGAGTTATAGTATAATTAAATCATACATTAAGCTTTTACAATGTTGACCTGAATAGTATTCTTAAGTACGTCTTCTTTATAATCTTTAGGAATCTTCTTCCAACTAGAGTAACTAATAGGAAGAGAATTAGAGTTTCTTGCAATGCTACCTAAGAACCTATTCAATAATGCTCCACCATCTGCAATTGGTTGACCCTCATTATTCCACTGCACAACAATCCTTTCATTAGGAGGTAAATGCCACACATCATTGGTTCGTAGTTATTTTGTAATTCTCTTTCCTTGATCATCTACGGAATGTGAGAAAATAATTGTTACTAATTTATTATAAAGACAAATATATGTATAATATATTATGTAGTACTTTGTATATAGTTGCTTACCAATAACATTAACAAACCATGCTCTTTTTCGGGTTGCAGGCCTTTGTTCATCTACTTGCAACTTAGTCTCCTCATTTTCTTCCTCTTCAATTTCAGAATATGAATGTGATGTAGTTGGTATTGTTGGTTCAGATACATGAAATGATTGATATGGTGGCTGAGAATTAGATTGAGGCACAATTGGGGGCTGGCTAGTTGAAGATATCCTCACTTTCAAGGTTCCTGAAAATAAATTGGTTAGATATTCCTAAAACTGAATATAAAATCAAATTGATATATACAAAATCTAATGTAAAACATATTATATACATAATACTTATTCATGAAATATGATAAAACAAATTACTTGGCTGAGGTGCAGATGGAGGTGGAGGGCAAGCATATTTAGGATCTTGTTGAATACTTACTTGAGATGCAGATGGAAGTGGAGGGGAAAATGAAAATGTAGGACCTTGTTGGATATTTACTTGAGGTGTAATTGGGGTTGGAATTTGTACTTCAAGTCTTGGAGGTTGAGTACTAGGCACTGAAGAATGAGTACTCACTCCAGTTTTTAACTTAGACTTACTTGAGGTTGAAAAGTTCATCTTCAAGTCTCCTGACAACAAATAAAAATTGATAAAGTTAGAAAAATAACTTAAGTCTATTTAGACCACATGCTAAAGAAATCGGACCAAAATGGGTATGCTTCAACTTTGATGCATTTAGTTGGATAACTTGGGTATGCATTTAATTACGAAACTATGGTAAGAAAATCGGTTTGAAAAACTTAGCATGCTTCGTTTCTCTGTTTGCTAAAACATTTTAGATCAAACAGTTTTATTTTGTTCAACAAACATCGCATATCTTCATCTATACCTACATTAACCCAAAGATTCATGTTATAAATTTGTGTCTGATGTATGTCATGATGTTGCAATTCAGACGAGGTTTATAAATATATACAAGTTCAAAGTTCATGCATTACAAGGCCACAGATAGACTGAATGAATGGAGAAGCAGAATGGTAATTAGAGGAATAGGGGTTGAACCAATTCAACCCCTTTGGTGTGTTAGGAACCCTGGTATGTGCAACACAATTCATTAAGCCTAATTGCATTCTTCCTCTGTCATGAAATGGAAGGAAAACAGTAAAAAGAAGATACTCAATGAAACCTTTTCTTTTACTTCTAGCAAAACAGATACATAAGTCAAAATATATCTTATAGCTGCGTAGGAGTCTTTGAAAAAGCTATTGTTGTATGATGAGTGATTGTAGTTGTTAAGGAATATTAAATTTTTACGTATATTTATGCAGTTCTTGATTTCAATTAATCTGCTTTGAGTTGGTTTATTGATAGATTAAGACTATAATCAATGTTTATGTTGGGATCTTAGGTGTTTGAATCGAGTGTTTTATAGGAAGGGGAGAAATGTTTAACACTGAACGTATTGTAGTGTATTGTATATGATGAAGGAATGCATTATTAAATTCAAAATCGTAGGTTGGCTTTGTATCCATACAAATAAAACAATAATCACACCCACAATTTGCATGTTCAACATGGGTGGTTAGACAACTAATCAATTATTTTACCGAATTGAAACAAACTGAAATAGAATGAATAACAACAAAATAGCCTTTAAGAATTGATCCAGTTTGAGAGGCTTGATCGTTATGTCTACAACTTGAAATCTCCTATCATTATGTTTGTTTTTCCAATGAAAAAATTGATTCTTGAATGCTTGTATATTTTCGATCCTTTATCTATAACGCAAAATTGTGACTGCTACCTACTCAAAAGGTCTCCTAACTTAAAATGATAACATAAAGCTAAGAAACTACTCAATCTCTAAAATCTACTTAAAACTCAGAATTACACTATCTGAGACCTAAAACACAAGCTAAACTAAGCTAAAACAAGCTAGAATTACCAAACTAGTAAATGGAAATGTTATGAAACTATCTCGACACCAACTAAATGATACATGAAGGTAAAAAAACTGAGCTAAAAGTGAAAAACAACAAGAACTATGAAACCAATATGCATAGAACCATAAAATGCACTAAATCAGTAAACCAGTTCTATCCTTATACTTAAATGACTTAAAATGAAGGCTCAAGCTATCTACACCTAAGATTCACTATCAAAGCAAGTCTAAGAAGAAAAACAGTATTACAAACCATGCTAGTTACTGAAAACAATAGAATTAAAAACTTACTATGAAAATCTGAAAAAAAAAAATTCCATGCTACTCTCAAAACAACAAAATAACTATGTTAGCAAATGTAAATTCATCAAAGCATCCTATTATAACAGTTATTTATTCTAAAAAACAAGAAAGACAGAATTTAACCATGCACCTAAAATAATACTGCAGGAAGAAATTAAAATGAAAAGAAAATTTTAACTAGTAAACTAATTTTGAACTAGCTACACAATTGTAAATCAACAACATACAGCTACCTGCAATTACAACAACTGGATAGAATTTAGAACAGGAAGAAAACACCTAACAGAATTTAAAACCAGAATGTAGAACAACTTCAAAACAAATATGATAAAAAAATCAACTACAACTACCTGCAATTACAGAAAAATCATAACAACTAAAAATAAAGAGAAAATGTTAGTGATGTTGGTTAAGAAAACTAGAAAGAAAAATAAATGGCAAACATTTAGAATTTTAAGACCTCGCCCCCACACTTAAAGTGACATTGTCCTTAATGTGGCAAGGGAGTCTGACCTTTTTAGATTTCATTTGTTATTTACACAAAGAAACCAAAAATACCTGAAACAATAAGGTTCAAATCCTAAATTTGATGAAAGAATGATATTGGAGACACAAAGAAAACATGAAGTAACTTGACAAAGATATAAATCAAAAACAAAACACAAAGACTTCAGCTGAGAAATCTCCAACATTTAAACTACATTAGATGAGGTGCACCAGACCCTTGCAGTAGTGCAAGGACGATGCTTGAAGACCTCAATAGCAAGCTACTGCAATTGACTAGCACCAGACTATGTTAGTATGTCCATCTTATATTATTCTTTTTTTCCATATTTTGGTATGATAATTTTTTTGATATAAAAGCATAAGCTATACATAGACTAAACCTATTAAGGAAGTGACATAATTACTGAATGAGATTGATGATCAACTGCATGTGTAACTACATGTTCCCATGTAGAAGATTTATTGGTTGACATTTTCTTCTTGGTTGATATTTTCTTCATCTTTCAGTGGTCTTCAAATAAGATAAACACATCAAATTAAACAATGAAGGATTATAGTTTAAAATGAATTAGTAAAATGACTCAACAATGGAAAAAACAAAAAAAAAAACCTTGCTAGTTGTATATTTCCACCATCGTTAGAAAATAATATTTCTAGGTTTTGTTGTTCAAATGGCTCACATTCATGAAAATTGTCAACATCATCTCCACCCATGTTGTATAAGTCTATAGGCTTTACATGTATAGGTATGCACTAATTTTTATCCAACTCATCATCTACATAATACACCATTTGAGCTTCTAATGCCTTAATATATGGCTCGTCATCATCATTATCACCGGTATGGATTAAGCGTGCAAAACTTACTAATGTAAATCCATACTCATCACTCATAATCCCTCTAGAAGTAGTTGTATTAGCCCAGTTACATTTGAATAAAACAATTGAGAATCGACCATGGTAGTTTATCTCAATTATGTCTACCAATCGACCATAATACGACACACCTCCAAACTGCATTTGATTATCACTACTACTTGCATAACTCCTTATCCCAAATGTACCAAACACTCCACTATTTTGTATTTTAAGCCATAGATCACGCTCCAATATACGAAATTTGAACCCATTAACATTGTAGGCACTATATCGCTTTGCACAATCAATAGGACCCATGGCCAAGAACTTTAAATCATCCGAATGGATATCAAATGATCCATTCCTTATCTAAAACACAAAAAGTAAGAATCATATAAATTATAACATACTCATAAATCAAAGATTTCTAGAGAAAATATACATACACAACGTGAAAACCACTCAACAAATTCTTTATGAACCTTTTTGTCTATCACAGAGGAAGATCGTGCGTGGCTTCTTAGTTGTATTCGTATAATGTCTCTAAATTCCCTATGTGAAACATGTAAAATATGTTATCTAATGTTAAATGAAAAACCAAATATATAAAAAAGCCTTGCTCTATAAATACTTACTGTATAAATGGGTCAACTATGGGGCAATTTGTTAGCACATGACGATGTGCTTGTAGCTTTTCCTTTGTAGATAGAGTGAAATAAGTAAAACTCCAAACTGGTTTTCCGACTGGTGGGAACAATGTACTTACATTACAAGACACATTATCAGGTTCATCATCAACATGATGCAATCGATTGAATACAGTCTCAATTCCATCTAAATATCTAGAACAAAATGTTAAAGACTCTTCAGCCATGTATCCTTCAGCTATTGATCCTTCTGCTTGTGCTTTATTACGGACATACGACTTCAATTTTCCAAGATATCTCTCAATGGGATACATCCATCGGTATTGGACAGGTCCTCCAAGCTTAGCATCTTCCACTAAATGAACAATTAAATGAACCATGACCGTAAAAAAGGAAGGAGGAAATAACATCTCCATGTGACACAATGTGAGAACAATTCTACCTTGTAGTTGGTCAAGTTCATCCATTTTCAAAACTTTATTACACAATTGTCTAAAAAACAAACACAAATCAATCAAAATTGAGCAAACTTCATTAGGGAGTGTCTTTCTAATTGCCAAAGTGTTAAGACTTTGGCAAGTGTACCAAGTCGTGCAAGTAGTAACCGGTAAGACCGGGATATCGTTTCCCAAGAGACTCGTGTATACTAATTAATTGCGTAATTAGTGACTAATTTAAACTAACGATTAAATCCATATTTTGAGTTTTAATGTATGAAATTAAATTTTGCATAAATAATTAAAAT
>Ga0214544_1000313_pt1 | contig 83289 bp, 71 predicted proteins | sample CNSS3metaG_FD_160074 | JGI IMG/M metagenome (GOLD analysis project Ga0214544, IMG submission 160074) | Root nodule microbial communities from cowpea collected in UCLA plant growth center, Los Angeles, California, USA - CNSS3 | ecosystem: Host-associated > Plants > Roots > Nodule | place: USA...
AATTTTGGCGCGCTATCTTAATAAATTGGAATTTTCCCGATTTGGGATTTTTTATCGAGATGGCTTTTAAAGCAATTATTTGTTTTAATATTTATTTTTAAGTAATAATCCCTAGGGATGTTACATTATAAATCACAACGTTGCAGATACCGCCTGACAGGACCACCCCCACTACCAGGCACACGAACTCCAGATGTCACTGTTGTAGCAACTATCGCTGGGCGGAAAGCCCTCTGCCGCCAGGCATCCCAAGTCCAGGGACCCCACTGTGTCACCGTTATCGCCTGACAGTTCGCATATCACCGCTAGGCGCCATGACAGTGTTTCGCATTACTAGTTTTTGCTCCATTTTGGCACAATTTCTCACATCATTTTCATCTAGTCATTATCCCAGTATCCTAAAACTTAGATGGTTACTAACAACCGTGAGATTTAATCATCACTCTCCTAATTTGATAGCATTTCATATTCTACTACTACCATCACAATTACCAAATCAAGCTTTCTCATTTCCATACTATTGTTAATCACGAATTCCTTATCCTTAAGTTAATGCCAAGCTAGTTACTACTGTTATAGGGTCCTCTTCACAATCCAGTGCCAATACTACTGATATCACATTTCTTATTACATGATTTCATGAGTCTTTATACCTTATTCTATTCCATAACTACCAAACCCAAAATTACCCTATGAACTTTCACCTATACCTGTGCTGAAGTACATACTACTTGTCTCACCAATCCTTTACACTTTTACTTCTGTTACAGTATCCTCTTTGCACTTCTATTCATACCATTAGCCTCAATTGAGTCCGGATTATTCTATTGCATCACCCTAAACCATTTAAGTTTGTACCTCAATTTTCCCGTTAGATCATTCCCAACCCCCAAACTTATATCATTCATGAGCTAAAATGGTTTCTTCCGACCAAAATGCACCGAGAACCCCCAAATCCTGCTCTCTGGTACGACACCTGGCTTCAAACTGAGAGCCACTAGGCGGTTCCTGCATTTTTTTCCAGGATCACTAATTCCTCCAATTTTGGTGAACCCTAGGACCTGCGACAACCATGATTTCAGTCCATTTCTCACACTTATTGCATACGATTCTCGTCCCAATTGCATTCTTTCAATCATTGCCTACAGATTTTCCCTTAAAATTACAGCCCTAATTTGTCTAGCAACAAAAATCCTCAGTCTTTTCAACCTTAACACTGTTTCATTCGAATTAACTTATCCATAACATGAAATTCGATGTCAGTTCAACATCAAACCACTTTTCAACGAATAACTCTGGTTTCCCCATGATCAAAATCGCCCTAGAACCCCAAAATCGTCACAATCGAACCCAAAATGGTTCGTGTCGCCTGGCGGAAATTTATCACCGCCAGGCAGTTCAAACAAAAATCTAGAATTGGCGTACATATCCCACGTCGCCAGGCAGTTTTTGGAGAAATTCCAAAAATGTAAAATTTCATACAATTTGGACAGTCTAAATACACCTATTCAACATATAGTTCATGCAATTATATAATATACAATAAAGCACGATTTTCCATCTCCCCTAACCTAGTTTCCTTAGCTTAAGCTTTGACACTAGAAGAGTTCTCCCTTAATCACTAAAGACCCCCCTTGGTTCTTCTCAATTCGGTTCCAAAAACCTCATTCAAACCTCACCACTCTAACAAAATTCGTGCCCTATTTTCTGAGTGCAATTTTAGCCTTGCAAAACCCTTCTCCTAACCTAATTTTTGCCTTTTAAAGGTGCCTTAGAACTAGGTAATTACCAAAAACGAATTTAAGTTTTAATGGTAATGTTTATTATCATTCATTACTCCTTTATGGTCCATTTTTTAGCTAACCTTGGCTGCCCATGCATCTAGGTTTTCCTTCAACTCTTCACATTCAAGCCAAAACTAAGTTTGGCAAAAATAAAGTTTAATTCAGGTCCTCCAAGGTTTGAACCCACCACCTTGCCAATGCCAAATCAATGCTAAACCACCAAGCCAATTCATGTTTCTTGTTAACTAATATAATTCAAGTATTATATTATTCCACTACATGATTAACATATATTTAAAACAATAACAAATAAATATACATAATTGGCATATGTAACGTCCTAGCCGGAAATTACTTATTAAAATAAATAAGAAAATAAATAGAATAATCACCTCATTTATTAATCATCAAATTCCCAAAAACGCGGGAAGATTTAAACATTAAAGTCCAACGCGCCAATATAGATAAAATAAATCGCATCTGTACGTGTTTACAATTAAAATTGTCTATAAAATTATTACATATATAATCATAGTTCATCATAATGACTAGTGATAAAACCCTGAGATATCCCCACTCTGTCTTTAGGCATCTGTCTGCTCACCTACATCAACATCTGCTCCCATGTAAAAAGTTACATGATCATCGCCACACACACACATATAGGGTGAGCTCATTTAAATAAAACCAAACAATATAATATGAAAATACAACATCAACAAATTTAAACCCTGGTTAGTACACTTTCCCCATTTTCTTTTACTTCTTCACTCCCAACACTTGCCTTTAGACGTCTATCATCTCTATATCCTTTAGGTGAGATCAATGATCGATCTTTGGTGTACGAGTGTCTACTCGCCCCTCCGACTACAGGCCACCAGTTGATAGTCCACACGTGGGAATAACTTTGCCACAACATCTCACCGTGACACCAAGTGGAGTTCCCCAAAACTAACCTAAGTTTGTAGTTGTTTCCAAACTACCAAATCTCTATCATAATCCACTGAAGAGGGCAATCATCTGAAACCTCGTCGTACGAGCCACAACCCGCACACTCCATTGGACTTCCTAAACCACCAGGCTACAACCTAGAGTGGTCACGTGTTACCCTAATACAAGTTGCACTCATTGATTAAAACATAGATACCACACATGCAATATCATTCGTATCAATCATACCTTTCTTCCCACTGTTCTCCCTCAATATATACCCTCTATTTATCCCTCATACTTCTCATGGCATACAATCATAGTTTGGAACTCAACAAGAACATCAACCGAACCCATGACACACCATTTCACAGATTCATACACATCAACAAATAGTTGTAGATCATATAATAATCTGATTTTGTAACACCGTGGCTAATCACGAATTTATGTCATGCATAATTGTTTCCAACCCTCAACATAAACCCTAACCTCCCAATTTCATATAAAAAATGACCAAAAACAGTGAAATTGGGTTCGTGCCGCCTGGAAGTTCATCCTCTGCCGCTAGGCGGTTCATCGCTGATACCTAGAAACTGGGTCTAGTACTTGTGTCGCCTGGATGTAACGCGCGACCCGCCAGGCAATTTCTGGAAAAATTCCAGGAACCCGATTTCACCTCTGATTTTCACATAAATTGCAATCCCAACCCCGCATACATCACGATTCAGTCAATAATGAATAAAAGAAAACATCAGACAATCAACAGGAACTCCCCTAACCTGGATTCCTTGCTCAATTTGCTAAATGTGCTACTTCTTCCTTGTTTGCCAATCTCCCTCTTGCTCTTCTACCAATTCAGACCCAAAACCTCACCCAACACCCACAATTACTCTCCTTCCGCACTCTCTTTCTTGTATAGTCTCAACCTTGGGAAAACCCTTCCTAATACTCAACTTTCACCTTTTAAACAGTGCTTAAATTTAGGTTAATAAGGCAAAAGCGGGTTTCTCACTTAATTAATGGTTAATGGCCATTCATGGTCCCTTTATGGCTGTTTTTTAGCCTCCCTTGGCTGGCTAGTTCAGTTAGGGTTTTCCCCTAACCCTTCCCATTCCACCCAAATCTAGCATTAGCAAAAAAATATAAAGTTTAATTTAGGTTTTCTCTAAGGCTAGAACCCATAACCATGCAATTACTAAGTTAATACCAAACCATCATGCCAATTCATATTTCATGCCAATTAGTATAACCCAATTGCTATCTTTTTACTTACAAGCACATACATATTAGAAAAAGAAATAAATAAAATTAAATCCTACACAAATGGAATACATAGGACTCGAACCCAAGTCCTCTCACACAATCAAAGTACTCTCAACCATTTGAGCTAATACTTTTCCACGTCATGAAGGTTAGCATTTAATGCCATAAAGGCTTCTCTCACTTGCATTAATTAAATAATTAATTATTTAATTATTTAAATTTAGCGGGTCTTACATTCCCCCCATCTTATAAAAATTTTCGTCCTAAAAAATTAGAACTTACCAGGAAATAGATGTGGGTAGGACCGTCTCATCAAGTCCTCCATCTCCCAGGTCATCTCCTGTGTAGCCTCATCCCAGAGGACTTTCACAGTTCTAATCTCCTTACCCCTCACCTGTTTGGTATGGAAATCCAAGATTCATACAGGTCCAGCCTCCATCGTCAAATCCTCCCGAACTTGGATGTCGTCCGCTTCCAACACATGTGAAGGATCTGCAATGTACTTTCTTAATTGTGACACATGGAATACATTATGCAGATTCGCCAAATGGGGCGGTAACGCAATCTCATACGCCACTGGACCTATCCTCCGAGTGATCTGATACAGCCTAATGAATCTGGGAGTCAACTTCCTTGACTTGAGAACCCTTCCAACACCAGTGGTTGGAGTCACGCGAAGGAACACATGATCTCCAGCCTCAAACTCTAATGGTCGTCGTCTTTTATCAGCATAAGACTTTTGTCAACTCTAGGTAGCTCGCATCCTCTCCTGGATTATCTTCACTTTCTCTGTGGTCATCTGTAAGAATTCATGACCCAACACTACTGTTTCGCCATCCTAATTCCAGCACAATGGAGTCCGACATCTCCGCCCATACAATGCCTCATAAGGAGCCATTCCTATACTTGAGTGGTAACTGTTGTTATAAGTAAACTTTACCAGAGGGAGTACCTCACTCCAACTCCCCAAATGATGCAACACACAAGCTCGCAAGAGGTCCTTCAAGGACTGAATGGTCCTTTCTGACTATCCATCAGTCTGGGGATGATAGGCTGAACTCATCCTTAATATCGTACCCAGTGCTGCTTGCAGCGACTACCAAAACCTCGATGTACACCTCAGATCCCGATCTGATACTATGCTGGCTGGCACCCCATGCAGTCTGACCACCTCCCTCACATATAATTCTGCCAATTTATCCATTGACAATTTCTGATTTATCGGCAAAAAGTGAGCACATTTCATCAGTCGATCCACAATCACCCAGGTCGCATCATAGCCCCTGGTAGACTTAGGTAAATGGGTTACGAAATCCATCGCTATGTTGTCCCACTTCCACTGAGGAATCTCTAATGGTTCCAGGGTACCCCCCGGCCTCTGGTGTTCTATCTTTGCTTTTTGCCACACCAGACATGATGCTACAAAATCAGCCACATCCGTCTTCATGCCCGTCCACCAGAATGTTGCTTTCAAGTCTTTATACATCTTAGTCATACCTGGATGTATGCTAAGACGACTCTTATGCTCTTCCTCTAAAAGCATCTTCCTCAGTACTCGACTCCTGGGTACACAGACCCTCTCCTTAAACTGTAGGATGTTGTCATTACTCATTCTGAAATCTTTCCTCTTCTCGGTGCCTAACTCACTTATTATCTGCTGCAGCTCTAAATCCTTCCCCTGTTCCACCCTAACCTCATCCAGAAACTCGTTAGTGATTCGCAGCATACTACACCGTATATAATCCACCCCGGTGCGTAACCCCAAGTTCATGTCTCGCAACTGCTCAATAAGTTCTAGCTCTTTTATCATCATAGCAGATACATGCACCCTCTTTCTGCTCAAAGTGTCTGCAACAACATTTGATTTGCCAGGGTGATACAACAACTCAAAGTCATAATCTTTTAGGTATTCCATCCACCTACGTTGCCTCATGTTCAATTCTTTCTAATCGAACAAGTACTTCAAGCTCTTGTGGTCGCTGAACACCTGAAACTAGGAACCATACAAATAATGTCGCCAAGTTTTCAGAGCGAACACTGCTGCAGCTAGCTCCAAATCATGCGTCGGGTAATTCTTCTCATGCACTTTCAACTACCGAGACGCATAAGCCACAGGGCGCTTCTCTTGCATCAATACACAACCCAACCCCTAATATGATGCATCACAGTATACCTCGAAAGTCTTAGCTGTATCAGGAATGGCTAAGACAGGAGTCGTGGTCAATCTTATCTTCATCTCTTCAAAACACTTCTCACAACCGTCCGTCCAGGCAAAGGGTTGATCTTTACGGGTGAGTTGCGTCATAGGACTCACCAATTTCGAGAATCCCTCCATGAACCTCCGATAATAACCCGCCAATCCTAGAAAGTTCCTCACCTCTGATACTGTTTTAGGTCTCTCCCAATTCATCACTGTTTCAACCTTGGCCAGGTCAACTCAATACCCTGCGTCGAGATCACATGACCAAGGAACTGAACCTCTTCCAGCCAGAACTCACATTTGGACAATTTCCCACACAGCTGATGCTCCTTGAGCACTTCTAACACCACACGCAGATGCTGTGCATGTTCCTCCCGGTTCTTGGAGTAAATAAGAATGTCGTCTATGAATACAACGACAAACTTATCTAACCAAGGTCTGAAAATCCTATTCATTTAATCCATGAATATTGCTGGGGCGTTGGTCACTCCAAAGGGCATCACTACATATTCATAGTGACCATAACGCGACCGGAATGCAGTCTTCTGAACATCTTCCAGTTTAACCAGGATTTGATGGTACCCAGATCGCATATCAATCTTTGAAAATACCCCTGCTCCTCTCAACTGGTTCAACAAGTCATCTATTATAGGCAGCGGATATTTATTTTTGATCGTCAATTTATTCAGTTGACGATAGTCCACACAAAGTCGGGAGCTCCCATCTTTTTTCTTGACTAGTAGCACTGGGCCCCCCCACAGTGACGCGCTCGGTCGTATGAACTTCTTTTCTAGTAAATCTCCAATCTGCCTCTTCAATTTAGCCAACTCTGTCGGGGCCATTCTATATGGATCCATCGATGCTGGCCCAGCTCTAGGGACGAGATCTATAGTGAAATCTACATCCATGCTGGGTGGTAATCCAGGCACTTCATCTGGAAACACATCGGCGTATTCTCCCACTACCGGTATGCTTCTAACCAGATCAACTACACTTCTCTTCCCCGGCTGCACCATTATCACATAACATGAACCTCCACCAACCGCTTCCTGTACCACCTCACGAGTGGAGATAAAGAGTAACCCATCAGTCTTAGGAAATACTATAATGCGCCGTCCACAATCAATCAAGACGTGATTGTCCGACAACTAGTCCATCCCAAGTATCACGTCCAATCCCTCTAATGGCAAGCAAATGAGGTTCACTTTGAACTTGTGTCCTGCCACTTCAATAACACAACCGGAACATGTCAGATTGGTAGATACTTGCCCTGATGCAGGTGTCGAGACTGCCAGCTCACACCCCAAATCACGAGCTACAAGTCTAAGCCTACTCACACATTCTTGGGAGATGAACGAATGAGTAGCACCTGAATCAAACAGAACCAAAACACTGTTATTAAGCAATATACATCGATCCAGGATGAGGTTACCTGACTGAGTGGCCTCAGTACTGGTCAATGCAAACACTCTCCCCGCAGCTCGGGGTCGATCGGCTAACGCCTTCTGGGGTTTCTGCTGTGGTGTTACCCCTCCAGCTGTCTTCTTAGTGGGACACTGACTGGCATAGTGGCCCATCTTCTCACATTTATAACATTTCACGTGCTCCGTACCAGCACCTGAACTGCCCGCCGCCTTCGTACAGTTCCTACGAAGGTGTGGGCCACCACAATTATAACATCGCAGTTCTGAGGAGGAAGACTGTGGCCTGTTGTATGGTGTCTTCTATTGTCTGGCCTTAAGAGTATTTTTTTGTGCTCTCGCGACCCGACTGGGTCCAATCTCCAGCTTCTCTACGGTCCTGGCCTGCTCCACCAGAACTGGAAACTCCCGGATCCCCAATGGCACCAGAACTCTGCGCAGCTCGTGCCTCAAGCCTCCCTCAAACTTATGACAGCGCCATTCCTCTGTGATCGCCTGCGAGTAAAACCTCGCTAAGTACTTAAAGCGATCAATATAGGTCTGCACAGGTTGATTTCCATGCTGGAATGTGAGGAACTCCGCCTCTAGTACATGTTTAGCTGAATCTGGAAAATACTTTTCTAGAAATCTGGTTCTGAAATTCGTCCAACTCACCTCCTCCTGACGGGTCTGCATCTGCTGCATTCCCGTCCACCAGTACTCCGCATCGCCCACCAGTAGGAACGTGGCAAAGCTCAACTGTTGTGCTTTAGTACACGCCAGCACTCTGAATATTTTCTCGCACTTCCTGAGCCAAGCATCAGCTTCATCAGGAGTAGCTTTGCCGTTGAACTTTGACGGCTTATGCTTCAGCACATCCTCCATAGTCACTGGTATCGCTGGTGGTACTATGGCCTTGGGTTGTGCCGCCACAGGCTGCATAGCGTCCACCATCCAATTGATCGCCTGTGCAATCTCGTCAACGCCAGCCTTGTTCCTTCTTCTCATATTTGCCATAGCGTGGATGCGCCACATTTTAACTAGTAAATCAAGCAATTCATATTTCAATTTCATAACAAGGCATACAACACATACACACATTAACACGATAGGCTCACTCCCCAAAGACCCCATGGAATCATTCATTACTCCTTTATGGTCCGTTTTTCAGCCAACCTTGGCTGCCCATGCATCTAGGTTTTCCTTCAACTTTTCACATTCAAGCCAAAACTAAGTTTGGCAAAAATAAAGTTTAATTCAGGTTCTCCAAGGTTTGAACCCACCACCTTGCCAATGCCAAATCAATGCTAAACCACCAAGCCAATTCATGTTTCTTGTTAACTAATATAATTCAAGTATTATATTATTCCACTACATGATTAACATATATTTAAAACAATAACAAATAAATACACATAATTGGCATATGTAACGTCCTAGCCGGAAATTACTTATTAAAATAAATAAGAAAATAAATAAAATAATCACCTCATTTATTAATCATCAAATTCCCAAAAACGCGGGAAGATTTAAACATTAAAGTCCATCGCGCCAATATAGATAAAATAAATCGCATCAGTATGTGTTTACAATTAAAATCGTCTATAAAATTATTACATATATAATCATAGTTCATCATAATGACTAGTGATAAAACCCTGAGATATCTCCACTCTGTCTCTAGGCATCTGTCTGCTCACCTGCATCAACATCTACTCCCATGTAACAAGTTACATGATCATCGCCAGACACACACATATAGGGTGAGCTCATTTAAATAAAACCAAACAATATAATATGAAAATACAACATCAACAAATTTAAACCCAAGTTAGTACACTTTCCCCATTTTCTTTTACTTCTTCACTCCCAACACTTGCCTTTAGACGTCTATCATCTCTATACCCTTTAGGTAAGATCAATGATCGATCTTTGGTGTACGAGTGTCTACTCGCCCCTTCGACTACAGGCCACCACTTGATAGTCCACACATGGGAATAACTTTGCCATAGCATCTCACCGTGACACCAAGTGGAGTTCCCCAAAACAAACCTAAGTTTGTAGTTGTTTCCAGACTACCAAATCTCTATCAGAATCCACTGAAGAGGGCAATCATCCGAAACCTCGTTGTACGAGCCACAATCCGCACACTCCACTGGACTTCCTAAACCACCAGGCTACAACCTAGAGTGGTCACATGTTACCCCAATACAAGTTGCACTTGTAACTGGCCCCCCAACCAAAGCATCGCATCATGAACATCCCCCAAAGCGGTGTAGAAAATTTTCTTCGCGCACCATGACTGGACCAAAACTGCCTGGCGCGCATCTCACGCCGCTAGGCAAAATTCAGCTCCAGACCGCCTGGCGGGCATAACATACTGCTAGGCGCCACGCACCTATAGTACCGTCTCTGTACCGCCACCACTTGGTGGCCAGCACCACGCCGCCAGGCGCCTTGCTCCGTCGTCACCGCCTGGCGCGACCTTCACCCGCCGCCAGACGCCCTACTTACGCTGTGACCACTGTCACTGATTTATTTCCCGTTCGCCTGGCGGCTCGCTCACGCCGCCAGGCGCTATACCAATAGCACAATGATACTGGTTTTTGGCACTAAAACTGGTCCTATAGGATCCCAAAACATTCAGCACATGGAATTACAGCACAGTAAGCTTTTCCAGACATAAACCTTTAACTAGAATACATCACATCTATTCACAACACCACCAATTTGCTCATCATCATGCACACATGCTCACAGTCTTTTGGTCATACCATTTAATGACTATAAAAATTCATACCACAGCAGTTTTACCAAACATAGTTCAACATAATATCACAAAACTGCTTTCAACTCATTGATTAAAACATAGATACCACACATGCAATATCATTCATATCAATCCTACCTTTATTGGCAATTAACACATGGTCATAAACTTCCTATAATTTTCAGTGCATACCAACATACACTCATTTAGCTAACTCACTCTTCTTTTTCTCCTTTACTACCCCTCATGCACACTCAACCTATAACCTGTGATGAAAGTTCCTTTCTTGCCACTGTTCTCCCTCAATATATACCCTCTATTTATCCCTCACACTTCTCATGGCATACAATCATAGTTTGGAACTCAACAAAAACATCAACCAAACCCATGACACACCATTTCACAGATTCATACACATCAACAAATATATGTAGATCATATAATAATTTGATTTCGTAACACCGTGGCTAATCACGAATTTATGTCATGCATAATTGTTTCCAACCCTCACCCAACACTCACAATTACTCTCCTTTTGCACTCTCTTTCTGGTATAGTCTCAACCTTGGCAAAACCCTTCCTAATACTCAAATTTCACCTTTTAAACAATGCTTAAATTTAGGTTAATAAGGCAAAAACGGGTTTCTCACTTAATTAATGGTTAATGGCCATTCATGGTCCCTTTATGGCTGTTTTTCAGCCTCCCTTGGCTACTAGTTCAGTTAGGGTTTTCCCCTAACCCTTCCCATTCCACCCAAATCTAGCATTAGCAAAAAAAGGGTTAAGTATGTTTTTAGTCCCTGAACTTTGGCCCAAAATTGGAATTCGTCCCTGGTTAATACTTTGATAAATTTTGGTTCCTAAGGCTAGAACCCATAACCATGCAATTACTAAGTTAATACCAAACCATCATGCCAATTCATATTTCATGCCAACTAGTATAACCCAATTGCTATCTTTTTACTTACACGCACATACATATTAGAAAAAGAAATAAATAAAATTAAATCCTACACAAATGGCATACATAAGACTCGAACCCAAGTCCTCTCACACAATCAAAGTAATCTCAACCATTTGAGCTAGTACTTTTCCACGTCATGAAGGTTAGCATTTAATGCTATAAAGGCTTCTCTCACTCGCATTAATTAAATAATTAATTATTTAATTATTTAAATTTAGCGGGTCTTACAACATACATAGGACTTGAACCCAAGTCTTCTCACATAATTAAGTACTCTTAACCACTTGAGCTAGTACTTTTCCACGTCATACAAATTAGAATTAAATACCATAAATGTTCTTCCTACCCGCATTTATTAATTAATTAATTAAGTTATGCGGCTCTTACAGCAGATGTTGTTGCAAGTGAGCATGTGGATGCTTAGAGGCGGAAATAGGCTAGCATGAGGGACTTTTATGGATTTTCATGACTATTTTGTAATCAGTTACTTATAATTCATTTTGGTATTTTAAAATGTTAGATATTGTTTGATATTATTAAGATATTGTTAGATATTGTTAATCACAATATCAAATAATATCTTCTATTTACTCTTTTTATTTTCAGTTACTCTTTTTAATTGTACCTCTCTCTATTATAAATAGATTACCTTATGTGTGGTTTATACACAAGGGAGATTAATCTCAATCCCTATTTTCTTTATTCTCAACAATAAACGTTGAACGCATTTAGGGATTTTATATTTTGGTGCTTATAATAGAGTTTAAATTTTCCTACATTTTGGGAAATTGTTTTAAATAAACGTGATTTGGTATTTCTTATTATTTTATTCTATTTTAAACTAGTAATATCCGGTTAGGATGTTACATGTAAGATGTAGAAATCAAGTGCTAGATGTAGATTGGATTTTTAAAGTTTCAATCCAAATCCATTTTATATCCAAATATTGGAGCATATTTTGGATCCAAATCTATTTTTGCTACAAAACTAGTTACGATTTATTTTTAAAATCCAGATCCAAATATTTGGATCAAGTTTAAAATCAAAAATCCATTTTTTAAACAAGAAACTTGAATTGAATTTTTTAAAACTTGTGCCATCAGGGCTGACTCGGTCGAATTAAGCCCAATTTTGGTTGGAGTCAACTTGGTCGAATTTTGATAGGGACCGACTCTACTCAATTTTAATTAGACCAACTAGGCCGAATTTAGGTCGGGGTTGACTTAGCTTAATTCGACTGAATTTTGGTCAAGGCCGATTTAAGGCAAATTTGACCAAATTTTAGACATACCAGACTCGGCCAAATTTCAGACGGGCCGACTAGGACGAATTTCAGCTGGACCAACTGGTTCGAATTTAGCCGAATTTCAGTCAGGGATGACTCGATCGAATACGATCGTATTTCGTTTGGGGCCGAATCGACAAACTCAATTAAATTTTGGTCGGGGCCGACTCGACTGAAGTCGGCCGAATTTCGTTTGGGACCGACTCGACCGAATTCGGCCAAATTTCAGTTGAGGCCTTCTCCATAGAAATTTGGTCAAGGCTGAATGAGCCAAATTTCTATCGGGCCTGACTTGTCCAAATTTGAGTTAGGGTTAATTTCAGTCGACCTTCAGCCAAGGTCGACCAGACTCGACCTTCGTCCTGAGCTGACCCAATTTGACCTTGCATCAAGGTCGATCATGTCAACTTTCGACCTGTACCGGTCTGTTTCGACCTTTAGTCTAGGTCAAACCATCTCGTCCTTCAATCCAACCCAACTAAAAATTTAGATTAAAAATTTGCATTGGATATTTTGGATTTTCCATGTTTGAAAATTTGGATTCAAAGAATGGATATCGAGTCCAAAAAATTATAAGATATAAATCATATTGAAATCCAAATTTAATAAAATGGATTTTAAATGGATTAGATTGGAGAAAAAGTAGATCGAATCAAGAAAATTGGATTTTTGCCAATCCCTAGCTAGATGTGTTTTATACTAGGCAAACATCGTTGGTGTGAAAGACACATGGCAAACGATGAGGGCATTTACATTGGTTAGATGAGTCGAGGTTTAGAGCGTTAGAAGTTATGTATGTGTTGACCAGTTTAGTTGCATGTTGACTGCGTGGTGAAGGTGTTTCACTCACGCGTGAGTGTGATAGCATAGTGGTGAGGAAAAATCAAGAGGACAAATGTGCGAGAGAGGGCTAAAGAGCTTTTAACTTTGTGCTTGGCTTGGTTTTAGAAAACACGCATAAGTAAAAAATCTTCTTCATTGAGTTGTGTTATTAGAAAAATTATACTTCTCACTAGAATTCTATTCTTCACATTTCTTTCTCACTTCTCTCTAAAGTTTGTGGTGACCTACTCGTTTGATTTAAGATAAAAGAGTGGTTTTGAGCTCATGGTGAGTAAGGCTTTTTGCAAAGATAGTTAGAAGCTGACTTGAGGTAAGTATTTTATAACTTTCTCCATTTGGTTGGTTTGGGTGATGCTTACATGTGGTTGGGTCATGATTGCATCTATTACTCATGAGGTGAGAGTGAGTCTCTAGTGTCAGAGGTCCCGTGGTTGTGCTCAAATTTCCAAATATGAGGTGTTTCTTTGTGTAGAGTGAGTTATGATGGGCTAGGATTTTGAGAGTTTTGTAGTGTGCACAAGGAAATAATACTTTATTTAGTGATGAGTGCAAATTTGAGCCTTCATTTAGCCTTTAATCTTGGCTTCTTAATTGGTTTTATGCTTAATAAATTGTTTAAATTAAGATTTGTTATACTTGGATTTATTGTGCATGAGTTACAAAAATGTGTTAAAATATCTTTTTAGTTGCATAAATGTACTTTGGATGTTTTGAGGTGTGCTGGTGTGATAAGTCCCTTATCTTTAGAGTTTTTCTTAGCTATTTGTGGTGTTTTGGGTAAGTTTAAGTTGTTAACTAGGAGTAATTAGCTCAAATTTAGTTTAATAAGGTTTTTAGTCTAATTTTACTAAAATAGCTTAATTAGGCCTTTTTAAGTACATTTTTAGTGCAAGTCCTAAAAGTACTCTTAGGATGGTCTAGTGAATGTGGTTTATAATAGATGGTAGATTAATATATAGGTTCATAGCATCTTAGTTTAGATAAATAGACTTAGGAGTAGAGTTTGTGGTCTAGCTTAAGTGTCATTAGGAAGAGTTTTAATGTGACTAACATTAATTTTTAGCTTTGTGAGTATAATGCAGATAAAAGGTTTAAGGTTTTAAAGTCAACCCTAACACCAAAGAAAGTTGTTGAGATGGAGGGTTGTGATGGACCAAAGCTACCATTGGAAGATGCACGTGATAGAGTTAAATTCGAAGGAATTGGTGAGCTATCATACAGCTGGTTGCAACACCTACTATGAGAGGTTGCAAAGCATGCATGGACACAATCACAAATGATGATGATTTGCTCCAGTCAGTAGCTCCTATGGGAAACCTGCTACCTAGGTTGCTAGTGTAGAGCACTTTAGTTAGTTGTTTCAGCAAGGAGTTAGTTAGTTTGGAAATGGATTTGTGGTAGTTACATGACTTGTAATAGACAATTTCAATTTTGAAAAAAACTGATAAAACATGGGTCCATCATTTTGCAAGAAATACATATACACACACACCACGTTCTCAAACCACAATCATTCACGCTATCACTAACACACCACATCACTGACTCCAGTACATTTTTGTGTTTGTTTCTCGTTCCTAATATAGTTATGATGCAATACATTACTCATTTGAACCATTTCCATAGCAATTTCATGATTCATTGTGTTCATTTTTTCATATGTGGATTTGACCGTTAATTACGTTATATCAAGGTTCAAAAATTGGGAAATTATGTTCTACTCGATCATTTTGCATGATTTCAGTTTCCATGTTCAATAGAGATCACTTCACGTATTTTGTACCATTACATCATTGTTTCATCCATGCTATATTGATTTGTGACATTGCCCTGCACTTTGCATTCACGTATATTCATATTTCTTCATTTAGATTTTCATTTCGTGCTTATCATATTCTAATCTTGTTTCTAGTAAGTGCATTTAGTTAATTTGTGTATTAGGAGCATGTTAGGATTATATTGCATATAGATTAAGAGTTTTGAGTGATTGTTGCACATTGACATTTTCACAAACAACTTACATGTATTTTAGTTTTCTTAGTAATTTCATCAAACACCTTACACACATAAATTTACATACGAATTTCGTTAGTTTTAGTAATTGTTATAATATATTTTAAACAAATTTCCTCCATTTCACAAACTTGTTCAAGAATCATTTAAAGTCCAATTGCCTATCCTAGGATTGATCCTTGATTGATCACTACATTACATTAGTTAGTGAGGAAATCAAGTTTTAACTAAATTGAAGCAACTAAAGGTTTATCAAATGACATCTTGTCGGGGATAAGCAAAGTTTGAATGATTTTTGAGTTTGATTTGTGATAATTAGTTTAGGTAAATTCATTCTAGTAGTATATGCATGGTAGATAGTTGGATAGCTCATATGTGTTCTGTATGTTTATTAGGAAATTTTTAATTCAGTTACAGTATCCATTAGTATGGTAGTTTTTTTAGATAATAGTTTTTATGATAATTGTTGGTTACACAGTTACATGGTTACAATGGTGTTCACAAAAAGAAATAAATCATAATATATATGAATGATTCTTGCAAGCTAACCATTATTTTTTAAGAAAAGAAGTGCATGACAAGGTTAACTACAAATTCAATCACCAGTTTTGATCTAGAGCTTGACAAAACCTTGAGGTTGAAGAAGAAGAATAGGTTGAATTCCAAGCGAATAGAGTAACATCAGGTTGTTGAAGGAACAAGGAACTTTAGTTGTGAGGAAATGGCTTAACAGTAGGAGAGGACCTTGAAGGAGTCAACTGATCAAGACATTAGCTATCAACACTTATGCGTCCATATTCCTCAAGATGCAGAAGTTAACTTTGAGCTAAAAGTTGGATTAATTCAAGCTTTACCCAAGTTTCATGGCATGATCGGAGAAGATCCGCATAACCACTTGATGGATTTCATAATTGTATTTTAAACCATGAAGCCAATCAATGTTGCAGATGAAGTGGTGCAGATGAAGGCATTTCCCTTCTCTTTATGTGATGCGACCAAGGCTTGGTTGTTTTCTCAAACGAAACCCATTACTGGGTGGGAGGAAATGAAAAGAAAGTTTTTGGGGGAATTTCTTTCATGCATCCAGGACAACCTCCATCAAGAAGGAAATCAGTGGAATTAGGCAGTCCTAGGGTGAAAGTATTTCAGAATATCAGGAGCAGTTCAACAAGTTATGTGCATCATGTCCCAATCAACAAATTAGTGAGCAACTCCTTTTGCAGTATTTCCATGAAGGGCTTACTTTTATTTTCTTAAACAACACTTTCATATGTGTTGACTTGCCTAAAGCGAGAAATGGTGTAGTGACTAAATCTGAAGTGACTAAAGGTTTATCATGGTGCAGTTGTGGCTAAGTTAAACTAATGGAAGTGTGGAAACAAATCAATTAAAGTTTAATGACACCTTAAAGATAAAGGCAAGAATAACAAATAATCAAAACCAAAAATAGTCAAGGCAAGTGTTACATGAAGAAGGCAAGAAAAGCATGAAAAAGTGAAGAGATGATAATTATTGAAAAACCAGTTTGGTTGAACCAGACTGAAGTTGGCTAATTCAAAAAGAGGGAACATGCAACAAAAATTAGACCAAGCATTTTTTTTCTTATCTTTTTCCAAAAAAAAACATTGATAATTCAATAATCTTTATGATAAAAGTTAATTTGGGGCAAATATATATTGAAATATTTTATTTGATATTTTAAAATAATTATCTTATTTAATTATATTAGAAAATATCAAAAGGTAATAATTGCCAAATCTTTTTAAATTTGTCAAGATTTTCTTAAATATTTTTAAATCTCTAAATATATTATGAAGGCATTAGATTCATTTAAAAGATAATAGAAATAATACAACAACAAAAAAGCCGAAAAAAGGGCCTAACAAGAAAGGCATTATTGATAATTTGACATATTTTTATTTATTCTACTTTGGTATGATTGATCAAACGTATGCTATGAAATTTAATGATCTGAATTACACTTGTGTGGTTTTGTCATCATAAAAGGGAGAGAGATTGTTAAAGTAGATGAGCCTCATTATCGAATAAGGTTTTCATAATAACAAAACATTCACTCTACCAGAAAAGTAAGTCTCTCGTTAAAAGTGAAACATTAGACAACTAAGTGAGAACGTCTTATAGATGTAATGAGGATGAGTAATTAATCAATGTGGTTTGAAGATCAAAATATGTGATATGTACTTATGCTTTCATATGTTTATTGGTTAACATAAAATCTTATAAATGTAGGTAGAAGTAGGAAGTCTAGCGAACGCAAGCCAAGTCTTAGGATTAGATGAGTCTATGTGTAACATCCCGTCCGGATATTACGAATTTTACATAAAATAAACGAAATAAAAGATCAATAACATTTATTATAACTTCATTTCTCAAAAAACGTGGGAAATTTAGACATTTATTAACTCATAAATTATCCTAAAATCCATACTTATAAAGTTGAATTATAATATCAAAGTCTTATAATATAAAAGTTTGCAATTTATTCAAAAACTTAATAAAACTCTGGTACCGCGTACACGATCATCGCCAAACATAAGTAGATAGGGTGAGCCAACAATATATAAAACATATACAAATCAGATATACCAACACACAAACACCAAAGGAACTCCATCCTTTGATTCCAACACCCATGGCCACCACTATGTTATCCATGATTTATGTCTTTAGATGAATACCTCAAGATGTCTTGCTGCCATACCTACAAGCCACAACTTGTAGAACATGTGCGGGAAACCAGCTATAGACCATACTCTATAATGCCAGGTGGAGTTCCCAATACGAACATAGTTGGTAACATCCCAAGACTTCCAAACTCGTCAGCCACATACTGAGGAGGGCAATCTATCTAGACCCGTTCGTACGAGCCACAACTCGCACGCTCACACCGACAACATTCGCCAACCTGAGCCACAACTCAAGAGTTTCTCGTGTTCATCCACTAGCCCGAGTCACAACTAAAGGGATATGTTTCGAGCCACAACTCAAGGAATACCAACAAGACATCCTTTAAGGTATCATCAAAGGCTTATGGACCATGCACATCAAAGCAAATAGTCGCTCAACATCTGCATTATCGCCTGGCGCTGCTCTTGAGCCGCCAGGCAAAATTTGCTTCTAGGTCGTTTGTTGGGGGACACATGCCGCCAGGCGCTAAGCGCCTTTGATGCCTTTGACTTCTAGGTATCGCCTGGTGGGATGACCCTTACCGCCAGGTACCACGCGCCCTTATGACCTTTTGGAATTATTGCTTCTGCCTGGCGGTTCAAACACCAATACCAGGCGCCACACCAATACTTGGTTTTCCAGGCACCTGGAACAAATTTTCACTAAGTAATTTACATTCATTCTCACCTATATAATGTACTATCGCAATTCCTATTTCCAGCTCCGATCACCATTATCTTATAATCAAAGCATTACCAATTTTTAGGCCATATGCTACTCTATACTCCCATAAGATCATTCTGCTTACCAGATAAGATTATGAACATAATCATTCTGCCTTTAATTTACCTTGGCCAACCATTGCACCATTTCAAGACTCTAGCCACGACACCTACTAACACACATGTACTATACATAGGCGGTCAGGACCGATATGGCTAACTACCCGGTCCAAACCGCGAACAAATAGTCCCATCATAAAAAGGAATAGTTAGTTAGCTACGCGAAGTAATGACACATAAATAACGACTAACGCCGCCTACTTCTAGAATAACGCAGGAATAAAAGCTGCTAACTCCAAACTTACGAAATAGCAATGCGGCTTCTGGTATCATATCACAAACTTGGAACTTGGACTTGGCCCAGGCCCATTCAAAGCTTGAACATTGGCCCATCGTAATAAAGAAGAGCCCAACCCATAAAAAGGGTAAAACATAGTTAATGAGCTCTATAAATACATGTGGACCCCAACGAATTAAAGCTACACTTTCATTAATCCACTAATATGTGATTTGACTTTTGAGAGCCTTTATTGACTTGATCGTCAGAGTCCTTTCCGCAGGTAGCCCCCTAAGGGTCCAATCCACCAACATTAAAAGAAGACGCATCCAAACCAAGGAGTAACCTGTCCAAGAAGTCAGTGATTGGGGTAAGATATGATTTTTTCTCCCTAATATTATGTTATTGTTTCCACAAGAACAACACCAACTTACACTAACTTTTTAATCCTCCTCCCATTTCTTCCCTTGTGCTTTCTTTCCAAGTCTAAGGTATTCATGATTCGTATATTTTCCTAATTTTTCATAACTATATGTTAGACACAAATATTGATTTCAACGATTAATCACAAATATTATCCCATACCCATAAACATGCTGTAAATTGAATGCGAAAGCGTACCTGAATTCGACATAATGATAATATTGTTAGCGCACTATTAATCCTCTGATCTTCCTTCTGTAGAGCACTTGTATTTCCTTATAGGTTTTCTCTCCTAATGGGGATAGAGAGAAAGGAACAGGAATAGAAACTTATGTTCTGTGTGTGTGCTCTCAGAAGAAGACCATGACCCTTTAAATAACCTAATTAGGTTAATTACTTTAAGATTTTGTATTTCTAATTTGGCCCCTCATCAAATTTGAAATTACTTTTTGGTCTCTATAGAGTTTTTATTTTCATGACATATGCCTTTAGCCAAAACATTAATTTAGTCAGATCACTTTATTATTTGGCTTAATAAATAATGGCTCTAACACATTTAAATATGTATCATATATATGTATGACCCAAAATTACCAACATTATATCCTCCAAAACCTACAACAAATTCTAGCCCGCATCCAATCCATCCAGAACGCCAATTTGCATTGCGTTTTGCGCTATCACCTGGCGGTAGATTACATCCCGCCAAGCGATACCTTAGTTTCGAAAAAAAAACCAGATTCTTATCACTGTTCCTACGCGAATCAACTTTCCTATCGTTCATACCAATCAAATTTCCAATCGATACACTCACATCATGCGCTTACATTCACACTGATCACCTATGGATAATAATGCACATAATTCAACAACTATTGTCCACAAAAGTTATAACAAATCCTAAGTTCTCCAAAGTTCAAACCTTAATATTCATGTAGACCCATGTGCATCCAAATTTTCCCCAATCACCTCTGAATTTCATAATTTCTCCCCACCCCAATCAACCCGCACTTAGGGCACTTAGGGACATACATTTCTCCGATCAAAATTACCCAGAACCCCAACTAACATCAAAATCGAGTCATTATGCTCGAGTCGCCTGGCGGGTATTCATCACCGCCAGGCCCTTGATCCAAAAAAAACCTAGAAAATTGGGTGGCCGACATGCGTCGCCTGGCAGGCAATTCTTACCGCTAGGCAGTACCTCGTAGGAACCCAAAAATACATAGAAAAGGATGAGTCGCCTAGCAGCAATTCATCACCCGCCAGGCAGTTTTTGGAAAATTTCCAGAAACTCAGAAATTTAACGATTGCGGGGAGTAATCATTCATTAATAGTCTATACATCATGCAATTATATCCAAAACATAAAAATCAACGAGTTTCAACTCCCCTAACCTAGATATCCTTGCTCAAGAGACAAATGCTAGAGTTCTTTGTGAACTCCAATTGCCTCCCTTTGCCTCTCCAATCAGTAGCTCTCAATCTCTTCTACAATTCAGCTCTAGTGCTTTGAAACTTTTCAGCCCAAGACCCCCACAACAATACAATGTTTTACTTTCCTCTCCTTCCGTTCTCTCTCACCATCACTGCCCTTTAATTTCCTCTTTACTACCAAAACGAAAATTAATTTGCAAGGGTGCTTAACGAGTATTCTATGACCATAATTCAATGGTTTTGCAGCCCTCCTAGCTGCCCATCTAAGGTGGCTAGGGTTTTTGGCCTTTCCTATTAATGCCAAAACGAAATTTGGCAAAAAAAAAGAAGAAGTTTAGTTTGTGCTTACCAAGGTTCGAACCCATAATCATGCCAATGACAAATCAATGCACAACCATTCAACCAATTCATGTTTCATGATAATTCCTAAAATTCTAGGATTATATTATCACTCATCATGATCAAGCATATTATTAAAATAATAATAAATTAAATAACACATAAATGGCATGCATAGGACTTGATCCCAAATCCCCTCACACAATCAAGTACTCTTGACCATTTGAGCTAGTACTTTTCCACGTCACAAAACTAAGCATTTAATGTCATAAAGGCTCCCACTAACCGCATTTATTAATTAATTATTTATTGATTAATTAAATTTCGCGGGTCTTACATTCCTCCCACCTTATAAAATTTTTGTCCTCGAAAATTGGACTTACCGGGAAATAGGTGTGGATTCGACTTCCTCATGAGGTCTTCCATTTCCCACATTATTGCTTTATTAATTCAAATGAAAAAGCATATTGCACAAAGTTTCCTTAACAGGATAGTTGTGAACGTTGAAACAATAGAAAAATTCAAATAGTTTGAGTTCATTCTTAAAAGGAAATAAAATGCCCTAAAGAGCATTAGTATATTCATAATAGAAATCTTGAAGAATGACATTGAAGATTCAAGTTGAATAATTCAAATGGTTGATGAACGAACTGTTTGATTGAGTGTGAAATGTTATTGCTCTATTAATTTAAATGAAAAAGCATATAGCACAAAGTTTCCTTAACAGAACAATTGTGAATGCTAAAAGAATAGAAAAATTCAAATAAAGTATGAGTTCATTCTTAAAAGGAAATAAGATGCCCTAAAGAGCATCGATATATTCATAATAAAAGTATTGAAGAATGACGTTGAAGATTCAAGTTGAATAATCAAATTAAAGATTTGATAAAGTCATTCCATATCAAGAAGATTATCATGAAGCACTATAATTTGAATTCTCGACAACTAGCTAATGCAACAACTATATAAAGGATGCAAAGCTATACGAGAAGATCAACGAAAGAATGAAAGAAACTGGAAATGATAAAAGTGCTAAGAAATTGACATATCATTAGTGATTAATGTAACACCCCTTTCGAAATGCTACGTGTAAAAAAATTTCTCTAAAACATAAAACATATCCTATGATACCTTCCTATTAAATAGGAACTTCACAATCATTTATTCTCAAAATGACATATGTCAAAATAGTTATCTGAAAGAACTTTACTTATTAAGATGAAATATGGTTCATCCAACCAACTAAATTAAGTTGTCAAAATAAAACTTAATATTCATTATTTCGAGTGCAAAAGCAAAGCCACCACACTATTACATTTTATTTATAAAAAAAAACTTTTAAAAGGTCAAAACAAAACTTCCCAAAGATTTCCCCACGAGCTCCTCACAGCTAAGCTTCTCCAATTGTATATGCATCAACATCTACTCCCGTATAACAAAAGTCATACGATTACCGCAGGTGAAAACCACAACCACAAACATGCAAAGGTGAGCAAACGATGTATCTCATCACATAATCATGCATATCAACATACAACTCACCTAAAATTGTCGTAATATACATAAACTCACCCATAATATCCTCAAATACATGTTCTTAACACCATGTCATGAATCCATCAGCATATTACCACAAAGTAATATCAAACAATATGGTATTCTCTCATAACCAATCACTATACCTCTCATGTGCACCAACGCCTCTTGGAAAAGTCCCTTTTCCTGCTTTCCATAGACTTACAAGCAACAACTCCACCGGCTCGACAAAGCCTTGGGTAGCAACACTCTTGCTAAGCTCATGCTAAAGACTTACGGAGGAACGAAACCCTTTTACCCTAACTCGGCAAAGCCCTTTGGGTAAGAGAATCATCCTGGCTTTACGATTATCAGAAAATTCGTATTGTCCCACCACATATGTATACTCATTCATGCAAAATCTCATCACATCATGCCACATAATACCATTCCATACATATGCACACATAATTCTCATCATGACACACATAAATCAACAATCACATGATTATACGCATTCATGACCGATAACACACAAGCACATCAAGGCCTCATCATCATCTGTATCACAACACATTGACATCATACAATCTTCATCATTGTATTTAACATACATCAATCATCATGCCCAACATCCAATATACTGCAAATAGAGCCTATCACAATCTACCACAACAAAATATCAACACAATGCGACCATGAAAAAATAACAAAATTTCAGCTAAATCGAATCTCAATTTTACGAAAAATGGCAACAAAACTTTACTTTAACCGATACTTTTTTCAGCTCTGTCATTTTCCTCTCCCACTTTTTTCTCAAGCCAAGATTCGAACACGAAACCCCCAATACTCAAGCAACACTCCAAACCATACCAACCATCACATTTTCTTGTCATTCAATACACACAACAACATTATAATAACATCCACACATTCAATGCATTCAAGAACAAAACCAAATAAATTCTAAAAATACCAAATAAAATATAAGTCACCCCCAACATATAAGTCACACTCAAAACGAACATAAGCATCTCCACACAATAATAAAACAATATTAAAAAAACACAATTACTTCAAATGTACACATTAGGAATCCCTTGACCACCAACTCATGACTAAGGCTTTAACCAATTGTGTCACTCTCCACTTCTATTTATGAATTTTCGTATTAATTCAATTTGTATTCCTCAAGGCCAATTATCACCTTAAAAATATAATTATTTTTCTTGCGCCTTACAATTAATGAATTTGGTTGCGAGTTTATATATTGTAAATCCTTCACCAAGTAAAGTTGTAACTTGTGAGCTGAATTCTACACTTATGTGCACATATTGTTTAAATTTGTTTCTAGGATCTATTCATACCCTGTTAGAGCCACATTATACCAACACATTCCCACTATTTGTGTTAGCACTCCTTTTTTCAATATTTTTCCTTTCTAAAACTTTCTTTTTAGTTTAAATAAATATTTGTTTGTCTATAATTAATTAGTTTTTATTGTTAGTGTAGAAAAATAGAGTTTTCAGAAAAATGTGATAAAAATGTTTATTTTAGTAGTCTTTTATTGTATTTTAGTTCTCTTTTTAATAAGACTCCCTTTTTAATAAAACTAGTTTGCCGCGATACCTCTTAATTGTGTTAAATTGAATTTGACCCTTGATCTAAATTTTCTTTATTGCAAGGATGCCCTTGGTCAATTAAAATGCTGGTGGTAAAAACGGATAGCTCAATTTAAGTCTCACATCCCAAACACGATGCTTGATCCATTGGCTTATTGAGAATCAAGGGATGCATAAGAGAAGCGAATCCATCACGGAGAGAACCTGATGCGTGAGATGTTGATTTGATTCGAGAGAAAGAGATCGAAGCTAATGCGGATTGGAGGGAGGTGACTGAGGCTGATTCGAGATGGAGAACGAGGAGAAGATTGAAGCAAATCAAAGGCGCCACGTAGAAGGTTCATTATCACGATTCTAGTTTGGAGCAAAGAAGATCAGGGTAATGTTATTTTCGTTTTCTTATTTTTTTTTGTTGGGGGTTTTTAAAGGGAGAGATTAGGTTTTCGAAAGGGAGCCTCGGTTGTGCGCGAGAGAGAAATGTTTGGGGGCTAGGGTTCTCGTGTTCTGACGTTTGATTTTCTTGGTGTGAGCGAGGGATTAAGAGTCATTGTATAGGGTTACTCATATTCTGACGAGCACAAAGTGGATGGGGATGATCTGAGTTAGATTCCTTGCACAATTTAAATTTCTAACACTCTCTTTATCTCTTGTACACCTTTGATTCCGATTCTGCAATGAAATCCATTTACACTTTGTTATTTAGTTCCATACAATGTTCCAATTCCCGATTTAGATTTCAGCTTGTGCTTTTTGCTTGTTTATGATTCAATTACAATTTACGTTTTTAGCATTTAAATTCTGCAACAGTTTAAATTCTCTTTACTGCTTCCCAATTTTCATTTCAGTTTTGCACTCTTTAGCCAGTGAGTTGAGCTTGGGTTCAATATCTTCTCATAGTTAGGTTTTCTCTTGGGAACTAGGTGACCCCAAAGTGGGCACAAATCACTGAGATGTTTTCTCGAGTGTAGATGAGCTCATGAGCAAATCATTGTTCCTGCTTTTAGTTAATTGCTCTATTGATTAAATTTTATTAAAGCTTTTACTTTGTTTACATTCCTGCATGGTTCCTTGTTTTAGTTTTAGTTTTCCTACAATAGCTTGTTTTTAATCCTTGAAGTCTATTTTCTTTTTTTATTTTGTTTTGATAGATGAATCAATGTTAGCTTCATTGTTTGTAGTGTGATACACTGTGATGAAATCTTATGAGCTATTTCTGTGTTCACCGCTGCAGCCGTAGGCTATCTCATTTGGTTATTCAATTGATGTTGTTGTTTGTTTAATTAGTTGCTTTAAGATTCTATCATTGTTCCAACATATACATTGCATTCATGTTCTAGGTTTCTGTTGTTGCATATTACCTTGAATTTCTAGTCTACATGCATATAGTAAGCACTCATTTAGGATTCATGCATCCTTTGTGGTTTCTACATCATTTAGCTTTTCTTAGAAATATTTTTCATGCATATAGACTGTTTGCATAGTAGTAAAGCATCAAAGTGCATAGAAGAACCTTGTCTAGCTTTTCAGCTCTGAATTACATGCATACACATGGCTATCTTCATGATCTGATTTCACTGTTTGATTTTGCTGATGTAAATTGAATCCCCAAATTTGTCCATGCTTACTAAGTTACATTCAAGTTCTGCCTCATATTTGCATTTAAAGCATTTTATGCACTATTATGTCATGTTTCAGTAGTTGATAGAGATTCTGGTTTTGGGGGTTTTGCTTACTGTTGCAGGCTTTGTGAACTTTGCCTTGGTATGACAAGTGTTGGCTCTCTGCTATTTTGCTGATTTCTTTGTTGTCATTTGTGTGCTTTGTTCTATCACTATTTTACACTGATATTGTTGCCACAAATGGGTTAATGTTGCAATATGATTTTATGCATAATTGAACTGTCTCACTGTTGCCACAAGTCCAGAAACGTTGTAGTAATCTCTATTGTCACAGACCCAAAACTGCTGCCATATGAAATTTGTTTGTGATGTAAAGTTGGTCTGCAACAACACATGTTCATGCTACTTATGCATCCACATGCTTCATTCATCTAGACTCATTTTCATTCCTTTTTCAATTCAATTTCGCATCCTCATTCCATTTTAATTTAGTTTCTCAAATTCACCATTCACCATTCTCATTCAGATTCCATATCACATCTTGCATATCATGCATAACATCAGTGGCGGAACTTGGAGAAAATATCTAGGGGTGCCAAATTAGATTTTTTTATATATAATTTTCTTAATTAAAAAATTATTTCTTTTACTCAAATCATACAATTCAAACTTTTCAATTTTTAATCTTCCTAATTTATTGAATTCACATAAATGAGTATTCTAATTTTTATTTCAATTGAATACTATTTAACTAATTCATTGTATGCAGTTAAAAATACAAAATATCAACATTTTGTAATGTTGGGTTATATTTATTTGAGAAAATATAATTAGGGTTCATGCCAATTTTATACAAAAAAATTCCTAAAATCATAGTTATGATTCATACTAATTTGGGAAAACTTAATTTGGAAAAAATATCATAATGGAAGAATTATAAATTTAACATACATAAATCATACTAGGATACTTATTCATGAGATCGTGTGAGTATGCATTATTTGTTCTCTATGTTCTTCAATTTCTTTTTCCTAATCTGCCTTTTTTTTAATCTCTTTAATCCAATTATTAATTTATCAAATTAATTTTTATTTTACTTTTTAAACACTAAAAATATAATATATATATATATATATATATAATTAATAAAAATAATATAATAATATATATTTTATATATATATATATATATATATATATATATATATATATATAATTAAAAGCTTGGGGGAGCCATGGCTCCCCTTAGTCCCAAAGAAGTTCCGCCAATGCATAACATAGTTTAGTGTCAATCATGCATTTTGGTAGTTTAGTCTTCAAGTGAATAAAATCAATTTGCTTTTAGTTTCTTTTCTTTGTTTTATTTCTTTTCCCCCTTTCTTTTAGTTTATTATCTTTTTAGCAAGATTTAATTGCGCAAATTAAACTTAACACACACCATTTTCTTGAATTCGATCCTGTGTCAATTTCCTTATACTTTATTAAGGGGATTATTTGGGTTTTGTTTAACTCTAAAAACAACTGAGAAAAAGTGAGTTAACACACCTATATTTTACCCATACACCCATATTTTTAATTTTCTCATTTTTAAAAGTTTTGGGCTCTTTTTATATTTCTTTATAATTTTTTTACTATTCATACTTGCTCTTTTGATTAGTTAGCACCCTAATTTTCAAATACAAACCAACTTTTGAATAAAAATAAAAAATGTTTTTAAAATAATAATGAAAATAATATTTTTTGGAATAAAAGATAATAAAAAATCAAAAAACATACAAATTAAAAAATGAAGAATTCTTTTTCTTTTTCTTGCAGGACTTTTGTATGGCCATCCACGCTGTTTAATATCCTAAAATAAAGGTACGAGTACTCGTGTAACTAAGCGTGTCGTTTTAGTATTTGATACATTTATTTATCTTTTTCAAAATATTTCAAAAATACGTTATTTTGTTCCTCTTATTTTGATGTTTGTATGGTCACCCGTGTCATTTGACATCCTCAAAATAAAGGTAAGAGTACTCGTGTGATCACCTTTGTCGTCCTATTTCTTGATACCTTTCTTTTTCTTAAGATAATTAGAAAATACGTTTTTTTTTTATTTCTTTCTTTGGATGTCTGTATGGGCATCTACATTGTCTAACATCCCCAAAATAAAAGTGTGAGTACTCGTGTGACTGCATTGTCCTAGGACTCATGCTTTCCTTTTTTCCAACAACACAAATTCCAAAACAGAAAAATGGCCTAATTTTGTAGGTGTTTGGTGGCATGCTTGGTTAAGGGCCTTCCTATAGGGCTCGCTTCTTCTTATTGTGACCACAATTGGAACTTGTAGCACTTAAGGCAAGTGTTATTAAAGCAAAGGAAAAAATTTCTTTTAACACAGATTATCTACAAAATTTGAATAAAATTTTATATTATAATAAAATATTTAATTTAAAAAAGATATAGAGTATCAAGATTGCACTCCTCTAAGGTATTGAAAAGTTTTGATTATGATATCACACTAATATATTCGTCAATAGTAACAAATTATCTTTCTACAAGACAATGATAGTATAAAATATGGAGGTAGGATAAGGTTTTACTTAGGCCCTACATTGGGCTTCTAATGTTCTTACCAGGATCCAAAGTGTGGACCTTTGGACAGGTAGCAAGGTCCAAGTGGTGACTTGAGTGCTCTTGATGGCTGGAATTGAATCCCTTATTGTCCAGAGGGGGAAGATCCACTTGCAAAAGACTCTTTGATGCTTAAGTTAGTAAGATAGTTTAAGGATCTATGAGAGTAGAATAGTGAATATGAATTCTGATTGTATTATCGGAGAAATACCACATGTATTTACAAGGTTTATGGGCCTTTATGAAATCTGTTATAAAATAAAGATAATAAAAACTTACCAAATTTATGATAAAACAACTTGATAATAACATTAATATATTATTTAACTAGATTAACCATATATTGGTTGATATATGTTATAGAATGATATTTATGATTTCAATATATTATATAATCAAACTTTCGATATCAGACTATATATTTTGTTAATATACTAAACCAATAAATATGTTTACTAATATTATTTACCAATTAAGGCCAATAATGTTGAATGAGTCTTGTTGTGTTGTTTAGCATATTTATTGTGCTAGGTATGTACACAAACCATTTACAAATGTTTCCCCTTAAGGACCACCTTCAAAAATATACTCTTCCTCAATCATTATCGCCCATGGTGCATTAACATTACAAAGAACTACGAATATTGGACACTCCAGATCATACAAACAGTTACCTACAGATGTTATTATACCTTTACCTAAAGAGGTTTTGTAACTTAGAAAGGTTGATACTTGTTGTAACTTGGGGATGTTGATACTCATGTTAGTCAAGGGACATGATTAGTGGAATTTATTAAGTAGGTTACTTAAGGGACTACATGTAGCCTTAACGTTTAGGATGTGTTAGTTTTGAAATGGTGATTTAAGCCAAGAAGAGGGGGGGGGGGTTGAATTGGCTGTTTAAAACTTTTTCAAAAACATAAAACCCTTTTCAATTAAATCAAATAGACTGGAGAATTAGAATGTAAAAGCTGCAGAACAATACACTTTCAGTCGGTCAATTAAACTTTCAAATCAGTCAGTTGAAATCCTTGGAATTTATGCAGAATGCAAAATTCACATATTTAACTCAAACAATAAACTTTTACATACAAGACTTGTTCCAAATGATATTTCTAACAAGTATACAACCTTAGATTACACAAGAACACATTAAAGCACAACAAAGAGTGGATTCCTTGGTTTTCTTGAGGTTTTAGAGTGATTCAAAGTGAGTGAGATGAAGGAAAGGGAATTACACAGTTGTTTTTATACTGGGTCACTCAATCACAGAGCTACATCTAATTTACCAATATAACCCAAGTATGGATTCCACTATATTCAAAAATTTTACAAATCACACATCAATATTACACTTTTGAACAAAGAAACTCACAAGATTTTTGACTCACAAAAATCTAGACTAACACCCTGCAAGAATCACACTTACATACTTGAAATCACATCAGGCAAAACAACCAGAGGCACAAGAATTATTTTACTTTATAAGTACTTACAAGTTTTTGGTATTATTAGAATACATAAAGCATGTAAAAGTTGAAGTTGGATTATTTGAAATTTACGGTGCAATTTGGTGCTATCAAAGTTTAGGTACATTAAATCTTGTGAAGCTAAATATATTATATGTATAAAACTTAAAAGTTGGATGATATATTATAATAAGGATATTATTGGGTGTCTTAAAGTTTTGGAATCCAAGTATTTAGTTGATTTGATGTTGGATAAGTTTGGTTGCATATCTTGGATGTTTGCATGAGATGAAAATGGGAAGAACAAGCAACAACACTTACATGTTCACCAAAATCTGGTAAGAGCATTACTTTCCTTAAGACTTACAAGCAACCACCCTTGCTTGCTCACCAAAACCCGGCAAGAGCATAACCCTTACCTGTTCACCAAAACTTGGTAAGATCGTTGCTTTTCCTAAGACTCACAAACCATAATTCTTAATCATCGACTTCCAAATCTTTCATTGGACGCCTCTTGATTCTACACCCTTTGATGATTACATTGATCGATCCTTGCTGTCATGAGTGTCTAGTCGCCCCTCCGACTATAGGCCACCATCTAATAGTCCACACACAGAATAAATTTACCACGACCACGATCCGCGACACCAAGTGTAGTTCCCCAATACGAACCGTAGTCCGTATTTGTCTCAAGACTACAAAACTCGTCAGATAACACCAAGGAGGGAAATCTTTCGGAACCCATCCCTACGAGCCACAATCTCGTACACTCCACTGGACTTCCAAAACCACTAGGTTACAACCTCGAGTGGCCACGTGTTACCCCAATATAAGTTGCACTCGTATCTGGGGCCCCAACAAAGCATCGCATCAAGACCTCCATCTAAAGTTGTGTAGAATCCCTCACGTAATCCATCACTACATCCAAAACCGCTTAGCACAACATCCATGTCGCTAGGTTAACTCGCATTACAGACCACCCAGCACAACACTTGGCGCTGTTGGGCACCAACCCACTAGATTTTGGTCCAAGCCTAGCACAACATCCATGTCGCTAGGTTAACTCGCGTTCCAGACCACCTGGCAGAACACTTGGGATTGTCGGGCGCCAACCCACTGGATTTTGGTCCAAGCCTAGCTCTACAACACACCGCCTGGCGGGACCACTTTCGTCGCCAAGCGACAACTCTTGGGTTTTACTCTAGAGTTCACTTTGTGGCCTAACTCCTGGTAGTTTACACCATTCTACCAGACGCCACACCAGTAACTAGTAATTTACTGGTATTTGACACTCTAGAATAGGTTCCAATGAACCTATTTACACAAGACACTCAGTTCACGCAAAACATGCGTCCATGACAAGTAAATACACTTTCATATCATTAAGTTGAACTCAACTACACAATATCACATGGTCATACATCAAACACAATCATATTCTTGCTTTTATACATCCTAGAGAATCACAATAAATCCACATAAAACCATCAAAACAAAGTGTTATACCCAACAAACAATCCTAGATAACTAAACAATATACAAACCAGGAAGAACAGATAATCATTGCCCCAAAATATTGCATAGGCAATAAAATAGTAATAATGATAATAATAAAAAAACAACAATGTTCCTGTAGAAACAAATAAGGAATGTCAGAGAACACAAATCACATCTTACCCCAATCATTGACCTCTCCAACTAGTTTCTCCTTGACTTGTACGCGTCGTCTCTTAATGTTGACGGTCGGGACCCTTAAGGGGTTACCTGGAGAAAGGGCTCCGACGATCAAGTCAACAAGGGCTTTCAAAAGTCAAATCTCAGATTAGCGAATTAATGAAAGCGTACCTTTAATTTCTGGGGTCCACGTGTATTTATAGAGCCATTAATTGTGTATGCCCCTTTTGTGGGTTAGGCCCCCTTTTAGCCATTTTGGGACAATATTCAGATTTTTGATGGGCCTGGGCTGACCCCAAGTTCTAAGCATCTACGAGGGGCCTAAGTTTGGAGTTAACAACTTCTTCATTATACTGTATCTTTTACAATAGGCGGCCTAGGCCCTCATGTATGTAATCTTGTTTGGTTGACTATCTGTCTACTGTTTTCATCATAGGACTATATATAGGTGGTTTAGACCGCATGGTTATCTGACTTAGCCTAGGTATAGTACAAACAACAATAACAATAATGATAATAATAAAACGAAACAATAAAAATAAAAATAAAAATAAAAATAATAATTAAAGTAATAATAAAATAAAATGAAACAATACTAATAAAACAATAATACTAATAAGATAACATAATAAGATAAAATAATAATAATAATAATAATAATAAAATAAAGCAATAATAATAAATAATAATGATAATAAAATCATAAATAAAATAAAACAATGATAATAATAAAATAATAGTAAAATAAAATAAAAAAATAATAATCTGTAACAATATATATAAATGATTCTCTCTTTTATGTTCACAATTAAAAATTTCAATTTTATCCTTTAAAATGTAATTATTTATTAATTTGTAAAAATTGACCGTTATTTTTACAAATTTTTTATTAAACCGTCTATCTGTACTTTTTTCTTCTTATTTATCAATTGTTATTCCCTCATCTTTTCTAATATATTTTACTTTATTTTAATAAATATAATTTTATTTTATATATGAACTTAATAACATTACTGTACCGTACCTGGCCAACTTAACCATATAAGTAATAACAAACAATCCCCACATATATATCGAAAACAACTAAGGTACATGGCTCAGGCCGACATAGACCTAAACCGGCCTAAACTCATAACAAAGGTCGCTAAAGGAACGACCAACCTAGGACAGTACACAGACAAGGACGACATAAGCCAACTAGGGAAGTAACCATATCAGACCATTCCAAAAGACTTAGCGAAAGTAAAGCCCCCTGATATCCAATGAGCCCACAATAATCGAACTAAGGGCCTGGGCTAGGGCCTTGGCCCACCTACAACCCAAACTAGGGCCCAACCCATGACATGGCCAAACATAATTAATACTCTATAAATACGTGTCAACCCCAGTAATTAAAGATACGCATTCATTACTCCATTAATCACCTGATTTGACTTTTTGAGAGCTTTGACTTCTAGGTTTTCCCTAACACTGTAGAACAAAAAAAATAATAATAAAATGCAAATAAGTCAAGGCTAAATTATGCTAGCCAAGGTTCAAACCTAGCCTAACTTAGATACCAAACAATTGCACAACCAATTCATGTTTCGTGATAATTCGTACACCTCTAGGATTATATTATCACGCACCATGATCAAGCATATTATTAAAATAATAAAATAATTAAATTAATATGCTAATGACATACACAAGGCTCGAACCTAAGTCTTCTCATAATAGTCAAGTACTCTTAACCACTTAAGCTATCGTTGCTCCTTGTCTTTTCTCTCCATATTAATGAACTTAGGGATTCTCGCCCCTGCATTTATTAAATAAATAAATAAATATTTATTTATTTATTTATTTATTTTTCTCGGATATTACTGGCCCTGATGCTCGAAGACAAATCCGAGCCAGGACGCTCGATGTTAATTTTGGGCCCTGATGCCCAAAGACAAATTCAAGTCGGGACGCTCTATGCCTGGCCATGTTGCTCGATGCCAGGCCATGTTGCTCGATGATTTATGCAGGTAACTAAGATTGTAAGTGGAGCCATAATGGAGAAAATTAGTTCCTTGTTGTTGACTATGTAATTAAGGAACTAAGAGCTCGTTTCTTAGTTGACACTCTTATTATAATTGATGATAAATGTATTGCAAGAACTAAGAGCTCCTCTTTTTGCCGACCTTCTCAGTACGATTGTGTTAAACAATCTGATACTGAGAACTCATCTTTTTGCCGATCTCTTCAGCATGACTGATTTTACACATAATCGAATACTAAGAGCTCGTCTTTTAGCAAACCTGCTTAGTACGGTTGAGTTAAACAATCTGATACTGAGAACTCATATTTTTGCCGACCTCTTCAATATGACTAATTTTACATAAAATCAGATACTGAGAGCTCGTCTTTTAGCCAACCTACTTAGTACGGTTGAGTTAGACAATCTGATGCTGAAAGTTCGTCTTTTAGTCGACCTACTTAGCTTAATTAGTTTTAGAAGTTTTAATACTAAGAGCTCACCAAACAATAGAGCACTAAACAAATGACTTATTTAGCAAAAGTTAGTGTAATGTTGAGAGTTTACTAAACCGGTGAACTATTCAAGGTTAGGTAAAAGGTAATGATGAAGCATGGGAATCTGCAAACGACGATTAGTGAAATAACAACTTTCTCGCTCCTATTGTATGGTGATAGAAGCTCAAAAGTTGGAGAGTTATGTTCCCTCCCGGATGAAGCAGATCTCCAATAAACCGAAGTATTCAATAGGACAAGGAATAGGGCGAAAATTCAAGTCAAGAAACACGTCTCCACAAAGTCGAGGTCATTGCAGGAATCCAGAAGGATGTCTGCACATAGTCGAGGTCATTGTAGGAATCCAGAAGGATGTCTCTACAAAGACGAGGTCATTATAGGAATCTAGAAAGATGTCTCTATATAGCCGAGGTCATTGCAAAAGTCCAAAAGGATGTCTTCGTAGGACTGATGCCATTGAGGGTAGCTAGTTGATGGTTCAAGATTTATGAGGATGTCACCCTAGGACCAATCTCTCTGTAAGAAGCTAGGATTAAGGAGATGGTGCACGTGAAGATAAAATCTTAAGATTATATAAAGTGATTATTTTGGTTAAGAAAATATTTAAAAGAAGATATGGTTATTATTTAGGGAAATATTCTAGTTGTTATTTAGGGGAATATTTTAGATTATCTCTAAAGCTATTATTATGTGTTCCGGTCAAGAAAAGTGCCAAATAATTCTTAACCAAAAACAAAAAGAAAGAAATATTTTTCAACCCTAGCTTAAGACTTGATTAGGTAAAAAACAATCTGTCCCTTGACCATGGGAGCAACGTTCTTATTTATAGAAGGTAAAATTGGTTACAAATATTGCAAGTATAGATAATCAGTTAACAAATAAAAATCTTTAGAGATAATCTAAGATATACCCTTAAATAACAACTAATGTATCTTCTTTTAAATATTACACTAACCAAAATAATCATTCCATATAACATAAGATTCTATCATAACATGCACCACCTCCTCCATCTTGGCTTCTTACAAAGAGGTTGGTCTTAGAACGATATCCCCATAAATCTTAAACCATTATCCAGTTGTCCTTAGAGACGTCAGTCCTAGGGCAACATCCTTGTAAATCTTTGAACCATTATCCAATTTCCCTCAGTGGTGTCGGTTCTAGGGCGACATTCTTTTGGTTTCTTGAAATGACTTTCCTTCTTCTTCCTATATCAATATTGACGCCTTGATTTTATGACGACAATACTCAACATCTCCACGCTTCAACATCCCTAAGTCGATTAGTTGACCATACTAATTCCCACCTATACTCCTCGACATTTTCCCCTCGGTATAAATCCTACGTGTCATTTCTGGACGACTACATAGCTCTCCAATTTTTTGAGTTTCGTTTTTTCGAGAAGAGGAACTCAGAAGTTGTCACATCATTAACTGCTACTCGCTCTTTCCCACGACCCATCATCACGTTTCAACTACCCCTGCTACGTATCTCAAATCCAATGGTCCTTTTAAAACCTCGATCTGCACGACCATTTTCCCACTCCTTCAGTTTACTTCTACCCTAGTTGTATCTTCCAATTCCCATCTTTGCCTTCTCCACTTTCTTCCTTCTTTCTCTCTGCACACCCTTGCTTTTACGTTCTCTTTCCAGGTATTTTCTCATTTCTCTTCGTTTTCCGTTCTTCGTTTATGTTTTTTGCTGCTATTTATCAAATACTTTCCTGATTATCTTTCATTGTTATTGGCTATTCTTTGCTGTGATTCCATATTTCCTCCCATTTTACATGCTATAGTCTTGCCTCTTTTAATTGTGTTTCGTCATTTTGATTGCTCCTTACCGCACATTCCCTTTCAGAACTACCTTCGTGTGTTCCTAAATTTCAAACCCTCATGACTTCTTATGACCCTTTATACCCTTGAGCAACCCTTGCCCTCCGACGAGAGACTTCTTCCATGACCACCTCCACTAGAGTTAGGGCGTTTAGACGCCACCAAACCCTATGTCAAAGCAATGAAACCGATGTAATTGTCTTCCCCTATGATAATGACAAACCCATATGCAGAGATGGCTCTCGACACCCTACCTCCCCTCAAAGATTCACTTACATGTATACTATAATGTTCAAAAAATTAGGTTTAAGATTGCCCTTCAATACTTTTGAAAAGGAACTCCCTAAATGTGGCTCCCTACCAATTACATCCTAATAGTTGGGCCTTTATCCGAGCCTTCCAAGTACTCTACACCCACTTCAGTATTACTCCGTCAGCAAACATGTTTCTCTACTTCTTTGAGATGAGAACCCCCCCCCTCCCCCAAACAAATGTGGGCTTTCCTTAGCAGGGTCAGCGACCGAGGCCTATTAACATTATTTAACTCTTCCTACAAAGGTTTTAAGGGAATCTTTGTTAAAATACAAGCTCCCGATCACAACCCCTCTCTCCTAGAGGGTTTTCCCCTATGCTGGTGTCAGTTCCCGAACCTACAAACCCCTCGACAATTAGGGACATGGATTCCTATGAAAAATGAGATTGCTTGATGTTGGAACAATTGGACATCGTCTTTGATTCCAGACAACTTTTAGAGTTGGAATTCCGAGTAGTAGACCTAAAATTCCACATCGGTACTAACTCCTCTTTTCCTTCTTTTTAACAACTCCCTACTATTCCTTTTTAATCGTAACTTATCTTTCATTTTTGCGGAAAGTCTGATGGCCATGTCCCAAGAAGATATGTTTAAACGAGCTCGTTAGCTGAAAAAACAAAAAGTTTCTACCGTCGGTATTGGCTCTTCTTTTCCTCCTCCCCAAACCGAGGTACAAGAAGAGCTATCAGAACCTGAAGTTGAACCTTTGATAAGGAAATCCATACTCTCTCAGGGAAAGAAGAAAATGGCAGACACTACTTCTCAAAACTCCATTTCTCAACTCCAAACACCCTTCCTTCAACAACAAATCGCGGATGACACAAAATTAAGCTTTTGGAACCCCAAGTTCCCTATTTCTTCCATGGCCGTAAACACAACCTTCTTTGCTAAGACGCCTTCCTCATACAAGCTCAAGACAATAACACCCTTCACGAAGGCATTCTAGAAAGTCTACACAAAGTCGAGGCCTCTACCTTCATCTTGATGGACCAGTTCCATAAGCTTTCGAACCAGGCAGAATAGAAAACCAAAGACTTGGAGCAAAAAGACAAATCTTTGGAATTTTCACGCCCCGAGTCGCTTGTCTTAATACCAAGGTGTCTGAATTGAAGGTTGTTCATGACCAGATTAAACAAAAAGACAAACAACTACTAGCAATGAACAACCAACTGAATGAGTTAGAAAAAGAGAAGAAAACTTGGACCGACAGCCCTGAACTTCTCAAGGATCAGATCGGCTTTTCACTCAACATGGGCTTCTAGCTAGCTCTTGACCAAGTTTGTGTGCTCATCCCTGACGCTAACTTGTCCTAAGCCGACATCTCAAAAACCATCGTGGATGGCCAACTGATTGAAACTGATGAATAAGATATTTAATATCATTATTTCCTTTATCTTCTTATATCTATATTTGAAACATCTTTTAGTTTTCCTTTTTGCAACAACTCGCTACATTTTACTATACTAAGTTAATTTCATTTTTAACCAATGATTGCTTCTTACATTGCCCATTACTCATATTCCTCGCTTTACAACTTCAAAACAAAGCACCATCTAATTTTACATTCCCCACCCTTTCAAAATTCTCATTCCTCGATCAAACATAACAAGAGAAGTCGGTTACAAAATGAGACTTCAACAACATTACCCAACAATATGACAAGAGACATCGACAGCAACCCGGTGCTTCTAAACACAAATTAGTCTTGAAATCCTACTCACCACAAGTGATCATGATGAGTGAAGTCGGCAAAAAATCGAGACTTCAATAGTATTAAACAACAAAAACTAACCTCGAGCTCCCACTTCCTATAAATGACCATGATAAATGAAGTCAGCTAAAAACCGAGACTTGCATAGTATTAAGCAAGACAAAAACTAACCTCGAGCTGTCAATCCCTACAAGTAAATATGATAAGTGAAATTAGCTAAAAATTGAGACTTCCTTAAGCTCTCAATCCCTACAAGTAAATATGATAAGTGAAATCGGCTAAAAACCGAGACTTCCTCGAGCTCTCAGTCCCTACAAGTAAATATAATAAGTGAAATCGATTAAAAATCGAGACTTTGTAAGACTCGGGAAAAATTAGAATAAAGAGAGGCATATGAAAATAGAATTGATGGCTTGTCTAAGATTATGGATTCATTTAAATTAAGTATTTTATTTAATTTTGATATATGATGAAATAATTAATTGATTGATTTAAGTTAAATGTTGTTTATTTATTTTAATTATTTACTTAATTATGATATATGAAATAATTATTATTTGAGTGATTTAAGTTATTGTTGTATTTATAATAATTATTTAAGTGATGTAATTTATTATTTTATTTATTTTAAATTTTAATATTATATTTAATGTTGCGGATATGTGTATATAATTAACTGGTGTGTATCATAATATGAGAAAGTAATTGGTTTGGTGGTTAGAGTGTGTAATTGAGGTGTGGAGGTGTGTGGGTTCGAATCTGTCCATTCTTTTGTAGTGGGTTTTAATTATTTTATTTAACTTATTAATTATATTGGATGGGAAATATAAGCTTATATCTTATTCGTGCTCAATATATATAGAAAAAACTCATGGTCTGGTGGTTATCGTATATGTGTTGTGTATGGAAGTATACAAGCTCGCACCCTTCCAAATACGGTGCAATAATTTTTAAATTTTTCTCCAGTGCATGCAATCTCATGTTTTAATTTCTAAAATTTTCTCTAGTGCATGCAATCTCATGTTTTAAATTTTCATATCAGTTGCAGCCATAAAAATAAAATGGCAAAATATTGTGATTTTGAGTAACGGTCAAACAACCAAGACTTTGGGTTGTTTCTTATTTTTATTTGTTTTTAAATATTAACTCAAAGATTTAATTTTAAATATTAATAGAAAAGATTAAAGATGTTAATTATAGACAAAAGGATAAGATTTTAGGAGAGGAGATATAACAGTTTTAGGGTTTCTAAAATGTGAGAAAAAGATGAGAGGGAGAGGAGAGTTGGAGAAATATGGAGAGTGATAGAGGAGACTGCGGGAGAAACGCTTAGTGAAGAACCAAGTCCAGGTAAGGGAAACCAACCTTGCTTTCTTCTCTTGTTTTTCTTGTTGTTTGATGAATGAAGCTGACCATGTTTCCTTTTTCTATCTTTGCTTAGTAATGAAACCTTTTGAAAACCTTGTCATGCGTTTTTTGTTGCATGGTTTTATGTGTGCATGGTCGTTCCATTCTTTCTTTTGGCTTTGTGCATTGGGTTTCATTTAATGTGATGAGATATTTGAAAAAAAAGTGTGTTACAGTTATTACATTGTGGTGCAATATTTTTTGTTTTGGGTTCTTGATTGGATTAATTTGTTTTCTTTCTTTTCTTTCCATTCTATAGGACTTCTCTTTTCCTTTTATCCATGGTGCAAGTTTTCTTTTATTTTCACGCCAATGGCAAAGTTTTCATCTTAAAAGCATATGGTGTGGCACTACCCATTTTCCTACACTGCACACTTTTTGTAAAATGAAGGTTACTACTTCGTTAACCGTTGGGCGAGATGATGATTGGGTACTGTTTCTATATTTGTTTTTGGGTGTTTAATACGTCTTTGGTTGGATTGTTATGTTGAAGTATGAAATGAATGAATATGCATGAGTAAGAGGATGTATGAGATGTGGATGGTGGACTTGGATTATTCTTGGCATGAAATGAACATGAAATGGTTGGTTATTAAAGTGGCATGGTTATGGCATGATAAAGGATTTGATGTGTTTATTGGAAATCTGATTTGTGTGTGGTTAGGACGTAATTCCTTGAATCTCTAGGTGAGATTTCAGGGTGGTGCCTTAGTTGGTCGGGACGTAATTCCATGACCCCTGTTAGTGGGAGTTCATGGTGGTGCCCGATCTATATAATTTAGTAAGGATTCAAGGTAAGGTTGGATCATGACGCTCTCAGGAGTCAGTTAGTCTCACATAGAGCGGACTGACTCTTGTGGTGAGAGTAGGAGGAGGCCTGAAACTCATTAAGGGCTAACCTTGTGTGTAGGGGATTGAGACATTGTAACACTTAGCTCGGGGGTGAGCAAGGAAATCCACCACAAGTGCAAGCATCCGCTGAATCTAACTAAATTATACGTATCCAGATGAGTCGTGTCGAGTCTTAGTGTATTGTTTGGAAGGTCATGACATGCTTGGGTGATGTATGTATAATTGACTGTGAAAGTATATATGATTGTATGATAAAACTATTTTTCGGCTTTAGCTTACCCTTTTGCTTGTTTGATTGCTTTGCGTGTGGTCCCTCTGCTTTTGCGATGGTCATCAATTTATTGATGTGAGCAGATGCGAGGAACACCCATGGTCAACAGGGAGGTGATGGTTCTGTTGCTTAGCCTCCGGACTGGCTTCTTCTTTTGGGCTTTTCTTTTAGGGCGATGGCCCATGTACTGTCTGGCCTTTGGGCTTTATTTTTTAAACATTGTCGTTATTCCTTTATACTTTCTTTTTGGCATTGTAGTGTATCTTGGTTATTGTATGGAGTAGTGTTTATACTCCAGGACTACGCTACTATATTATCCTATGTGACGTTTATTTTAATTTGGATTATTAATTAAATGGGACGTTACATTTATTCCTTAGGTTTGTGGACTTCGGTGTCCACTTAGCTTTCGTAGTGTCTTTCCAATGTTTTAGTTAAGTTTCCTATCTTATCAATCTGACAAATGGTTTCCTGTGTGCTAGTGAATCATGGCACCTCCTCATAGGAACTCCCAATTTTCTTAAGGCGATGTATCTGATATCGCCAGAGCCATAGAAGCCATGGTGGCAGCGATGACACAACAAAGCACGGCGATGATGCAGCAACATGAACCATTTTTGCAGCGACAAGCAATGTCACTTGAACAACAACAATTGGTGATGCAGCAGATGAAGGCTATAAGAGTGGCTGCTGAGGATGCTCACACACAGCATATGGAAGCCCTTCGCCAACTGGAGGAGAATAGGACAGTTGCACCTGTCTTTGGCCCTGAGCCACGACCACTAGTCAGGGAGTGGAGTCTGGAAGACTTTCTGAAACACAATCTTGTGAGGTTCAACAGCAAGACCAGTCCTGATGCCGCAAACCAATGGCTAAAGGACATGGAGAGAATCTTCAACGCAAAGATGTGTCCGATAGATAATAGACTGGCATTTATGGTATATATGCTTACCGAAGAAGCTGAAGATTGGTGGATCAACACCAAATCCATCATGGAGGAGAGAGACGAGCCTGTGACTTGGGAGATATTCAGGGGGAAATTCCTCTCTTCCCAGACAACATCCGGTATGCCAAGGAGGTGGAATTCCTCTAGTTGACCAGGGAGGGAAGACAATAGTAGAGTGTGTGGAGAAATTCAAGCACCTCAGCCGTTTCTACACCATGCTACTTGATGAGGAGTGGCGATGCATGAAATTTGAAAATGGTCTCGGTGCTGATATTCGCTTGATGGTAGCCCCACTGTCCATTAAGGATTTTGCTGCTCTGGTGGAAAAGGCCAAAGTAATGGAGAAATTGAAGAATGAGGTAGAGGGTCAACGCCTACCACAACATCAGAGGATCGGCGGACCATCTGGGTCCAAGTCGAAACAGGAGGAGAGGATAAAGCCTAATGACAAACCTCACCATCAGTCCTAGGGGTCTAGGAGCTTTCCTTTCCAGTAGGGCTGAATGTAGTGCTTCATATGTGGAGGCCCTCACCTGAGGAACGTCTCCCCACGCATGGAAGGCTACTACAGATGCAACAACTGTGGCGAGGAAGGCCACTTTGGGAAAGACTGCCCCACTCTTGCTAGCACAGTGGTACTACCTCCAGTTCAGACTCCTGTACAGAACCATCAGAGGAACAGAGGCAACAGGCAGGGTCTACGCTATGACGGGAGCAGAGGCTACAGGCTCAAGTAACCTAGTTATGGGTTATTGTGTGATTTTTGGGATGAGATGTTGTGTATTGTATGATTCTGGAGCGACACACTCCTTTGTGTTAGATGCATGTGTGGAACGTTTGAGTCTGCCGGTGTGCGAGCTGTAGTGCGAGCTTGCGGTGTACTCCGGCGTCGGGTTTGGTCAAGACGTCGTCCTTGTGCGCTAGATGTCTAGTAGAGATGGAAGGGCGTAGATACAAAGTAAGCTTAATCTGCCTACCTCTACAAGAGTTGGAGGTAATCTTGGGAATGGACTGACTCTCTGCCAATCACATTCTTATAGACTACTGAGAGAAGAGGTTGTTATTTCCCGACTCAAAGGAACTTGAGTTAGTATCTTCTCAAGGAGTTATGAAGGAGATTCAAAGTGGAGATTCAGAGTGGCGCATAGTGCTTCATAATTTTCACTCATATGGAGGTAGAGGAGAAGGAAGGGACATCGATCATGCCAGTAGTACATGAATTTGAAGACGTGTTCTCAGATGAAGTACCAGGGCTGCCTCCTAATAGAGAGGTGGAGTCCTTAATTGACATGGTGGCTGGAACCGATCCCGTGTCAATGGCCCCATACCGTATGGCTCCGGCAGAGTTGGTGGAGCTCAAGAAGCATATAGAGGAGGTACTGAGGAAGCAGTTCATACGACCCCGTACCTCGCCTTAGGGAGCACTAGTGTTGTTGGTAAAGAAGAAGGATGGGAGTTCACATCTGTGTGTGGACTATCGATAGCTGAACAATATGACAATCAAGAATAAATATCCTCTCCCGAGAATAGACGACTTGATGGATTAGTTACATGGGGCGGTAATATTCTCGAAGATAGATTTGTGGTCGGGGTACCACCATATATTGGTAAAGGTTGATGATGTACAGAAGACGATCTTCAGGTCCCGATATGGCCACTATAAGTATGTGGTTATGCCTTTTAATGTGACCAATGCTTCGACGGTGTTTATGAACTACATGAATAGGATTTTCTGACCATTCTTGGATAAGTTCGTCGTAGTCTTCATAGACGACATCCTTATCTATTCCAGGACTCATGAGGAACATGCAGAACACCTGAGGTTGGTGCTTAGTGTCTTAAGGGAGAGGCAACTCTATGCCAAGTTGTCCAAGTGTGAATTCTGGATGGACGAAGCACAGTTCTTGGGCCATGTGATATCAGCACAGGGCATAGCGATGGATCCGGCAAAGGTTGATGTAGTAGTAAAATGGGAGAATCCCAAGTCAGCAACAAAGATTAGGAGTTTCGTGGGTTTAGCTAGCTACTATATGAGGTTCATAGAAGGATTCTCCAAGATAGTGGCGCCTCTGACACAGCTTACCCAGAAGGACCAACCTTTCACTTGGACAGATAAGTGTGAGAATAGTTTTCAAGAGCTAAAGCAGAGGCTGACGAGTGCTCCCATTTTGGTTATCTCTGATGTGGGTAAACCTTTTGAGGTCTATTGTGATGCCTCTCACCTAGGGTTGGGCTACGTGTTGATGCAGGAGAAGAAGGCATTGGGATATGCGTCGAAACAACTCAAGGTGCATGAGAAAAACCCCACTCATGACCTGGAGTTAGCAACCATTGTGTTCGCCTTGAAGATCTGGAGGCACTATCTTTATGGTGCTCAATTTCGTGTGTTCAACGATCATAAAAGTCTCAAGTATCTGTTTGATCAGAAGGATTTGAACATGAGGCAGAGGAGGTGGATGAAATTTCTGAAGGACTATGACTTCGAGCTCCTATACCATCCAGGGAAGGCAAATGTGGTGGCAGATGCCTTGAGTAGGAAGACGATGCATATTGCGCATCTTATGATAAAGAAAATGGAGCTATTGTAGAAATTCAGAGACATGAAGCTATAGGTGGAATTTGGATCCGAGTTCATTGGGTGTAGTACTCTGATTATATCTAGTGACTTCTTGGACTCAATCAGAGAGAGGCAGTTGTTGGATGCCAGTTTGATCAGAGTGAGAGAACAACTTGGGTCAAATGAAGCGAGAGATTTTACCTTGGGTAATAATGGTTTATTGAGGTTTCAGGGTAGGGTTTGTGTACCGGGTGACACAGAGGTGAAGAGGTTAATCCTTGGGGAAGGGCACAAAAGTCGTCTTAGCTTGCATCGTGACACGACTAAGATGTACCAAGATCTCAAGGAAACCTTCTGGTGGCAGGGGATGAAGAAGGATGTTGCACAATTCGTATCAGCCTGTTTGACATGTCAGAAGACGAAGGTAGAGCATCAGAGACCCGGTGGGATCCTATAGCCCTTAGATATACTGGTGTGGAAATGGGACAACATCTCGATGGAATTTGTGACCCATTTGCCACGAACTTTTAGGGGGCATGACATCATCTGGGTCATAATGGACCGACTGACCAAGAGTGCTTATTTCTTGGCGATGAACTTGAGGATGTCTATGGCCATATTGACCCAGTTGTACATCAAGGAAATTGTGAGGTTGCATGGAGTGCCTTCGAGCATCGTATCAGACAGGGATCCACGGTTCACTTCGCGGTTTTGGCACACCTTGCAGAGTGCTTTGGGAAGCAAGTTGACGATGAGTTCATCCTATCATCCCCAGACCGATGGCCAGTCTGAGAGGACAATTCAGTCGCTTGAGGACTTGTTGAGGACATGCGTACTAGATCATTTAGGTGCTTGGGATGAAGTACTGCGTTTGATAGAGTTCACCTACAACAACAATTTCCACATGAGCATTGACATGGCGCCATATGAGGCTCTTTATGGCAGGAAGTGTAGGACTCCCTAATGTTGGTATCAGGATGGGGAGGTAGTGTTGGTTGGAATAGAGTTGTTGGAGCATACCACTAAGAAAGTGAGATTGGTGAGAGACAAAATGCAGGCTTCCTAAAGTAGACAAAAGGCTTATGCAGACCGCAGGAGGAGACCGTTGGAGTTCGCGGTTGGAGATCACGTGTTCTTCAGGGTGACCCGAACCACTGGAGTGGGAAGGGATCTCCGCTCAAGGAAGCTCTCTCCTAAGTTCCTTGGACCTTACCAGATCTCGAGGAGGATTGAACCAGTGGCTTATGAGATTGCCCTGCCTCCTCAGTTGGCAAATCTTCATCCGGTATTCCACGTGCCTCAGCTGAGGAAATACATTTTCGATCCGTCGCATGTTTTGGAAGTAGAGGATGTACAGATCAAGGAGGACCTCACTATGGAGGTACCACCAGTGGCTTTGGAGGATAACAAAGTTGAGGAACGTCACGGAAAACTTGTCAATCTTGTCAAAGTCATCTGGGATCGGAGGACAGGTGACTCTACTTGGGAGTTAGAGGAGGATATGAGGAAATCACATCCGCATTTGTTTCCCTTGTAAGTTTCTATTTTCGAGGTCAAAAATTTTCTTGTTAGGGTTTAGCCCCCAACCGTCTTCAAGCTAACTCAAACCAGATTTCCACTCCACGTAAGTCAATTCCAACTCATACTATTTCTCCATTCAGTGCCTCCTTCGTAATTTCAACTACGTTCTGTCTTAGTGAGCTCGTTTTGAACTGGTTTCACTATTTTTCATCTCTCAAAGCTACTCCTTGAGCTACTGTTCTTCACGGTTCGGGTGTCGAAGCTCTTAGCTAACACTTTCCAAGTAAGGGAAGCTAAGGTTTTGAGTTTTGAATCATTTTTGGTCTATTTTTGAATCTACTTGATGTTTGTATGGACCGTATATTGATGTGAACATGTGGGATGCTGGTGTGGTGATCTGGATATAATAACGTAGTTGTGCAGGGAGAACAGCGGCGAGATCTGATACTCTCGCCCAAGCGAGCTTGTCTCGCCTAAGCAAGACTGGCAGAGATTTGCCCTGGCCTTTTGCGCGAGCTGTCGCTCAAGCGGGCTATCTTCGTTTTGAGCGAGAGGATGTCTCGCTCAAGCGAGGAGATCTCACCTAAGCGAGCTAGTGCAGAGGGCCACTATTCTAACTTGTCGAGCTCTCGCCTAGGCGAAAGGAGATTGCCTAGCCGATAATCCCTCTCGCCTGAGCGAGAGTTGGGTGAGATGATGATTGGGTACTGTTTATATCTTTGTTTTTGGGTGTTTAATACGTGTTTGGTTGGATTGCTATGTTAAAGTATGAAATGAATGAATATGCATGAGTAAGAGGATGTATGAGATGTGGATAGTGGACTTGGATGATTCTTGGCATGAAATGAACATGAAATGGTTGGTTATCAAAGTGGCATGGTTATGGCATGATAAAGGATTTGATATGTTTATTGGAAATCTGATTTGTGTGTGGTTAGGACGTAACTCTTTGAATCTCTAGGTCAGATTTCAGGGTGGTGCCTCAGTTGGTCGGGACGTAAGTCCATGACCCTTGTTAGTGGGACTTCATGGTGGTGCCCCATCTATATAATTTAGTAAGGATTCAACGTAAGGTTGCATCCTGACGCTATAAGGAGTCAGTTAGACTCACATAGAGCGGACTGAATCTTGTGGCGAGAGTAGCAAGAGGCTTGAAACTCATTAAGGGCTAACCTTGTGTGTGGGGGATTGAGACATTGTAACACTTAGCTTGGGGGTGAGCAGCTCAGGGGTGAGCAAGGAAATCCACCACAAGTGCAAGCATCCGCTGAATCTGACTAAATTATACGTATCCAGATGAGTCGTGTCGAGTCTTAGTGTATTGTTTGGAAGGTCATGACATGCTTGGGTGATGTGTGTATAATTGACTGTGAAAGTGTATATGATTGTATGATAAAACTATTTTTCGGCTTTAGCTTACCCTTTTGCTTGTTTGATTGCTTTGCGTGTGGTCCCTTTGCTTTTGCGATGGTCATCAATTTATTGATGTGAGTAGATACGAGGAACACCCGTGGTCAACAGGGAGGTGATGGTTCCGTTGCTTAGCCTCTGGACTGGCTTCTGATTTTGGACTTTTCTTCTAGGGCGATGACCCATATACTGTCTGGCCTTTGGGCTTTATTTTTTAAACATTGTCGTTATTCCTTTATACTTTCTTTTTGGCATTGTAGTGTATCTTGGTTATTGTACGAAGTAGTGTTCATACTCCAGGACTACGCTACTATATTATCCTATGTGACGTTTATTTTAATTTGGATTATTAATTAAATGGGACGTTACAGTTACAAATGTTTTTACAAATTTAGATTAGTAAAAACATGTTAAATATATCTTAAAATTTGATAGGAAACTACTTAATTTTCATACGAAAATTACTAAAAATTATTTATTATTTAATTTTATTTCATACTAAGTTTTAATTCACAACAAATTTATATTATTTTAGAAATTTTTCTATAAATTTATATTTGTTGAAATGTTACCATAATTATAATATCAACAGTATATTAATACATTAAGGTAAAATAAATATTTTTTAATCATAAATATTTTAAACATGTAATTTTAAAAATATTAATAATTTTAAATATTTATTTAATAAAAATTAATAATCTTTATTTCTATTTTATTTGAATATTTCTATTACAATGACCATAAATTAAAAATATTATTAATCATATTATTACCAAATTTATTAAAATATAATATCATATTTTTATGACATAATTTTATATCATATTTAAATAAATAAAAGATGGAACGCATACGTTACTGCTAAAAAAATGTATATTTTTTACTAAAATTTTTACTTAAAAATATTTATAATTTTTTTTTTATAAATAATAAATATAATATCAATTATATTATTTTTCTAAAAAAGAAAAACCGTGCATATGCACGGATTACATACTAGTTTAATCCTTAAAAAAAACATTTTTCTCTCTTGTCCGTAACCAACATGAAATCACGTTTTGGGTCCTTCTTTCTATTTCTACTATTTCCGTTTTTATATCTTCTTTCTCCTTTTTAATACTCATTGCAGAGCCTTTTCTTTCGTCAGTTTTTATAATCTTTCAGTTACTATTCACTTTATGTTTTGAATCCAAATAGATTAAGAAATAATTTAGTTTAAAGGGTGATGTAGGATTATCTTGTTCCTTTTTAAGATTTATGAATATGGTGTGAGTTGATTAAGAAAACTAAGTGAAATCCCCACTCGACATTAAAATAGCATGTTATCTAGATGTGAAAGTTCCTGTCACAAAGCTCAAGAGAAGAGGATGATGGATTGATTCAAAGCAAATAAGAGTGGGAAACAAATAAAAAGAGTAAAATCTGAGACACACACACAAAGGAAGAAGAAAGCATAAAATGGAAAGGAAATGAATGGTAAAAATGTGAGAAACACACCACTACAAGGCTAGGCTAGAAGTCATGGCAACCTTGAAGATGAGTGGATGTGTGCCGCCACTTGAATCAATATTCAAGATAAGGCTTAAAAGCATTCAGTCCCTAGGGAGGAAGACTTGGACAATGGTTGATACACAAAAATGTTTAATTTCTCCAAAATGTTCAAGCCTTGTACAAGTGTTAGAGGTCCCCTTAAATAGAAGTGTCTAGGGGCCTCTTAGAAAAAACAAATAAGCTAAAAAGGATTACAATGCAAATAACAAAACCTAGAATCTAAAAAGGATGCTCCTTCTAGATGTTTCTAAACTTCCTCTGTTTTGCCATCACTTTGAGGGTGACAAGTGGTGGAAAATAGGAGTTTAGTTCCAAGCTTTCCACATAATGTCCTCTAAAAATGGCTCAAGAACTTTGTGTCTCTATCACTTACAATTGTTCTAGGTATGCCATATAGTCTTACAACTTCCTTAAAGAAGAGATTTGCAATATAAGTTGCATCATCAACTTTGTGGCATGGAATAAAATGGGCCATTTTTGAAAATCTATCCACAACCACAAAGATGGAATCCTTACCCTTTCTTGTCCTTGGAAGCCCTAGAACAAAATCCATTGAGATGTCTACCCAAGGCATGGAAGGGATGGGTAAGGGAGTGTAAAGGCCATAAGGTTGAACCTTGGACTTGGCTTTCATGCATGCTATGCAAGCTTTGCAATGTCTACTAACATGCTTCCTTATGTGAGGCTAATAAAAATGTTCCTTTAAGACCTCGAGAGTTTTGTTTGACCCAAAGTGATGCATTAAGCCTCCCTTACATGCTTCTCTAATGAGTGATGCTCTTAGGGAACCTTGAGGTATGCAAAGCCTCTTATCTTTAAAAAGGTACTGATTGCGGAGGTAAAAGTCTTTGCTTGCCCCTTGGTGGCATTCACTAAAGATGGAGGCAAAATCATCATCCCTTTCATACAACTACTTAATATGATCAAAGCTAAGAAAATTGGTTTCAAGCATGGAATGGAGGACATGCCTTCTTGAAAGCACATCTGCCACTATATTAGCTTTCCCTTGTTTGTGTTTGATCACATAGGGGAATTGTTCAAGGAATTTTATCCACCTTGCATGTCTTTTGTTGAGTTTACCTTGCCTCTTCAAAAACTTAAGAGATTCATGATCACTATAGACCACAAACTCCTTATATAGAAGATAGTGTTGTCAAGTTTGCAAGGTTCTCACAAGAGCATAAAGATCTTTATCATATGTGGAGTAGTTGAGATGACTTCCTTTAAGCTTCTCAATAAAGTAGGCTATAGGGTAACCCTCTTGGAGAAGCACGACCCCAATACCCACATTAGAGGCATCACATTCTATTTCAAAAGTTTTGGAGAAGTTAGGTAGGACTAGGAGTGGTGCATTGATCAATTTTTCTTTTAAAGTTTCAAAGGCCTTTGTTTGATCAAACCTTCACTTGAAGTTCACACCTTTCTTAACCAACTCATTCAAGGGTGCGGCTATATTGCTAAAATTAGGCATAAATCTCTTGTAAAAGCTAGCCAACCCATGAAAGGACCTTAACGCACTCACACTCTTGGGTGTAAGCCAATCCTTGATGGCCACCACTTTCTCTTGATCCACATGGACCCCATGTTTGCTAATTTTGAACCCATGGAAGATCACATGATCCATGCCAAAGACGCATTTTTCCTTGTTAGCATACAAGGATTGCTTCCTTAAGGTTTCTAGCACACTCCTTAAATGATAGGAATGGTCTTCTTTAGAATGGTCTAAGCAGATGGTGCACGAGCCTCATGAAGGTGCTTGGGATTGGTCAAGCCAAAAGGCATGGCTAACCATTCATATAACCTAAACTTGGTTTTGAAGGAGGTTTTCCATTCATCAATTTCCTTGATTCTTATTTGGTTGTACCCACTTTTCAAATCTATCTTTGAAAATATGGTTGAACCATGAAGCTCATCAAGCAAATCATCTAATCTTGGGATGGGGTGCCTATACTTGATATTGATGTTGTTGATGGCCATACAATCTATACACATTCTCTATGTCCCATCTTTATATGGAACTAGGATCACGGGCATAACACAAGGACTCATACTATGTTGCACCCACCCTTTTTCTAATAACTAATTCACTTGTTTTTGGATCTCCTTAGCCTCCTCGGGATTGGTCCTATAGGCTAACCTATTAGGCAAAGATGAACCTTGGATGAAGTCAATTTGATTTTCTATGCCTCTTAGAGGTGGAAGTCCCTTTGGGGGATCTTGGAAAACATCATTGAATTCATCTAAGACTATAGACAAGTCTTGGGGACATTTAGGAGGAGGATTTTGAAAGGATGGAGAAGACTTACTTGGATAAGCAAGAAAAACTTGTTTTTGAGAAAGCATTTCCTTTTTAACTCCTTTTAAGGAGATCAAGCTTTTGGCATCCTTGATTTGCGCCTCTAGCTATGCATTCTCTTCCTTTCTATTGTCAAACATTTGTCTTTGGTCCTTACTAACCTCATTGGGTGATAGAGCTAGTAGTGTAATATTCTTGCCTTGGAAGTTAAAAGAGAATTTACTGGTATGGCCATCATGAAAAGCTTTTTTGTCAAATTGCCATGGCCTTCCAAGAAGAATATGAGTTGCTTCCATTGGCACTAAGTCACACAAAACCTTATCTTTGTAATTCCCAATGGAGAAGGTGGTGAGGACTTGTTTATCAACATTTATTTCACCATTCTCACTAAGCCAAGATAACTTGTAAGACTTGGCATGATGGATGGTGTCCAAGTCAAGCTTGTCCACAACCCTTGTGCTAGCCACATTGACACACCTTCCTCATCAATAATGAGGGAACGTCTTTTTGTGTATTAGGCACCTTATATGAAAAATATTTTCCCTTTGAGATTTTAATTCCTTTGGGACTTGGACCAACATGCGCCTAACAAGTAGAATACCTCCTTCACGGGGTTTGATTTCATCCTCACTTGAAGAAGAAGAAGTGTGTGAAGAATTACCTTTAGGGGAAGAGGGAGGAGAATGTTCACTTTCAATTTCTCTTTTAGAGTTCAAGAACATGTTCCTCCTAAAAGGACAATTTGCGGCTATGTTACCAAAGCTCAAGAATTTAAAACATTTGATGGAACTAGTTCTTGTCTCTTGAGAAGAATTTGGTTTATCATGCATGGTTCTAGATGAATTTGTCTTAGGAGTGGGGTCTTGGGAGGACTTGGAAGGTGTTTTTTCTTCTTTTCTTTCTTTACCTTTCCAAGGTTTGGAATAGTATTCATTGTAAGGAGTACTCCTCTTGGCCTTATGTTTTCTTTTCAATTGGTTTTCCACTTTCAAGGCCAAGTGTAAAACTTTGCTAAGAGTGGAGTACTCATACAAATCAACCACATCTTGGATCTCCCTCCTTAGACCACTCACAAACCTAGACACCTTTTCCTCTTCATGTTCATCATGGAGTCCTACCTTTAAGAGCATGGACTCCATCAATTTGAAATACTCTTCAACACACATGGACCCTTGTTGAAGTCATTGGAGCTTCAAAGGAGTCTCCCTCCTATAATAGGAAGAAATAAAATGTTTGTGCATCTTAACTTTAATGTCCATCCAAGAAGCCGCGAGTGGTTCTTGGTTATAATTGTTCATACAAACTTGGTGCCACCAAGTCATGGCATACTCTTCAATTCTAAAACTTCTAAATCAACTTGCTCGTGCTCACTAACTCTATAAATACTAAAAATTTGATCGACTTTTTGCTCCCACATTATGTAAGCATTAGGATCATGTTCTACTTTGAACTTTGGAATTTTGATGGGAGGAGGTTGCCTTTGATGTGGCACATGGTGCCTTCTTTCTCCACCTCCCCCGGGCCTCCTTCTTATTCCCTCACTTCCATAGGATTTCACGGATGGAGACCGCCTCCTTGCTCTTCCCTTCTCTCTTGGTTGGATTTGTTAATGTTGTTGAATTTGTTGAATTTGTTGTTGCATGTAAACTTGAAGGGTTCTTTCATGTTGTTCTCTTTCTTCTTGTCTCTTAAGCTCCATTTGTTGGAGGAGACTAGTGACATCAATGATGGTTCCTTGATATGCCACAGGAGTCACCACTTGAGGTGAGTATGGAGAGGCTGAACCTTCTTCCTCTCTTACATCCTCCAAATCGGACTCAAATCTATGTTTCCCTCCAAAACAACTCCAGAACTAAGACAAGCAAAGAAATTGGTTAGCAAATGGCAAGAAACCCGAGACAAGTGTAGCCAAAATAAGATAAACCCGAGTGTTTTTTATCGCACTCCCAACCCTCATAAAGCAAGGCTACACTCAAGAATCCACCAAAAGGAGTGAAACACTTTTAAAGTTTTTGAAAACTTCTCAAGACAAGATCAAATGGCTTGACCACTACACTCAAAGGAAAGCAAAGAAGGAAACTACTATGACAAAACAAAGAATCTAAAGACAAGCAATAAAAGCACTTAAAGCCAAGACAGTTAAAATCTAAGGAAAGGATATCAAGGTGACAAAACTTTAAATCAAAACAAGAAAGAAAAGCACATTTAAGACTCCATTTGAAAGCACTTGAACATTCACTTCCTAATCTTAAATAATGTATACACTAAGAAAGATAATAACCGAATTTATATAAGGAACCAATTAGCCAATTTCACCCAACACTTAAGTATGAAAACTAGTAGCATAACTCTTAAGGAAAAACTCACTTCTAGATCACCAAGGAGCAAGATTGCTCTCGGTTTTGGTGTTAAAAAGATGCAATTTTTTTTGTTCTTTCACAACTAGTTTCACAAGATGATAATAAAGTGTTCTAGGTAGCTTGGACACTTAGTTCTCGAATTTATAGGTCAAAATCAATTTCAAGGCATATACATTAAACAAGATATATAGTTCATGCAATACTCGAGCACTTGGAAATAAGGAAAAGAAAACTTCAACTATCATATGACATATGAGTCAAATCAAAAGTTAGGCACATTTAAAGACTCAACATGACATACACAAAGACACCAACATGTAGCTATCATGTCTTTAAACTCATGAATTTAAAGCTCTATTATTAAGCATACAAAGACATGTTATCCAACAACATTTAGAAGCTAAAGAGTCACAAAAACCGAAGCCAAAATTGCTACAACATAACCTGAAAATGTTGTTTTTCGTATTCTAGGCAACTCTGACATTCGCTCACTAATTTGATCATAACTCTCTCCACAGAACTCCAAATGCGTTCATTCATTTTTGGTTGGAAACTAAACTCACAGGGCTTTCTTTTGATATAAAGAACGTCACTTTTGGACCATTAAGATAACTGCAGTATTGTTTTCAAAAACGCACATATTTCTGGCAGCACTATTTTTTTTTGTGTTGAAGAGAAGTTGATTTTGGACCAATCAAAGATAGCTACACAAGACATGGTTAGAACATGAAAAACACCATATTCAAGGAAAACCAAAGCTCTAGATACCAAATGATGTAGGATTATCTTGTTCCTTGTTAAGATTCATGAATATGGTGTGAGTTGATTAAGAAAGCTAAGTGAAATCTCCACTGGACATTAAGATAACATATTATCTAGATGTGAAGGTTCCTTTTACAAAGCTCAAGAAAATAAGAAGAAGGATTGATTCAAAGCAAATAAGAGCGAAAAATGCATAAAAAGAGTAAAACTCGAGACACACACACAAAGGAAGAAGAAAGCATAAAATGGAAAAGAAATGAATGGTAAAAATGTGGTCATCCTTTCTAGATGTTTTTAGAAAGCATTTTCTCTTTCTCTTTCCTCCACATGTGCTCTCCCAAAAAGCCACGTAAATGTGCCATTTGTCCTTCCTTGTCCCACCTCTTAATGAACCTACAAAACAAGTTAAATTTGAATTAGAATGTTGGTTAAGGTTAAGCTAATCTTGGGTCAACAAGTCAATCCCAAAGTCAAGGTCAACAAGTCAACTTTAAAATAGTCAACCAAAACCAACTTTATGGAATTGAAACTAAAGTGATGCAAAATAAAGATAAAAAGGACAATGCCTTCCCTTTTGACATGCTTCTAGTGACCCTCCTCGGGTTGACATCCATGGAACTTGATGAGGTGGTCATATCTTCATCAAAGGGTAGGGTTATATAGTTTAACGGATTGACGGTTGCTAGGGTATCTTATATATAGGTTAAGTGGGATTTTGTTTCAAGAGGAGAGGGGAATTAAGGAGGAAGTTGCGAGCCTAAAGAACGAGAGAGGGAATAAAGAGGAATCGTGGAAGGTAATGCCACGAGAGAAAACGGAGGTTGAAGACCACTAACCAGGTAGGAAAAGTTGAACTTTTGTGTTTTTCCTTGTTTATGTGTTATCACTATGTGAGCTTTGTGGATTTTGTTACGGCTGCATTTGATGCATGGTGTTTTATCTTTTTCCAAACTTTCTTGAAGCTTTGATTTGTTGGGGTTGTTACACTTTCCGGTGCATGTATCGTGTAGGTTCTTTTTTGTTGAGATTTTTTAGGGCTTTTGAAAATACGAGAGATATGAGATATATGAGAGATATATGGAATATGTTATACGAAGGAGTATGTTATACCCTATATATAGAGTAAAATATAACAGAATATCAAATATAAAATATTTAAAATATCTTTCTCTTATTCTAAAATAATAACTAATTTCTAGAACTGAAACATATTTGTAAAACTAAAATATTTCCTAGAAACTAATTTAAATAAAAAAAAGATATTAAGTAACACTCTCAACATTTCTCCTTGCTTAATATCTGTTTATTTAAATTTTATATCTTTAGATTCAATTCTCCATCTTTTGGTGTTTGATTTTCTTTTCTTTTTGTGCTTGTAATTATTGCTTTTCTCTTTCTTCTGTGGAATCACATCATTCTTCAATTTGATATTCTTCTTTGTATTTCTTCTTCTATCAGCATCATCTTCTTTGTCAATTATGAATTTCATGGTAGTGGCATTGGACCTTTTATGAATATTAGAACGTGGACCTCCATCTATTTTCTTCACTTGGACATCTACTTTCTTCCAAAGATATTTATTTTCTTTTGATTTTGATCTTTCTTCTCTACTCTCTTCATTTGTAGCAAATTCCTCTTTCATCAAATTCAACGCAAATCTTTTGTCTTTCATGCGGACTTTGAATACTTCTGTAAGACCTGAAAAATTTAAAGAATTAAATAAATAATTAATTAATAAATGCGGGCAGTGGGAGCCTTTATAGCATTAAATATTGATTTATTAAGAGTACTTTGATTGTGTGAGAGGACATGGGTTCGAGTCCTATGTATGCCAATTATATGAGAGGACTTGTTTGATTTAATATTAATTTTAATTATAATATGCATGATCATGTTGAGTGATAACATGATTATAGAATTAGGTGAATTATCACAAAATATAAATTGCTTGAGTGGTTAAGCATTGATTTGAAGATGAGCATGGTATGGGTTCAAACCTTGGTGAGCTCATATTTAACTCTCTTTTTGGTAAGGGGAGCTGACTAATTTAATCTCTTCCTTTGAAAAATATTTTAAGTTTTGTTTGATTGAATTATTGTTTACAATAAAAAAATATGTGATGCATTTGTTTTATATTTTAGAAATTTTGATTGTAATGGTGATATAGTATCATCAAATTTTCGTTTGAATGTTAAGTATGTGATTGATGAATTTTAGTGATACGAAATCTAATATAGCATGAAGGCATTGAGGTTTTCTTCATTTGTGGGTGAATGATGCAAAGGAAATGTTAGGGTTTATGTTTTTCTTTTACAGCGGCATGACTTGGGGTTGCACTCTAAAGCTTTCATTTTTTTTAGTTCTATGAAAAAGTAGATAAATGTGGTGTTATGATATGTTATAATATTTTATGACATTCATCATATAGTAATTTATATAATATTAAAGAAAAAAAGGAAACAAATTATCTGCTTTGGTGTAGAGTATCGATTACACTAAATAGTTTTTTTAATATATATATATATATATATATATATATATATATATATATATATATATATATATATTTAAAGAAGGTTAGAAGTGGGGTTGACTTTCTTTCTTTTTTTTGTTGTATTTGATATTATATATGACTTGTAGCTTTTGGGTATTAAGCTTTGGTAGTGACTAAACTTTTGGTATGTTGCAGTTAAGGTTTTAGAATAATTAATAATTTTCTTTGGTTGTGTTTTTTTCTATAGAAATTATGATGTGGTATAATTAATAATTTTTAATATATTATATAAGAGGGGAAGAGAATAGTTATACAAAGAGGTATATAAATGGGGGTTGCAGAGATTTTATTAATTTAGGTTGGTATTTAATTAATTGGCTTTAGTTGCATTCGTCTTCTAGAGTGCATGTTTAGAGTTCTTTTTCTAAACACAACACATTTATTATTATTATTATTATTATTATTTATTATTATTATTATTATTTTAGTTTACTACTATTATTGTTATTATTATTCTTATCATTATTGTAAGGCCCAATTTTCTGCCCTAAAGTTTTACGGGCCGTCGTTGAGCTGTTAGGCCCAAGGGTTGGTCCAAAGGATAAAGTCACCCAAGTCTGACCTAATTGACTCATTCCACACTTTTAGACCATCCGCTTCCTTGGTGCTTAGAGCCGCAGCCGTCTCCTCCGTTAGGGTTCCGAAGGTTAATCAAATCCCCATTTAGTGATCTCGCTTCTGTTCACGTAAGTGCTCTTGAACTCGTAGTTTTTCCTCTCTGGCCTAGTTTCGTAGTTGTTGTCGGGGTTCCGTAATGACCCACTCTTGCACATTGTTTCCAGTTCAGAGTCTGTTCCTAGAGTTGTTTGTGCTCCACAGTTTGGGTGTCGAGGTTTCCATCTAGCATTTTCCAGGTAAGGGAACCTAGACCTTACTATGTTGTTACTTTTTCTCCGTTTGTGTAGTTGTATATTGCCATGGAATGTATTGTATGTGTTGTGAACCTGTGAAGTATATCATTTTTGGGCTGTTTAGATCTATTACGAGACTTAGCACGAGAGAACAGTGGCGAGCACTAGTTTTCTCCGCGAGGTGTCGCCTGGGCGACGCGTTTCCTCTTGAGCGAGCCACGTTCTCGCTCAGGCGAGGAGGGCTCGCCTAAGCGAGAGGGCGCAGGAAGCCACTGTTTCCCCCTTTTCGAGCTCTCGCCTAGGCGAAGGGGGCTCGCTTGAGCGAGAGCCTCTCGCCTGAGCGAGACCCTTCAGCCTGAGCGAGGTGCTGGGCGAGGCAGTGCGATGTGTGATGTTTTTCTTGACTTTGTATAGTGAATGCTTGCTTGGTTTTAAGTACTGTGCTGAAAGTATGAGATAAATGAGTATGCATGAGTAGTGTAAGTCATGAATTGTGAATAATGGGTTGATATCACCTTAGCATGAGACTTTGATGAAATGGTTGGTATTAAAGAGGCATGATAACAAGATGAGTTGGAAATCCTTTATGAATGGATGGTTTATGATGAGTTGAAATGAGTTGGACCTGGAACATGAAAGGTGTTGGCTTTAAAGGTTGGCATGATGAATGTATACTTGCATGGTGAATGTCATTTGGCTGTGTGATTATGTTTGGTCCGTGTCAGTGCGTAATTCCTTGGAGTCTCTAGGTGAGACTTTCGGGGTCGTGCTTTAGTGGTCGGGACGTAATTCCATGGCCCCTGTTAGTAGGTGTCCATGGTGGTGCCCCATCTTTATAACTTGGTAAGGATTCAAGGAAAGGTTGCATCCTGACGCTTTAAGGAGGTAGTTAGTCTCACTTAGAGTGGACTGACTCCTATGGTGAGAGTAGTAGGAGGCTTGAAATTCATTAAGGGTTAACCTTGTGATGTGATCCCAACAAGGCTTATAGCTTGGGTCAACGCCTAGGCCCAAATCATGCTCAAGGCCCAATACATGACCCACATGCACCTTCAAGCCCAAGCCCATCAAGAGGCCCAATAACAGGAGCATGCTAGAAAAGATCCAATTGGGCTTCATTCAAGATGGCCCAAACCCACATGGGCTTCTCATACTCTTCACATGGGCCAAAGAAGATGTGAAGATTTGAAGAGGTTTCTCAAAGAGCAATAGAATAGCAATAATATTGGCCCATTGTTTAGGCTTTGCTTTCTAGAATAATAAGTCAAGCAATGAGTAGTTCAATTGATAAAATTGGGCTTGACTAAGCCCAATAGGAGATTTGGCCATGAGCTATCAAAAAAGCCAAGGTGGACTAAGTGGAAGTCAACACTTCTTCCTATACCTCATGGATCCAAAGCATCCAAGGGTTAGGAATGCTTCCTCCTTTTCCAAGGCATCATCCAATGGCCAAGATCAAGCCTCCTTCTCCAAGCTTGATCTAAGGGCCAAGATCAAGGTCCACTCCATCCAAAGGCTCTCCTTTCTCATGTGTAAATGGCTTCATATAAAAGCCAAAATTTCACTCATTTGTAGACACTCTTGAAATTTTAAGCAATAGATGAAACTTGAGTTGAGAGCACTCCTCCCTCTATTGCCTTTGAGAGTCACCACTTTCTAGAGATTTCCTCTCTCTACCTCTAGCCACCTTCCTTAGGCTAGCATAGATTAGGAAATCCTATCACCTATTTCACCTTCCATTGCTTGCAAGTGCCTTCTAACTTGCCTCCATTCCTTCATCCATATCCGCTGCCCATGGAGCTCTTCATTCACCTTTGGAGCTCCACCACCTTGTGGTGAGGGAAATTGATTCATTGTAACACTTATAACACATAGCTCGGGGGTGAACAGGGGTATCCACCACAAGTGCAAGCATCCGCTGAATCCGACTAGGTTATATGTATCCGGATGAGTCGAGTCGTGTCTTAGTGTATTGTTTGGAAAGTCATAACATGCTTAGTTGATATGTGTATAGGGGATTGTGAAAATATATTTGATGGTATGGATGAAATATTTTGTGCTCTAGCTTACCCTGCTTTCGTTGTTGTGTGTTCTACTGTGTGGTACTCTCTTTTGCGATGATCATCAACTTGTTGGTGTGAGCAGATACGAGGAACACTCGTGGACAACAGGGAGGTGATGGTTCCGCTGCATAGTCCGCATGGACTGGACCTTATTTCTTAATGGGATTTTCTTTAGAGCTATGGCCCATGTATTGCTTTATGCTTTATTACTCTAGTTCCAACTGTTAGACTTTTTAACTGTTTTCTGTTGGCATCGTGGTATGCCTAGTTTTGTAGGGGTGGTGTTAAGGATCCCAGGACTACGCTGTTGTACTATTTATGTGTAGAGTTTCTTTTAATTACGCTTATTAATTAAATGGGACGTTACATTTATGGTATCAGAGCGATCATTCCTTAGGTCTGTGGACTTGGATTGTCCGCTTAGCTTTCTTTGTGTTTCTCTGAGTGTTTAGTTAAAATCCTGTCTTATCAAGCCTAACCAAGTGATTTTCTGTGTGCCAGTGAGCTATGGCACCTCATCGTAGGAACACTCAATCCTCCCAGGGCGATGCACCAGACATCGCAAGAGCTATAAAAGCCATGGTAGCAGCTATGACACAGCAGAGTACTGCGATGATGCAGCAGCATGAGGCATCGATGCAGCGACAAGCAGCGTCGCTTGAGCAACAACTTTTTTGTAATGCAATAAATGGAAGCTGCTAGGTTAGCTGCTGAAGATGCCCACAGACAGCATATGGAGGCCCTCCGCCAACTAGAGGAGAATAGGACGGTTGTACCCGCCTCCGGTGCTGAACCACGACCTGCAGTTAGGGAGTGGAGCTTGGAAGACTTTCTGAAGCATCACCCGGCGAAGTTTGACGGCAAGACTAGTCCTGACGCCACAGACCAATGGCTGAAGGACCTGGAGCGCATCTATGATGCAAAGATGTGCCCCACAGAAAACAGACTGGCGTTCTTTGTGTATATGCTCACGGGGGAGGTGGAGCATTGGTGGATCAACACCAAATCCATCACAGAGGAGAGAGATGAGCCAGTGACGTGGGAGGCTTTCAGAGAGAGATTCCTCTCTGAGTACTTTCCAAACAACATCCGTTACGCCAAGGAGGTGGAATTCCTCCAGTTGACCCAGGGAGGGAAGACTGTGACAGAGTATGCTGAGAGATTCAAGCACCTCAGTCGCTTCTATACACTACCACTTGATGAGGAGTGGAGATGTCGTAAGTTCGAGAATGGTCTCTGCGGTGATATCCGTTTGATGGTGGCCCCTTTGTCCATCAAGGACTTTGCCGCTCTAGTGGAGAATGGCAGAGTGATGGAGAAGATGAAACGTGAGGTAGAAGGCCAGCGCCCACAACAGCCACAGCTGCCTCAAAGGATTGGTGGACCATCTAGGTCCAAACCTAGGCATGAGGAGCAGAGGAGGTCGTATGACAAAGCCCACCACCAGTCCCAAGGGTCTAGGAGTTTCTCCCCTTAGCAGGGTCGAGTACAGTGCTACATATGTGGAGGCCCTCACCTGAGGAATGCTTGCCCACGTATGGAGAGTTATCGTCGGTGCAACAACTGTGGCAAGGAAGGCCACTTTGGGAAGGATTGCCCCAACCTTGCCAGGGCAGTGATACGCCCTCCAGTTCAGACTCCTCACCAGCATCAGCGGAGGGACAAAGGCAACATGCCTCAGGTGACGGGCAGAGTCTACACTATGATCAGAGCAGAGGCTGTAGGCTCAGGTAACCTTATTATGGGTTATTGTGTGATTTTTGGGATGAGATGCTGTGTGTTATATGATTCTAGAGCGACACACTCCTTTGTGTCAAATACATGTGTGGAACGGTTGGGTCCGTTGGTGTGCGAGCTGTAGTGTGAGCTTGCGGTGTCTACTCCGGCGTCGGGTTTGGTCAGGACGTCGTCCTTATGTGCTAGGTGTCCAGTGGAGGTAGAGGGACGCAGGTACAAGGTGAACCTAATTTGTCTGCCTCTACAAGAGTTTGAGGTAATCTTAGGGATGGATTGGCTCTTTGCCAATCGCATTCTTATAGATTGCCGAGAGAAGAGATTGTTATTCCCCAACTCAGAGGAGCCTGAGTTGTTATCGTCCCAAGGGGTTTTGAAGGAACTACAAGGTGGTGCTTAGTGCTTCGTGATCTTCACACATCTAAAGGTGGAAGGAGGACAGATGGAGTTCGCCATACCAGTGGTATAGGAATTCGAAGATGTATTCCCAGAGGAAGTGCCAGGGTTACCTCCCCACAGAGAGATGGAGTTCTCTATTGATCTAGTGCTGGGGACGGGTCCGGTATTGATGGCTCCATACCGCATGGCTCCGACGGAGTTGGTTGAACTTAAGAAACAGATTGAGGAGCTGATGGCGAAGCAGTTTATCCGACCCAGCACTTCGCCTTGGGGAGCACCAGTGTTGTTGGTGAAGAAGAAGGATGGGAGTTCACGTCTATGTGTGGACTACAGGCAGTTGAACAAAATGACGATCAAGAATAAGTACCCTCTTCCGAGAATCGACGACTTGATGGATTAGTTGCATGGATCGATAGTATTCTCGAAGATTGATCTGCGATCAGGATACCACCAGATATTGGTGAAGGCTGATAATGTATAGAAAACGGCCTTCAGATCCTGGTATGGACACTACGAGTACGTGGTTATGCCTTTTGGTGTGACCAATGCTCCGGCAGTGTTCATGGACTACATGAACATGATCTTCCGACCCTTCTTAGATAAGTTTGTCATAGTCTTCATATACGACATTCTCATCTATTCTAAGACTTAGGGGGAGCATGCTGAACATCTGAGGTTAGTGCTTGGTGTTCTGAGGGAAAAGCAGTTGTATGCCAAGTTATCCAAATGCAAGTTCTGGATGGATGAGGTACAGTTTTTGGGCCATGTGATATCTGCACAAGGCATTGCAGTGGATCCAACGAAGGTTGAAGCGGTGGTTAAGTGGGAAAGTCCTAAGTCTGCCATAGAGATAAGGAGTTTCGTGGGGTTAGCGGGCTACTGTAGGAGATTCATAGAGGGATTCTCCAAAATAGTGGCGCCTCTAACACTGCTTACTCGGAAGGACCAACCTTGCACTTGGACGGACAAGTGTGAGGAGAGCTTTCAGGAGCTAAGGAGAAGGTTGACGAGTGCTCCTATATTGGTGATTCCTGATGTGGGAAAGCCCTTTGAGGTTTATTGTGACGCCTCTCATTTGGGACTTGGTTGTGTTTTGTTGCAAGAAAAGAAGGCAGTGGCGTATGCTTCGAGACAACTTAAGGTGCATGAGCGTAACTACCCCACTCATGACCTAGAGTTGGCAGCCATAATGTTTGCCTTGAAGATCTAGAGGCATTACCTCTATGGTGCACAATTTCAGGTGTTCAGTGATCATAAGAGTCTCAAGTATCTGTTTGATCAGAATGAGCTGAACACGAGGCAGAAGAGGTGGATGGAGTTCTTGAAGGACTATGATTTTGAACTGCTATATCACTCAGGGAAGGCAAATGTAGTGGCTGATGCCTTGAGTAGGAAGACCGTACATGCTGCACACCTTATGATCAAGGAGGTGGAACTACTAGAGAAGTTCAGGGACATGAGGCTACAGGTGGAGTTGGGGTCCAAGTCCATTAGGTGTAGTACCCTTACTATCTCTAGTGACTTTTTGGACTAAATCAGAGAGAGGCAGTTGTTGGATGCCAGTCTAAACAGAGTTAGAGAACAACTTGGGTTGGATGAGGCTAGAGACTTTGCCTTGGGTAATGATGGTATACTGAGATTTCAGGGTAGAATCTATGTACCTGATGATGTAGAGGTGAGGAAGTTGATCCTTGAGGAAGGGCACAAAAGTCGTCTTAGCTTGCATCCTGGCATGACTAAGATGTATCAAGACCTCAAGGAGACCTTCTGGTGGTAGGGGATGAAGAAAGATGTGGCCCTATTTGTATCAGCCTGTCTGACCTGTCAGAAGGCGAAGGTAGAGCACCAAAGGCCCGGTGGGAACTACTAGAGAAGTTCAGGGACATGAGGCTACATGTGGAGTTGGGGTCCAAGTCCATTAGGTGTAGTACCCTTACTATCTCTAGTGACTTTTTGGACTAAATCAGAGAGAGGCAATTGTTGGATGCCAGTCTAAACAGAGTTAGAGAACAACTTGGGTTGGATGAGGCTAGAGACTTTGCCTTGGGTAATGATGGTATACTGAGATTTCAGGGTAGAATCTGTGTACCTGATGATGTAGAGGTGAGGAAGTTGATCCTTGAGGAATGGCACAAAAGTCGTCTTAGCTTGCATCCTAGCATGACTAAGATGTATCAAGACCTCAAGGAGACCTTCTGGTGGTAGGGGATGAAGAAAGATGTGGCCCTATTTGTATCAACCTGTCTGACCTGTCAGAAGGCGAAGGTAGAGCACCAAAGGCCCGGTGGGATTCTTCCGCCTTTGGAGATACCAGTGTGGAAATGGGACAGCATCTCGATGGACTTTGTGACCCATTTGTCACGAACTTTTAGAGGACATGACACCATCTAGGTGATAGTGGATCGATTGACCAAGAGTGCCCTCTTCTTGGCGATGAACTTGAGGATGTCCATGGCCAAGTTGGCCCAAGCTGTACATTAAGGAGATCATGAGGTTGCATGGAGTACCTTCGAGCATAGTTTACATCCCGGTTCTAGCAAACCTTACAGGAGGCTTTGGGTACCAAGTTGACTGTGAGCTCAGCTTACCACCCCCAGACTGAAGGCCAATCCGAGAGGACCATCCAGTCACTTGAGGACTTATTGCAGACGTGTATATTAGATCACCTGGGAGCTTGGGATGAGGTGCTACCCTTGATTGAGTTTACCTATAACAACAGCTTTCATGCAAGCATTGACATGACGCCATATGAGGCTCTTTATGGTAGGAAGTGTAGGACTCCCCTATGTTGGTATCAGGATGGGGAAGCAGTAATTGTCGGACCAGAATTGTTAGAACAAACTACTAAGAAAGTCAGGATGATGAGAGATAGGATGCAGGCCTCTCAGAGTATGCGATCATGTGTTCTTGAGGGTGACCCAAACCACTAGTGTGGGAAGGGCTCTCCGCTCAAGGAAGCTTTCTCCTAAGTTCCTTGGTCCCTATCAGATCACGAGGAGGATTGGACCGGTGGTTTACGAGATAGCTTTGCCCCCTTAGTTGGCGAATCTTCACCCGGTATTCCATGTGTCACAATTGAGGAAATATGTTTTCGACCCGTCTCATGTGTTGGGAGTTGAGGATATACAGATCAGAGAGGACCTTACTATGGAGGTGCCACCCATCGCTCTAGAGGATAGCAAAGTTGAGGAACGCCGAGGAAAGGCGGTCCACCTGGTTAAAGTCATATGGGATCCGAGGACAGGTGACTCGACTTGGGAGTTGGAGGAGGACATGAGGAAATCACACCCACACCTTTTTACCTGGTAAGCTTTAATTTTCAAGGTCAAAAATTTTGTTGTTGGGGAGAATATAAGGCCCAATTTTCTGCCCTAAAGTTTTAAGAGGTGCCATTGAGCTGTTGGGCCTAGGGGCTAGCCCAAAGGATAAAGTCACCCAAGTCTGACCTAATTGACTCATTCCACACTTTCAGACTATCCGCTTCCTTGGTGCTTAGAGCCACAACCGTCTCCTCCGTTAGGGTTCCGAAGGTTAATCAGATCCCCGTTTAGCGATCTCGCTTCTGCTCACGTAAGTGCTCTTCAACTCATAGTTTTTCCTCTCTAGCCTAGTTTCATAGTTGTTGTCGGGGTTCCGTAATGACCCACTTTTGCTCACTGTTTCCAGTTCAGAGTCTGCTCCTAGAGTTGTTTGTGCTCCACAGTTTGGGTGTCGAGGTTTCTATATAGCATTATCCAGGTAAGGGAAGCTAGACCTTACTTTGTTGTTATTTTTTCTCCGCTTGTGTAGCTGTATCTTGCCATGGAATGTATTGTATGTGTTGTGAACCTATGAAGTATATAATTTTTTGGCTGTTTAGATCTATTACGAGACTTAGCATGAGAGAACAGTGGCAAGCACTGGTTTTCTCGCCCAAGCAAGCACGTCTCGCCTAGGCGAGACTATTAAGAGCTCGCCTGGGTTTTTCTACGCGAGGTGTCACCTGGGCGACGCGTTTCCTCTTGCGCGAGCCACATTCTCGCTCAGGCGAGGAGGGCTCGCCTAAGCGAGAGGACGCAGGAAGCCATTGTTCCCCCTTTTCGAGCCCTCGCCTAGGCGAAGGGGGCTCGCTTGAGCGAGAGCCTCTCGCCTGAGCGAGACCCTTAAGCCTGAGCAAGGTGCTAGGTGAGGCAGTGCAATGTGTGATCTTTTTCTTGACTTTGTATGGTGAATGCTTGCTTGGTTTTAAGTACTGTGCTGAAAGTATGAGAGAAATGAGTATGCATGAGTAGTGTAAGTCATGAATTGTGAATAATGGGTTGATATCACCTTAGCATGAGACTTTGATGAAATGGTTGGTATTAAAGAGGCATGATAACAAGATGAGTTGGAAATCCTTTATGCATGGATGGTTTATGATGAATTGAAATGAGTTGGACCTGGAACCAGAAAGGTGTAGTCTTTAAAGGTTAGCATGATGAATGTATACTTGCATGGTGAATGTTATTTCGCCGTGTGATTATGTTTGGTCTGTGTCAGTGCGTAATTACTTGGTGTCTCTAAGTGAGACTTTCAGGGTCGTGCTTTAGTGGTCGGGATGTAATTCCATGGCCCTTGTTAGTGGGTGTCCATGGTGGTGCCCCATCTTTATAACTTGGTAAGGATTCAAGGAAAGGTTGCATCCTGACGCTCTAAGGAGTCGATTAGTCTCACCTAGAGTGGACTGACTCCTATGGTAAGAGTAGCAAGAGGCCTGAAATTCATTAAGGACTAACCTTGTGGTAAGGGAAATTGATTCATTGTAACACTTATAACACATAGCTCGGGGGTGAACAGAGGTATCCACCTTAAGTGCAAGCATTCGCTGAATTCGACTAGGTTATTTGTATCTGGATGAGTCGAGTCGTGTCTTAGTGTATTGTTTGGAAAGTCATAACATGCTTAGTTGATATGTGTATAGGGGATTGTGAAAATATATTTGATGGTATGAATGAAATATTTTGTGCTCTAGCTTACCCTACTTTCGTTGTTGTGTGTTCTGTTGTGTGATACTCTCTTTTGCAATGATCATCAACTTGTTGGTGTGAGCAGATGCGAGGAACACCCGTGGACAACATGGAGGTGATGGTTCCGCTGCATAGTCCGCGTGGACTGTACCTTATTTCTTAATGGGCTTTTCTTTAGGGCTATGGCCCATGTATTGCTTTGCGCTTTATTACTCTACTTCCAACTGTTAGACTTTTCAACTGTTTTTTGTTGGCATCGTGGTGTGCCTAGTTTTGTAGAGGTAGTGTTAAGGATCCCAAGCCTGCGCTGTTGTACTATTTATGTGTAGCGTTTCTTTTAATTACGCTTATTAATTAAATGGGACGTTACAATTATTATTATTATTTTTGTTACTATTATTATATTATTATTATTACTATTATTATTATTTTCCTTAATATTATTATTATTATTAATTTATTTTAACGTTATTATTATTATTACTATTATAATTATAATTATAATTATAATTTATTAGTATTATAATTTTTATTATTTTTGTTATTTATATTATTATGATTAATATCTTTGTTTTTATTTTTATTGTTATTACTTCTATTATTGTTATTATTATTCTTATCTTTATTATTATTTCTATTACTATTATTATTATTATTATTATTATTATTATTATTATTATTTTCCTTAATATTATTATTATTAATTTATTTTAATATTGTTATTATTATTACTATCATCATTATAATTATTCTTATGATTATTATTAATAATTTTACTATATTTTAATATTATTATTTATTATTATTATTTTCTTTTCATTTCTTTTACTATTATTATTATTATTATTAGTATTATAATTATTATTATTGTTATTTATATTATTATTTTTATTTTTATTTTTATTGTTATTACTATTATTATTATTATTTTTATTACTATTTACTGTTATTATAACTATTATTATTTTATTTTATTTTATTATGATTATGATTATACTATTTTATTATTATTGTTAATTTTATAATTTTTTTATTTTATTTATGATTTTTTTATAATTATTATTGCTTTATTTTATTATTATTATTATTATTTTATTGTTGTTTTATCTTATTAGTATTATTGTTTTCTTATTATTGTTTCATTTTATTTTATTATTATTTTCATTATTTTTATTTTTATTGTTTCATTTTATTAATATTTTAATTATTATAATTATTATTGTTGTTATTGTTATTTTTATTATTATCATCATTACTATTTTATTGTCCGTGCGATATTTTGGGGCAATGGTTATGAGTTCGTTTTGGGTTGTATATTGTTTGATTGTCTATGATTGTGTTAGGTATAATACTTTATTTTCATGGTTTTATATGAATTTATAAAGGGATAGATGTGTGATTATACTTGAATGATGCATATGAGTTGTGATGTTGTAAATTTAAGTATATGAAATATATGAATGCATATTTTGGATTCTGGATGTTTGAGAATTGAATTGTTGGATGTTAGGAACTTAATTAGAGTACATAAAACTAGTAGTGTCACATTACTGGTGTAGGCCCTAACAGTGTAGAGTGAACCGCCAGGCAATAACTAGAAATAGGGAAGCTTTGTGTGTCGTGACGGTGTTGTGGAACCGCCAAGCGGTCTACACTTCCATTTCGCCTGGTGGCGCTTTAGCAGCGCCAGGCGATAGTGCATGGGCAAGGGTCTATTGCATATAGATTTGTATGGATGGGTTTGAGGGCTTGATCAAGGATATGCTGGATTAGTTACGAGCGGGGAGGTTCGTAACAGAGATTTGAGATGCGTGATTGATGCGGGCGGGGAGGTCTATATATGTTGTCCTCTTGTGTTTTGGTGTTTAAGCGACGGATAATCTCGCTTAGGCGAGGGTGGCTCGCCTAAGTGAGGTTTTGTTGTGGTCTGATGCAGTTTGCATCGAATTCTCGTTCAGCGAGGTTTCTGTGTGTTTTTGGGCGAAGGTACGACTCACTTAAGCGAGACGAGCTCGCCTAAGCGAGATGGTGTGATGTTGCCACTGTTTCATGCTCGCTCAGGCGAGATGATTCAGCTTATGCGAGGTTAATGTGCTCGCTTAGGGTGAAGGCACATGGCTTAAGCGAGAATGGCTAGAAGCCAAGTTTATACACAATGTTTGGACTGTTGGCTTGCTATTTCCTAAAGTATAGGAATTATATGCTTGTGTTTGTGGTGTTTGGGCTTGAAGGACTAAGTCCAATAGGGGTCTGGGATGTGCTTAATGGTGGGACGCGTGATGGGCATGGAACTGTGTAGTTCCCGTCGGCTGTTAAGTGGCGAGGAGTCCTTAGTATGGTGATTACATGCGTCGGGCGCACGATGGTCAAGGAACTGTTATGTTCTCGTTGGCTGCTATTGGGCGAGGAGTCCATAGTATGGTGATTGCGTGTGTGCCATGGTCCGAGCGAGGAAGGCTTGGATGTTTTACTACAGACGTGGAGTCTGTAGGGCAGGACTATGAGCAGGATAGGCTCGTAGGGTTGGACCATGAATGGGTTAGTTTCGTGGGAGCACAATGAAGTCCCAAGACCTAGTTCATGCATATGACTCATGAAGGACTATGAGATCAGGGATAGGTAATTTGAAAATAATGAAATACTTTAGTGATGTTATTTTCTTTGGGATGCATGACATATTTATATATATATATATATATATATATATATATATATATATATATATATATGTGTGTGTGTGTGTGTGTGTGTGTGTGTGTGTGTGTGCATAACTTACCCTATCTGTGTCTTTGTGATGATGATCAGATAACTTATTATCCGGGAGCAGATGATTTGACAAGTGAGCCAGTAAATGCTTAGAGGCAGAGTGCAGGTCTCTCTGGGGCTTTTGAAAGGATTTTTATTTAAAGAATTTTGATGTAATTTTAATTATGTTGAACTTTGGTAGATTTTGTAATAAAGTAATTGCGAATATTTGAATTATGTTACAATTAAAGTTTTCTAAATTTTCCCGCGTTTTGGGAAATTATGATCATAAATGAGGTTTATTAATATCTTTGTGGAACTTTGCTTTTAATTATTCGTCTATATTTCTTTAAAAGTAATATTCTAAGTAATATTCCTTAGGGATGTTACAACCTAAGGATCTAATTCTGAGATGTTGGAATTAGTTACAGCGGCTATGCAGTAGGTAATCCGACGAGCCTTCTGATTGTTCTCATAAAACTTCCTAGCTACCTTATGATTAACCTTCATCGCCACAACCTTCTCTCTAGCAAGTGGAAAATTCATCTTGAGATGCATTGTTGATACTATTTGAGCTGATGTATGACCTTGTGAAAGACTAGTAAACCTCACTATTGATTGCCTATGGGTCGAGTTACCACTTACAGTCACATGAGACGTTTGAAGACGGACTAAGAAGACTGGGCTAGAAATTGGGCCTTAGTTCACCCAATAGTTAGGTTAAATTTTATTAATAAGATACAATTATGAAAGATCATGTAGTTATTATCTTTGTAATATTTGTTTTTGTTATTATCTTTTGTAACCAAAATATTATCTTATTTTCCAGAGAATAAAAAATTTGTAACTTATTTGCTTATAAACAAAATGCTAACTCCCATGGCTGAAGGACGAAACTATTTTGGCTTAAGGTAGTCATTGACTTAGAGTTAAGAAAGTTCACTTTTTTTTTGCTCTTCGGTTTAATGCACTTAACTTTTTACTAAAGCAAAAAGAAGAATGGTATTATATATCATAACGTAACTAATATTGCATCACCTAGTATTTCTAAAGGAAGGGTATTTTATAAGAAAACTAACCCTAAGGAACCTAATGATATAGGAATACCTATGACCAACATAATTTCTTATGCATATATATTCAACAAACGATATATAAAGGTTGTATTATAATTCATTGTAAAAACAATTTAGATATTGTTAAGATACTAGTAGTTATAATATCTTATGTTACTTATAATATTATGTATATGGGCTTAGCCCATATTTTCTTTATTGTTCATTATAAACACCTTTCGTGAAGACACCTCTCTTGAAGACACAAGAGATGAACACCTTTCTCTGAATCACAGAGAGAACTTTGACCTTAGCTTTCTTAGCAACAGTAGCAGCACTCAATCTCCTCGAAAATCATCTCAGGAAAAGTTATCACTCTACCCAAACTAGGTTTTTCAAAGCTCTTTTGAGAACACTCAGAGAACTCTCTTTTTAGTCACAACACTAGCACTCTAGCTTCTCAGAAAGGTAAATTCGAAGTAGCTATGTTGTTCTTTAAATAAGGAGTTTCAAAAATTAGATCAAAAACTGAATAGTCACGTTCAAACTGACAGGGATAATCGATTATCACGATTATTCCAGTGTGCTTTCTAAAACAAAACTTTGAACAGATAATCGATTATCAGAGGTGATAATTGATTATCACAATGATTTTTACAAAAATGCAAGAGTTATGATCTGGTTGTTGATTCTAAGATATTCTAAGCTTTTTAAACATTTTACAAGATAACTTTAAACATAAAATAGTTGTCTTCATAATGTCTTCCAGGTGGCTTTTAGGTTTCTTTTATAATCATCAAAATCTTGCTTCAGCATTTTAAGTTGTCTTCTACTTTTGCCAACAATCTCCCCCTTTTTGATGATGATCAAAACAATATATTTAAAGTATCTACAATCAGAAATCTTACAAGTAGATTTGTTAGTAGCATTGTGTATTTAAACTTTTTGTTCTCCTGTTTTAATCATTTGAAAAAAGTTTAAGAGAAAAAGCTCCCCCTCAATTACATAGGGTAGATAAATAAAATGCATATTTATTTAAGATCAACCAATTTACAATAGCAAGAGAAAAAAAAAGAACCATAGCAATGATACAAACACCTAAAATTCTGGACTTATGTCATCTTCTTCATCATATTTGTCAAACTTATTTTCTAGATTAGAAATCTTAGAATCAAGTCCTCTAATTAAGCGAGTGACCTCTTCATGTCAAGTAGTGGAGATGAGAAAGAATTTTTCAAGTCTCTGGTTTAAGTTTAAAATGTGATCCTCTAGAGAAGAGGATGAGCCACCAACCCCACTAGATGAACCAATATTGGTGTCAACAGGATGGATAGGAGCAATGGGAGGGCTTTCTTCCTCTTCATTTTCAGAAGGTGGCATGTCATCCTTGCGAACGTAAGTTTTCCCCAAAGGAATAAACTTCATTTGTTTCAAGGAGTTTTTTGCAATTTTGTTGGCATCAATGGTTTGATGAGATTGTTCATCAGATACGTTCACGCCTTTGTACTCACAAATGCGAGAGATAAACAGAGAATAAGGGAGTGGATATTGAGCGAGCCGCTTCGCTTTGAGCATTGCGTCAAGAATGATGCTTGGCCAGTGGATAGGAATATGATTGAGCATAACTCAGATAATCATGAGATCAACTTCACTACACTATGCATGATTTGTACCACGGCGACATAAAATCCAGACAATGAGTTAGTGAAGAAGACGCTCATCAACTTTGAGAGGGCCTGCTAGCAATTTTCTGCCTATTTCTTAATCAGGTTTTCTCAGAAATGATCTATAGGCAAATATTCTTTTAAATCCTTCAATACCTGCAGTTAGAATTGGAGAGGTGCCATCATGAATGGGAAATTAAGCAACATTTTCCCAGATATCATCATCCAGAATGATATCTACTCCTTTCACTTTTGTAAACCCCACTCCATCTCTGAATTTGTAGTTGTAGTAGAAGGCTCGTACTAAGTCAGGATAGTAGGTACCCTGCATTTCTGTGAAGAATTTTACCCCTTGTTCAGCTAGTAACACATGAATTGTAAAACGACAGTTGACAAACCATTGAGATTTGATGAATTTTGGAGTGATGAGAGGCTTGTCTTTCCATAAAGTGATGAATTCATATCTCCTTTCTTCATCTGAAATCAAACCTTCAATGGATGCAGTGCAAGATGTAGTTAGAGGTTGAGTAGCACGAGATGCAGTTCTTCTACGGGTAGGAATCTTCCTGCGAGATGCTTCAGCCATTTGTCCATGTGGAGGATAAAGGGAGCTTGAAGGTTTTTGAGAAAATGGAGGGTTCTTGAGTTTTTAATGTGTGAAAAGAGTGGAACAGTGACCAAAGTGGTTTGCATTTATAGGGAAGGATCTCCAACGGCCAAATGCACGCATTTTAATGCAAATCTAGCCGTTACAACGGCTAGTTTTTGAAATATCTTGGTCCAACGACGCATGATAATCGATTATCTGAATGTGATAATCAATTATTGTTTCAAAAGTTGTGTAAAACATGAATCCTGACGAACCGATAATTGATTATCTTTAGTGATAATCGATTATTCCAGAATGGTTTTGATACTTTGGTTTAGAAGTAGTGATAATCGATTATTGAGTGCAATAATCAATTATTCCAAAATGTGTTGGAATTTTAAAGGGAGACTAATAATCGATTATTGACTAAGATAATCGATTATTGATGCGCTGATTTTCGGATTTTTGGAGGATTTTGAGTTTTGGCATTTTTAAGAGATCTCTAATATGCCCAAGTCTCTCCTGAGTTCATAAAATCTATCTTTAGCTAATGGTTTGGTAAAGATATCAACTAATTGATGCTTTGTATCTACATATTCTATCTCACAGTTTCCCTTATTTATGTGATCCCTTAAGAAATGATGTCTTATTTCAATGTGCTTTGTCTTAGAGTACATGATGGGATTTTTGGTTAAATTAATAGCACTAGTATTATCACATTTCAAAGGTACATGATTTAGAAAAATATTATAATCTTCTAACTGATGTTTCATCCAAAGAATTTTAGCACAACAGTTTCCAACTACTATGTATTTAGCCTCTATAGTTGACGAAGCCACACAAGCTTGTTTTTTGGAGTGCGAAGAAACTAATGAACTTCCTAAGAGGTGACAAGTACCACTGGTACTTTTTCTATCTATTTTACAACCACCATAGTCAGTGTATGAATAGCCTATCAAACTAGGGGATGCTCGTGAAGGATACCAAAGTCCAAAACATGCAGTTCCGTTTAAATATTTTAAGATTCTTTTCACAGCAGTAAGATATGATTCTTTTGGATTGGCTTGAAAACAAGCACACACACATACAGATTGCATAATATCAAGTCTACTCGCAGTAAGATATAACAATGAACCTATCATGCCTCTAAACATAGTTTGATTTACCTCTATTCCTGATTCATCTTTGTCTAAATAGCAAAAGGTTCCCATAGGAGTACTTGCTTCCTTAGCAGTATCCATTCCAAATTTCTTAAGTACTTCTTTACAATACTTAGATTGAGAAATGAAGGTTCCATTTTTCATTTACTTAATTTGCAGACCCAAAATGAATGTCAATTCTCCCATCATTGACATTTCAAACTCTCCCTACATTATACTTGCAAAACCCTTACATAGAGAATTATCAGTATCCATTCCAAATTTCTGAAGTACTTCTTTACAGTACTTAGATTGAGAAATGAAGGTTCCATTTTCCATTTGCTTAATTTGCAGACCCAAAAAGAATGCCAGTTCTCCCATCATTGACATTTCAAACTCTCCTTGCATTATACTTGCAAAACCCTTACATAGAGAATTATCAGTAGATCCAAATATTATATCATCTACATAAATTTGAACTAATAAAATATGTTCACCTACTCTTTTAATAAACAGAGTTAAATCAATTTTTCCTCTTTCAAAATTATTTTCTAGCAAAAATGTGCTTAATCGTTCATACCAAGATCTAGGTTCTTATTTTAATCCATACAATGCTTTCTTCAATTTAAAAATGTGATTAGGAAACTTATAATCTTCAAAACCAGGTGGTTGTTCAACATACACATATTCTTTAATCAATCCATTTAATAAGGCACTTTTAACATCCATCTGATATAGTTTAAATTTCATGCAAGAAGCATAAGCAAGAAGTAAACGTATAGCTTCTAACTTGGCAACTGGAGCATAAGTATCATCATAATCTATACCTTCTTCTTGTATGTATCCCTTTGCTACAAGTCTGACTTTGTTCTTAGTGATGTTTCCATCTTCATCCAGTTTGTTTCTGAACACCCATTTTGTTCCTATGACTTTGTTAGAATCATCCCTTGGAATCAGTTCCCAAACTTCATTCCTTTCAAATTGATTAAGCTCTTCTTGCATTACAATGCATCATTGATCATCTTGAAGAGCTTCTTCTACATTTTTGGGTTCTATCTGTGAAACAAAAGCAATAATCATACAGAAATTTGACATATTTCTCTACTCCCTTTGATATATCTCCAATGACATTTTCCAGAGACAATCCTCTAGGTGATATCCAGCTTTTGGCAAGATCTTCAGGTTCAGACAGTGGATTCTCATTTAGGTACATTTCATCAAGAGTTTCTTTAAGATATTCTTCATCACCTACATTTGTTTTATTTGACTCAAGAGGATTTTCCTCAAGGTCCACAATTTCATCAAAAACATGCATGGATTCTTCTACATTTAAGGTTCTTCTATTAAAAACTTTGTAGGCTTTACTGGTTAGTGAATATCCTAAGAAAATAGCTTCATCTGCTTTAGAATCAAATTTACCCAAATTTTCTTTTCCATTGTTTAAGACAAAACATTTGCATCCAAATATTTTTAAATGTGCTACATTAGGCTTTCTTCCTTTAAATAATTCATAAGGGGTAATTTTCAAGATAGGTCTAATGAGCATCCTATTTAGTACATAACAAGCCGTGCTTACAGCATCAGTCCAAAAATATTTAGGCACTTCATATTCATTCAACATTGTGTGAGCTAGTTCCTCTAAGGATATATTTTTCCTTCCTACAACTCCATTTTGTTGAGGAGTTCTAGGTGCAGAAAAATGATGCATAATTTCGTTCTCTTCACAAATTTTTTCAAACAATTCATTTTGAAATTCCCCACCATGATCACTTCTCAAAATTTCAATTTTCAAATCCTTTTCATTTTGAATCACTTTTGCAAATTTCTTAAAAGCTTTAAAAGCCTCACTTTTTAGTATATCTTGAGTAGTCATCAACAATAACAACAACATAGTAATTTCTCCCAAAGCTTTTTATCCTAGAAGGACCAAACAAATCCATATGCAAAAGTTCTAATGGCTTTGATGTAGAAATCACATTTTTTGAATGAAATGATGAGTTTACTTGTTTTCCTTTTTGACAAGTAGCACATAATCTATCTTTTTCAAACTTTATTTTCCAATTACTAAGTCTTTAGAGATTAGTTTGTTTAAATGTTGCATATGAATATGAGCATCTCGTTTATGCCACAACCATGGATTTTCTTCTTTAACAACCAAACAAGTTATATCACTAGATGATGCATTATCAAGATCAATCAAGTAGATGTTATTATGTCTCATACCTTTCAAGGTGACTTCCTTAGAGTCCTTTTGATGAATAGTGCAGTAGTCACTCTCAAAGATGACTTTGAGTCCTTTATCACATAATTGGCTTATGCTGAGAAGATTATGCTTTAGTCCTACCACAAATAGTACATCCTTGATCTCCAATGTATTTCCTCCACCAACATCACCCGTTCTAAGTATTTTTCCCTTGTTATCCCCATATGTAACAAATCTTTGTTCCTTTCTTTTAAAGTTCTTAAACTTCCTTTTATCTTCATTCATGTGCCTTGAACAACAACTGTCAAGATACCACATTGATTTCTTGGATTTAGAAGTCATCTGCAAAATAAAGAAACAATTTCTTTAGGTCCCCAACAACTTGTTTGGGTCCTTAGGGTTAGAATAAAAATATCTACCTATGAACAGGCACCCACTGATACTTCCCATTTGGAACACCAAAATGTTTAATATTGCATTTATTTGAAGTATGACCATTTTTCATGCAATAAAAACAAGTAGCAGTACATACATATGCATTCATAGAATAAGAAGTTCCTTTTTCTACCCAAATTCTACGAGTTCTTTTAATTTTATTTTTCTTATTATAATTATGAGCATGCTTGTTCTTATTTGGATTTTTTTTAAGATCAAGTTTTTCAGAATTTTTATTTTCCAATGCATCTTCAAGATGTTTCTCCAAAATACATATATCAAACATGTAACTTTTACAAGAAGCACATTCAATAGTTTCTTTTTCTTTGTTTTCTAATATTGAAATTTTATTTTTCAAATTTTCTTCTTCAAAAGAGATTTTTCAAACTTACTTTGCAAATCTTTAAAATCAGATTTTAATTTTCTGTGAGCAGTATCTAATTTACTAGATTTAACAAGTAATTGTTGAAATGCATCATAAAGATCATAATAGTCATTTTCATTGCAAGTAGAACTTACCTCGCTGTCAGAATCATCATGATTAGCCATCAACCAGAGATTTGCTTCTTCATTTTCAGAATCATTAGAATTTGATGTGCTTGAGGCATTATTTTCCCATGTTATGTATGCCTTTTTCTTAAAAAAATGTATGCCCTTCCTTTCTTCACTTTTCTTTGAATTTGGACAATCAGCTTTGACATGTCCAGTTTCTCCACATCCATAGCACTTGAAGTTTGAAGATCATCCTTGATTCTCCTTCTTATTGCTCTTGAATTGATTTTTACCTTTGGCCTTCATGAATTTTGTAAACTTCTTAATCATCAGACTCAGATTCTCATCATCATTAGAGTCTTCTTCTTTTTGCTTTTTGCTTTTTGCTCTTTATAACTTTAGATTTAAATGCAATATTTTTGTTTCTTCCAAGATCTTCTTCTTCATTTAATCTACCCAGTTCAAGCTTGTGCTCTCTTAGCTTTCCAAATAGAGTTGCCATCGTCATCGTTGCAAGATTTTGGGACTCCATGATGGTCGTCATCTTTGGCTGCCAAGTCCTGTTCAAGGATTTAAGAATTTTTATATTCAATTCATCAGTGTTAAAAGTTTTACCTAGACCCGTGAGATGATTGACGATGTGTGTAAATCTTTTCTGCACATCATAGATGGTTTCTCCTTGTTGCATCTGAAACATTTCATATTCTTGGATCAAGGAGTTATTGCGTGCCCTTTTTACGTCATTTGTTCCTTCATGAGTCACACGCAAAATTTCCCTCATATCACGTGCACTGGTGCAGACTGAGATTCTGTAAAACTCATCAAGGGTTAAAGCATATGAAATAATATTTCTAGCCTTAACATCGTACTAAGCTCGTCTATTTTCATTTGCAGTCCATAATGAGAATGGCTTTGGTTCCTGCACATCATTAACAACATTAGCAGGCACAAATGGACCATTTAAGACAGCATCCCAAATACCCCTATCAACAGATTCCAAAAATATTTGCATTCTAACTTTCCAAAAGGGATAATTTTCACTAGTGAAAATAGGAGGTCTGTTGATAGATGCTCCCTCAGCAAAGGTTTGATTTTGTCTAACCATTTTCGAAAATTTTGAAGAACTATCAAAGAAAGCTCTGATACCAATTGTTGGTATCACGCATCGGAATGTTTAGCGTTTGGACAAAAACCAAGAGGGGGTGAATTGGTTTTAAGTAAAAAATTAATACTTTAAAATTTTTCCAAAATTTTACTGTTTAATTTGATATTAGTTCCTTTATATGCAACAATAGTTTCAATATAGAGATGGAGAAGAAGATTGAACACAAGTATTTATACTGGTTCAGATTAAAAGATCCTACGTCAAATTGTTAATCTCTCAAATAAAGAGATTAACTCAATCACTAACAAATATCATATTACAATCAGATAACAAAAGAATAGGGAAAGAAAACACCTCTATTGAAGACACAAGAGATGAACACCTTTCTCTGAATCACACAAAGAATCTTGACCTTAGTTTTCCTAGCAACAACAACAACACTCAATCTCCTAGAAAATCCTCTTAGGAAAAGTTATCGCTCTACCCACATTAGGCTTTTCAAAGCTCTTTTGAGAACACTCAGAGAACTCTCTTTGCAGTCACAACACTAGCACTCTAGCTTCTCAAAAAGGTAAATTCGAAGTAGCTCTGTTGTTCTTTAAATAGGGGTTTCAAAAATTAGGTCAAAAATTGAATAGTCACGTTCAAACTGACAGGGACAATCGATTATCACTAGTGATAATCGATTATTCCAGTGTGCTTTCTAAAAACAAAACTTTGAGCAGATAATCAATTATCAGATGTGATAATTGATTATACCAGTGCTTTTCTGAAAAATTGGACTCAGCTCAGGATAATTGATTATCCTAAGTGATAATCGATTATCACAATGATTTTTACAAAAATGCAAGAGTTATGATTTGGCTATTGATTCTAAGATATTCTAAGCTCTTTAACCATTTTACAAGATAACTTTAAACATAAAACACTTGTCTTCATAATGTCTTCCAGATGGCTTTTAGGTTTCTTTTATCATCATCAAAATCTTACTTAAGCATTTTAACTTGTCTTCTGCTTTTGCCAACTTATATTTAATTTTCACTATATTTACTCTTTTACTGCCATTCAAATGTTGGGTGTATCTATTTTATAGTATATGTTAATGATATTGTTCTTACCAGCAATGATCACCATGACATTTCCCAAATGGAACAACACATTTGTCACCACTTTCAAACCAAAGATATTAGCAAACTGAAATACTTCTTGGGGATTGAGGTAGCAAAATCTAACAGTGGTACTTTTATATCTCAAAGAAAGTATGCATTCGATATTTTGGAGGAAACTAGGTTGATGAACTCAAAATCTGTTGACACACACATGGATCCCAATATCAAACTCCTATAGTCAGGGGGCGCCTTTCTAAGATCATGAGAAGTATAGTATATTAGTTGAAAAATTGAACTACCTTACTTTTACTCATCCTGACATTTCCTTTGCAGTCAATGTGGTGAGTCAATTTCTCAATTTCCCATGTGTAGATCATTAGAATGCAATCATTCGTATATTAAAGTACATTGAAGGATCTCCTGAAAAATGTTTATTACATGGTCACAGTAACCATACTAAAGTTGTCTATTATTTAGATGTTAAATGGGCAGGGTCTCTTTCTGATAGAAGATCTGATTTTGGCTACTATGTTTCCATTCAAGGTAACTTGATTTCTTGGAAGATCAAGAAACAAAGTGTTGTGACAAGATCTAATGTAGAAGCATAATATAAAGTTATGGCCTCAATCACTTATGAACTTGTGTGACTTAAACAATTACTTTAAGAATTGCAATTTGGAGATGTCACTCAACTTACAGTTATATGTGACAATCAAGTTGCTATTCATATTAGCTCTAATCTTGTCTTTCATAAAGGACCAGGCACATTAAGATTGACCGTCATTTTGTTCAAGAAAAGATTGTATCTAGAGACATCAAGACTGAGTTTGTTAACTCAAGTGATCAGTTAAAAAATATTTTCACTAAATCTTTATGAGGACCTAGAATTAATTATATTTGTAACAAACTTGGTACTTAAATTTATTTGTACCATCTTGAGGGAGAGTGTTAAATATTGTTAAAATATTGATATATGTTAGTTACAATATTATGTATTTGGACTCAATCCATATTGTTCATTATAAATATATTACCTACACGAGTAATTACTCCTATATCATATTTTCACTCTATTCAACAAACTCCATGTGTCACATTAAACACCGAAAGTGTCATTTGCTAAAGAGAAATTTTAAATTTATTTCATAAAATGCATGGATGAAATAAATTTATATTAAGCTTAGAAACTAAATACAATCTTTTAAAATAATTTGGAATAAAAAACACATTTAGTTTTTGTAAGGCCCCCTTTATTTATTTGCTTTTCTACCCTAATTTTTAAGGGCTCATCCTAAGCAGATGGGCCTAAAGGTTGGCCCATAGGGTGTCAAGCTCCCTAAAGCAGCCAAACACCCTTATTTTGCACCCACTTGCAAAAAGAAAGCCACTTACTCTTTCCTTTCTCTCCATAGAAGCTCTGCTAGGGTTTGGTACCACCTTGGTCAAGCTAGTTTGAACTTATTCCTTTCCCACGTAAGTTGTCCCTTATCCAATACTTTCCTTTTCCTAGCACTGTTGTCTTGGTTCCAACTAAGGTTTCTCTTGGTAACTTTGTTTCCTTCTGTTCCTTTATTTCTCTAGCTCACTAAGTTATTCCTAGAGCTACCATGCTCAACTGTTTGAGTGTCTGAGACCTTGGCTAGCATTTTCCAGGTAAGGGAAGCTAGGGTTTCGTATTTAAAATCTATTTTTCCTATTTTTGGTTCTGTTTTGCGTTTCTGATGCTTGTGTGATGTCCACGATGGAATGAATATGCATGGTTTTCTGTTTGGATGAATCTCTGGTTTTGCAGGCGTAGAACAGTGAGGGAGAACTGTTATTTTTGCCCAAGCGAGCTCGTCTCGCCTAGGCGAGAGTAGTAGAAGCTCGCCCAGGGGTTTTCGCTCGAGCACTCGCTCAGACGAAAAATTGAGTTTTTGAGTTAAAAACCATCTCGCTCAAGCGAGATGGCCTCGCCTAAGCGAGAGTTCGCAAAACCCCTAGGACCTCTATTCACAGTCTCGCTTGAGCGAGAGCTTGCAGCTTGAGCGAGAGCACTCCTCTCGCCTGAGCGAGGGCTCCTAGCTTGAGTGAGACCTTACGTAGACCGCACTATTTTCTTTCATGATTGTTATTGATTATATGATTGGCTAGTTTGCTATGTTCAAAGTCTGAAGTATGCGAATATGCCTGAAATCTCTGATGTTATGGACTGGATTGATGAGTTTGGTATGACCTTGGCATGGAACACAAATGGGATGGTTGGTTATAAATGTTGGTATGGAATTGGTATGTAAAATGACTTTATGTTGGTTGGAGAAACATAATTTTGGTGTGGTCAGGACGTAATTCCACGATGGTTGCGTGGTAGTGCCTCATTGGTCAGGACGTAATTCCATGGATCTCTAGGTGAGATCTCATGGTGGTGCTTCATTGGTTAGGACGTAATTCCACGATGGTTGCGTGGTGGTGCGTCATGGTCATGACGTAATTCCATGACCCCTATTAGAGGGAGCTCATGGTGGTGCCTAATACTTAGGACGTAATTCCACGAAGTTCGTTGTGGTGCCTCATTATATAATTTAGTAAGGATTCAAGTAAGGACTGCATCCTAACACTCTAAAGAGTCAGTTAGTCTCACGTAGAGCGTATTGACTCAAGTGGTGAGAATAGCGGGAGACCCTAGTCTTTGGCAGGATAATGGCCTTAGATGTTTGAAGGCTAACCTTATGAGTGGTAGGGTGAAACCCATTGACAATTGGCTCTACAGAGCAGTAGAGGCCACACAAGTGCAAGCCTCCGGTGAATTCGACTAATTATATGTATCCGGATAAGTCATGTCTTGAGTCTTAGTGTCTTGTTTGCGAGTCATCACATGCTTAGTTGATGTATGTATCTTTGACTATCAAATTGTATGCAATTGCATGATAAAACATTTTTTCCACTCTAGCTTACCCTTTCTGCTTTTCTTGTGTGTTGGGTGTGTTTTCTTCTTTTGCGATGATCATCAATTTATTGATGAGAGCATATGTGAGAACTCCTCGTGGTCATCAAGGTGATGGAGATTCCGCTACATAACTTTGAGTTGGATCCTATTTCTTCGAGTTTCTTTTGGGGCTGTAGTCCATGTACTACGTTGCTCTTTGAACCTTTATGTTGAATGCCATTAAATCTTTATCCTGTTTTGTATTGACATCGTGGTGTACCTTAGTTTCCTTCCTAAGTACGTTGCATTATTGTAAAGAATGATAATATACTCTATAAATTTGCTCTTAATATTATTTTAACGTTACATTTAATTAAGATTATTATTTATATGCGACGTTACATCTTTTGTTTCAAAATTTGGATTACTTCAATTTGACATCATTGATTTTTGTACATTGTTAAATCTTTCATGCCAAAAGGTTGATTTTATTAAAATTTTACAATTGTTTACCGCTTGCTTCATATATATGAGTTAATGTCCCCATTATTATTTGTTATTATTGTATGGATTATTCTTTAGAATTATATTTTATGATCTATGTTTCTTACCTTCGAGTGTATTTCATAAGTCTGTGTGCATAGCAAGTGATTACTTATCCTGTATCATATTTAACCCCTTTTAATTGTTAAGATAGGAGTATTATGGTAATTGTTTAAATTAAGAAATAATTAACAATTTCATTTTTTTTAAATCAATCACAATTACAAAAATTTTACTCATTTTTTTTGACTATGTTCTCCTAATCTAAATAATTTCACATTCTACTCTATTTTTCTTCTTTTCTTTCCTTTTATAGTCTCCCATTTTCCATCACTTGATCCAAAGAGAGGTTACATCCTAAACTCGGCACCAAATAGGAAAATCATAATCTGCCCAAAACAAGTTTTTTACATTGAAAATACAAACAACTAAGGAAAAAGAAAAAGAAAATATTTGGATCAATAGATACACAAGCCTATTTTACAATCATCCCACCCCC
>Ga0214544_1000316_pt1 | contig 82931 bp, 34 predicted proteins | sample CNSS3metaG_FD_160074 | JGI IMG/M metagenome (GOLD analysis project Ga0214544, IMG submission 160074) | Root nodule microbial communities from cowpea collected in UCLA plant growth center, Los Angeles, California, USA - CNSS3 | ecosystem: Host-associated > Plants > Roots > Nodule | place: USA...
TATTTTAAACTATATTTTAAAATATATATATATATATATATATATATATATAACTATATATAACTATATATATATATATTGAATTAAACTATATTTTCTATAATTATCAATAAACTATATTTTAAATTACAAACTATATTTTTAATTAAAGTCTTTCACGATTATATTTTATTCATGTTTGTAAGCACCTTTTTTTTCTCAAACGAAGCAACCTCTGTTATTATTTTTTTTATCGAAGTTGGTTAATTTATTTTTTCTAATGCAGATCGAAAAACCTTCAATAGATTTCTATTAAAATTCTTTGTGATACATATTAATCCAAAAATTTGTTTTAGTTGACATGGGTAAAGAATTTGCCAAAAATGAATCTATAGAAAAGTTAAAAAAGGATGACCATAATCAATATTATCGAACACAATTGTGATTAGAGTTAGGTGAAAATGAATTTGACCGATATTTATTAAAATATAAACTTGTAAACATATGCTAAAATAGTTTTAATAGAGTATAACAAAGAATAACTTCGACCGATGTCATTTAAAAAATATCACCAACGTATATTTTTGAGAATTATTAATTATTTTTTATTTTTATTTTTACTGGGTTGCAATTAAACTACTCTACTAAAAAAATTAAAAGTTTAAACTATTTTATTCAAATAAAATATTTAAAAGTTAAACAATTTAAAACGAAAAATATTGAAATTTAGTATATTTGTTCTTGTTATAAATTTTGAAATTCTCTGAAAATAAATACATTTACATTGCTTAAGTTAGTCAGAAGTCAATATAAATTTTAAGCTAATTATTATTATTATTTTTACTTAAATATGACTATCTGTTTAAGGTTAACGAGTTTTACTTTTGTTTTTTATAAAAAGAATATTTGTTTTTTATCCCCTCTCATAAAATTTGAAATCAATTTTTTTAATTTTTATAAAATTTGAAACCACTCTTTAATTCTTAAAAAATGTGATTTCTTTTTGCTTTAGCTTTAATCACAAGTCAATATAAATTTTAAGCTAATTATTATTATTTTTACTTAAATATGACTATCCGTTTAAAGTTAACAAATTTTACTTTTGTTTCTTATAAAAAGAATATTTGCTTTTTATCCCCTCTCATAAAATTTGAAATCAATTTTTTAAATTTTTATAAAATTTGAAACCACTCTTTAATTCTTACAGAATGTGATTTCTTTTTGCTTTAGCTTTAATCACAAGTCAATATAAATTTTAAGCTAATTATTATTATTTTTACTTAAATATGACTATCTGTTTAAAGTTAACGAGTTTTACTTTTGTTTCTTATAAAAAGAATATTTGTTTTTTATCCCCTCTCATAAAATTTGAAATCAATGTTTTTAATTTTTATAAAATTTGAAACCACTCTTTAATTCTTACAAAATGTGATTTCTTTTTGCTTTAGCTTTTAAAAATATTTTTATCTGTTCACAATTTTAAATCTCATTTTTAGTCCCTCATATTTTTTTTGTAATTTAAATAAATATAGTTTATTTTACAAATTTTAAAAGTTTTTGTGAGGTACAAATAAACATTTTGGACTACTCAACTCTTTAAAACACACAAGAAAATAAATAGTTAAGTAATGGCACATAATATTATAATAAAAAATGATCATTTTGAATATTAGAGAAAAATTATAAACAATTTTACGAGTCAATAAAAAACTTATTCATGAAATTAGAAGCATATTTATTAATTAAGATAATTATTACAAAATTTAATAGACTTATTGAAGTAATTATACAATAAAATAACGCATTTTACATATATATTATGTAAAATAATTTTTTATTTTCATCAATAAGAATATAATTAAAATACGTTTAAAACTATTATAATAAAATAAATTACCATCCTAAAAATCATCTATAACAAAATTTTGAACTTAACTTTTGATCCTTTATTGTTATTTTCGTAAAAGACACTTCTATCCCTTTTTCCACAAATCCCTGATATTTGTAGGTTGAAGACTGGTAGGTTAACAACAGAAATATTTGGTACGTTAGAATTTTGTTGACCGCCACGAGTCACGGTTTTAAATGGAAATGGCACCAAAATAAAAAACGTCTCAAATGATCAAATGACCATCTTACCCTGCCACATGAGCCGGCTTGAGGCAGAAGCAACGCGGTTCCAAAGCACGAGAATGGAAAACAAATTATTTTTTATTTTATTTTATACGAGAAAATTTCTAATTGGACAATGGCAGCATAGAGAGTCGCGTAATTATTAACTTTTGGGCAATATCTGCTTCCTTTCTTCCTCCTCCTTGGCGTAGCAGGATTTTGGCTAAAAATCGTTTATTGTTTATTTATTTATCCGTGTCATAAAAAAATAATTATTTTTATTTATATGTTATCTTCGCTCGCTTGTGATTTTAGAAAAATCTCGATCAACGGAGCTCCCAATTCTGTGTGTTTTGTAAGAGCATCTTATCTGCGAAAATTTGGGTCAAACTGAAACTGTGCAGCGAAGAGAAGAAAAGCGTGAAACCAACATTTCCATTTTGTAGAGTTGGCGGTAGTTTGCGGCGAGTTTTTCTCTTAGCGCCGGAAAGTACTTCGCGATTCGGGAAAAGCTCATTTCGCGAAGAAACGATTGAATCTCGTACCAGCTGATTGATTGATTTGAATCTCGATGTGATCGCCGTGTTTACCTCCGATTTCAATGGGAAAGTTTCTCGCTGGCTTCGTGCTGCCTTCACTGCTTCTGCCAGGTACCGTTATTTGCAATTTGTGTTTTCTCAACGAAGTAAGAGTGAGCTTCGTAGTTGGATTGAATATAGTTTTTGTCGCTAAAACTTGTAATATATTATATGCGAAGTTGACAGCATAGGCTGTTTGTTCGTCATTACTGATTGATTTGATTTTATGTAGTTATTGTTTTAAACCTAGTGAAATTCATGTCATCGTAAAATCATAATATTGCATTTGAAGATTCTGAATTAACTAGATTAGAATCACTATGAACTCGTTAATCACTAGATGCTCTTATAGTGAATCATTTATTATTAATTTTGAAGTGACAGTGAGTAGGCACTAGCGACTGGGTTGTGGCAGTATCCACATATATATTGTGTGATTTTATATTTTTATTTCTTAGTCTCAAGATTTAGAAGGAATATTATTGTTACTCTTAGTAAACAATTAAAGCAAGAGTACTAGGTTTATTTTTTAAATGTTGTTTTCAATTACCTTTTTATGTCAGATTTCTTTATGTAAAGACGACACATGATGGAATATGTACCCTCTATTGAAGTATGTGCTGATTTTATGTGCTCCTTTCTTGCAGCTGCTTTAATCAACTGGAGTTTGATCTCTCTTGTTGATTTGATCGCCTTTATTCTCATTCTGTACAATGTATCCCAATTAGGTAAGCTGCTTAGTTCTTTCTGTTTGGTTTCCAAGTTATTGTTGCTTTTAAAGTATTAAACTATAATTTTGATATTTTACCACAATTTGACAACCTTACCATGAGAATTCTACGTTGAAGAGAACTATTCTCTCATCCCCTTCTCTTTTGTTACTGGATAGTTGACAGGTTCTGTTTATCATTTGCAGATTAACAGTGAATTTGCCTCTCGTAGTAATTTTTTTAATACTTATAATTGTTAGTTGTTGGGGTAGCCTCTCACAAATAATTTCGGACTGAGTTCCTCCCAACATTTTATGCCATATATTCAGTGAGGAATGTGGTCCTTCTATGATTTTCAAAAATTTGTGAACAGGAACCATAGAAAAAGAAAAAAAATAAGGAACAGATTAACAATCAATGATGTAATTGTGGCAATCTAATCAACCACACCCCTTCAATTTTTTTATTGAAACAGAGAATTCATTCGGACTTAGTTGGAGTTGCTTCTATTTGAAAGATGACATGGTAGATCTTTTGAATGTTTATTTTATTAAGTGCTAATGGTCCTTGTGATACTAATTGCACATAAATTATTCATATGGGTTGATGATTGTTGAAACTAAGTTTTACTAATTCGTGTTGTTTTTAACAGTTTTAATTAACTACTACTATTTCTGTTTTCCTTGCTGTAGGATTTCATTTCCGCAGGAGGTTTTTGTTGCTGTGGCCAATTGTTATCTTTTCTGTAGTTGCAATACTTTCTGAGGTGACTTATTTGGTAATATGGGCTGCTCAACCGATGTCACAGAGTGTGCCACAGGCTTGGTGGGCAAAGTTGATTGGGTTTATGATGTGAGATTATTGTATTTCTCATTTACTACTGATTTTCCCTTTTATAAATACACTGATTTGTTAATTCTGGGTTATGCTCTTGCAGAGTTCAGTCATGGAAATCTCCCTATGCAATTTATTTCTTGGTTATACAACTGTTTGCTCTTCTCGTTGCGTTGGTTGATATATATGGGAAGAGACATTTTCTGAAAACATGGCAAGATTCGTCTCGGGATCATTTCTTATCAATTATAGAACATATAGGTTTGTAAGTAGTTTCTTTCATCCTTTTGTTTCTTTGTTCTCCTGTATTATGATTGCCATGTTCCAAGTGTGAACACACAATATGAAATGTCCAGTGTTGCATATGGATGTCATCTCTTGTGCTAATGCAAATAAATGTGCATTCTTCTTTGAATTATTTTTAGTGACAAACAACATTTTTCTTGGTTGATTGACGTAAAGGTGGATTTAGTTGAAGTTTGCTTGCATTCTAGTGGATGAGATGCTATTATTCTCTTAGTCAATGCTTTGCATGATAGGCCCTGAAAATTTATATCACATGATTATTCTTATTTAGTTCTTTTACTTTCCTCTTTCTCATGCATTTGCTAGACTTTTCATCTCTCTTTGTTGTCCAATGCCTCTGTTATTAAGTTTATTCTTTATCCCACTCAATTGTTTTGTGAATTTTTCACTTTTTTTAGAATCCAAATGATAGAGGATTCTTTGAATCATGGGATCTATTCATCTATCTTCTAATTCAAATAAGAGAATTTATTCCCTAGACATTGGGGATTCACATTCTCCAAATCCTGTTTCCTTCCCCAGGATAAGTGTATTTGATGCTCATTCCAAGTTTAAATCCTTTGTTTGGAGGGTTGTCGTTAATGATGTGCCAACTGGGTTCTAAATCTTGTTCTCATTTCTTCTTGCATTGCCCATCAGCTTCTAATATATTAAGGATGACTTGTTTGGTGTGTTTCTGATGAACAGTGGTTTGTCCTATGGAGAGAAAAAAATACAGCCAATAGAAGGAAAATTTGGAGAACTTGTGGTCCCATGTGAAATAGTGTTATTGTACAATATGTAGTTGTTGGTCTCTTAAACTAGGCCAATGCCACAAGATAGTGTATGGAGCATAAGTATCCTCATCCAGATTAACCACTATCAAATTTCATCTTTAAACCAATTGATATTAAGCAAAGTTGTATAACAAATATATAAGCTGTACTCCAAGAATTGATGCAGTTGATGTGGGACTTCCCAACACCCCCCTTTGTAGATGCCAATTAGAAAGGCAAGTCCATCATAATGAAATTTTCCAAGATGAGTCTAATATCATGTCATACTTCATCTTAAAACCAATTGTCATTTAGCAAAGTTGTCCAATAACTGAGACAAATGATGTGGGACTTCTCGACAAACACATACTCAATACCCTCTTAAAGGATTTAGAGAAATTAAGTTTGCAAATAGAGCATTTTAGGGTGTAAATTCTTTTTAATGGTCTCACCTAGTGTTTTTCATGTCCTTGTCCTGGCTTGCATTATTAGGATATTATGTATTTGATCAACCATCATTAGTGTTTTCTTTTGTTATTTTTTTATCCATGGCCAAACCATTGTTTGTTGTTGAACCTTATTTTCCTATTAGCACGACTCCCACTTGAAGTTATTATATCCACTCATTCAACCCAACATTCTCATTTTCTCAACATTTAGCTTATGTGGTTGATGTCTAAAAACTTGTTACCATGAAGCATGGCTTGTTGCATGGCTGTAGAGATGTTCCAACCCGTGAGCCAATCCAGCTCACCACAGGTTTGAGTCTAGTTGGGTTGAAAAAAAATTCAGTTTTTCCAAAAGTGGTTTGAACTGAGTCCAACCCACTTAACTGATGGGTTAAGCAGGTTCGAGTTGGGTTGAAGGTGAATTGACCCACTTAACCCACCAACATTTTTTTACAATTTTTTTTTATAATTTTTTTGTTATAATTATTTAGTACTTCTAATTATATAGGTTCATAATTTCATATTTTTAAATGTAGAATGTTGCTCAATAATATTTGAATAGTTTGAATGTTTAATTAATTTTTTTGTCATGTTATATACTTTGATACTTTAATCTTTAACTATTATTTTTATAATAATATTTCGAGAATTAGGTGAACACTTTGATTCCACTATATAAAAAATAAATTAAGTCAATTCACTCTCATTGTAATGCAATAAATATATAAAATAAATTGCAAAAAAACATTTGTAAGTGAGCCAATCCACTAACCCGTGGGTTGGGCCAGGTTGCAAAATTTCTGACTTATCAAAAAATGGAGCTGGGTTGAACTGGTCCTTTTTTAGCTCAATCTGTGGTGAGCCAACCCGTATGAGGCGGGTTGGCTCACTTTGACACCCCTATATGGCTGTGATAAGATTTACCTTTTTTTAGTTTGAGAGACTTATTTTGATCAATAACAAGTAACGCAAAATACATTCCTCCATTCTCGAATATTTTGGATTATTTAGATGCTGTAGTGTGACTTTTGGTTTGCTATAATCTCCATTTTTTACCTCTAATACAATGCTAGTGTGTGTTTGGTTAAACTAGGTTCCATATACTCTGTTTTACTTAAATGGAAACCATGAGGCTCTAAAGCTTTCCTGGACAACTCTAGTTTACCATTCAGAGCCATAGTGGTATTATCATTACTTAACCACTCACATATGTTTAGTTCCTTAAAACTTCGGTAGTCGTCTCATTTTTAGCGTGTCTATTTTTGTTTTGTTTTTCTGAACCATTTTAACCCCTCAATATTTTATGAACAGTATGTTTATTTATAGCTGTCATTCTAGCAACCACATATTGTTGCAAATAATGTCATTGGTACTCTGTTTTGTGTATTGAAGGTTCTCACCTTCGGGTGGCATCTTGCTTGCTGTTGCCTGCCATTCAGCTGGTTGTTGGAATTAGCCATCCTTCATGGGCATCTCTACCTTTTTTCGTTGGTAGTTGTGTTGGTCTAGTGGATTGGTCTCTGACAAGCAATTTTCTTGGGCTTTTCAGGTGATTTTTATCTGATTTTTCCTTTATGCGCTTTCATAATCTCTTTAGGGTATTTGGCACTTTCAGTGTCTTACAGGCTTATGTCTGTGCTATTGGTTCTAAAGGTGGTGGAGGCTTCTTCAGCTGTACGCAGGTTTTAATATATTCCTGCTTTACATATATCAGCTTCCCATGGAACTTCCTGGTATGATTCATTGGATGGCTGATTTAATTGGTCTGTACAAAATATCTTGCAATTCTGAGTGGCCTCAAGTTTGTTCCTGCATTTCTCTGTTGTTTTACTATACAATGGTATGTATCTGTTTCATTATTTTTTTTAGTACTGAATATGATTGGAAAAGACTAGTTTAGCACATTCGGGCTTATTTTAATATTTAGGTAAAGTAGGTCCACTCTCACATAAACCACTTTACTTGTGATATATTTTATTCTTAATGTAGTAGAGCCTACATGTAGCTGAAAATAAAAATTTATTAGAAGCTTGGTCTAAAATTCCTGAAAAATTATTAGAGCCTACATCTATTCCTTTTCACTTTCATCCTGTATGGTTGTTTTACTCCTCTACCCCTCCTCCTCGTCCTCCATAGAATTATCAAAGTACCAATATTTCATGTTGCAAACTGAAGAATATACTTTTTAACTAGCGTCTTTACGCACATAAACCCAACATATTCATTTAAAATGCCATTAAAAATAACTTAATCAATCAAATTGTAAAAAATAAAAGAAATAAAACGTACATAAAAATGAATTTGGATCAGAATAGGGATCTTTTGAAATATAGAGACTACAATTGTAGAAAAAAAAATAATAAACTAAAATCACAAATGAAACCTTAAAGCGGACCATAATTACAATTTAACATATCTATTTTATACAAAATATAATGATATATGACAGTAAAGTTCTTTTTCCCTTATTATTTGTGTTCACTGATTCACTTTACTCTTGCTTCAACTAACATTCTTTCTTGTGGTGCAGCTGTCTTTTATTAAATCTGATTTGGAGGAGATGGGTTTTATTATTTCCAGAACAGACTGTGGTCTGACTGAGCAATTGCTTCCCTCTAAGCATTCATTTTTCATTCGTGAGTCAAGGTATTCAAAAGGAAATGAATATAGTTTTCTAATTTGCTTTATGTGATATCTTTTCAAGTATATGTTCTAGCACCTGTAAATGAGTTTATATTGAAGGAAAATTTCCATTCTATTTTTCTAATTAGGATAGAATAAGATGACCCCATCTTGTTTTTTAGGGGTTGGAGGAGGAAAATGAATATGTTGGATGAAATGAAATGGTATAGATTTTATTAGGTTTCATTTCATTCCATCCTACATACACTTAATACAATCTAAACTGTAGCTCTAAGGCCATTCCTTCTTTTTTCATTAATCGAAGCCCAGCCTTACTGTTTATTGTGCACAAAAAGAACTATACTTTAATGAAATCAGACAATAGAAATATTTTCACAAAGCTTGGTAATGAGTTAAAAGGAGGGAGTTTTTCATGTAACATTCCGCACATACCACAATAAAGCAGTGTTGTTTAAAAGAAAAAAAAAGGAATTTCACCTTGTTGAAACAGCTCATACTTTTACTATAATGTCCCTCTTCACTTCTGGGATGATGCATTTCTTACAACATGCTATTTAATCAATTGCATGCCTTTGTTTGTTATTGACAATCAAGTTCCTTACTTCCTCTTGTACCTTCAGTAGGCTTTGTACACTATTTCTCTTCATGGATTTGGTTCTACCTATTTCGTCCATGATCTCATTCTAAACAAAGACACTTTCTACCGAGTTTTTCAATTGCCTCTTCCTTGGATATGCTGTTTTTTCAAAAGGTTATCATTACTTTTGTCTTCAATGGTATCTTGTCTGTGTTGATTTTAGCTTCATTGAGACCACCTATTTACCATCTATTAACCTACCTTCAACATCATCTTCTGCTCCAAATGACTCCATCAACAGCTAATTTCCCCCCCATTTGCCATTTGGACAGGGGTTTGGTCATCTTGTAACCCTAATTCTTTTTATATGTTTTTTTTTCTCTCTCTCTGAATTATGACTGTTCATCTCATTCTCCCTATTCCATTGTTTCTTCTTTAGATTTTATGTCTATTTTTAAAGTCTACATGTGAATGATATCTCTAATGATTCAGCCTTTAATTCATTCCCATATCACCGTCTGATCCATGTAACAAATATAGCCTAGTAGGATAAGGCTTAAGCCTTGTGTAATTAACTCATGCTCTAGTCTATGACATGACTCTTGTTTGTTTTACGTTTTCAATATGGGCAATGTTTGATTTACTATCTGTTTTTTTTTTTTTTTTTTTTTTTTTTTTTTTTTAATTTCTACATGGAAGTTTTATCTAAGACTAACCTTCTGAGAAATGAGGTTGAGATATTTGTTCACTGGTGACTAGTGTGTCAATTTTGCTTATTTTAATTGAATGATATTATTGTTTTACATTTACATCTCACTTTTTGTTTCCGGGTTTTTTGGGGAATGTGGCTTTTGGCTTTAAACCTTGCTGAGTACCTTTATTAAATGTGCAGATCTGGTGTGAGACACACAAATGTTTTACTCAGAGGAGCTGTTTTTCGAACTTTCAGTATCAACTTTTTCACGTATGGTTTCCCGGTATATATTCTTAAAACATGTTGTAATCTGCTATTAATGATGAATGATCTTGGAGTTGTGACTGTCTTTTGTTATAATCTTTCCTCCATCGGTGTACTTTTATAGCCTATTTTAAGTTAACTTTTAATAGAAAATTTCATTCATATACCTGTGTGTGCACTCTTTATGTTAGGTAAATAATCTCGTTTAGGATTAGGATCTTGGCATACTGACATGGGTAACAATGTTAATCCCCATTCTTGTGCCCTCTAGGTGCTTAGATCACCACATCTTCCTCCTTACTTGAATTTTAGTTAATTGAAATATGATTTCCCTTAATCCTTTACTGATGAACTAATAAAACATCTGTGTATTATTATAAAATAAAGAGCATTCATTAAAAATACACCAAACAAGACACAATATTACATACAAAATCATTCTTCTAAAGTTAAACGCAACACAATAAGATGCCAAATGATGACATTTTTTGCATATATTTATTAGTGGCGATAATGCAATCCATTTATCCATCATCCATCATCCACCCTGTCCATATGTTAAAATTCTGAAGGTTCTAAAGAAAAGATAAACTGAGAGAAAAGTAAACTGAATCTGTAATGCTTTATTTATTAAACCATAGAAGAGCAAAAAGGTATTTATAGAAAATAAGATTGTCTAGATTCAATATATCTGGACTCTAACCAACAAACATCAACTACTAATATAACTTACTGTCTAAGAAATACAAATAGCAAGCATACAGAGAATGTTGTACCCACAACTTTAACGACTTTGTTTTCTAACATACCTGAAGAGCCCCTAACTACCAAGGTTGGAGGCAAATGCTTAGGGAAAATAAACTTTAGGAGGGAAGTTCTTCACCTTCTTTCTTTTACTTGGTTTAGTTTCTTGTCTTAGAATTCAAACTATAACATGAACTTACATCAATACCCCTCAAGCTGAAGGTGGCACTCTAGAAGTCACTTTCTTGTCTCTCATAAACTGGAAGCATGTGACTTGGTGAGGACATCGACATATTGTTGATCAGAAGGTATATACATGACTTTTAAAATGTTGTTAAGGACTCTCTTGCGAAGGAAGAATACATTCAGCTCCACATGCTTGGTTAGAGCTTGAAGAATGGAATTATGAGAGAGAGAAACTGTACTGATGTTGTCACAGTATATATTAGGAACGATGTTCGTAATTATTGTAAGATACATGATTTGTATGTTATGATACACTATTCATATTGTACAATAATAAGATACAATCCTCTATCGATGTGATATAATTCATTGCAACACTTGTTTTTGCTCCTAAATTGGTTTTTTATTGTTCAAAATGCTTTTAGAATCGCGTGAATCACAATTTTTGGTTTGATGTAGAGCACTGAGTTGTGGGTGGAATTGTGCCTGGGTCACCCACCGAAAAGGGTTGGGTCATGTGACCTGGTTTGATGAGAACCCCTAAATCTGCATTTCTTTTGTGTGAATCTGAGCAAAAGGAGAGGCAAAATGGTCGTTCGTTTCCTTCCAACCATGATTGTTGATTTTGAACTGTAGGGATAGATTATATCCATCATAAATTAGAATTTTGAGTTTTATGTCTGTGTATTTCTATTTAAGAGCAATTGCTCCTCTATGAATAGTATCAGAAACGGTTTTTTGATATTTGGAATCTTCTTAAAATGTTGCACATTTTATCACTTAAATTTCAAAATTTTGCACATTTACTACCTTAATTTCAAAACTTTGGACTTCTTTTAACTTTGATTGCATATCGGTGCACCATTGCCACATTAAAGTATTTCACATCATCTATAAAATTGTCATGTTACCAGTTTTCTATTGGCAGTTGATGGTAAAATAATGGAAATGGACAGTTGAGCGGTAAAATGTGCAAATAAACCTATATTAATGGAATATTGAACAATTAGTGATTAGAACTTCCTATCCCAAGTTATATTTTTAGATAAAATTATCAAATAAGAAGTTATTGTTTATTGTAATACTTGGTGTAACATGTATTAGTGTCATTTGATCCTCTTTATTTTAATGTGTGTGTATATGTGTGATTAGAAACTTTTACTTTAAGTACATACTTTTAGATAAAATTATCCAATAAGAGGTTATTGCTTAGTGTCATAGTTGGTGTAACTTATAGCAAAGTTATTTGATAATACTACTTCTCTATCTGTGTGTATATTTCGACCATATAATTCAATGGATATTTAAGATTAGAACTAATTGAAACAACCATGACCATTTATAAATGGTATGGATGACCAAGATTAATTCATTTTTCCTCACTTTCATTAGATACGCCCTCCCTTCCCACACACATACATTGGGCAAATGAATATGGGTACTATCGTACTCATTGTATGTGTCCAATGGGTATAGGATTCGTTGTGATCTCTTCTGATGCATTTGCAACTACTTATATCTTATTTCATACGCATTTAGTTTGCTTAATACCAAATGATTTGTTTATTGATTCCCTTGTTTAATTTTATTTTGCAGGTCTCCTTGTTTGCCCTTTCCTTTTGGAGCTTCAATTTTGCAAGCTTATGTGCATTTGGGCTACTTGCTTATGTCGGATACGTTATTTATGCCTTTCCTTCCTTATTTCGTCTGCATAGATTGAATGGACTGCTTCTTGTCTTCATTCTCTTGTGGGCTGTTAGCACCTATATTTTTAATGTGGCATTCACATTTCTGAACTGGAAACTTGGACGGGTAATCATTTAGAGTGACAATTTTTGAGTGAACGTACTTTCAACTTTTTGTAAATGTTTTCATACATATGTACAGGACATGAAAATTTGGGAGATGGTAGGACTATGGCACTATCCAATACCTGGATTTTTTTTGCTTGCACAATTTTGTCTTGGAATTTTGGTTGCATTAGGTAATCTTGTGAACAATTCAGTTTTCCTCTGCGTGTCTGATGAGAGTGGCCAATCGTCAAATGACTATTCCTCAGTAAAAGGTAATTTATTACAATCTTGTCATACCTGATACATGAAAATTTAACAAACCTCTTTAATTTAGAGTTATGTACAGCCACGTACAGTCGTACGCTTCTTACCGGTGACTTATATATGCCCATATACAGTGGAGTATGTGTGTATTTGTATGTATTCATGTTTATTTTCTCTTTTCATATTTAACTCCTCTGATAATCATCAATAGCCCATCTGGGATCTCATGACTTTTTTTTTTTTTTTTTTTCAATACTTAGTCTCACTAGGTTGTTATCAAGAATTTTGTACATCTTTTGTGTATATCACCTTATTTTGGCTTGAAACTTGTTTTGGGGAGTTTCATGTCTTGGTTATCTTGTCGTTGCATATTTTAATTGCCTGCGGTTCTGTGTTAATTCTTCAGGAGACAAATGGAATTTGCTTAAGGGATGAATTTCATTGTAAGAAAACAAGCAATCCTAAAATATAATATAAAAAATCATAAATGTCACATAGAACAGTCAAGAATATACTAACCATGTGTTTAGATAGGGAATTTAAAAATCTTTTAGAAATGCAAATACATTGAATGTGATTTGCTTTTTCTTTTTAAATGTTTTGTTTTGAAAACAATTCAAATTTATTGAATTTTAATTTTCTTGTTTTAGTATCGAGTATTTAAGTTACCACCAATTACAAAATTTTATATTAATAATAAATAACAAACAACATTCAATAATTTAAAAATCATTTGGTGATGTTTTTCAATTGATGTTGACTGAGGTTATTCAGTCTTGAAGATTTTTTTTTTTTCACTTCATGTCAATTAGAGTTTTTCTTGATCAACATCAACTCAGGTTATATTCACACCACAATTATTGTGACTAACATCGATCATGGTTATCTTTTTTTGTTGACATTGTTAGTCAGGTTCTTTTTGGCCTACTCTTGGATTGTTGGCTACGAAAAAAATCTGCTTGGCTGAAACTGGCCAAAACAATCTTGGTTAAGATTGACCACAAATTTTCCCATTTGACATTAGACAAAAATACTGACAAACTTTGGACAAAAGTGACATTGGTTATGTTGATAAAACAAATCCCTACAGTGATTGATAAAAATGAATAACCATATTAGCTATATGGTATGATTATATTACATAAGGAGATGTTATATTATTTAATAATCAGAAATATTTGGTAAGATATTTCATTATCAAATCTGTGAGAATCCCTTGATTTATGCTGCAGTAAATATTTTCTTGTACAGTTTTAATCACATAATTAGGAGATTTAATTGCATTCCATAATTAGGAGGGTTAATAGGCTGACATTTTTTTATTTATTCTGCAGGATCATTAATCCTGAATTGTAGTGATAGATTATATCCATCATAAATTAGGATTTTAAGTTAAGTCTTTGTATTTTATTTAAGAGCAATGAATGCTGTATGAATAATATCAGAAACAGTTTTTCTGACATAGTATCAGCAAGGAGTAATTCCCCTTGTGTATAAAATACACATGGAGTAATATATTTATAATGAACAATAATAAAGAAAATATGGGCTAGACCCAAATACATAATATTGTAACTAACATAAGATATTGTAACTAACAATATCTTAACAATGTCTAACACTTCCCCTTAAGTTGGTGCATATAAATTGTATGTACAAAGTTTGTTACAAAAATAATCAATTCTAGATCCCGGTAAAGATTTACTGAAATATTTGCTAACTGATTACTTGAGTTAACAAACTTAGTCATGATGTTTTCGGATACAATATTTTCTCAAATAAAATGACAGTTAATTTAATCCTTTCATGAAACATAAGATTAGAGATAATTTGAAGAGCAACTTTATTGTCACATATAGATGTCATTTGAGTGACATCTTGAAGTTGAAATTCTTTAATTAATTACTTGAGATTGAAATTGAAAAATATATGAGTAGTGGGCTTATGGGACCACTCTCATTTTCCTCTATTTATAATGAATATCTGATACAAGGTTACATAGAAGACTAAGTGACTGCACTAGGGCCCTAGGTGCAGAACTAAATACAACAGTATTAAGTTTCCCACACTCTACACCCTATACATAGGGTTAATGATACTACATAGAAGTAATAATTCTAACATAATTGTTTAATTACATTCCACAATTAGGAGGTTAATAGGTGACAATATATTCTATATTATTTGAAGTCCTGATTTGTAGGGATAAATTATATCCATCATAAATTAAGGTTTTTAGTTACTAAGTCTTTGTATTCTATTTAAGAACAATGGCTCCTCTATGAATTATATAAGAAACAGTTTTTTTGACAAAATCCTATAATATGTTCCTATTTAATGTAATCAAATTATATCTCGAACAGAATTAAATCATACCTCTTAACACTTTCCATCAAGTTGGTGCATTGTATTATATGTGATCATCTTGTTACCAATGTCATTAACATAATAATTTTACGAGAATCATCTCAGCCGATTGATTGTTGAATTTAATAAAGTAAATAATGACTAACAATATCTTTAATCAATAAAAAGAATCTAACTAACATCAACTAAAATATATCCTTGCCAATGTAGGCCGAGAAAACTCCAACTAAAGTTAATTAGGAAATAAACTTGGTTTGCTTTTGTGGACAAATAATTCAAAATGTGAACTGAAGAAAACCCCTATCAGTATCAGCTGAAAAAACCAGAACTTACATTGGTCAAAAAATAGTCCCATTGTCATCGATAAAAAAGCCCTTAGCTAACATTGATCAAAAAATAGTTTTGCTATAGTTGGTTGTGAAATCCTTAATTAACGTTGGTCAATAAATAACTTCAATCTATATTTGCAAAAGAATAACTTTGGTCAATGTTGGCCAAAAGACAACCTTGATTGTTATCAAATGAAAATAACCTCAATTAATGTCAACATAAAAGCCTTGTTGATGTTGACAAGAAAACCTTGATGAGAATACTAGCTTATATTATCTCAAAATTAGAAGAAAACAATTTCTCTTTCATTCAGTCTTGTTACATATGATATATGTATACATTGATTGGTTAATTTAGGAAACAAGCATAGCCTATTCTACGAAACAAATCTTTGAGATTGTGGGATTGATATGCTAGTAATAAAACAAAGATATAGCCAATATTCAGAATTAAGATCAATAGGAATAAAATCTGAAACTTCTTAAAATATCTCGACATATTAGCAAAAGAATAATATTGGTAATATCGACTAAAATTGGCCATGACTGACTTTAGTCTAAGAGAAACTCTCACTAACATCATTTGAAAACTAAATGTTAAGCCGATATCACCCCAACCTCAGTTGTGTTGATGACATCTCGATCTTTGCTTAGTTGACGATGTCCCAACAAACATTGAGTTGACGATGCACTAGCCTAGTCGAGGAAAGAATGTGAAGTGAAATAACATTGGTGTTATAGAGGAGAGAGTATGAAGAATTTCATATTCCTACTATTTTGTTGGAATTTGAAAATTTCCTAAATGTAATTAATCCAATCATCATCATCATCGATACTTTCTATAATTTCAATTTCTTTTAGAATTCTCTGCCCAATCAATATATTGTCATAAAACATTTCAAATTTTCTTCTAAAATGAATCCTCTATACCTCCCTGAAAACACTATGGTGTGGTAGTACATGTGCATCAAATACTGTTGAGTTCAAGCCCAACTGTTTCAAACTCTTTGCACACAGGCATGCATGCACCTATGTATGGCTATAAACTCTGATAATTGTTGGCTGAATAACAAATGGAAGCCAAATAGCTGACCATATCCAAAAGCTTCTTTTAGCAAAAATAACCTTTTTCCTATGTACTCAGTTGTTGTTGATGTAGTAAATTTAGCATTCTTTTTCTATCAGTATTAACTTCAGCTTTATTTGACTGGATTTTATTGACCATCACTATAGTACTACGAGTGACTTGCATCATTTCTTTTTTCTGTTTATTTTATTTTTCATCCAAAGAACAAATTTTCTGATTACATTTGATTTTTCTTGTGTCCCGTCCCATCTTTCTTATCTTCAGTGGAGGGAGAGACTAAGGTGTTGATTGTGGCAACAATAGCATGGGGACTGCGCAAATGCTCTCGTGCTATAATGCTGGCATTGATCTTTCTCATTGCTCTGAAACCTGGTTTCATCCATGCTGTATATAGTACGTGTATTCAAATAATTTATGTTCATTTTGCATGGAATCCATTTAAATGATCTGTGAATGCAGTTTTTTGTGTGTCCTTATCCTATGCTAGTTTATTGATTAGCTTCTGTTCTGTCTTTTCTTCAGTGATATTCTTTCTGATGTACCTTTTGACTCACAATGTCAGTAGAAAGATACGACAGGCTCTGATTCTCTTATGCGAGATTCATTTTTCACTGTTGTATGTTCTTCAAATTAATTTGATCTCAACTGCATTGGAGAAAAAGGGCTCTTTAAGCATGGAAGTTGTAACGCAATTAGGTATTAGTGTATTTTAGTTAGTTCATACTTTTAAATGATATCAATTCCATTATATTCATAGGCTTTACCACTTATTAATTGACATGGAGAAATGGGAGATTCACAGCATGTTCTATGAAATTGTTGCAGGTCTCCGTGAAGAAGATAGTGCCTGGGATTTCTTGGAAGTAGCTTTACTGGCCTGCTTCTGTGCAATTCATAACTATGGTTTTGAGATGTTATTTTCATTTTCAGCAATCATACAGCATGCCCCTAGCCCTCCTATTGGATTTGGTATCTTGAAAGCTGGTCTTAACAAATCTGTTCTATTGTCTGTATATTCTTCCTCCTCTGTGAGAAACAGTGATGAAAGTTTCTCTCATGGTACATTTCAAAAACGTTTATAGTGCTTCCATTCTGAGTGTCATTTTACCTTTTACAGTCATAGTGTATAATTAATTTCGTGTTAGTTCATGGTGGTTGATATAATATTTGTCTTGAGTATTATATCCAAAGATGAATATAAGAAAATCGTTAAGCATATAAGTGACATCATTTATTCTCTAGGACTCACATGCTGCCCCAAGGCTCTACTTGGATGATGAAAATGTTTTGATGAGTAAGCTCTGATTAGGATGCTTTAAATGCAAAACTTATATGCTCCTCCTATTCATAGAAAACCAAGTTTTTGGACTGCAATTACTTTTGCAGCTGCTGTCTTATTTGTGTGATCCTGTTCTCATCATATTTTCTTTTTACAGAAAGAAGAATAGCATCGTACCTGAGTGCAACTGGGCAGAAGTTCCTATCTCTATATCGATCATGTGGTACTTACATTGCTTTTCTGACAATTCTTCTCACTGTATACATGGTGAGACCTAATTACATATCATTTGGTTATGTCTTACTTCTCCTTCTCTGGATTATTGGAAGACAACTTGTTGAGAGAACGAAAAGACAGCTTTGGCTTCCATTGAAAGTGTATGCAATTTTGGTGTTTATTTTCATATATAGTTTGAGCAGCTTCTCAAGCCTAGAGATGTGGTTGTCCAAATTAATAGATCTCTACTTTTATTTGGGATATGACTCAAAAGCATCTTCTTTTGACAATATTTGGGAATCTATGGCCGTGTTAATTGTTATGCAACTTTATAGTTATGAGAGGAGGAATAACAAGCAGAACAGTCAGGATCACATGGATCAGTTAGAACCAGGGGCACTGGGGTTTATCAGGCGATTTATTATCTGGCACAGCCAGAAGATCTTGTTTATTGCTCTGTTTTATGCATCTTTAAGCTCAATTAGTGCATTTGGTTTCGTGTATCTGGTTGGCCTCGTCTTCTGCTCCATTTTACCAAAAGTTTCTACTATACCCTCTAAATCATTCTTAGCTTACACAGGTTTTCTGGTGACAGCTGAATATCTTTTTCAGTTATTGGGCAAGCAGGCTAAAATGTTTCCAGGGCAGAAATATTCTTATATATCTCTCTTTTTGGGGTTCCATGTATTTCAGCCTGGCTTTTGGGGTCTAGAATCTGGATTGAGGGGAAAAGTGCTAGTGATTGTGGCTTGTACTCTTCAATACAATGTCTTCCGTTGGCTGGAGAGGATGCCAAGTGAAGTTCTTAGCAAAGGACAATGGGAAGAACCTTGTCCTCTGTTTGTTCCCACAGAAGATGCATACATTAATGATGCTATGTGCAATGAGGAAAGTAAAGGATCATATAATTCACATCCTCCATCTTCAGTAAAAGAAAGGACGCCAGGCAAGTCACTGCAAATTATTACCTCTGGTCTTTCACAAGCACCTGATACTCCATCCTCTAAAAGAGGAGGTTCTGATAGTAACGGTAAAAAATATTCATTTGGGTTTATTTGGGGAAGCTCCAAAGAGAGTCACAAGTGGAACAAGAAACGGATTATTGCTTTGAGAAAGGAGCGATTTGAAACACAGAAGACTGTCTTAAAGATATATTTGAAATTTTGGATTGAGAATATGTTTAATTTATTTGGACTTGAGATAAACATGATATCATTACTGCTGGTAAGCTTTGCCTTGTTGAATGCATTATCCATGCTGTATATTGCACTGCTTGCTGCTTGTATTCTTCTCAATCGGCAAATAGTACGCAAAGTCTGGCCTATGTTTGTCTTTTTGTTTGCTTCCATTCTCATCCTTGAATACTTGGTAATCTGGAAAGATATGAAGCTTTCGAATTCTCATGCTTCAAATCGTTGCCATGACTGCTGGAAAATTTCTCATCCGTATTTCCATTTTTGTGAAAAGTGTTGGTTCGGTAGGGCTCTCTTATCCTTCTTTGAGTTGCACTTTCTTTGGAAGAAGTCCATGATCATTTTGTTAATATTTAGTTCTAAAACTTTTTAAGTGTGTGAAGGCATTAGACAGTTTTCTTTTAGCTTAAATATTTGGCTAATTGGTTCTTTACTTTTATTTAGGTACTTGAAATATCTAGTCATTTTCTTCCTATGTGAAGCATCTCCCTGTGGTGCAGATTAAAACTAGTGATTAGGGACATCAGTTCTTAAAATTCCCCGTGGCTCTCCACTACTGTATTTAATATGCATGTATTATTTTAGGATAATGCTAGATTTGGTTTTAAATAATTTGAAGTATTTAACATAATGTTCTGTCTTTAAGGCAACTGGTTATTGAGACCCATTATTTAATGAGATATGGTACACATCAAATAATGTATACAATATTTTTTCTATTTATTTCTCTCCACCAATATGATATTTAATAATTATATACAAACTATTCTATGAATTGTTATAGAAATAAGATTTCTCTTATTTAATATATTACTTTGCACGTTGAAACCTTCAATAACCTGTTCATTTCACTGTCTTTTCTGTAGGACTTATTGTTGACGACCCCAGGATGTTGATCAGCTACTTTGTGGTGTTCATGCTGGCTTGCTTCAAACTTCGTGCAGATCACTTGCCTAGCTTTTCAGGATCATCAACATATCGTCAAATCATGTCCCAGCGAAGGAACACATTTGTTTGGCGAGATCTATCTTTTGAAACTAAAAGCATGTGGACCTTTCTTGACTATTTGAGGCTTTACTGTTATTGCCATCTTCTTGACCTTGTGCTGATATTAATATTGATTACTGGAACACTTGAATATGACATTTTGCATCTTGGTTATCTTGCCTTTGCTCTGGTATTCTTTCGCATGAGATTTGAAATACTGAAGAAGAAGAACAGAATATTCAAGTTCTTGCGCATATACAACTTCACTGTTATTATGATTTCTCTTGCTTATCAGTCTCCTTTTATTGGGGGACCAAGTGCGGGGAACTGTGAGACAGTGAATAACATTTATGAAATGATTGGTTTTTATAAATATGATTATGGATTTCGGATAACAGCCAGATCTGCAATTGTAGAGATTATCATTTTTGTGCTTGTATCGCTTCAGTCATATATGTTTTCCTCACAAGAGTTTGATTATGTATGCCGCTACTTGGAAGCAGAGCAAATTGGGGCTATTGTGCGTGAGCAAGAGAAAAAGGCTGCATGGAAAACTGCACAATTACAACAAAATCGTGAAAGTGAAGAGAATAAACGACAACGTAATTTACAGGTGGAGAAGATGAAATCTGAAATGCTTAATTTGCAAATACAACTACATAGCATGAATGGATCAACTAATTGTATTGATGGATTTTCTCACAATAGTGAAGGTCTGAGAAGAAGAAGGAGTGTTTCTCTCACATCAAATAATGACATTGGAATCTCTGATAAAGAAGACCAAGTTTTGGGGAGACTAGATTATGCAATAAGAGAGGATTCTGTTCATCCCAGTGAACTGCAGGAAACATCTGCTTGTACAAATGTAGAAACTCCATTGACAGAAGAGTACATGAAACATCTGCAGGACCCTCCTATTTGTGAAATTACTGAAATAGATATTGATACTGCTTCTAGTGATTCTGGAAAAAAGGAAAAAGTTAAAGGGCAACCAAAAGAGAACCCTCTCAAGTCTGCTGTACAATTAATAGGTGATGGTGTTTCCCAGGTACAGTTCATTGGGAATAAGGCAGTCAATAATCTAGTGAGCTTTCTGAATATTTCACAAGATTCTGATTCAAATGAGCGCACCAACACTGAGGATAGGATCTATGACGAGATGGAGAGTCAGAAAACTCAGCACATATATATGGATCGTTCTTCATCTATGCAATCTGATAAGAGTTCTGAGGCTGCAAGTCTGCAGTTGGGAAGGATCTTTCGATTTATGTGGAACCAGATGCGATCCAATAATGATGTTGTATGTTACTGTTCCTTTGTTCTTGTGTTCTTATGGAATTTCAGTTTGCTATCAATGGTGTATATAGGGGCTCTCTTTTTGTATGCTTTATGTGTACATACAGGTCCAAGTTACATCTTCTGGATTGTGGTGCTGATCTATACAGAACTTTATATTTTACTTCAGTATCTATACCAAATTGTCATTCAGCATTGTGGGTTGAACATTGATCCTTGGCTGCTACGAGAATTGGGTTTTCCAACACACAAAATCACTTCTTCATTTGTCGTCAGTTCATTACCTCTCTTTCTTGTGTATTTATTTACCCTCATTCAAAGCTCCATAACTCCTAAAGATGATGAATTAATGTCTTCCACAGACTTCAAGTATAAGAGGAATGATCTTCATGCAAATGATGACCATACTAGTTATAATTGGCAAGATAGAGCATGGGATCTGCTAAATCAGATGATCAACATGGTAAAACTGGTAATCAGAAGCTTCTTTAGGTACTGGAAATCACTCACACAAGGAGCCGAATCTCCTCCTTACTTTGTTCAGGTTTCTCTGGATGTCAACTTCTGGCCAGAGGATGGGATTCAACCACAGAGAATTGAATCTGGAATTAATCAGGTGCTCAGAATTGTTCATACTGAAAACTGCAAGGAAAAGAATCCAAGTCTTTGCTCTTTTGCCAGCAGGGTTAATGTTCAAAGCATTGAAAGAAGTCTAGAGAAACCCAATGTTGCCTTGGTTGTTTTTGAAGTTGTGTATGCTTCACCTGTAACTGACAGCTCTTCCACAGAATGGAATAAGTCTTTAACTCCAGCAGCTGATGTGGCCAAGGAAATCCTCAAAGCTCAGCGTACTGGTTTGGTGGAAGAAGTGGGATTTCCTTACCATATTCTTTCTGTAATTGGTGGAGGCAAGAGAGAAATTGATCTGTATGCTTACATATTTTGTGCAGATTTGATTGTATTCTTTCTTGTTGCTATCTTCTATCAGTCTGTCATAAAAAATAAAAGCGAGTTTCTCGATGTGTATCAGCTTGAAGACCAGTTTCCAAAAGAATATGTCTTTATGTTGATGGTATGTCTGTACTTTTTACTTTTAATTTATCCTTCCATATTTAAGCAGGTCAATAAGAGTTTTTCCATAGTATATTAATAAATCACGGTCTTATTTGCATCAACTTATCTACAATGGTATTGTGGTAGGGAAGACAGAAAATAGAAAGAAAGGAAAATATAGATAACTGTGTTTTCCTTTGGTTGAAGAGAAAGCAGAAAGAAAATAGAAGGAAAATTTTTTTAGGAACACAAATTCATATTTCAATTTTCTCCATCATCTTTCTCTCATTCTAAATAGAGGGTAAATGTTATAGTTATTTATTTCTGTATCTTCACATTTGATCTGCTTATAGTCTGTTAAATTTCATGTCAAAAACCAATTGGCAATATGTGATGTTGGCCAACAAATATATAAGCAACACCTAAAGAAATGACACAGGTGTTGTGGAACTTCCCAGTACCTCCCTTCCACAAATGACTGCCAGAATACTCAATTTACCAAGATGGGTTATAGACTTGATACCATGTTAGATTTCATCTTAAAACTAATTGACATTGAAAGAAGTTTCCAAAAAAATGTATAAGCAACACATCAATAATTGAGGCAGATGATGTGAAACTTTTCTAAATAGTAACTTGTTTTGATTAGACAGTTATAAATGTCATTGTCAGTCAGTTGCAGCGGACACCTATTAGTGATTATTCTTTGACCTGTATATAGGACTTCTGTAATAAAGGATTGTCACCTTTGTATCATTTACAGTTATTATCGATAACTCTACTATAATATAAGTACTTATAAGAGAAGAGCACAATAAGATACACTGAATTAACTTGGGAAGTTTTAGATATTATTCCTACTGTATTTTAATTCTGTATATTTGTTGTATCTTTCTTTTATTACTGGCATAACAATCTCGAGGATTTGTTCCCGAATAGGTTATTCTTATTTCCAAAAATATCCAACAAGTATGTAAGGAGATAATCTTATAATTTAGGGTATAATCATTCAATTTATTATGCTGAGAATACAATTCATATATACAAGACTTTAGAAAGCTATTTTAGGAAGTATAATAATAGTACCTAGTCAACCGAATCCCTATGATTCAGGGATACCATCTTACACAGAAATAATACAGCTAATAGAACAGGTTCTAAGATATAATAATAAGAAAGAAGTTATTTCTTCTAAACTTGAGAGTTAATACCATGCACTTCAGCTTTTACAGAATCTCTCATCTACTCCAAGAATTGGGGTGAATAGGTTGATTTTAACTTAAGAGAGGTTTTTAGTTCATCTTATGCATGTTAGACATCCAATATAAACCATTCTTATGTTTCTTCACTTACTAGCTTAAACCTCCGGGATTGTTAATAATGCCAAAAAGTTTCCCAGAACCTTTGAAAAATGTTTCTTTTGATTTTCCAAATGTAAGGGTTAAAATATAAATACTTTGAAAGAGAATGACCACAATTCATAATTTGCATGCTTAAGAAACACAGTTTCTTCGTTACATGTTAGAATGACGGGATGATTTATTGCATGCTTATACGTGCGGCTAGAGTTGCTATTTCATATAGATTTCTAATAAGAGTTAATTATTCTGTTCAGGCTATCTTCTTCCTGATTGTGCTTGATCGAATAATATACCTCTGCTCATTTGCCACGGGGAAAGTGGTTTTCTATATTTTCAACCTTATTCTCTTCACATATTCCGTCACAGAGTATGCTTGGCAATTGGAGCCATCACAACAACGTACAGCTCAGTTTGCTCTCCGATCCATATTTCTTGCAAAGGCTGTTTCTCTAGGACTGCAGGCCGTACAACTTCAATATGGTGTTCCTCACAAGAGCACTTTATATAGGCAATTTTTGACCAGTGAAGTTTCAAGAGTTAATTATTTAGGGTATAGACTTTATCGGGCACTGCCATTCCTTTATGAATTACGATGTGTTCTTGACTGGTCATGCACAACTACATCCCTGACCATGTATGACTGGCTAAAGGTACGTGTAAATATTTATTTATTATTTATAAAATAACAATCTTTCATTCAAAAAGTTAAATTTGCCTACTAAATACAATTTTCAGCAACAACTTTGATAAACTATCTTTTTTATTAATTTATCTTTAGTGCTACCCTATTATTGTGAATACTGTTTTCCAATGAAATGTGTATTATATTTAGTGAAGTTCCTTTGTCCCTGATTATTCAATTTGAAAAATGGCAGCTGCTTGAGAATTTCATGAGATGGTGATAATAGTTATCGCTATACATGTTTTGTAATACCAACCTATTCCAAACGGAAGGACAAAAAGAAAAACTACAAATAGTGGTTGATCAAAATTTCATCTCTTTTATAATAAAATGGCAATACTTTGTTGAGTATATAATCGGTATTGTTTATTTGGATAAGGCAAATAATTTGAGATATCTGTCACTATTCCTGATTTGTTTTTTAAAACAACAGAGTAAAACTGTTACTTTAGGATTGAAATTGAATGTGTTTTAGGATATTAGTAAGCCATATGTTTGATTGAAGTTTGTTATTGGCAGCACTTTTTAGATTAACTTTCTCTGTATAATAAGCTCCTTTGAAAACTCATTTGGAAAAGCTCAAGTTTAATTTCATGGTTTTATTTTTTTATTTTTTCCTTCCAATTTTTGCATGGTTTAGAAAGTAACAACATGGTTTCCCCGTTTTGATAGCTGGAGGACATAAATGCTAGTTTGTACCTTGTCAAATGTGATTCAGTTTTGAATAGAGCTACACACAAACAGGGAGAGAAGCAAACAAAAATGACCAAATGCTGTAATGGGATATGCCTTTTCTTTGTATTGATCTGTGTTATATGGGCTCCGATGTTGGTAAGTAATAGACTAAACGTAAATTTCCAGAATCATATCTTTGATTGTTTTCTAAATTGGTTAACATATTTCCTGTTTATCTCTTGGATTGGTTACTATTTTTTATTATTTGTTTCCCTAATTAGTTAGATATTTATCAGTGTGAACAGGGATTACTGCTATAGATTCTATGAACATGTCAATGTTGTAATATACTTTATTACACAATAGAATATACAGAGATCCTTTTCTCTCAACTGAGATCAAATGAGAATTTTTTTTTTCTGGCTGAGCTTGAATCAGTTTTTCCACATAGTAAAATGGATTTACCTTTTTATATTAATAGAGCATTACAAAGATAGTTAATGTCATTAACGTAGTTGTCAATTGTGTGCTTTTGCACCACCGGTGGTGAGCAAAGTGGTTACCCCTCCCATCCGCCACTCACATTGCCCTTGTTGTCGAGCACCTTAGCATCATGGTCATCATGCTGCTATTTGTAGCAGAAATCAAAGCCAAAGAGGCTTCATTGCCTCCTTTTTTAGTTTTCAAATTCAAGGACAGAAACACCCTTCAAACCAATGTTATTTCAGGAATTTCTGAAGGGTGAAAGCATAAGACCAACTATATTAAGTTGTTCTCTCATCATTTTTACATACAAATTCAAAAACGTAGGATGTTTCTGAATCAAGAATCCAAACACCCTGAGACAAAGGGCATACTCTTACCTTTCATGGGTAGGGTATACGATCTAGAGGTCTTGGCCATTGATTCAATCATTGTTTTCAAATGATCAAGTTCCTCTTTAAAAGCTTTCACACTAGATATTGAAAAACATAAAACAAAAAGATAATAAAGATTCAACCTGTAACACTCACATAAAATTATCATATTTACTATAAACCCAACAAAGGACTTATACAAAGCATTTCGTATTTCGAAATACAGCTTAAACATGACAAAATTTATATAAATACAAATTTATACAAAAGAGAGTCTAAAATGGAACTCTATTGTCTTCTAGATGTTTGCTTATGCACATGTACCTATATTTGCTCGTGTACACAGTACAATCATAACAAACCACCACACAAACAACACATACAGGGGTAAGTTATTGAAATAAATTTTCAACATAGTACAAATGTATATAAAAGAAAACATTAAAATAGGCAATCCACAAACAATTCATATTCATCGAACACAAACATACAAAACCATATAGACTAAATATGAATCTATACATCAAAGGATATTCAACAAACGGAATATCAACTTACGTCTTCCAAAATATTCATATCAAGTATGTTCTACTAGAGATTACCATCTAATCCAAATCAAGACTTGGATAAGTAAGCCTAAGAGTAATGGATTAAGGTAAGTTCATTACAATCCAAACTGCATATCTACACATGTCACGATATAAAAGAACTCCCTCATGAGCTTTTCACCACCTATATCATAGTTTGTGACTTAGACTATCTAAAACAAGGAGATCTCTATTATAACATAGTTGTCTTTACTTAATACACTAAGCAAGCAATGGTTCACATATTAGTCTAGATTTGTGACCCTAACTTCATACAAATCTTATCATTCTTAACAACCATTTTCATACAACATAACTAATTTAATCAAAATCACAAATCAGTTGAATATAATACTTTATTTACTCATAACTAACATTCACATTCAATCCATTAAGGAGAGAGAGAAAAAAATTTAGCTTGAGTGAAAATTGCCTCGCTTAAACAAAAACTTCTTAGTTGGAGTGAAAATTTTGTTGAGAACAAGAGTTGACTTCCAACCCTATTTTCCCTTGAACAAATAATCCTTTGCTTAAGCGAAAATAGGCCAAGAGCAAAGGTTGAGCTTTTGCTCTATTTTTTCTTGAGCAAAAATATCAAGATATCAACTTTATGCAGTAGAACTAAATCTGTTTTTAAAATTTTTACTAAATACTACTCTATCAAATACAACCTACAAATAAATTCAAAATTACCAATACAACCATAATTCGCTCAAATATCACCCTTCACTCATTTCAATTCAACCTTGATCATTTAAAAATATATTTTCATACACATCAAACTCATTAACTACTCTATGGATAACTTACTTATCCAAACCATATTCGAAACTTACTTAAGAAACTACATACTTTAACATGCATAGTCTAGCAATTTTATCAACATTTCCACAAGAGATTCAAAAGCATTTTACAACATTTCTCTATTAACCAAAAACTCAAATAACATTTTCACTCAATTTCAAACATTCAAATTGTTTTCTAATAAAAGTAATCCCTGCATAGAAATCAAGATATTGTGGCAGGTCATCTACCCTAAGATTCTATAAAAAAAACATAAATGTCTTCCCTTTTGTTTTGTTCCTTGCTCTAAAGTAACTTCGAACTCAAGCAACAGAACTACTCAATCTATAGATCTAGACCAAAGTATTCAAACATAACAAAAAATCAGTATAAGCTTAACCAAGATGAGAGGATCACTTTTCTTAACTAACCTCACTAAGATTGATGACAAATCCAAAAGAAAAAAAATATATAAAATCTTCAGGACAAATAGGAACTTTCTAGGAACTTACTGTGATTTAAAAACTGATTGGTTGAAAATGATCCTTAGCTCCCTAGCTATTGCAAGGTGTAATTAGATTCTCAAATATATAAAGTTTGGAGGAATGAAATCAGAAAGAAGCTAGAGAGAGAAACAAAGAAATGTAGAAAATGGTGAAATAAAAAAATGGGTTTTACACCTATGGCTCTTATCGCTTTGATTTGTAACAAATAAAAACAAAAATTGTTTGAACCAAATCAAAGTCAAATGAGATGCCACTTTATGGTGCTCAAGAGGTTATGATGATAGTGTCTAAGGCAACAACAAGTGGGGCATGCCTTTCAAGTCCACCACTAACCTTAAAGACAATGATGAACAACGGCAGTGACAAGCTGTTAATGAGGCAGCGAAAATAGGGCTTCCAAGATTGGGAGCTCTAATCGTGACTTTAAGAAAATAAAGAATTATTTTATTGATATCTCTTAAGTTTAGAAGAAAGTAATCTCTCATTCAGTTTCATTACATACATTTGATACATATATAGACATTAATTGGACAAATTTTGATATAAGTACTGCCTATTCTAGAAAACAAATCCCTAAGAATGGCCTTTCCTATCTGGACGTACACCAAATCTTTTCGAAATTTTGTATTAACATGTGGTATAATAACTGGTCCAGCAGATTCAGGATTTTGATTCACCTCTTCTCTCTCCCTCTCAACTTCATTTTCAGTTGTATTACTCTTTTGAATTTCATTTTCTGATCCAAAAGACAGATTTGGGAATATAAAAGAATGAGTGTAGAACTTCCATTGAACTTTTTAAAGACAACAAAAGAAGGTAATATGTTAATTAAATAATATGTGGCAGTGTAAGTACAGGTTCCAACAAAATTTTTTTGGAACATTATTTTGAAAAAGGAGTGCTCTAGTTTGTTCTAGTAAGTGCTCATTTTTCCATTAGGCAACTCCATTTTGTTGGGGTGCGTATACACATGAGAATTCATGAATTATCCCTTCCTTTCAAAATTATCCCTTCCTTTCAACTGAAAGAATCTAAGGTATGGTTTAAATAATCTTTAGCTTTATCAGACCTAATTTTCTTGATAGTAACCCCAAATTGATTCTTAATCATTGACACAAACTCCATAACATTGGAGCTAACCTCAGATTTGTGTTTTAAGGAGAAAATCATCAATAAACCATTTAGGAATCAATAAAGGTGATAAACCATTTAGCTCCTGAAATATTAGGAACTTTGGAAGAACCCCACACATAAGTATGAACAAGATGAAAAGGAGAAATGTTTATTTTATTACTCATAGGAAAAGGTAAACATTTGTGTTTGGCCAGTTCACACATCTCACAATGAATATTATGCATATTTAAGTTTTTGAACAAGGAAGGAAACAAAAACTTTATAACCTGAAATGAAGGATGTCCCAGATGACAAGGTATAATTATAATTTCCATTTTTCCTAATTACTATGGAAATGTTGAGAATATTTTTTATCTGAATAATTTGTTTACGACAATTTGGTAAAGGTATAATCATAATTTCCAATGATTCTGTAGAAAATAGTGTTAGTGAATGCTTTTATTAATTTTTTTTTTTTCATTTTTCAAATCCAATATTGATTGATAAGTTTTCAACAACTTTGTTTGGAAATAACGGTGTTGTGAGATATCATTATAAAACCGTTAATATTAAACTTGTGTTCATGTGCTTGACCATTACAATTTTTCAGTTGCCCCAAATAGCATATAACAAATTATTGAAGCACATCTTGTTTTTTCCTTACAGATGTATAGCAGTGGTAACCCGACAAACATTGCAAACCCCATAAAAGATGCTACCTTTCAGGTTGATATCAAGACAGTAAGTGGAAGGTTGAATTTGTATCAAACTACTCTATGCGAAAGACTACGGTGGGATCAACTAGATTCAAATGTCAATTCCGATCCGTTTGGCTATTTGGATGCATATAATAAGAATGATATCCAGTTGATATGTTGTCAAGCTGATGCTAGTACACTGTGGCTTGTTCCACTTGTTGTTCGGACCAGATTGATTCAGTCCCTTGAATGGAATACTGACATGGAAATCTTTTTCACCTGGATACTTTCAAGGGATAGGCCAAAAGGGAAAGAAGTTGTGAAATATGAAAAAGCTGTTGACCCTCAATATCTTCCAACGCAGTCTGATGTTCAAATGGTTCTTAATGGTTCTGTAAACAGCTTTAGGATTTATAATGTTTATCCAAGATATTTCCGCCTCACTGGTTCGGGTGACGTTAGACCTTTGGAGGAGGTAATCTGATTCTGAGTTCATATTTTCTGTTGAGATATACTAGGAACACATTTATCGTGAAAATCGCAATACTTTGGAGCATACTGAACTTCTCTTATGATTCAAAATTTTTAATAATTTATTTATTAATAAAGTAGTGCATAGGTAGGACTTAGAAAATGTGTTTGTCTCTAACACTTTTCTTTTTAGTGCACCCCTTTCCTCTTTTATTTGAACTAACGTTTCTGTGTTTCTTCCTTCAATTGTTGATTTCATATGAATTGAGAAAATAACTGCATATTGGTATTACATGGGTGACCGCTAGAAGTTAATCATCTTTTGTTGCCAATAGTGCTGTACTTTACCAGTAAACGCTGGAATTTTTCCTTCTAACAATTGGTTTTAAATTAGAAATTACTATTTCTTTTTAATACGAGTGATAGACACGACGAGGCAGGGAGAGATGGTGTTCATTTCTCCGACAATTTGTACTACTTTTTCCAGAAGTGATCCAAAATTACTATTGAAAACTTCTACTTCAATTTTTCAGGATAATACTGTTAGTGCTGATCTCATTATTAATCGTGAGCAATTTGAGTGGTGGACATTCCGAGATATTAATCGATCAAATTTAAGTGGACTTTGTGGTGCTTTGACGGGACCTATGGCAATCATAATATCTGAGGAGACTCCACCACGTAAGTTGGTCATGAAATTATTTGTATCCATAGTTCATTTATACAATATTTCTAATATTGTAATACTACTTCAGAGGGCATTCTCGGTGACACACTCAGCAAGTTCAGCATATGGGGGCTTTACATAACTTTTGTTCTAGCTGTTGGTCGTTTTATCAGACTCCAGTGCTCTGACTTAAGGATGAGAATTCCCTATGAGAACCTACCTTCCTGTGACAGGTACTGCAGAGTTCCTTCCTGAAGATAACCGTACCAATGATAATTTTTTCCGCACTCTTCCTTGAACGTGCATTTTTCTACAATAATATCGTTAGTTACCTTATTTATGATACATCATGCAGTAACTAACATTACTTCTTGCCTGCATCTTGTGTAGATTGATTGCCATATGTGAGGACATATATGCTGCTAGAGCTGAGGGTGAGCTTGGAGTGGAAGAGGTCCTTTACTGGACTCTGGTCAAGATATACCGTTCCCCGCACATGCTGCTTGAGTACACAAAACCTGATTAAATTTTTGGTTGTACCATTTGGTGATCACTAACAGCTAACCAGATTCAGTGCTGGCACATGGTTTGACTGCAACGCACATTGAACGAGCGGAGTTCAGAGCAGTACGATGCAGGTTGATGCCTGCATCATAAGATTGATATTGCAACATTTTTGGTGTGGAATTCATTTTGCGATGATGAAACATTTCTGTGAACAGATTGCGGGGATGACATCGTGATTCATGACTTATTGTACACATCATTGATGCTTATTTTGGGGGAAATCATATATACGGTGTATAATACAGTCAATAGAATTATAGTGAAGAAATTTTGTATAGTTAACCAAGAGTGTTGCTTTGTTCTCTCCCCTATTCTCACCTTTAAAACAAAGCAGCAAGATTAAGTTCACCGAAAGTTAAATGAAAAATAGAATATCGAGTCAATAATACCATGACTGCTCGATTTTATATGCATAAAAAAGAACTCGTACAGGCAATTTCATTCCCATCTAATGCTTCGAAATCGTTTTAATGGAGAAAAAAATAGTGTACAATCATATAGTTATTATTTTTAAACATTAATATTTTCTAAATAAAATAGCAAAAGCATAAATGATATTATTGATATTTTAATTATGTGAACGCGGTATAAATGTGATGTATTTATATTTTTTAATTTCAGATCATTGGACCATTATACTAAAGTAATCAAATCGTATTAAATTTTATAAGCTGAAGAAAAATAAACCTGATGAGAACGTCATAAAATTTTACGTATTTATTAGTCATCGTAAGCATTTAAAATCATTGATATTTTGCATTACAATTTCTCTCCTTAATTATAAATCATTGACACAATGATATTAAGTGTTCACGTAGAGAGCAATTTTTCTTTTTCTCGGCGAAGAAGAGATGTATTATTAAAAGAAGGAAAGTTAGATGATGTTTACCACAATTACCAAATTGAGAGAATACAAGCCCTCCTTTATAACCCCTAAATAGATGTTCCCAAACACCACTCAAAGCACTACCAACTACAATAGGGTTCCTTTTTTGAAAGGAGCAATACTCTTTTTTCTTAATGTAACTGTAAGAGTACTTTAGCTTTTAATATGAAATTCATTAAAAAAAAGTAAATAATTTGGGAGGTCAAAATTTTTTCTCTACTTTATCAACAGAATGATTCCATGTAATTAGAAAAAATGAAAACAACGGCAAGAAATCGAGTGCATGTCCGAAGTCACTTTTCCGAAGCGAATTTATTCTCAGTTACTTTATGAAACAAATGGGGGAGTTTTAAAGTAGTAATCAGCTATTCCTTTCGCAAGAGAATCCTTGTGGTTGATTAAAAAGCGGAAAAAAGAAGATTAAGAGACACAGAAGCCTGGTGCGAAAAAAGGACACGAGGTGTTTAGCAGAAGAATACAGTGATATCTTTCGTGTTCTGTGCACATTTGATGTTTGAAAACCGAATATATGTGGCAGTAAATTTGGGCTAATTTTAAGCAATGATAACATAATTAACAATAAAATTAAAATTACAATATAATACAACAAAATTCGTTCGTACGCTGCTATGTTTAGTTTTACAACAATTTCTAAAATAATATCCAACAAACCAACCAGAATCAACATCTTTGCATGATGCAAACTTGAGATGATATTCCTCAAACATCACCTTTGGCTATCTTAGCTTTCTTGTTAGCAGAATCCTTCTGCTCAACTATCTCTGGGATGGTGTCCTGCATTATCTTTGGGGAAGAAAAATCAAAATCTGCAACAGTAACACCTTTGAATTCTGGATTATCTTTTAGAAACGCTCCTATCTCATTGCGGGTTCTCAGTTTTTTCCCCGAAGGTGTGATGTAGTAAGCGTCCAATTTGGAGTAATCTTTTCTAAGTACCAAGCTCCTCTTGAAACCTTGTGGAGTTTTTGGGAGGTTAGGCTTGTCAATGACCCAGGTTCGAGTGGAATCATATTCAATATCAGCAGGTTCATCACAGGAACAATTATCCTTTCTGCTGCATATGAACGGTTCCTCAGTGGCTTTACTTCTAATCTCTTCAAACTCTTCCTGTGTATCAATCACCCTCCATTTCAAGCAGTTTTTGCATTGCGCCGCGTATATATCCACTGAACCCTGACTTGACAGTGTTCTCTGTTTGGAAAACATTCAAATATGCAAACTTTAGTTTTAATTTTTTAATGCAGTGAATCTATTAGTTTAGTTCCTTTCAACGGTAGAAACAAACACCACTTTACACGTAGCAGCGGCAAAAGCAATCTAAACATCAAGCATTAGTTGGTAATGCAAGTTCTAATGTATAAAAGTTTATCAAACAAATATCAATTCGTAACTAAACTATGCGCTGCACAAACTGGTTTCAACGAGCTATGAATCATTTGGCCTCTCGACAAGCTTTGCCTTAATTGGTTAATAAACTGGGAATAATTCAGGTAATACATAACCACTATATCTAATTTGACTGCTAAAACCAAAACCATAGGTTAAAGAGAATTTAGGTCAATGAAGCTCTGGAATCTACAAGGGCTTTCCAACAAACAGGCATGAGCAATGAGCCACCTTTTGACATATCAGATACACTAGCGCCACCACAGACGCATACAAGGGCAGAACAATAGCGCACCACCTTCTGAAAGAAGGTAGATCCTCTGTTGTACATTTGGATATTTTATCAAAATTGTCAATTCCGTTTATAGAACTTTTACATAAAGATTCAGAAAATTTTATAAATTATTATGAATTTTTCACAAACACAACTTTTTAGTTGAGTTTCACTTTTTGGAGAATATTTCTAGCGTCTTTTGTGTACAAATCGGTTATCTGTAGCAGATATATTAACCATTGATCATATTCTCTTGATTAAGTACTATTATATTAATCTATCAATCATCCAGATTTTGCAGCATCTAGAGGATTTTGGCAGAACAAAGGATCTGAGTTCCTTCTGAACAAGGATGGTTGCCGTTACCATGTCAGGAAAAGTTAGATTACATTAGTACTAGGTTTGGTACCCATCACACCCACGGTCCTCAAATTTGGTTAAAACTTGCTGAGATCTCTGACGTCCTATCTCATCCTTAGCCCATTTGAACACTTAATAATCTAAAATTATGACCCAAAACAGTACATTAATAATTTTTTCCCTTTCCCTAGACGTGAATCGTAAATTCCAGAATCAAATACAACATTATATGTTTGAGGGATCCGAACCCTACTCACTAAACGAACACATGCAGACGAAGTGAACAACAACTTATGCGGAATACCATTAAAAAAAGAAAAAAAAAAAACATGATAAATTGTGTAGCTTTATTAAAGAGAACAATGCCCATTGCATGATAGACAGGATAATATGATTCACCTACAAACAAAGAACAAGCAGTAAAATTGACCGAGAAACAACCAATTATTTACAGCGAATCCATGAAAAGTGAAGAAAAATGAATCAAGCGACAAAGTTGAAAAGCAGGAGATCTCGTGCATGTAAAACCCTAACTGCAAAATCATCAGAAACAAAGGAAATTAGTTGAAGAAAGAGATGAGAAGTACCTTGGAAGAGGATGGTGTTTTTGAGATTTCTTGACTTCCCTTCATTTCTTTCATTCACATAAGCTGCTTTCCTTTCAACTCTCTGCAAATACAATTCCCAGCATTTATATTCATCTAAGTCTGTTAAGTAAAGGTAGCTATAATATCTAGGAATAATTATTCGTATGTGTCAAATAAATATTCACCTGATTTAAAAAAAGTGTTAAATATATCCCAATTTTTAAAATATACTTCAATTAGGTCCCTTTTAGACGGAATAACTATATGTTAGTTGGTGATTTTTTTTATTTCTTTTTATTTTATTTTTAATTTTATTTTTAATTTTATTTTTAATTTTTTGAAAAAAAAATTAAAATGTCATGTGTCAAGTCCATTTGTGTGACATGTGACATTGTGAGTGCCACGTAGTATTGCAATACCACGTGCCAGTATCACTATCATATGTCATTCATATATGTTTTTTTGTTTTAATTTAGTACTAACTTTTGTGTATCTGATTCAATTTTGACCTAATATTTTTTAATAATTAAAATCCATTTTTTATAAAATTAAAAGTAATTAAGTATAAAAGTTTTACAAAAATTAAGTATTTGAAATTTATATTAAAATTTAATGGTAAAAGACATTTTATTAAGTTATTTTTAATAAAAAAAATTAGTATAACATTCATACCTATAGAAATTTTGGTTTAAAATTAGTAAGAGACAATATTGTTTTATTTTGGAAAAAATATAAAAATTAACAAAACATGAGTACTTACTTAAAAAAGTAATTAATAAAATAATATGTTAAAAAGTCATTTTTAATAAAAAAATATTAGTATAACATACAAACAATAAATTTGGTCTGAAATTGAGATAAATAATATAAATATTAGTACTTAATTTTGTAAAAATATTTATACTTAATTATTTGGTTAAAATACCTTTTTTATCCTAATTTTCGTCAACTTTTTTCAAATAGGTCCTAATTTTGGTCAATTTGATTCAATTAGGTCCTAATTGGGTAACGCCGTTTAAATTGATAGCGTTTCACTGTACAGTTGGCTTTTCCTTGCTACGTGTCGAAATACTAATCCTACGTGTCCGTGTTTCTTTACAATGAGGTGGTTAATTAGTGGGTTAAACACATTAAGTTTTTAATTAAATGCAAATAATGAAAATTAAAAAATAAAGTGATAGGGTTTATAAAAAGTCGAAGAAGTCATCTCGTGTGTGACCTTGCTCATGGTTGGAACGTTGAAGCTTTGTTGCAGCGATGTCTCAGACCCAATCATCTTCTTCATACTGTAATAATTGCGTGCAGCGTAGTGTTCCCTCTTCTCGCACCCAAGCTTTAAGACCTATTTATGATTGTGGGGAAGCTGCAGTTCTGAGGACAACAAGAACTCCGAGAAATGTGGGTAGAAAGTTATGGGGTTGTGCTAACTACAAAGTAAGATTGATTTAATTGCTATTGTTCTGGGTATGTCTGATTTAATGAATCTTTTATGTATTTTCTGTTCATCAACAGCGGCAGAGTGAAGGTGGTGGTGTTTGCTGCAATTTTTTTAAATGGTGGTATGAAGACGTTGATGAAGAAAAAGAAGTTGTTATTGTGAACCAAAACATGAAGATAGAAGATCTCGAGAATGTAGTTAGGGATCTGAAAAAATGGTTTAATGTATTAGCCATAGTGGTTAGTATCGTTGCGTTGATAAACGTTGTGATGTTGGCGTTGATGCTGAAAGATTGACAGAAAAGGGTTGTAATTGTGAAGGTTATGATGTACGAAGTTTCCAAAATTATGAATGAATTAAGTTATTTATGTTCAATCAGGTCCTCAATTGTGTTAGTTTTGTTCAAATAGGTCCCTACTTTTGTAATTGATGTTCAAATAGGTCCCAAAATTTAAAAAAATTGCTTAATTAGATTGTATACTGGATAAACTTTTCCTTTTAATAATGTTCTCAATAGAATAAATTGCATTGTAAGTCGTATAAGAATGTCAATACTAATAAAATTTTAATTCATAAATAACCAAAATCCTCATAATTGTGATTAAACAAGTTGTTCTCCTTCACCATAATCTTGAATTAACCAACTTACAAAACGAAAAAGTCTGTGATCCAATTGATCCAAAAATGGCTAATGAATTTTACAAAATAACAGCCATCAAAATTCAAACTTAAAGACCAAATTACATATACAGTAAAAGGTCGCTTAAACACGTGAATCAAATTGCACAATTGGTTGGTTCTTGACATGGCTGGGTTGGTTGTGGAGGAGCAGAAGTTGGTTCCTGAGATGGCTGGGTTGGTTGTGGAGTAGCAGAAATTGGTTCCTGAGATGGCTGGGTTGGTTGTGGAGGACCATCAGTTGGCTGTGAGGACTGTCCTTGTGTAGGCAATTGTGGGCAATGTGTTCTATTGTGTCCCAGTTCACGACAAACTCTGCATCTTTTTCTATGGCCACCTTTTCGTAATTGCGTGTCATCTTTCCTCAACTCCCATTGTTCCAGCCTTCTCTTTTTCTTGGGTCGCCCAGGCATAATCCTTTTATGTGGAGGCATGACATCTGGGAAATCAGTGGTGGGCCACATGTTTTGTCCATTGATAGGGTAGATAATGGAGTTGTACATCTCTTCAAAAGTTGATTTCCTGAAACATAGGGGGATATAATCTTCTGCATTCAAGTTCAAGAACCCGATGGCAGCAAGTGCATGGCAGCACGGGATGCCAGTTATCATCCAGTTCCTGCAGTTGCAATCTTGGGTGTCTAGGTTGACAACATACTTGTCACCTAGCACTGATAGGTGTGCAACTTCAAATACTTTGCCCCCATCACAACTACATTACAATTCATATAGACATATCAGATTCTACAGCAGAAATCATCAATACAGATCAGGTTATACATGAACAACACTTAAATAAATCATACCTTGGGATCCAGTATCTAGTTTTTTTGGATTCTTCTTGTAGTCTGCTGTTTATTTTAGGACAGATTTGCCCTTCCATTTTTTCCAGCTTTTGTCTTTTAGATTGCCACCTCCTCATCATGTATATTCGTATGTCTTCCAACATTGAGATAACAGGCTTGCTTCTAGCATCAACAAGCACACTGTTAAATGCCTCTGTCATGTTATTTACAACTGTGTCAGTCACAACATTCCTAGTGAATCTTGATCTGGACCAAAACCTGTGTATAAACAAACATTAATTATGATAAGTCAGTTTTGATATTAAATAGTATAAAATAAATGAGATTTCAATACATACCTAGGTGGTATAGCAATGAGGTACTTGAAAGCATCCCCATTCTCCTTTTTTATATCTCTCATTACCCTTTTCCCAGGCCACAGGATGTGTCACAGTTGCTGCCTTCCACATTAAGTTTTTCAACTTCTGGCCACCAAACCGTTTTCTGAAATTAGAGTACAAATGCCTCATACAAAATCGTTGCTCTGCACCAGGTAATAACTCCTGAATTGCAGGCAACAAACCCTGTTTCACAGCAGTAATATGCATTAAAATTAATACAGTACATGGCTATAAAATGATTAATGTGAATAAAAATAATTGCATGAACAGATACAAACCTTTTGTTGATCTGACATAAATGTACATGCCCCACAAACTTCAGGTCCTCCTAGATCATCCACTAGGATTTCCAAAAACCATTTCCAAGTCTCTTTGTTCTCTACCTCCACAATGGCGTATGCTAGAGGAAGCATCTGGTCGTTAGCATCCCTGGCCACTGCAGTTAGCAACTCGCCCCCATATTTCCCTTTGAGGAAGAAACCATCTAACCCAATAAAGGGGCGACAAAGCACAAAAGCATCTTTGCATGCTTTGAAACATGTGTAAAACCTACTAAATACAGACTCACCTTGCATTTCATCCACTTTAACTTTGACTGTGCTCCCTGGATTGCATCTCAGAATTTCATAAGCATAATCATGTATTCTTCGAAATTGTTCTTTGAATGACCCTTCCACTTGGTCTCAAGCTAAGGATTTTGCCCTACGAGCCATAGCCACTGAAATACTTGTATTCCACTTCCTCAACCCTTTCTCTCGCACATCCTTAATCTTGAATTTAGGATTTTCAATCAAAGACTTCTCTACCTTCTTATTCAGTCATTTTGCACTCATAATCTTAAGTTTAAACTCCCTAGAACAGTTATGCCTATCAACCACTTTTCTTAGTTGCCATGTCTTGCGTAATGGAATATATGCAGTATATGCGGACCATTCACATTTTCCTTGTGCCCCCATACATTTCACCCTCACTCTTTGTTTATCATTTTTAACCCATCTTATGTTTCTACCAGAATGAACTGCATAAGTTATTATTGCTTGTTGGAAATGTTCCTTATCTATGAAATTTGTGCCCACATCCCACCTATAGTCAGCCATGGAATTTGGCATGACAAAAGTGCCAAAAGGACCACAGCTGCCCCCTTTATCACCTGAACTTTCATCAACATATCCTTCATCATCACTTTTATTAAGACTAAGGAGGTCATCTGATTGCCATTCATCTCATGTTGTCTCTCTATCCGAAATTACATAACTAGCATTTTCCTCATTGTCACTGTATTCCTCTTCATCACTTTCATTCTTTTTTTCAATATGTTCCACCTGGTCAGACTCTTGCTCATTATTCACCTCTACACTCCCTTCAAACAAATTATGATCACCATTGTCCAAACTGATCTGGATATCAACAAGTCCCTCATCCTCATGTTGAACTCCTTCCTCACCCCTCAGATGAGATTGCACCTCACATTCACTTAAACCATCACCCCCATCTGCACTTCAACCTGAACCTCGTGAACCTCCTCCTCAACCTCCATATTAACCTTCTCATGAACCTCCTCACGAACCTCCTCATTAACCTCCTCCTCAACCTCCTTTTCAACCTCCTTTTGGACCTCCTTCTCAATCTCCTGTACCTCCTTCTCAACCTCCTGTACCTCCGCATTTATGTGATTGCCCTCCCCACTCTCTAACTCAGCCCCACAAAGCAAACCCTGTTGATCCTCTAAGTCGTTTTCCACAACTTCTGCTTCAGATATACCATGCACAACAAACATATGAACCTGGCCATAGTGTTTGGCAATGTGCATCATATTTATTGCACTTTTGTCATCCTCCAACTTATACATGGCATTCTTTATTGCATACCATAACTCCTTAATATTAACATACCCCATTTCCCTGATTTCCCCTACCACCTCAAAATAACTCCACGTGTCTGGGTCACAACCCCAAACAGTGGTTTCCCCACCTATGTAATTAATAGGACCAAACTATTTAAAAAGTCCACCATGGTGGACCACAACTTCGAAAGTGTCATCACACATTACACACCACTTTTTCAAACAAGTGATATGTGGCAGATATAAAAAACATTTGTAAGCAACACACATAGGGTCCACAAACACATTTAATATGGCATAAAACATTTGAAACAACACACACAGGGTCCACGAACAAAAAAGGGACCACAACTTTCAAACAAACCGCACCAACACCGACAAAGCACGCACACAACCCCAATCCACTGACAAAGATGTTCAGGACAAACGAGTGGGACACTACAACGAAAATCAGAATGCCATAAAATAGCAGACAATGACAACACAATAGCGCAATAAAACAAACAAAACCGCTTTTGAAACAAACACCAAGCCAATCGCAAACGACCAAAAACAAAATCGCAAACGACCAAAAACCAAAAACGAAATCGAAACCGCTAACGCAATAGAAAACCTAACCTGGTAGCGATATCTGCAATGAATTGACGATGACCTCGTAGCAATTGCACACCACAAATGAAGTGACATTCCTTTTCAATCTTTTCCACAAATTCGAGCGCAGTAACCTAAATCGCTAATTCCCTCAGCACAAACCTTAAGATGGGTTAACCCCTTTTACTTTTTAATCGCGCTGCAATTTCTGTTTTATTTGACTTTCTTTTTTTTTCGTTAAATCCTCTTAATTAAAGACTTAATGTGTTTAACCCCCTAATTAACCATCTCATTATAAAGAAAAAATGACACGTAGGATTACTATTTCGACACGTAGCAAGGAAAAGTCAATTGTACAGTGAAACATTATCAATTTAAATGGCGTTACCCAATTAGGACCTAATTGAATCAAATTGACCAAAATTAGGACCTATTTGAGCACCCCGCGAAAATTGGGACCTATTTGAAAAAAGTTGACAAAAATTGGGACCAAAAAGGTATTTTAACCTAATTATTTTTAATCTTATAAAAAATGGATTACAAAAATATTTTAATTATTAAAAAAAATTGGGACAAAATTGAATCAGATACACATACTTAGGTACTAAATTGAAACAAAAAGAGATATATGGAGACTAAATCGAAATCAACACAATGGTATCTCGTAGTGACACTAACACATGGCATTGCAATGCCACATGGCATTGACAATGCCACGTGGCACTGACAATGCCACATGTCACTGACAATGCCACGTGTCACACACAGGGACTTGACACGTGGTATTTTTAATTTTTTTTCAAAAAATAAAAAAAGAATTTAAAATTTTAAAAAAATTTAAAAATAATTAAAAATAACAAAAAAAAACCACAGATTGACACGTGGCACGTTGACTAACGGCGTTAGCCAACTCTGTCTGAAAAGAACCTAATTGAAGCACTTTTTCAAAAGTTGGGATGTAATTGACACTTTTTTTAAACCGGGTACCTATTTGACACACTAACCCCAAACTGTGTACTATACAAGTAATTATACCTAATATCTATGAACCTAACAAATTAAAAGATTTATTTCATGTAAGAAACTTTCTCACATAAAATAATTTATTAATTATTTAATTTAAAAGATTAAAAAATAGTTTGTTTATTATTTAATTTTTATTTTAATTAAAAAAATCACAAGACAAAATTGTTTATTGATTATTTAATTTAAAACACTTTTAAAGAGATAAATGATTTATCAATTATTTAATTTATTCCATTAAAAGTTTTTTTTAAAATGGTTTATTAATTATTTAATTTAAAAGTAAATATTTGATTTTTGAAGATTATTATAAAAGAGATAAAATTTGGTAAATAATTAATTAATAAAGAAAATATTAAATAGATATAGTAGTTATAAGATGTATATAAACTAAATTAGATCTATAAGTATATTAAATATGTTTTAAGAGTGGTTTCTTATCTTTTGACACCAAAATAAATGTGAAAATATAGTTAGATTTGTAAAATAGGTGGCATAAAGGGAGTGAAAACGAAATTAAAAACTTCATAAATAAACATTGATGTGCATAAACTTCAAAGGGGAAAGAAAACAAAGGGAGATAAGGGAACTTAACGAGTTGTTGTCATTGAAAAATAATACTTTAACAAACTTTTGGTTAACAAAATTGACCAACTCCACGTGGCAGCATAACAAAATTTTGTTTTTTTCAAATAAAAAGAATAGATGGGTGTTTTGTAATTTGATCCTCGTTTTGAAGGTTGCAGTTTCGTCTTCTACTCTTCTTTTTTGCATTTCTCTCTTCCACTCTTCTTCTTCATTTTCTCCGACAAGAACAACAAAGCCCTTTTCCACTCTTTTTCTTCGTTTTCACCAGCAAGAACAACAACGCTCTTGTCCACATCCTTCATCCTAGCCACTTCTCTATATTCCCTTATGCCTTCAGCCTCGGGTTTTTGATTCTGTCCTGCAAGGTCCCAGTTTAGAAATAAAAAGGTGTGTATCTTATCTTCCCCTTATGTTTTCATTTTGTTGCGCGAAAGGGACAAAGTAGCCAATTTTGATTGTTCCATTTGGCCATCCTTCGTAAATTAGGGTTTATTTGGTGATTTCGTGAACAATTTGTTTTAGAGTTAATTTTTTGCATTTTTGTCTAGTGGTAATTGAATCCTTTTTTTTTTCAAATTGGTTGTTGTGGAGTGGTTCATGGATGGGGATAATGTTGGTAGGGTTTTATGAGACTATTACGGAACTTTCACTTATTAGCATTGTTAGTGGGTTTTGGATGAAGAAATCTATACAAACTTTGTGGGTAAATATTGATGTTTTTTTTATTGCATTTTTATTACCATATAAGTAGTCTGTGTTTGATATTTAATTCTTTGCATATTGTTTTAGTAGTTGCTTCAGCCCCTGGTTTGATTTGTTTTGTGGATTCATTTTTCTTGTGTCATATATGTCATGTTGTTGTATACTATTGCTTTGGGGCATGGGATTGTATACCATGTGTGGATTGGTATTTTGTTTTGAATTCTAATTTAGTGAAAGTGTTGGCTTCTACTTTGGTAAAAGTTTTTTCCTTTATTTTAGGTGTACTCAGTTTATGTTTTGTATTATTTGGTTAGTGTTTTAGGTGATCTACATTGAGTAAAGACATTGAAGAAGGTAATCGCTCCATTATTGATAGTAAATTTGATTTGTGTTTGAGAATTCTACAAGTGCCTTACTATAGTTGTTCATTGGCTTTTGTAGATACATTTGAGGCATTCGTGTGGAACAAAATATGTTGGAAGACGAAGAGTGGAAGATAGAAGTGCAAAGAAGAAGAATGGAAGACAAAACCGCAACCTTCAAAACAAGGGTCATATTACAAAACACCCCCTGTTTTCTTTATTTTAAAAATAAAAACAAAATTTTGTTGTGCCGCGCCACGTGGAGTTTGTCAACTTAAAATTTTCTTAAAGTATCATTTCTCTTTGTCATTTGGTTATGTGTTGATCTATATTAATGTTATTGGCATGCAATAAAACGCTTGATATCATTCGAGTTCTATGTGTTGGCATGTGTTTGCGTTACTATTATATGTTGAAGAAGGTATATGTTGCTTTGTGTGAGAGTAAACTAATGTTCATATTTTACTTGATGAATGCATGGAGGTTCGAGTGTATAGAAAAAGGAAGAGTATTTGTGATTGATAAATATGAAGAAGATCTATGTTATTAACCAAGTTATGTCCATGATTTATGTGTGGAAATTGTGTTTATGTTAGAATGAATATTTGTATGTATATATTTTGATGATCCTTGTGAAGAAATGTATATGTGATCTATTATGAATGAGAAATATTGATTTTGTGTGTGCATCACATTGTAGCTTTCTCTCAGTGAGAGATTTGGTAGTTTTGTGTGAGTTGTCAACATATTTTAGAAAGTTTCAGATTTGATTCATGTTGAGATATTTTAGAAAATTTTTGATATTATTCTTATTGATTATAATTATGCATTTATTGGATTTAAATTTTGTATATTTTATTTTTATATCTAAAATTGTCTAGTAGGATTCTAGAAATTGTCCAAAAGAATATATATATATATATATATATATATATATATATATATATATATATATATATATAATGAAAAAAAATAAGAGAGAAATTACTCTCTTCAAAATTTGATATGGGATTAAAACTCCTTACCCTGGGGGGCTTCCCTGATTGTATGGTTTAATTATAGTCTTCATTGTTGCATAAACTCTAAAATGCAGTATTCATTGTTGCATAAACTATAAAATGCAACCTTCATTGTTGTGTAAACTTTAAAACGAAACCTTCAATGTTGAACAAAACCCTAAAACACAACCTTCATTTTTAAGCAACTCCTAAAACATAGTCTTCATTGTTGTGGAAACCCTAAAACACAACCTTCCTTGTTGTGACTCTTGGGTTCCTATTGCAACCTTCATTGTTGTCCCACCTCCAAGGAGTTGTTGTGCCTCTTTGGTCCTTATTGTCGCCTTCATTGTTGCCCCACCTCCAATGAGTTATTGTGCCTTTCTAGTCTCTATTCTAATTTTCATTGCTATATTGCAACTCTTATTGATGCATTATTCATTTTGTGTCCAACTTTATTTTTGTGATTCATTTTGTGTCCAAATTCATTCCTCCATTTTTGTGCCTTAATTGCACATATTTATAATGGATGAAATGAAAATTTGAGACAAGCCCTACAATGTAGGAGAAGTGTAGAATGTTAATTGAGCCTATTGATTAAATAGGAAAAATGATCTCAAGCGATCACAACTCATTACGATCATTTTCAAGGGAAAGGAAAGGCTAACCATTTAATTAATGATGCCCTTGTGGAAGATGGTCCTAAATTCAAGTCATGAGAAGAAGAAGATTCCATAATCATAGCATGGTTATGGAATTCAATGGTTCCAAAAATCAGTGACACATGTATGTTCCTCAATTCAGCAAAATCAATATTAAACTAAACAATAGTAAACTTTGAGAGAGTTATATCCAAGTTGAAAATGGAGAGCACATATTCATCAACTTTAGGGGGAGTGTCAAGATATTATAAGAAGTTTCAAATTTGATTCCTGTTGAGATATTTTAAAGAATTTATGATATTATTCTTATGAATTATAATTATGCATTTATTGGGTTTTAATTCTGTGTATTTATATTTATTTGTAAAATTGTCTGAAAGGATTTATGTGTCTATATATATATAATGTGTAAAATGGTAGTTTTGAATGAGCGAGAATGGTAGTTTTGTGTGAGCGAGAGATGTATTAGCTCTGTGTGAGTGAGAATGGTAATTGATAAATGTCAAGAATAAGTAAATTTTCCATTTGAAAATGACACTTATCATGTATCAAATGGTGCTAGTTGTGTATAAAACAAAACTGCTTAGTTAAGATACAAAATAATGTAGTGAGAATTGGAGTTTTATGAATTATAATGATATTTTGCTATTCTGCAAGAGAAAATAACAAGTATGCATGAGTCATGGTCATTGGTGTTGAGCCATGGAAGTAGAAAAGACAAGACAAAATATTTTTACTTTTTGGCTAAGAAAACAAATGAAGCTCAGCCTCATGAGGAAACGTTCTTTGCAAGGAAATTTGGAGCACAAATTCATGAGGCTAAGCAGCCAAGAAAACCCTACTAAGTGGGAAAGGTCAAGTATTAAGCACCAAGATAAGGGGTTGAGCTGGAAGGAAACCCACTTGTGAAGAAACCCTTGTGGCTGAGCACCAAAAATTGGGGTGAGCACCGCCTAAATTTTTTTATAAATAAAGACCTTAAGTCCTCATTTGAAGCATTGTGTAGGGATGTAGAAATGTAGCAATAAGAGAGAATAGGGTCTATGAGGCTCGGCGAAGATGCTCTTAATGTAAATCTTATGAGTAGATGTTGTTGGAATTGCGTTGTAATATTTTATGAGTAGTTGAACTTCTTTGTGTCCAGGTTTGATGCAATCAATTTTGATTATATACACTTCTAGTTATTAGGTATTTATTTTTGCTTTTATTCAATTGTTTGTGGTTTGATCTATGCTTAACGATGACTTGATCACTCATCTTATTTCACCGATTTGGATTAAGTTGGAAGACTGGTCTCAACTTGTGTGGGTGAATTGACAACTCATCATATTTCACTGGTTTGGATTGAGTTGAAATATTGATCTCAAACTGAGGTCCAATCAAACCTCCATACATGTATAAGATGCTTCATTAGATACTAGAGGGGATGTTGAATGAAAGAGTCTTGCACATTAAAGCAAGGATTCATTCAACCAGGAGTTAAAGAATCACACTGGATTTGAAGTCCTTGGGTTCTAGTGATTTAGGGATGAACCTAGATCTACATAGAAAGAGTACTCCAGGACATTGAATGATTTGCATAGTAAGCAAATAAGATGGTAGTGGTGTAGTAGAAGAAGATGAGATGAACTCAAATTATAGCTCCTACTCCACTCAATCTAATTACTACTATCTATTTTTACATGCACTCTCTATCCAAACCAAAAAAACTAAAAACTAAAAACTAACTATCAATATACTTGTTAAATCCCTGTAGATACAACAGTTGTTGATACTACTACTCATCAGTGCACTTGTTGGGAAATGATTGTTAAGAAACAGTCATCAGTAACATTATTTCTATGTGAGTGAGAAACGTAATAACTCTATGTGAGCAAATTATGGTTAACTTTGTGTAAGCGCATTGTAATAGGGTTATCATATCAACTAGGACTAAAAGTATATTGATAATTAAAACTCTTATTGTTCTTAGATTTTTTCATATATTATAATAGTAATTATGCATAAGATAAAATAGGGTCCTTAAATATAAATTGAGTGATGTAGAAACCATATTTAAGAGTTATGTTATTAGTTACAATATGTGATAGGAAGAAATGAGTTCAATAAACAACTTTACACTTCTTACTCATGCATGCAATTTTTCTGTTCAGTCGAAAGATTTGAATAACCTTACTCAAATCCTTGCAATAAGATTACTTAGTTACTTTGTGAAGGTCTAGTTCATAAGATATTACTTTGTTTCCAATAGTTTCTCTCTAAATGATGCAACTAGATGGATCTCCATATGGTGATGTTATTGCCTCCCTTGTTCTATAAAGTCAAGCCATGTTTATCCTTCGCACTCTAGTGTTGGTGGAGAAGAAATCGTGTAATTTTTATTACGTTATGTGTCGTTGATAGAGAAAAAATCATGTCATTTTGATTGTGATGTTGAATTGGTACTTATGATTGAAACTTAATTAGTGAGGTGAATGCATACATTGATCATGAAATTGATGTAGTAAAATTTGAAATTAGATTGATGAGATTTAAAAATTTTGAATTTGATGTTAACGTTGGAAGTAGAAATTGATGGATCTATTAATTTGGTAAAATTATGAATGAATTAGTGAATTAGTTGTGTTGAGTTTGAAATAGAAATAGTTTATTGATAATGTTGACATCCAAAACAATATTTGATTTATGTTGAATTGGTCGATAATTTATTTAATTAATTTTATTGTATGTTGGTGTATATGTTAATTATTTCACAAGCTAAGTATTTTTAGTAATGGAGACGATTGAAACAACATTCTTATCGTCTAGAAATGTGATTTAATTGTTTAAGTAAAAATACGAACGTGGAGGTTTTTCTTAGAATATTATTAATTAAAAAAAATGACACAAAATCTTCCTTTAAATGAAATTTTTTGTCAGGTAATGATTTATAAGCTAATTTATATATATCAAGCAATGATTTATAAGCTAATTTATATATAAATAAAGAAATTATGTTTAAATAATTGTAAAAACTATATATATGGTTTCATGTATATAACATGGGACATATAAATTTCTTAATTAAAGCATGTCGTATGGTATCATCGATGTATCATGTTTTTTGTGAATGAGTTGTAACTCTTCTACCTTTATAAAGTGTGAACAATTCTAAATTTTTTAATAAAATTTAAAATTATCTAATTTTAAATATTCTACTTAGTGTCATAATTTTAAAAATTATAATTTGTTTTAAAATTTATTATCACAATAATATATATTTACAATAAAATAATTCAAAATTTCTATAAAAATAAAGACAAAATATGTTATAATAAAGATAAATTGGTTATTTGCATTAAATAGACAATAAAGAGAAAGAAAACAAAGCTCTAATTCACAAATCAGAGTACCATGTTAATTAAAAGATGTTATAATAAAGACAAATTGGTTATTTATTAATTAACAGAAAGAAATTAATATTCTATCCTTATATCAGACGTTATAGCTCTTTCTTTTGTATGTAATTAAAATGTAAAATAAATTGATAGTTTGTCTATATTAATTATATTATAATAAAAATTAAAAATAAATTAATTAATAAATATTTTTTACCATAAAAGTTATACTTTATATTTATTATAAATAATTTATACAGTGATAGAGAATTATTTTAACTATTGATATTTTATTTTATTAAAATATTAAAACATATTTTTGTAATAGAGATAATGACGATATATAGAGAGATAAGGATTAAGAAAAAAAGTAAAGAAAAAATTTCTAAATAAATTCTTGTTTAAATTAGTTACTTAAAATGCTTTTGTTTAATAGAATTATTTTAATATTTTTAAATGGCGGATATTTAATTATAAGTTTTTTTTTTGAAATAAAAATCTCAAACTGTAATATCATAAATGAAGAAAATGTGTGACTGTTCCTCTGTAAATAAGTTCATTTAACTTTATTTGAATTAGTCAGAACTCAATTTAAATTTTCAAGTAAAGAAACCAGCATAAATTAATTGCAGCAAATCAAAGTTAAGGAAAATATTAAATTATTTAGTGAACTAAACAATATCTTTAAAAACTCATTTAATTTAATCTTAGCAGTTATTAATTATTGAAATGAAAGCTAAAAAATGAACATGTTTTTTTTATTAAGAATATTAGCTGAAAAAAACCGGTCTTTTAAATAAACCTAAATATTTTAATTATTAGCTATTTTCTTTGAATTGAAAGATATTCTAGATTCATCAAAAAATATACTCTATAAATCTCCAACATGTGTTTGTTTTAATGTTTTAGTTTTTTTTTTTGAAAATTTTGATTATTTATCTAGATTATGAAATTTGGTCTTTAATAATCCATGTGTTTTTAATCTTCTAACATTATGTTTAATGTAAAAAATAAATTTAATTTGGATGAGAAAAAAAAATGTAATAATAGATGAGGGTAGATTAGGTTGGGTATAAAAAGAGAAGAAGGTTTAACCGCAAGTAGAGTAGTAGTTAGCGCCTAAACCAAGAGCCGCAGCACCCTTTTCTTGCCTTAGTTTATGTATGAAAGAGATCATTCCAAAACCCAGAACCCAAACAAACCGTAACTGAGAAGTGTGGGCGCACACATACACAGCACCACAAGTGTTCACTGTGTGAGCAAAAATCTTGACCCATAATCACTTTAATTAATTTCCTCTTCCTTAAGGTTCCTATGAAGACAATGCATGCGTCAGGTACATTTGCTTCCTTTGCTGATTCTAAGTTAAAGTTTCTTGATTTTTTTTATTTATTTTTTGTTTCTGTTTTCAATGACCCTGTTGTGTGTGCCTTGTTGGAGGGCATCCATCAGTTTTCTTTTTTTGTGTGATGGGTTGGCAATGTTTTATTGGTATGTGGGTGCACTTGGCTTCCATTCCCTGTTTCTGCTTGAAGTATTTAAGTCCTGCCCACAAGCTGTTTGTTTAAAGAGTTTCAATTCTAACTAGGTCTTCTTTCTGGGTCTTAGATACAGGAAATTCCTCATTTTGCTCTCAGTCTTGCGGCTCCTGCCCAAGGTATGGTTTCTTGGCCTTCTATTGTTAGATTGGGGTGCCTTGTTTTCTTTTATGTGAGAGTTGTTTTAAAAGGTTTAATTTTGAATTGGTTTTAATTCTGTCTGGATTTTTTCCGAATTTTACCGTGTTTATGTTTTCTTTGAATTCCCCCTCTCCCGACCCCATTACCAATTACTTAATCCTTTGTTTACGCATTTTTTGGACCTATGGTTTGTTTATTTGTAGATATAGAATTGACACGGAAAGGTTTTGTGGGTTTCAGTGCAGTTGTTCCTGAAATGGATAAAACGGGTGGAGAGGACAGACAGGATAAAGGATGTAAGAACAAGAGAAAATTAGCTCATCCTTCTATACTTCCTGCTAGTTTACCGTTGTCTCTGTTTGACTTCCCTCGGTATGAGTTACCGGCTTCACAAAGTGGCTCAAATGAATTTAGTCCATCACAGTGGTGGTCAGAGTTTCTTAGTAAAGAAAACGAACTGCAAATGCGTGAGCTTTCGGATTGGAGTGATCCTATTGCAAGCCAGCTTGAGGAATTGCTGCTGTCTAATTTGCAAGCGATTTTCACGTGTGCACTCAAGCAGGTTGTTGAATTAGGTTTCGATGAAAAATTGGTTGAAATGTCCCTTGCAAGGAAGGCCCTGTACATTGAGGAAGGAGATCCTGTCACAAATATTGTAGATCGGACGGTGAATGTTTTGAAGGGGAAAGAAGATGCTACAGATTTTGTTTTTGAGAGCTTCCAGCATCTGCTGCATTACACCATGGTGGAGATGATCAGTGTAGTTCGTGAAGTCAAACCCTCCTTGACAGTTGGTGATGCAATGTGGGTTTTACTGATATCTGACTTGAATCTTTCACTGGCTTGTGCAATGCAAGATTGCCCGGGTGTTGTTGGTAATGGGGAAAGCTCTGCCAGTTCTTCCAGTCTCCAATCTAAGTCGGAGGTCCAAAGCTCTGATATAATTTCAAATTGCAGTTCACCAACTCTCCAGAAGGATTTGTCCTCCAATCACCAGAATCAAAGGTCTGGAGAACCTAAGTTTGGAAGTTTCCCCAATTCACCCAACAACCAAAATTCTCAAGCTACAGGAGGGGTAAAACTTAAGGCAGAGAATGTTTCATTGCCAATTACTGCAGAGAAATCCTCCGGAACATCAGGGTTTCCTGCCCATGAATGTAAATCTGGATCGTGTTCTAAGAGGCATACCAGAAAAGAAATAGCAGCACTTAGGCAGAAGTTCTTTCACATGGAGAAAACTTACAGGAATTGTGGAAAAGCGGGATTTAAATCAGGAAAGATTACAAGTGTTGGTAGTTTGGTTGTTGAAAAAAGACTCAAGTCACCATCTGAAATTCCTAATCAGCAAATGAAATGTGGCTCCTCAAATTTGCTAAGCTCAAAAGGAGTTTATTCTGCAAATATAACATGCCATGTTTCAACCTGTGATGCATCTGTTTTACCTGCAGAAGGTAACTCTGGAACATTACCTACAAAGAATACAATATCTTCTTCTCCCATGGTGAATGCAAAAACTTCAACACGTGACAGTACATCCAAACCAAAATCTGAGCTAAGCTGTTCTGTCAAGATTCTTGATTACTGTGCTGATATTCCGTTTGATGAGGCTTCGGGTAAGTATGTCGCGCGAGATGAGAAGGATGAGCTCATTTTGAAATTATTTGCTCGACTGCAAGAATTGCATGATGAGCTACTAGGTTGGAACAACTGGACAAATCAGAAGGTTATGCAGGTTACGAACAGGCTTGGCAAACTACAGCCAGAGTTTAAAACTCTGAGGAAGGAAAAGCAAGATGCTGAACTGTTGAAAAAGGAAAAGAAGCTGGCGCAGGAGACTGCTGTGAAGAGGATATCTGAAATGGAGAATGCCATGGAAAATACGAAAAAGCAAATTGAGAGTGCTGCTTCTGCTACTCTCGTGCTAGAGGCAGAAAACTCCTTGCTAAAGAAGGAGTTGGATGATGCTAAGTTGTGGGTTGTAAAGTCAATGGCAAGCCATCAACAAGCACTGGAGAGTGAGCAGACGGCACTTAAACAGGCCCAGTCATGGGAAAGCCATAATAGTTTGCTTCGAGATGACCTTGAGAAAGAGAAGCACAAATTATTTAATCTGCAACAGGAGCTACACAAAGAGAAAAATCATCAAGCCAAGATTGAGGTATGTGACAAATACGAAACTACTTAGTGCCAAATATATCAAGATATGTCTGAAAAAATCTGTGGAGTTTACTTATATGTATTGTCAACATCTATCTTGAGTGTCTTTGCCTCTCTACTTTGACAGTCCTACTCTGAACCTTATGCACCTCTATTGGACATGTTTAGGCACCTTGAACACTCATAGATACGTAGGTTTGGCCTTCAAAATACTTGGAAATAAATATATACACACTTTTTTCTCTACGTATAGGTGGTTGACAATTATAGCCATGTAGTAGCAACATGGGAGAGGTGCTAAGTTGTGTATCTGAAGGATGTTTCTTTAGTCTTCTGCTTAGAAGCACAAATCTTAAATCACATTAAAATGTTTCTCTAATTTTATTACCTCAATCAATTAAAAGAATTCAGCCACGCTTTGAATTCCTTTTCATTTGTTCACTTGATTGTTTCACTCGATAAAGTTAATTGGTTTATTTCATTCAATTTAGAATCAGATTAAACAAAAGTATAGTAATAGTGAGCATTCAATAATCTATGTCCTTGCAAGTTTTTTTTTTTTGGTGTGTCACACTTAGAGGAGATTTTGTAGAATGAGAGGGTTAGTTTTTATTAAGAGTAAGAGACAAATATTAGCATTAAATCTTGTCAATAATGGTCAAAATAAAATTGAATTTATGTGACTTTTTAAGTGGTCTTGTCTTGTGTGACTAGGTCTCTTAATAATCCCTTGGACGTCAATGTTTAGTTGCACAGCTAAGATGTGCTCCTCTTGTATAGAAATAGGCTTTTAAATAATACACCTCCTTTGTATTCGTACATATATGATATATATACTAGTACCGTGTTTAAATAATAGCTTTTCTGTTGTATTCATGTCCCCATTTTCTTAAAATGGATACTCAAATAGCTTATTATTCTACTGCTATACTACAATGGGTGGAAATGTTACAGGGTAGATTGGCAAAAGAGAGAGCTGCGAAAGAAAAGCTCCTTTCTCAGGCTGCATCCATTAAAAAGGATAGAGAACAACGTGAGCTGCACATGAAATCTGAAGAGGATATGATTAGAAGGAAGGCTGCTAGGGATCTGCAGAAATATGTGGAAGATATTGGAAAGGTGGAGAAAGAGTTGATTGACTTGAAACTAAAATCTGACTCTGAAAAAATAGCAGCACTCCGCAGATGTGTTGATGAAAGGAATGATAGCTTCTCAAGAACAAAGAGTGCTCCAAACATGAAGGGAAACAAGAAATCAGATGAGTCTCAAACAATGGTGAGTTGCCAAGACAACTTGGCTGCTGGAAGTTTGAGGCGTGAGCAGGAGTGTGTGATGTGCCTATCAGAGGAGATGTCAGTAGTTTTTCTGCCATGTTCGCATCAGGTGGTGTGTGCTGAATGCAATGAACTCCATGAGAAGCAAGGGATGAAAGAGTGCCCTTCTTGTAGGACCCCAATCCAACGTAGGATTCGTGCTAGATTTGCTCGGCGTTAGATCGTAGTATAGATTTTCCTGAATGAATGGGAATCTTGAAGAAGAAATACAGTGTACTTCCTCCTTCCCTTCCGAAACCAAAAGGAAATAAACAAGAAAGAAAAACAGAATAGACAAAGAAAGAACTTTCCCAAGGGACAGTTGAGTGTAAAGACCGTTTATGCTTTTACATTTCGAAACATAAATCAGCACAATGAGTTTTTATATAATAGGAGTATCTTGAATTATATTAGGTCTTCTTTCACTGAGTTATTGGAGTCATTCCTTTTCATCTCCAATATCTACTTGTGCTTTCTGTTCTTCCTGCAGGTATGTGAGGTTCCATCCATTTTGGCCTCTTCAAGTGCATCAAATTATTTTGATTTGGACAATCTATTCCTTATTCTCCTAATTTTTTTATTGTTGTCATTTGCTGAGTATTAAAATTACACTGTATTAATATTTTAAATATTTTTTTAATATATTTTAAAACGTCAAAATTAGTAATAATCAGTGTATCACGAAAGAACAGTAGAGAAACAGTACAAAAAAATTCAACAGAGAATCTAAATTTAAATCACTTGGTTAATTGCATTGGTAATTGCATTTTACCATTTAAGTTGTTTACTTTTATTTTAAAGTCGAATTTTTAATTTTTCACGCATTTTAAAATCAAGTTTTCCCCCTCGTATTTTACTATTATATTTTTTTTTCAAATTTTTTCCATTGTAGTTTTATTTTGGATAACGTTTCCCACTCACTTTTAAAAAGAGATTTTTTTTTTTAATGATGGGAAAATTCTCATATTACTAAGTTAGTTTGTAGAAATTCTTATCAATTCTTTAAACTAATATTTTTAATTTGTATACAAATTAATTTAAGTTTATTAATAGATATTGTTATTTTTTATTTATATATTTTTCTTACTTAAAGATGTTCATAGAAAATCTCATTCTCTCTACCCATGTAGTTCGCGTCCCCATCTTAGAAAGCAGAAAATTGTTCTTGCATGACACAAGAATTTTCTAAGAGATATTAAAGTTTTATTCATTATTTTGCTGCCTCTAATTTTAACTATACGTAATTTTAGTTACTTTTTTAGTAAATCAAGTTTCTTTAAATTTAAAATTAAATAAATCAATTCTCTTTTCTTAATTTAATTAGAGTTATTGATATCGGTATAAATGTATTTTACACTTTCACTTAACTATATGAATTCTCATGTATGAACAATTATATAATTTTGTAATGAATATTTTAAAAATCATATTTAGGGTCATTTCTATTGACTGATTGTAACACCCCATTTAATTAATAAAGCTAATTAAAGGAAGCGTCACACAGAATAAAGTAGAAACGCGGTTCAGGATATTAAACCTTACTCCTTACAATATTCAAAGCACACCATGATGCCAAAACGTAACAAAATACAAGGTACACAAAATAAAGTAGAAATGCGATCCAGGATATTAAACCTTACTCCTTACAATATTCAAGGCACACCACGATGCCAAAACGTAACAGAATACAAGGTTCAACGATAAATGAAATTGAATGTAAATGCCAAGCAATACATGGGCCATAGCCCTATAAATAAACCCAAAGCAGAAGAAACAGTCCAGGCAGACTACGCAACGGGATCATCCCTTCCCTGTTGACCTCGAGTATCTCTCGCATCTGCTCACATCAATAAATTGATGATCATCGCAAAAGAAGAAAAATTACATACAAGACAACCAAACAAGCAAACATGGTAAGCTAGAGCAGAAATAGTTTATCAAGCAGTCACATGTTATTACACAATCCAAGCAGTATATAGATCATCCAAACATGTTATGACTTCTCAAACAATACACTAGACTTTGACTCGACTCATCCGAATACATGTAGTCTAGTCGGATTCAGCGGATGCTCGCACTTGTGGTGGATACCTCTACTCACCCCCGAGCTAAGTGTTACAAGTGTTACGATGTTTCAATCCCCCACACACAAGGTTAGCCCTTAATGAGTTTCAGGCCTCCTGCTACTCTCACCATAAGAGTCAGTCCGCTCTAAGTGAGACTAACTGACTCCTTAGAGTGTCAGGATGCAACCTTATCTTGAATCCTTACCAGACTATATAGATGGGGTACCACCATGAACTCCCACTAACAGGGGTCATGGAATTACGTCCCGACCACTGAAGCACGATCCTGAAATCTCACCTAGAGATTTCAAGGGATTACGTACTGACCACATACCAATCATATACAACAAACAAGTGATATTTATCGCACATATAATTCTCATGCCAACCCTTGTGATCATTCCTCGTTCGTACCCCATGTTGAATCAATAACAACTCATCATTCCCAAAATCCATGAATATATAGTTTCATCTCATAACAATACCATTGCCACTTTAATACCAACCTTCTCATTCATTTTACATGCCAAGATCACACCAACATACCAATTCAATTCATAACTACATATATTTCATGTCTTTATCAACTTCATACTTTAAATATAAAATTCAATCAACCCAAACAATCCATAACAGTCAAGTGAAAAGAACAGTGAGGCCCCAGCCGGTCTCGCTCAAGCTAGGAACCCTCGCTCAGGTGAGGGGAGTCCCCTCGCTCAAGCTGCAGGCCCTCGCTTAGGCGAGATCGTGACAGAGGCCTTGAGAGGTTTTTCGCACACTCGCTTAGGCGAGCCCTCCCTCGCTTGAGCGAGCCCACTCCTCGCTCAAAGGTGAGGTTCCTTGCCTAGGCTGCAACTGCAACGACACACCTCGAGATCCCACGCATTCTCACTTAGGCGAGCATCTCTCGCCTGAGCGAGATAGTACCTCGCTCAAAACGAAGACCCTTCGCTTGAGCGAGAGCTCGAGCGCGAGCTATGGTTTGTTTCTGCAAGTCTCGCCTAGGCGAGACAGGGTCGCTTGGGCGAGAATGTCGAGTCTCACCACTGTTCCCCTTGCAACAGTCACACACTCATGTCCAAACAACAATGTCATTCCATTCAAACGCTTACAGTAGTACCTTAACCACACAATCATGCAAACATTGACTGAATAAGCAAGAAACGAACTGACATGAAATCCCTAGCTTCCCTTACCTGGAAAGGAGCTGATATCGGGCTTCGACTCTTAAACCAACGGGACCAACAACTCCAAGAGCAGATCTAAGAACCGGAACCAGTAGCACATAACAGGAACGAGGTTACTAAAGTGGACCTCTAGCGAAAAAAAAAAACAAAAGAACTTTGAAAGGAACCAGTAGGGGTTGAGGTTTAACTTACGTGAAGATGAGTTAAGCTTAGAGTTAGCTTGACTAAGAGCCGTGAGTAACCCTAGCAGAGCGTTCTGAAAGGAAGAGAGACAACATTTTAGGTACTGTTTGCAAGAATGAGGCTGAATGGGAGACCCTAACAGCTTTAGAGGCCTTAACACCCTGAGGGTCAGCCCTTAGGCCCAACAGATTAAAATCAGCCCTTAAACATTAGGGTAGAAAAAGAAAACTGGACCTTACACTGATAATGTCAAATATTTTATGTTGACATATCAAACTCATTTTCTTTTTCTTAAGAAAATTTTAAATCTCATTTTCTATTAAAATATTTGGAGATTTATTAAGAATTTGGAATACATAATATATTTAAAGAATTGTAATTTAATAGTTAGTATTTTTCTTTCATAAAATTTAAAGGAGTTAATAGGGTATGCAAAAGATTTTAATTTTTTGACATTTTTATTTTATGTGAATTGACTTTTTTTAATGGCATGGTATATTTTGCTTGGTAAGATTAGTGAGAGAAGGTTTAATCAATTAAAATCATTTTGAGAGAAAAATATGGACGAAAGATTTTAAGTAAGAAAAGTAATAGTGTTCGAATTTCAAAAAAGATTTAAGTAATTTAAAAAAAAAAAGTAATAGAATAACAAATTTTAAAAAATATTGTAAAATTTATAAGATGAACTGGATGGTATTAATAGATTATTGTTTCAAGTGATATTAGACTTGATCTTCTTTTTTTAAGTAAAGCTTTTGTTGTAATGAGTCAAGATGTTCTTATAGGATCAATACGTTTTCTTTAACTAAATTTTCTCTCTCTTCTAATTCTCCAATCTAAAAAATATTTACCTTAAATGTTATATTATTTAGGATTAAATATGTTTTTATCCCTTAAGTTTAAGTGAATTTTGAAATTAGTTCCTCTTCGAAACTTTATACCAATTTAGTCTTTCATTTTTAGACATGCATGGATTTAGTCCTTCTTACCAATTTTTGTTAAGTTTGACATTTTAAACGCATTTTATGATAATATTTGAGTTAACATTAAAGCGAAAATGTGTCAAACGGTGTAAACAATTAAAATACTATCATGAAATGTGTTTGAAACGTTAGATAAACATAACAAATTTTGGTTAAAATGACTAAATTCACATATTTTTAAAGATGGGGACTAAATTGATCGAAAGTTTTGAAGATGGACTAATTCCAAATTTCACTAAAACTTGAACGACAAAAAACATATTTAACCCTATTATTTATCATATTTTAATACTTTTTATTTGAATAAATTTAGATTAACTTAATTAATCCTATAGTTCAAATGCTTAAATAGTGCTTTATCACATATTTAGCTTCATAATACCAATAAAATTAGTGTAATATGGGGAACATAAAAGAAGTCTTTAATATTGTACTATATAGGCACTTAGGATCGGTATAGCCAACTACCCGATCCCAAACGCCAATTTATAGTCCTAGACTAAAAATAATATAGGCTAACTATATAAAATGATCATGTATACATAGCGGCCAAGGCAACATACGAACAAGTCCCGCCTACTCAACTTAGGAAATAGTGGTTAAACTCCTAGAGTCAAGTCCCAAGTCTGGTACTGGATCTTAGTCAGGCCCACGCAGGCCCAAAAGAAGCCCAGTAAGACCAATAAGGGTCCAGCCCGTGAATAAGGTAAATTGTGATTAATGCTCTATAAATGTAGGTGGACTCCAACAATCAGAGGTACGAAATCCATTAATTCACTAATTTGTGATTTGATTTTTTAGAGCTTTTTGCTGACTTGATCGTCAGAGTTTTTTTCGCAAGTAATCCCAAAAATGTTCAGTCTGCCTACATCACAAGGACATAGTCGAGGAGTAGAGAAGTATCCATTCCAAAGAGTCAAGGATTGGGTAAGATTTAATTTGTGCTCCCTAATATTCTATTATTGTTTCCGCATGAACAAACATGAATACCATACAAAATATATATACTATTCTTTTTAAAGAAATAGTAGTCTTTTTAATTTCTAAAATAATAGTCCTTTTAATTTTTTTTCTTTAACTATCCTTCTATTTATAATTAAGATAATAAATACAAAAGCTATTTACGTTGGAAACAAATATAAACAAGTTGAGATGTGCAGATGTAGTATGCAAACAGATCTAAGAGCGTAGATTTACAAAGATGAAAGTTGTTTGTTTGCAAGGATTTGTTAGCAAGTGAGGGAGATGATATGCGTGATCATGATCTCATCAAAATAAAGAGATTTACAGAGACGAATTGATATTTTACCATAATGTCCTATTCCATACCACATCCTCAGTTATCTTTTTATATATATATATATATATATATATATATATATATATATATATATATATTCATTTCCTATGATTAAATAATAGTAATAATATAATATAATAATAATAATATTTAATAATAGTAATAATAATATTATTAAATAAAAATAATATGTTAATTTTAACTATGAGAGTAAAATAGTAATTTATATTTTAATCTATTAAAATATTTTATTTATTTATCATATAATTCACAAACTTTCATAAACTTCACCCTCAAGTTCACTTATTTTACTTAAAAATCTATTAAAAGAAACAACTAAAGTTTATTCACTTAAATTCATTCAAATTCACTCAAATACATTCATTCACTCTCTAAAATTCATGAACGAACACACCTAAATTTATCTTTAGTTGTGCTAAAATCTATTATCATAGAATAATTAGGATGTGAAATCGAGAATGAATCTATACTGGAGTTAATGAAGTTGTCTTCTTTTGATATACACTTCTTCGTAAATGAATATGTCCCAATTATATTGCAATTCCCTTGTACCAATTTATTAATTAAATAACAAAATAAGAAACTGTTTACCTCAAATCGTTAAAAACATTGTTGATAAGATAAGTATTTTATGCCAATATGAATTACAAGAGAAATTCAATTTCAAGAAATTGTTTCATCTATGTTGCAAACGTTTTGTTGGCGCCGTTTTCTTTACCATGAGCCCATATATTATTTGTTGAATATTTCCTGCACAGGTAGTTTTTTCTTTTTTTCTTTTTTCTTTTAACTTTTACACATGTATGTATTTTGAACCGAGATAAATTACAAACTACAAGAAAAGTAAATATTATAAAGAAGTTATGATGCACAGATACGATACGTGTATCGGATATGACATGCATTCGACACGTCGATACGTTTATTTTCAAAATAATAAAATACGGTGATAGATACACGATATATGAATATTGAAAAATACATAATAATTCTTACAAATATAATAAATATATCACTGTTATTGTGTAAATCTAAAATTTATAATTAGAGACCAATTATTTTGGTAGCCAAAACCTGGTAGCTAATGTTAGTGACCAATTTAAAAATCAATTCATAATTGAAGTTATTTTAATTATCAATTTAGAGACCAATTATAATTTTTTGGAACTATTTTAGTTGTCAATTTGGTTACTATATAATGACTAATTATTTTTTGTCACTAAAATTGATCACTATTCAAAAATTTTATTGTAGTGTACTACAATTTTATAAAGTAGATTCTTCATTGATAAGTATTGTTAAAGTATCCTAAAGTATCGGACATGATACGTGTCGGACACGGACACGTGACCCAAATTGAAATATCGGTGCATCAAGCAATTGTATAAATTTTGAAATTTCAGTTAAAATCTCAAAACTTGTTACTAGTTTGTTATTACATTAAAATTTACTAAAAAATAGAATAAAAATATACATAAAAAACCACATTAAACTTATAATAAAAATTACATTTTACGAAACATGATAAATTATATCTATTATGAAAACAAATTTAAATAAATACGTATCACAAATTATTTGAACAACATGTTATTCTTAAGAAAAAAACTAATTACAAACTATAAGAAAAATAAGTCATCTTGAAGATGGTTTCATTTATCTCACATGTGCTTCTTCTTTTTATTTCATGAGCATAGGAGTGTGCATTATTTTTAACTGTGAAATGTATTTACTGTATATATACATTTTCATAAAATCATTTTAATTAATTAATAAAAGTGCATCTATAAGAATTTCAAAACTACAAGAAGAGCACATCATTCTAAATAACCAACTAGATTGATTCAATCCAAAAGTATATAATGTTTTTCAACGTGATTTTCATTTATTTATTTCACCTTTTTACCTTTTAATTTTACCACTAAAAATTATGATTCTAGATTTCAAAATCGATCTTTTGAGTCATGATGTGAACTAAATTAAAAGGAATTTGAAAACCACTTTGCAACATTTCATTAAAGAAACTAATTAATTCAGAAAAAAAATGTAATTCAAACATAATAAAAATAATATATTCAAATCTCATACATATAGTAATAAAGTAACAAAAAATGAGATTTTATACATAAAAATGATTTTAAAAAACATAAAATTAACATTGATGCAGACATTTATTTATTTTTTAATTCAACAAAATAGAATAACATGATTAAAATATGGATATACGGGTGCATCAATTGTTCTTTTTAATATAAGTGTACTAAATAATCTTAAAATAATAATATATAAGTGTTTATCCTTTATTTCTTAGAGTATAAACTTAAACTCTCCTCCTTCCTCTTCAACCTCAAAACTACAAAAATCATTGTGAACTTTGATCTATAATATATAGTGTAGAACAAGCTCGAGTGTTACTTTGGATAATTCATCCTTTTTTTAATCTATTTTCATTTCATCTTCTTCATCTCTAGAAACATGTTATTTAATTTATTTTCTTTGAAATTAAAATATATTACTTTAAATGTAGTGTGTTTAACTATTAATTGTAATTATGTTTTTTTGGTAGAGTAAAAATGTAAAACGGACATTAGTTTTAAAACTTATATTTGCATGTTAGCAATAATTTCAACTTGTCGATATGTCCGAGTGGTTAAGGAGACAGACTTGAAATCTGTTGGGCTTCGCCCGCGCAGGTTCGAACCCTGCTGTCGACGTTAATTTTTCGCATTTTTTAATTTTTCTGATTTTTACAATAAAACTGTGTTCTTAATATATCTTTATTTTGAACTAAACATGATTTTCATTTCTCTAAAGTATAATTGTGCTTCTAACGACGAGTTTCTTGTATTATGATTATATCTACAAAAATTGTATTTTATTTTAAAGCATTGACATACAGTTTCATTATATTATTATTTTTTTTATAAAAAGTAAAAGTGAGATTGTTCTTATATACATTTCAGTAGAGTTTTTTTTTTTTTTTTTAAACAAAACTAAAATCGAGCTTCTGGTTCAAATTCTTTTAAAATATTAATTTCTACTCAAATAAAGAACTAAGACAACCAGCTACATGTATAACTAAACTTTTATTCCTATCCAATATCTCACCATTAAACCAAATTACATTACTTTCCATCATTTACTCCCTTTTTTTCTATACACAAATTTAATATTAATTAGATAATATTGTGATTTACCAAAATATCATTAGTTAATTTTAAAAAAATTAAATATGAATTAAACTAAAAACATGATTAATTAAGATGTTATTATTTATAAAATTAAAAATCATGTTAAAAATTATCTAACTTTTAAAATTTGATGCATTTAAATAATTAATTGTAAATCAAGTGACAAACATTTCCTCACACCAATTAAAATAAATAAATCATAATAAAAATTTCAAATGAAAAGATAGGAGTGAAGACTAAATTGAAATAATTTTAATAGGTATAATTATAATAACACACTTGGCCTTTCTTACTTTATAGTACCTTTTTTTTATTAATAGTTCACATGTTATGACATTATATTGGTTTTTATTTTTCTATTAAAAATTCACATGCTAGGGCATTATATTACTATTTATATTTTCTTATTAAAATTCACACGCCAGGACATTATTACATTTTATGTATTACTTAAATATTTTATTTCTCATATAGTTTATTTTGCATTATCTTAAAGTAGGAAAAATTAGAAAGTACGAATAAGAAGTTAAAAAATAACAAAAAAATAAAATAAATCTTGGATTAAAATTGCATTCATATAATTTTATTTAAAATTATTTGTACCTCATTATGTAAGAATGTAAGTTATGGTTTGAAATTAGTATTTTGATATCAACTGTAGATTGATATTGAGTATTGAATGAAGTGCATTGACAGTGATATGATGTGAGAATTTAACGTAGAAGAATGCTTTAGGAGTGCAGAATTAATTCTGTCATTGTGAGCATTGATTTTTCGTACAATTATTAAAAGTATTTATTTGAAATTAAAGTTCACATATTGATATCATTCAAATTCTAATTACGAATAACATACATTCATTAATAGAATTGCATCGATTGTTAATTATAGGGATGACAAAAATATCCGTGCCCGCAGATATTCGCAAATAAAATTCGCGGCGAATAGTTACTATCCGCGGGTAGCGGGTAGTGGGTATTTTAATACCCGCTTATAAACAGGTTGGGTACGAGTATCATACTATCTGTATCCGTGGGTACCCGTTACCCGCAAAAAATTAAAATTTAATTTATATTTTAATAAGTTAAATTTAATTAAAATTAAAATTAACACTATATTTTATTATGTCAAATTTAATTATAATTAAAATTTAATTTAATTTATATTTTATTTTTATAATTTTATATTAAATTTATAAAATAAATATTTTTTTAAATATTTGCGGGTATCGGGTATCACGGGTACTCGCGGGTTTTAAAAATATCCGCGGGTATTTTTTAAGCGGATACCTGACGAGTAAACGGGCGGATAGCGGACAGATTTTTTTTGGGCGGGTCGAGTTACGGGTAGGCACTATCCGTGCCGACCCGACCCGTTGCCATCCCTAGTTAATTATGTGTTATATATAAAGTAAAATGTTTACTTGGTTAAAATCATTTTTTTCTCTATTTTTATTTAAACTATTCAATTTGATCTTTTATTATTTTCTTAATTAAATTTTATTTTGTATTAAATCGATTCAAATTAGTTATTCTTTTTAGATTTGTATAAATCGTGTTAATTACATGTAAGTTCATAATATTTTTATTTTGATTTTATTTTTAATTTTTTTCCTACATATCAAGTTCGTATTGTGTAATGTGAAACCCCCTTAATTAAACCATCTCTTTTCTCTCTCTGTAAGAATCCAAAAACACAACTACTTCCACCCTCCCTTTCTGCTCTTAAATTCACCTCTAGACTTCTCCTATTTGATCAGTTCCTTCACCAAATTCCTTGCATTATGTGACCAGATTCTGGAAGAATAGACTCAACTGAACCGTCTGGTGCTTCATCCCTCAACTCCCTTCCTCCTCGGTTAATTTAAGATCTATGCCTCCTTGGTACCAATTTAAACCTCACCAAACTCAAATCTTAGCAAAAGAGGTAAGGGAAGCTAACCTTCACTTAATTTTTGAGTAATTAGAGTCTTTGTGTGCTTGGATGGTATGATTCTTTGCTTAATTGCCATTTGGAACTACTTGTGGTATGAAATTGGAATGTGGCATGAATTTCGTAACTCTGCATGTGAAGAATAGTTTGGAAATCCTGATAATTTCGCCCAGGGGAGTAGCTCTCGCTTGAGCGAAAGTATAAGAGAGTTACCTCTGTTGCTGCGCGAAGTCTCGCCTAGGCGAGCTGGGGTCGCTTGAGCGAGAGATCCTCTCGTCTAAGCGAACCAGCCTAGCCTGAGCGAGAACTCTCTCAGGTTTTCGAGTTGCCCACTATAAGGGGTCTCGCCCAGGCGAGAGTAGTTCGCCTAAGCGAGATTACTCCCTAGCCTAGGCGAGATTCTCTAGCTTAAGCGAATTTCACTACAGAGTTATGTTTTCTTCTCTGTTTTAAATGCACAATAGCTTTATTTAGTGAGATAATGTGATGTTTGCTTATAGTATGCTGGATAATAATGATTTGTAGTATATGCACATAATTGTATGATGAAAGTTTGAGGAATGAGATGGTGAAGGGATGAGATGGAACTAGGATTTCATGGGAAATCCTAGGAAAAGTACTTAGTGTGTGTAAGCACTTAAGGACTCAGATTTGGTTGGCATCCTGACGCTCCAATAATCCATTAAGACTCATGTAGAGTGTGATGGGTTATGTCGTGAGGAGTAGCAGGATGTCCTAGTTTATAGACCCGGTCAGTCATAGACGCGAAGGGGACTTACCTTGGGAGTGGTTGGGTGATAACCCCTTGAGCCTAAACTCTGCAGCGTTTGGGAACCTTCACAGGTGCAAGCTACCAAGAGATCCAATGTGCTTACATAATCCGGACATTGAGTTAGAGTCGGGTACTTGTGTGTCTTGTAGTGGTGACTTGATTTAAATTCTGATGGGTGTGAAATTATTTATTTACTTATATTCATGACTTCACCTCTTAATGTATGTTTGGTTAGCTTACCCTTCTTGCCTGGCTTGTTTTTCTTATGAATGTCTTCTTTTGCGATGACCACCTACGACTTGGTGTGAGCAGAGAAGGATCCAGGTGATGGTACTCCTCCCTTGGATCAGACCTAATCTGCGACTTCTGGTGTTTATATTGCATTTTGGTTCGTGCTTTTAGAATAGAGCATTTTGGGATGTACATGTTATATCTTTCCTTAACATAGGTTCTCTGAGTAGTTGAAAATTTAAAACAGGTTACTTGGGATGACTGTATTAAACTCTTGTATGACTTTTCTGACTATCTGCTTTGCAATATCATAATATGATATTTTGTTTAGTAACTTAAAAGACTATTAAATGGGATGTTACATTTAACAATGTCAGCATCACGTATAAAGAAATAATATATTGTATTCGATTCAATTGTTATATTTATTTATTTATTTCTCATTTCAATATTTTTTTAAAAATAAGTTTTCTTTGTCTAAAACGAGACTTAATTAATAATTAAATTTAATTATAATTTATATGTGTATATATGTTAAAATATTTTTAAAAAAATTATATATCAAATCACTTCATCTAAATATTAAATTTTTTTTTAAAATTTAAAAAATATCTATTTTAAACTTAGATTTATTTTTAAAATATTAAAATGTAAAGGCAAAATTGTTATTGTAACTTTTAAATTTTAATATATGAAATAATTATAAAATTTTATTTCCCTTTATTATTTTATTTATAAATTTAAACTATACATTTTTTAATTTACTAATAAATTTATTAATAAAAATTATAAATAAGCTAACAAAAAAATAAATTTATGTAATTATATCAAAGATTAGCATAAGAACTTTAGACTTACATTTTTAATATTTTAAAAAAATTATAAATTTAATTTTTTTAAATTAAATTAAAAAATAAAATTAATTCAATATTTAAGTGGAGTGATTTGATGAATAAATTTTAAAACATATTTTAACATGTATATATAAGTTATAATTAAGTTTAATGATAGCAAACAACAAGAAACTAATTCAACTAGATCACGCCGTCCAAAACAACAAACACCCACAAACTTCTAAATATTGGGTACAACAACCAATAGCCACAACACCTCCATCACCTCCTTCCAAGAAATCACCTAGAAAACCAAACATACCAATGTGTATCTATATCACATTGAAATCAGAAAAATTATGAAGCACTACACCACCACAGACAACCTAAAAGAACCTACTAAATCACGTCGACTGTTAACGCCGAAGACACCAAGAACAACTGCCACAAGCAACGTCAACGCATCATCCTCGTTCCACTCTAATGTGAAGTCCTTCAACGTCGAAGACACCAACAAGTTCCTGCCACACACTCACGAATTTGCAAATGGATTAGGTTCCATGAAAAGTTATCTTGTTAAATGAAACATGCATGAAAGGTTAATGAAGTTGAAATCAGATCCAAGTAAAACAAAACCGATTCCATTTGCTTCTTCAATAACAAATCCAATTCCAACTAAAATAGATTTAGTTTCAGCCAAAATAGACCTGGTTCCGCTACTCTACCGTTGTGCTATCTTCGTCACCGTGCCTCTCCTCAACGAACAACAACGGTGGAGAGGTAGGAAAGTGGTAGGGAACATGAAACATCAAACAAAACGAGAGTGGTAGGTCACATCACAAAATAAAAAGAACCATAGTATGGTGGAACAAGCACGATATACAACTCACCTGTGAGAGCTCAGGCATGTCGATAGTCTCTTAGCCTAACGATGGAGAATGGAGAACCTTCCTTCTTTCCAACTCATGTAATAAAATAAATCAACTACCTTCTTAATGGTAATTCAATGGTTCATTCAAGACATTGAACAATACACAATGCACGGTCAAACAAGTTAGGAATCTATCCTGTTTATGCATTAGGAATCTCTACTGTATGCATTAGGAATAAAAAAATGAGGGTATAATAGTAAAATACTTAAAATCACTCTCAAATCTCATGTGGGATGCAAAATGGAGAATGATCTCACAAATGAGCTCTTTGCCTTGCTTTCCATTCTACTAAAAAGAACACGAAAAATCTTTTAAATCGATGTTTCCAATCTCCTTTGAACATTAATTACCTCCAAAAGCACATAGTCTTACATAAGTCTTAGAGAAATATAAGGATTGTGGAAAGATAAATTAAATTTTAGGTTAAATTACTCTTTTGGTCATTCTATTTGTCAAGTAATATTAGTGTGATCCTAAAGCTTTTTTTTTTTCTGTGTCCTAATTTTCTTAAAAATGATTCAATTTGGTCCTTACCGTTGATTTTGACCAAACGGTGTTAAAGTTAATGCCACGTGTCAATTTTTGGTTTTTTGAATATTTTATATTTTTTATATTTTATTTTTATGTTTAATGTGTGTCACTCAATAATTGTGCCACGTGTTAAAATGATTCAATTTGGTCCCTATATTTGTTTTTAGTTTCAATGTAGTCCCAATTTTTTGTAAAAATGAAGCAATATTGTCCCTCCTTAAATTTACACTCAATTTAGTTTTTGTATAAATCTTATGATGATATTCTTTCTAAAATTGACAGTTTTATTAAATATTTGTAGAAATATTTTTAAACAAGATTTTTTTTTTAGTTTTATTATTAAACAAAGTTAAACTCCAAACTTAATTTCAACAATTAACAATTTTTTCATCATATATAAATACATCAAGTGTATCATATTATACAAACTTAGTGAAGATTAAAAATCAAATAACTTGTCACACATAAGTTTTGGAACTAAATTTAAAGTTTAAAACAAAATCAAAGTTTAATGTTTTGTATAGAATTTAAAGTTAATTTAAAATATTTCTATAAATATTTAATAAAAACATTAATTTTAGCAAGAATATCAACATAAGATTTATAAAAAAGTAAATTGAGTGTCAATTTAAGGAGGGACAATATTGCTTCATTTTTACAAAAAACGGGACTAAATTAAAACAAAAAAAATAAATAAAGGGACCAAATTGAATCATTTTGACACGTGACACAATTGTGAAGTGATACGTGGGAAAAATAAAAAAATTAAAAAAAAAACAGAAATTGATACGTGACATTGACTTTAACACCGTTTGGTCAAACTAATGGTAAGAACTATATTAAATCATTTTTAAGAAAATGAAGACCAAAATTGAGACAAAAGAAAACTTGAGAACCAAACTAATATTATTTGGAATAGAAGGACAAAGTAATTTAACCTAAATTTTAATATTAATAAAAGAAGAGAGATGGTATGAGAGAAAATGAGAGTAGGTTTAAAAATTTGCACACCGCCACATTATTAATGGTTCCACCTTTTTTTATGCTTAAATTTGCAATGAAAAAATAAGCTTTTTTTGTGATTTAAAATTTGGGTTGTCTACATTGTATCATGTATCTTAAAATTACTTTATGTGTCCATTCTATTATATAAAATATATATATATATATATATATATATATATATATATAATAATATCTTAAATTAAAACTTCACTTTGTATTTTCAGAAAAGTTTAATTAAGTTTTAATTGAGTAATAATTATGCGTGTTTTTAATGTGATTTTTGTGTGGTTTGTCTAGCACTTAAAATTTTTAAATTTTTAATTAAATTATTTTTATTATTAATATTTTTATTAATTGAGTGATATAAATGTTAAACTACTAATAACTTTATTGTTCTATTATTATTATTTTTTTATTAATAACTTCCACATCATTACTTATGTATTAAGGAACCGATTAGATTGTTTGTTCTTATAACTTATTTATATTAATTACATAATATTACATTTCTTAATAGATAAGAGAAGTAAGTAAGATGATAAGATATATAACAATAATACTATTTGATTAATAAAAAGAATTAAACGACATAAACTTAATTAGAAAATATAAAAATTTTAAATGCTTAATAAACTAAAAAGTAAATATCCATTTAATTTAAAGCACGAATTCTTCAAAACACACGATTTATCTTTTGGCAATTTTCTTTTTTAAATATCCATTTAAGTACTAAAGCAAGTAGAACCAGAAGCGCAAAAAACCCGAAGTATCAAAACTATATGTTGTGAACCAAAAAATGGTTGAAGTCTAATTTGTAGATTTAGGAAGAAGAATCGGCAAATCTTCACATCAAGTCCACAAATCTAATATCGTCATATTCACGAGTCCATGTCTCTCAGTTAGACCACATTATTAACTACAAACAACATTCATACTACACCAAACAATGTCAAACATATCTACCTATTCAAAATACCCAACCCAACACATGTTTTTTATTTTTTTATTTTATTTTTCTTACATGTGGATACCATTTATTTCCCTACATTTTCTAAAATCACTTACACTATTATGCATAGTCAATTTATCGTTAATCACTCATTCTGGTATAACTCCAAGACGTGTATATGTTATAAAATTATTATCATCATCTAACTCAACCTATTTTACAAGCTATTCAAGTATTTCAATATTTTTAGAACAAATTTGGTAGTTTTACTCTGCCTTTCTCTTTCAGAATTCTTGTTCTGGTGCTTCTTTTCCTTTAGAAAGTGACTATACGTGATGATTAGTTTTACATTATATATGGCAAACACATATATTCCTATGCCAGTCTTAACTGTTGAGCATTAAGCCTGTAGGGTACACTGTGAAACAGACCTTCCCTGTTTTCACTATATTGTTTTCTATAAATAATATATTCAGGCACGTTCCATTTCAATCTTCTATTGTTTTCACATACGACATTACCATTTTTATGTCCCTCCGCAAAATTGGTGGACCTCTACACATATGATGAATATCGTTCACACAAAATCAATTTTTGCAGGCAAAAGATTATCGGATTCTAAGCCAAATATGTATAAAAAAATAATATTTTCTGTGGTCTTTGTAAAGAAATTGATAAAATGTAAAACTTTTTGAGTGTGGAAGGACCCCGGTATTCCACCTTGATTTTTGCTCTTAAGGTGTTTGATTTAAGTCCATTGAAACTTCCTAAGTTGAAGAAATTGTGTCCCCAGTCCAGCTCACACTGTATTGTATTGCATCTGTGATTATTTTTTAGAAGTTCTCATATTTAGGTGCAGTGAGTCAGAGTCAACAGTCACAACTCCTGTCTTTACTCTTTAGATTATTTTGTAAACTTGTAAAATGGTAATGGTAATGGAAGGTTAGGTTCATGGGAGATGGGTACGCCGGGTTTCCTGTGACGTGGAGTTCCAAATAAGAATCTCACTTCCATGTCCACCGTCACCACCTCCTCCACTTCTTTCTTCATTTAATTTACTTTCATTATTACCATTTAGTATTCTTTTCCTTCGCTTAATTCACTTGCTTCTCTGTCTTAGTCAAACAAGAAAAACAATAAAAATATGAAAACCCATACCTGCCTTGTAAGTTATAACAATGCTGTGTGAACTTCGCAATTCTAATGTTTGTGATCAGGTTAACTTTTTCCTATTCAAAATGATCAATAAAAATCAACCAGTTTATTAAACTACATCAGCAAATTTTACATGCCCTATAAACGATATTGCCTTTGCGTGTGTTGTGTCCACTACACAACTAAAAGCAGACCAATAATCTTTTCTTTTTTGGTAGCAGTTGGGGATGAGCATCACACTCACCATACCATACCCATAGGCATCTTCTTTGTTTCTCTTTTTTCTTGTCTATGTGTTGAATTATGGCATCATTTCCAAATAACGATTCCATTTTTCTAACATTTTATTCACAAATGCCAAATGGCACCAACCCATTTCCTTGAAGACTCCTTCCCCTTTTCTACTCAATTCTGAACGGAAAGCAAAGCAAGCCTTCAACTAGTTCCTAATCTAATCCACCTCAATACTTATTTATATACTTAGTTTTTGGTTTCTTCGTTTTTCCTTCCAAGTCACTGTATATTATCCAACTAGTCCTTCCATTCTCACACAAAATACATGTCTCGCCAAACGTAATCATCTGACAGAGTTAAACCTCACAACTCTGCAATTAATTAACTCCACATCTTATGATTTCTCCAAGGCAAGATCCTCTTTTTTCACAGGCCGGCTTCTCCACCATGCTCAAGCTCCTCAACAAGAACATCCGCCGCTTCCTCCGCCGTCTCCGGTGGCCAATTCGCCGCCGCTCGAAGCCCAAAGTGGTAGTGATCAGCAAGCTCGGAAAGAACGCCCCAAAGGCCCAAACTGAGCCAAGCCCAAACCTTTCCGCGGCTGTTCATCCTAACGCGCAATTGGGTACTCAGAAGCCAATCCGGATCGCCACGTTCAACGCCGCGCTGTTCTCCATGGCCCCGGCGCTCCCGAAAGCTGCGCGCGAGTTGGGGGAGCAAAACGGCGTCGCTCCGAAGGCGAATTCGCGGCCGAGAAGCATACTGAAGCATTCGCCATCGCAGTCGCAATCAGTGAGGAACAGAGCAGAGGAGAACGTTGGCAGCAGACAGAAGATGAGGGTTTCCATAAATTTACCAGACAACGAGATTTCGCTGCTGCGAAGCCGACAATCGAGCTTCTCGGAACACGACAAGGAGGGGCTGAAGGCGTGGTCGGTGGGGGGAGGTGGGGCCCACGTGAGTAACAGAACGGTTGTTGAGGTTCTGAAGGAAGTGGACGCGGATGTTTTGGGTCTGCAAGATGTGAAGGCTGAGGAAGAGAATGGGATGAAGCCTTTGTCTGATTTGGCTGCGGCGCTGGGAATGAACTACGTCTTCGCCGAAAGCTGGGCACCTGAGTACGGCAATGCTGTCTTGTCCAAATGGCCCATCAAACGCTGCGTCTCTCACCAAATCTTCGATCACACTGATTTCAGGTCAGTTTTTTTTTTAACTAACTTTTCATTTTAATGCTGCACTTCTTCTCCATTGCTGTTTCTGCAGTTTCTTTGTTTATGTTAAGCTTTTTGGGTCACTGGAATGGAACAGGACTGAACTCGAAAATGAAGAAACAGTAGTTTATAATTCTTCAAACAAAACTCCAATGGAACTTCCGATTATTTACTTATTTTAATTTAGTTCTTCCATTAAACTGTCATCTCAACTCAACTAAACTTTTAGTTTGATGATTTATTTTTTTTAATAATTGTTTCTCATTGGTCATAGAAATTAAACACGAGATTTATTTATTTATTACATTTCATTGTATTTTATCTTTGATTGCATATTTAAACACGAGAATTAACTTATCTTCCAATAATTGATTTCTACACTTAATTCTAACAGTACATTTCCTGCAGAGTCTGAAAAGCTTATCATTAAATAAATACATGTAGCAGGTATTCTCCTTTCATTTTTTATATAGTAGTGTAACGACGCCAAAATATTTTTTTAAAGAAAAAGGAGTAAAGTTAAGACACCTTTTGGTTTTCTGCCCTTGTATGTATTTCGAAGAAGCTTCTTGGTGCTTGTCACTGCAAAAAAAAAAAAAAAAAAAAAAAATAATAACTTTTCTATTTAAAAAGTGACCAATTATTCCATCACTTTTGAACCAAAAAAGAATTCTTAAACTAACACATGGGAAGTTTCCAAAAGCCACACAGAAGATTTTCTCATTCACTAACTACTCCCTCTTTCAAACCAATGCTTAAGCAATGATCGACCTTTCCCATTTAGCTTTACGCAAAAAGTTTAGCGTTAACATCAATTCTGAAACTGCTCTTAGATTCTTTCCTTGTTTTCTTCTACGTGGCAACGGCAATGATCAAAATGCACGACATGCCAACTGTAATAGCTGTTGGCAGCGATGCAGGATTCATCCCCACCTACTCCTTATTGGGATTCTCTGTTGTCACCATTCATCCATGTTCCCTTCACACTCCTATTTTATTTTCAACCTCAATCGTATTTTTTTAGAAGTTTATAGATGCATAATTTAGTGATCACGGAATATTCCAACCAAGGAACACCAGTTTCAGATTTTTCTTCTTGTTTTATACAAACTTTTAGATTCTCCAAATACAAATGATGGCTTATTTCCTTGAATACTATAAACAACTCCTCTAAAATGTAACTCTATCTGGTTTGTGTTTTTGAAGAACGAAACTTGCACAGTGTGCAGCATAAAATAATTCAAGTTTGGTGTGAAACAAATCTGTCTGATGCATATGAGGTACTGTTTGTCTGGGTTGGGAGAACAGTCAGAATATATACTTTTCTTGCTCAAGTTGGATCATAATTATATTGAGAAATTTGTTACTTTCCTCCAAAGGCATAATCTGTTGAAAAATGATTGTGGAAATCCAAATTCCTACCCGTGAAAGCAACCTAGTTAGAAGGATTGAAGCATTCTAGAGAGTGAAAGTATAGTGGTTAGAGAATGACTTAACAACAAGTATGAGCATGACATCCACAAAATTGTGATTAATTAATTTTTGATCCACAGGAATGTGCTGAAGGCCACTATCGATGTGCCTCAAGTAGGTGAACTTAACTTCTACTGTACCCATCTTGATCATCTTGATGAGAATTGGCGAATGAAGCAGGTAAATGCAATAATTCAATCTAGTGATGAGCCTCACATCTTAGCTGGAGGCCTTAATTCACTGGATGAATCAGATTACTCCCAAGAAAGATGGACAGATATTGTGAAGGTAGTAGTACCTCTATTATTGTGTTGCTTTTTGGTCTCAATCTTAGAAGTAACAAAAGTAGAAATCAAATTTTTTGTTGGGTCCAGTACTATGAAGAGATGGGAAAGCCAACACCAAAGGTTGAAGTGATGAAATATCTCAAGAGTAAAGACTACACTGATGCAAAGGGCTATGCAGGGGAATGCGAGTCTGTTGTCATGATTGCCAAGGGCCAAAGTACAAACACAATCTTCAAACTCTAATAAACATGGTTATTAGTTATTGTTATTAATTACTATGATCACTAAAATTGCAAATATTGTGCAGGTGTTCAAGGCACATGTAAGTATGGAACTAGGGTAGATTACATATTATCATCATCAAATTCTCCATACAAGTTTGTTCCTGGTTCCTATTTAGTACTTTCTTCCAAAGGGACTTCAGATCATCACATAGTGAAAGTTGATGTGGTGAAGGCAAATGACAACCCTGAAGAGAAGGTGACAAAGAATACGCAACAACCAAGACAGAGAGTTGTAAAAATAACACAATCCACTCCCTCAAAAGGTATCTGGAAAACACACAATTGAGACCTATATTGAGTTCCATTGGTTAGATTAGTATGATGATGATAATATTTCGGAATTGGGCATTTTGTTTTGTTCCTCCTGCTTCTGTACACAGCTTTATTCAAATAGATTTAGCAGCATATGAGAAAAAAAGAGTCTGTTCTGTGATCATGTATGTCATTTTTTCACAAAATAGTTGTATAGATTTTGATTAAGAACTCTAAAAATCTATGAAGTGATTTCTTGCTGGTCATTCCTTGACTATGTTCCTATGTATGATGTTTTTATTTTTTTGAAAAAAATAATTGTATAGATTTGACTTTAAGAATTTTGAAAATCTACTGTGTGATTTCTTGCTTGTCTTTTTCTGACAATGTTCATAAAATTCAGGAGTATGATACGCTGTTTTGAATTGAAAGTATAATTAGTTCGTCACTATTAATATTTAAAGAAACATAATAAGAATTATTATTATTATTTATATAACTTCATAAAAATGAGATGCATTTATAATTGTTTAATCTATTGTTCTTGTTAGAGGAATTATACTCTTTCATTTTATGTACATCTATTATATATATCTATTTTTATTTATTTCTTCTTCTCATCACTTATCATGTAAAACTTATAAATCTATTCCTTTTAGTTATAAATCTATCATTTTTAAGTATACATTAGATGTGGAAGCAACCTTTTAATTTTCACGAATATTTTTCCTTTTAATGAAATAATTATATGTATGTGCGTGAAAGTTTTCCAGGCATCTACAGTGGCTGTAGTTTAGTGGTGAGAATTCCACGTTGTGGCCGTGGAGACCTGGGCTCGAATCCCAGCAGCCACAAGATGTTCTTTTTAACCGTTGATGTTTTTTTAAAAAAGCTTTCCAAAACTAATTTTAGAAAAAAGATAAATGGTTTTTTTAATAAACTAATTGGTAGCTCTATGAAAATTTCATATGTAAGTTTTCTGAGCATCTGCAGTGGCTGTAGTTTAGTGGTGAGAATTCCACGTTGTGGCCGTGGAGACCTGGGCTCGAATCCCAGCAGCCACAAATTAGTTTTTCTTTTTTAATGGTTAATTTCTTTTTTAAAAAGAGTTTATCGAAACCAATTTTTGAATTAATCCATTTTAAAATTTTAAACCAATTTAATCCTTTATTTTTTGAAATATGTAAATTTAGTCATTTTAATCAAATTTTGTTAGGTTTATTCAATGTTTCGTACGCATTTCAATATTGTATTTGAGTTGTTTATATTGTTTGAAACATTTTTGCTTTAATGTTGAGTCAAATACTATTATGAAATACGCTTGAAATATCAAATAAACTTAATAAAATTTGATAAAATGACTAAATTCACATATTTTAAAAAATGAATGACTAAATTGGTCCAAAATTTCAAAATGGACTAATTTTAAAGAAGCAAAATCATATTTAACTCAAATTAAAATTTTGATTTAAAAAATTAAATTAGAAACTTCTACAAATCCATATGGACATTCAGTTAATGTAATTTTTAAATATATTTTAATTTATTTAATAGTAAGATAAGACGAAGACACCCTAGGCCCCCCCACGTTGTTGTTTTTTTCACAGATATTGTGCTGTTTCACATAGCACACGTACCTAGATATAAGAGTTGTTTAGATGAATTTTTTATCAATAAAAATAATATTTTAATTTGAATTCCACTAAATTATTTTATATTAGAAAATTATATATACTACTCTCTTTAATTTTAAAAGATTGTAAAGGTCATATAGTTAATATTACATCCAAGATAAGGATGAGGATGATGAGCCTCCTTTTCAATTTATTGCCAAAGCTGGCATAACCATAATATGAAAAGTAGCCCAGAAAGGATCACAAAGTGGAAAAAAATGTGAAGTGTTTCAAATATAAAGAATGATGTTTTAAGTGTAAACGTGAGGGAGAAAGAGTAATACATATATTGAATTGCAGAATGTTTAAATTTTCGTTGTTATATTAGTTTTAGTACGTGTTGCAGATATATTATAATTGGTTTTGCAATTTTTGCCCTTATTTAATTGATGTTATGAATTTTGGATTTTAATTTAATTAAAGAATTAGATTTTGTAGTTAAATATTATAATTTTAAAGTGAAGTATTTTTAAATATGTTAGATATAAATATATCAAATTGAGTTATAAATTTTAAAGGATAAAATATTAATTTAAATTGATGATATTTGGTTTAGATCTTCTCTGTCAAATAGTGTATAATATTTGGAAAATTATAATAATCTAAAATATATAATAAAGGTGGTTTATTAATTATTTAATTTGAAAGAGTTATTTTATTATGATAAAAGATAAAATGATTTATTAATTATTTTAAGAGATTTATTTTATTTAAAAGGTTATGATAAGAGATATATTTGTTTATTAATTTAGAAGAGTTGTTTTATTTAAAAGATTTTCTAAGAGATAAAAGAGTTTATTAATTATTTAATTTACAAGATTTATTTTTTTAAGAAATAAAATTTGATAAATAATTATTAAGAATATATTAAGCAGATTCTTTATAGCGGATAAGGATGTATAAAATGAATTAGATTCCATGAATATATAAGAATGTATTTTCAAGTTGTTTTCTTTGTTATTATTCATTGAATTTTATAGAATACAAAACAAAGTTTTAGGTTGAGAGTTTCACTATGAATAAGAAGTTGGATATTAGTGGCGAGACATTTTAAATCAAAGCAAAAATAATAGTCTAATATTGTTTTTAAAGTTAAAATAGAAGTGTGAGTGATTTTTGAAGAAAAACAAAAAGGAATGTGTAAAAGAAGCACAAAGTTTAAAGGGAGGTTGAAGGATTTAGTTGAAACATGTAGTATTTAGATACGGGTAGCTAGTATTGGTCTTGTTATATGCGAGAATCTATAAAATTCTCAAGGGTAACAATGTTTTAAAATAATGAGATCTTATTACTATTTTAATAAATAAATGTTTAAATATAAATAGAAATTTTATAAAAGGATCTTATTACTTAAATACATTTTATCTCTGTAAAAACACTTTCTAGAAGTTTTCTTTCCCTTCTATCTACAATTTCTCACTATATTCTCCTTAGTTTGACGATTAGAGACTGTGAGAGTGATCCCTAAGAAGATATCTCTAAATTCATCTGATAAATTTCCTCCATTGAGTAAGTTGATATTTTGCTTTATTCTTTGTCAATTCTTCTTTCCTTTGCATGTGACCAATGATGGATCGTTTGTATAGGTTACCTTGTGAATTTCCTCTTGTCACAACCGAAATCGCAACGGGACGGCGAACTAAAAATCAAAATTTGTAAAAAAAAAACAGAGTTTGGAGTCGCCACCATAGTTATTATAGGAAACTATGGAAAACCATAAAAAAATAGCAAGGTTTGCGAAAAACCAGATTTTGGGTCCGAAAGTCGGTTACGCATGGGGAAGGTATTAGCACCCATAACGCCCGTCCTAAGACGGTACCTTTAATTAAATGTGCAAAAGTTATGTGGTTTTTCAAAATATTTAATTTTCCCCAAAATTAGTAATAAAAGAATGTACAAAAAAAAACTAAAATATTTTTTTGAATTTTTGGGCCCAACGAGGATTAATCCTCGCTCCTACGTATCTCCATGTAAATGGAGGATCAGGGTTACGTAGTTCTTTTCGAAAAATCTATTTGGAAAATTATTTGAAAATGATTTAATTTGTTTTATAATTTTGAAAATCTTTTTATTTAAATTTAGTATTATTTTAAAATTGGTGTCACGCGACGCGAGCGGCCGAACAGACACTTGAAATAAATTCTTTTTTCTAATATTTTATTTTTTATTTTTTAATCATTTATAAACTTTTAATATTTTTTTAAAGCTATTTTAAAGTAGTTGTTGATGTCATTGCGACATGAGCAACCAAATATATATAAAAGAGTAAACAAAGAAAGTTATATTTTATTCTTAGATTGATATATATTTTTTAGAAAAAAAAGGAACGAAAGTCTAAAATAGGTGTCATGCAACGCGAGCGGTCGAACAGACACCAGAAAAGTGGGAAATTTTTTTTAATGATTTAAAACGAATAATAAAAAAATTGATAAAAATAAATCAAAAGAAAAAAAAAATGAACTAGCAGTTACGTACCTTACAAAATGTTCAATATCTCCTCACCTTTTCTCTTTTTCTTATTCTTTGCCTCCTTTTCTAATTTGTTTTTTCTAGAGAGATAAAGATGAGAGGTGTCTATGTGGGTGGTAATGAGAGAAAGAGATAGTGTAGAGAATGTTTTTTTTTTTTTTTTTTTCTATCTCCTTCAATATGTTTTTTTTTAAGAGAGATTAAAAAGAGGTGTGTATGTGGGAGTGGTGATGGGAAAGAATTAGAGTAGTGTAGAGAATTTTTTTTGTGGTCATGACAGAGTGTGTATTTATATTCACAACTTGTTAAAATTGATGCTCTAATATTTCACAACCAAGAGGGGGAGGGGGGTGAATTGGTATTAACAAATCTTTCTCAGTTTTAGCACTTTTGATATTGCTTTGATAAAAACCTTTGCTTTTGAATCAATTGAAATAGTATGGTTTGATGCTTAATGTATGGAGCATTTATACTATGACAAGATATAGAGAGAAAGAGATAAAACACACAGAGTTTTTATACTGGTTCGATTCTTACGAATCTACATCCAGTTCATCTAGCAAACCACAGCTAGATATATTCACTATATCACAAGAATTTCAAGATTTACAAATACACTTGATAAATCTAAATTCTAAGACAAAGGAACACAAAAGCAAGGCATCCACACACTTGCACAACCACACAACAGCAAGGCAAACACACACTTGCTTAGGACAGAAAAACAGAAACAAACAGTTTCAGAATTGTATCAAAACACAAAAACAAAGACTACAAAATGGATTGAGTACACCTTTCCCAAGATTGAAATTTCTTCATCTTGCCAAGTCAAAAATGAATGTGTCTTGATAGAAATCTTCAAGAGGACCTTCCAAGATAGCTCCAAGAATCTGTTTCGCACTTCTCTTTCTTTCTTCTGGTTTTTCAGATCTCCCCTTAGAAATTGCAGAAATTGTTTTTATATAACAGATGCAATCAGCCACGAACCTAGTCGACTACATTAGTTGGCTAGTCGATTATCAGGAAGTGCAGAAACTGTTTTTATATAACAACTGCTACAGGCACGAACTTAGTCGACTACATTAGTTGGCTAGTCAACTATATTATGACAGAGTCCAAACATCAAGTTCCAGAATATGCGTAGTTAACTGTATTAGCAACCTAGTCAACTAACGTGGCAACAGATTGATATTTTTAGGATATCATATCTATGTCAAATTAACAATGTAAATCTATTATGGGCATCATAAAAAACATAGCACATCACACATGCATACATTTAATAGTAATACTTGCAATGTTAATGCAATCTCAGCCTTCATTGTAACGAACAATATAAGGAAGGAATTGTTCATGATAGTAACAAATTATGAGTATCAAATCGCAACAAATCAGAGCACAAAATCAATCATCATCAATAACAAATCAGAGCACAAAATTAATCCCAATTAATAATATTAATTCTTACCATTTGAAGAGATATTGCTTCTAATTATTATCATATAATTAATTTCTCTATCAAAGGTAGAAAATATTTGAGTTATTGGGCTCATGAAAATTAATAACAAATTGGGCTCTTCCTCCTTTTTTTTCTTCTTTTTTTTTTCTCTCTTTTTTCTTTTTTTTTTTTCTTATTTTTTTTTTTTTTTTTTTTTTTTTTTTTTTTTTTTTTTTGCTAAAGTTGATGTTTGAAAATCTTTTTGAAGAAAATTTTGTTTCACATTTTTTATATTTTCCATTAACTAAAAAACCCTTTTTTTATTATTTTTTTTATTTTTTTCGAAAATAAATTTATTCACCCAAACGAAATTGGGTGTTGACACCTCTGATTAGTGGTTTTGATGGTGTACCATGATCTTGTCTGAGTTATTTATAGGTTGATTTACACGTTCGGTAGCGACAAGGGGGTTTTAGGTCGTTGTTGGAATTAGGAATTTTTATCAGGTAAGGGAAGTTAATTATTGCTAGATTTGATTAATGTATTTTACATTTTTGTGTTTTAATTAGAATTGATCATCTAGTTGTTGTGAATTGATGATTTTTTTATGTTTATGCTTGACTTGAATTTTGATTGTATTGCTTAAGTTCGTGAGGTAATTGAGAAGGATGAATTGCTAAGTCATGTCCCCAATTGGTATCACCTACTACTATTTAAAACTGTTTTGAATCAGTGCCACATTAGGAATACCAATTAGAGTCATGAAAACATATATAAGATTTCTAAAAAACCAAAACTGTGTTGTTTTCTAGTGCGACGCTCAACGCTGGAATCTAGCGCTGAGTGCTGAAAAATACAAGGAGATCAGCACTGAGCACCATTGCTGAGCACAAATGCGAGACGTTTGGCGTTGAGCTCTGACTGAGCGATGCCTGAGTGTTGGGACCTCTACAGGTTTGGAGGTGATTTAATTTATGGACGCTAAGCGGTGAGAGTTGGCGCTAAGCACTAAAAAATGCGAGGCAAATGGAGTTGAGTGCTGATTGTCCTATTTTACTATTTGCTATTTTTGATCTGTGTGAAAATATCCAGTATAATTAATTTGAATTCTATAGCTTTTATTACCATGATATGGACTAAGTAGTTGGTATGAGTATGAATTTTGTTGATATGGAAAGAATTTTAAGGAGAAATTCTGTGTGAAAGTTTAGTGTATGCATCCACATAAGGATTCATTATTGAATTGTTATCCTTTTTCTAATAATTACTCAAGCTCAAATAGAGCAAAGTAGATTATGTGGTGAAGAGATGAAAGAGATCCTAGTCACTAGACCAGATCAAGTCCTAGGCGTGAAGGCAGTGGCGGAACTTAGAAGGTCCAAGATTTTTTAATCTTTTTTAAAAATATTTTTAATTTTTTTTTTAAATTTTTTTTAAATTGATTATTTTTTTATAAAATATAATATTTAATATTAATAAATAATAAAATAAAAAATTAAACATAATAAAGAATAATAAAACTTATTGAGATATTTTTTGTTCTCACTCATTTTAAGTTTCTCATTGTATTCATTTATTACTCTTACATATCTTCTTTTGTTTTTTGTTTTAGAAAAGAATTAGAAAGTTGGATATAAATTCATTCTCTGATAAAAAAAAAGGTAACTCTCTTCCTTCTCTTGATAAGAAAATATTAGTTTGATATTTAGTTTTTTTTTTTTTTTTTTTTTTTCATCTTATAAGTTTTTTGTTTATTTATTTTTTTATGACTATAAAAATAAAAGTTATGTACTATAAGTTTTTTCATAACCATTTCTTAAATGTGACTTGATTATCATTTTTTTTAATAATTACATCTCTCAATTTTTTATTAGATTTTGATAAATTATTTTTTAGTCTTAATTTTTTTTAAATAGCTATAATGATGAAAAATAAAATAATAGATTCAATTTTTGTAAAGTGATAAAAGGGAAGATACCCTTGAAGTTAAAAACAATACAAATTTACTTTTTCACCTATTTTCAAGGATGATACTAGGAATTCAATTGTTGAATTAGAGAACCATTTATTAAAATTCAAAGAATTATAAGTGGAAAGTTTCATATTAATTCTTTTGAATTATAGGAGGAATGTTTCATACTAATTCTTTAGAACTTATTATAAGCAAATGTGCTCAAATATGAGAATATCCAGAGAAAGAGATGAAATTAGAAAACTAATTTAAAATGAGTTTCATATCAAATACAATTTTAAAACTATAATTTTTGTAAGGAAAAACATACAAAAATTTCAATATTAAATTATATATACTTTTTGTTATATTAGTAATAATAATTAAATATATAAAATTTGAGTATATTATTTTGGTCCCTTTAAACTTTTTGAACAAGATCTGCCATTACGTGAAGGAGATTTACCTTGTTAATGATTGGGTGATAACCCCTTGAGGCCAAACTCTGCAGAGTTTGGAAACCACTCGCAGGTGCAGACCACCAGGGGATCTGATGTCAGATGCATGTATCCGAATAATCGAGTCAATGTTTAGTGTGTGTGTGTGTGTGTCTATA